>Ga0210123_1000532_pt1 | contig 23531 bp, 27 predicted proteins | sample Muzzi_PWB_D2_FD_185535 | JGI IMG/M metagenome (GOLD analysis project Ga0210123, IMG submission 185535) | Wetland microbial communities from San Francisco Bay, California, USA, that impact long-term carbon sequestration - Muzzi_PWB_D2 (SPAdes) | ecosystem: Environmental > Aquatic > Marine >... | reverse complement strand
CAGGGGCGGTCCAGGTCCTCGATTCGACCCTCGCGGCCATTCGGACCGTCGGGCTGGGGCGCTGCGCGGGGCCGGCCCTCGTCACCCGCTATGCCGCGGAGGAGCCGTAGCCTGTCCCTGGTAACCACCCCGGCGATCGTCCTCGCGACCATGCGGTATCGGGAGACCTCGAAGATCGTCCGACTGGCGACACGAGCTGCCGGCATCCAGAGCGTGATCGCCCGCGGAGCATCCCGGCCGCGCAGCCGGTTCGGCGCGGCCCTCCAATTCCTGAGCGAAGGACAGGCCGCGTTCACCACCAAGGAGGGGCGGGAGCTTCACACCCTCATCGCATTCGACGTAACCGTCGTGCGCCTCGCGCTGGCGCGCCAGCTTGCCAAGTACGCCGCCGCCGCCGCGCTGGCCGAGACCGCCGTGCGCTTCCATCCCGCCGAGGCCAACCCGGAGACGTTCGACCTCCTCGCGACCGGCCTCGCGCGCCTGGAGGAGGCTCCCCCGGACACGGGCGAGGCGGCGGGGATCGCCCTCATTTGGCAGCTGGTCGTGGCCCTCGGATTTGCTCCTTCTCTGGACCGCTGCGCCCGCGACGGAGCCCCCGTCGCGCCCGGCGCTCCGGTCGCGTTCAGTCCTGCGGACGGTGGAGCGCTGTGCCCCAGGTGCGCGCACGGCCACTCGGGACCTACGCTCCCGCCGGACGCCTTTACTCAGCTCGTCGGGCTAGTGCACTCGGAAGCCACCCCACCGCCGCTCGACGAGCGCCACGCGGCGGCCCATCGCCGCCTCCTCGGCAGGTACATCCACTACCATCTCGGCGAAGGCGTCTCGCTCCCGGCGCTCGACTTCTGGATGCGGGGATCCGGCCCCGTGGTGGAGCCATGATCATCGGCACCGCGGGACACGTCGACCACGGGAAGTCCGCGCTTGTCGAGGCGCTGACCCATCGACGGATGGATCGTCTCGCGGAGGAGCGCCGAAGAGGCATCACCATCGACCTCAACTTCGCTGCTCTCGACCTCGGCGAGGGGAACGTGGCGGGGGTCGTCGACGTCCCAGGGCATGAGGACCTGGTCCGCACCATGGTCGCCGGGGCGACCGGGATCGACGTTGTCCTCTTGGTCGTGGCGGCCGACGAAGGGGTGATGCCGCAAACCCGCGAGCACCTGGCCATCGCGGAGACCCTCGGCGTCCCGGTCGGTATCCCGGTGATCACCAAGGCGGACCTGGTGGAGCCCGCCTGGCTCGACCTCGTCCGCGAGGACCTGGCCGATCAACTGGCACACTCGGCCATCCGATTCGGCGAGCCCATCGTCGCCGCGACGCCGACCGGGCGCGGCGTCAGCGAGGTCCGAGATCGGATCTTGGCACTCGTCGGACAGGGACGCCCGCGGTCCGCGGACGACCTCTTCCGGCTGCCGGTAGACCGGAGCTTCTCCCGCGCCGGGGTCGGCACGGTGGTCACGGGATCCTGTTGGACCGGGCGGGTGGCGGTGGGCGACGAGGTCCGCCTCCTCCCCGGGGACCACGCCGCCCGTATCCGCTCGATCGAGCGTCACGGAGTGGCGCTCGACACGGCCGGCGCCGGCGACCGCGTGGCCCTCGGCTTGGCTGGGGTCGATCGGGGGGCCGCGGGCCGGGGAACCACCGTGGTTTCGCAAGGAGGGTGGGTGGCCTCGCTGGTCATCGACGCGGTCGTCCGCCTCCTCCCCGATGCCCCGCGGCCTCTCGCGCATCGGACCCGGCTCCGCGTGCTCCTCGGAACGGCGGAGGTCATGGCCCGCGTTCACACCACGAGCCCGGTGGCGCCCGGCCGCCGGGCCATCATTCGGTTGCTGTGCGAGCGCGAATTAGTCGCCCGCGGCGGCGACCGGCTCGTCCTCCGCAGCTACTCCCCCGTGACCACCATCGGTGGAGGCGAGGTTCTCGATCCCTCGCCCCCCCGGCGCGGCGGCACGCTCCCGCCCGCGGCGGCGGAGCAGGAAGCGGGAAAACGACTCGCCATCCTCCTCGAGCGCCGCGGTGACGGGGTCGCACCGGAGCGCCTTGCCGTCCTCACAGGCCTCCCGCCTGCTGCGGCCGAGCGTGCCGCCACGGAGTGTGCGGAAGCGATCCTGATCGCCGGCCGCTGGACCACCGCGGCCTCCCTCCGCGAAGCGGTGGCCCGGGCCCAGGATGGCATTGCCCGCCACCACAGAGAACACCCCGGGGATTTCGGCGCGCCGCTCGAGACGATTCGAAGCATCGCCTCACCCCGCCCCTGGCTGGGGGAGGCGGCGCTGGAAGCGCTGGTAGGCCGCGGGGGCGCGGTCAGTCGCGGCGGGATCGTCTACCTCCCTGGGTTCGAGCCACGGATCCAGGGCGGCGGCGCCGCCGTCGACCGAGTGGTCCGACGCGTCGCGGATGCGGGCCTCCGGCCGCCTACAGTCGCCGAGCTCGCCGCCGAGTTGACGGACATCGATGTGCCAGCCGCCCTTCGCCTGGCGGCGGCGGACCGGCGCGTCGTCGCGGTCGAGCGCGACCGCTACTACGGCCCGGCCGCCATCGCCACGTGGGTGGGCGCGCTGCAGGACGTGGCGGCCGAAGGGGAGATCGGAGTGGCGGCACTCCGGAACCGATTGGGACTGTCGCGGCGATTCTTGATCCCCTTGCTGGAGTGGGCGGACCGGGAAGGCCACACCGTCCGAACCGGCGACACACGCCGACTGGGGAGGCGAAACAGGTCACCCGCGACTTGACACTGTCCTTGAAGACGGGACATCTTACGGTTTCTAGGGCTTAAGTGCAGTATCGATATATGTTTGCCGGAGGTTGGTTCAGGATCTTTCTACGTCCGTCCGAGGGTCCGCATGTCCCCCTTCCAGCGGTCGGTAGGCTGGCTGATGCTCCTCATGGGGGTCCCGGCACCGGCGATAGCCCAGCAAGACGCGCGGCCCTTGGGGGAATTGGCGCAAAACGTCCCCAATCCGTTTTCGTCTAAGACCGCCATCGGCTTCGAGATCCTCCCCGTGGCCTGCGGCGAGGGGCACCGGCCGCGGGTGACCATCCACGTCCTGAACGTGCTCGTTCAGGTGGTAGCGGTGCCCGTATTGGGAGACTCCAGCGGAGCGGCCCTGGAGGACTTGGTGCTCGATTGTGGGCGCTACTTGGCCACCTGGAATCGGGCGTTGCGGGATGATGGTCGACTCGCCCCTCCTGGGAGCTATTTCTACCGGTTGTTCGTGGACGGGGCGCCGCAGGCCGTGCGACTGATGCAGATTCGCCAGGCACCGGACGACGAGGCGGAGAAGCCGAGCCCCTGACGCCGGCCCCCGGCCGATTCACCGGCAATTCACCATGCCCTCATCGATACTCCGGTACCGTTCCGGCAAACGGCGGCGAAGGAGCCGACCATGATCCGACCAGAGCGATTGACCCTCAAGGGCCAGGAGGCCTTCCGCGACGCGGGCGACGACGCCCGCCGGCGGGGGAATCCGGTCGTCAACGATAGCCATCTGTTTGCCACTCTCCTGGCGCAGGAGGACGGCATCGTCATCCCCCTCCTGCAGAAGGCCGGCCTCAACGTTACGGCCCTCCGCGAGGCCACTGAGCGGGAGCTCTCGCGTCTTCCGCGACAGGAGGGCGGGGCCGATCCGACGTTCAGTCGCGAGTTGAACGCCGTCTTCGACGCCGCGGAAGAAGAGGCGAAGGCGCTTGGCGACGCCTATGTCTCCACCGAGCACCTCCTCGTGGCGCTGGCCGGGACCAAGGGCACCACGGCCCGGACGCTCCTCACCGAGGCGCGGGTCTCTCAGGATGACCTCCGCGAGGCCCTCGCCAACGTGCGGGGCTCGCACCGGGTCACCGACCAGGCGCCGGAGGAGAAGTATCAGTCGCTCGAGCGCTTTACGGTCAACCTCACGGACCTGGCCCGACGAGGGAAGATGGACCCGGTGATCGGTCGGGACGAGGAGGTGCGCCGGGTGATGCAGGTGCTGTCTCGCCGAACGAAGAACAACCCCGTCCTCATCGGCGAACCGGGCGTCGGGAAGACGGCGATCGTCGAGGGCCTGGCCCAACGGATCGTCAACGGAGACGTGCCGACGTCCCTGGCCGACAAGGAAGTCGTCGCGCTGGACATCGGGCAGCTCCTGGCCGGCGCCAAGTACCGCGGCGAGTTCGAGGAGCGCCTGAAGGCGGTGATCAAGGAGTTGGTGGAGAGTGAGGGGCGCTATATCGTGTTCATCGATGAGCTCCACACGATCGTCGGTGCGGGGGCCGCGGAGGGGGCGGTCGACGCCTCGAATATGCTCAAGCCGCCGCTGGCGCGGGGCGAGCTGCATGTGGTCGGGGCCACGACGTTGGATGAATATCGCCAACACGTGGAGAAGGATCCGGCGCTGGAGCGCCGCTTCCAACCGGTCTACGTGGGCGAACCCACCGTGGCCGACACGATCGCCATCCTCCGGGGGCTCAAGGAAAAGTACGAGGTCCACCACGGCATTCGGATCACCGATAACGCGATCGTCGCGGCCGCCACGCTCTCCAACCGATACATCGGCGATCGCTTCCTCCCCGATAAGGCGATCGACTTGATCGATGAGGCGGCCAGCCGACTCCGCATCGAGATCGACAGCCTCCCGCGCGAGATCGACGAGGTCGAGCGGGCCATTATCCAGCTGGAGATCCAACGCCAGGCGCTCCTCAAGGAGAAGGACCCCGAGTCGAAGGCGCGCCGGAAGGAATTGGATCAGAAGATCGCGGAGCTCAAGGAGCAATCGGGCGCGATGAAGGCGCAATGGCAAGCCGAGAAGCAGGCCATTACGGGGATCCAGGACATGCGCGGCCAGCTGGACACCCTCCGGATGGAAGCCGAACAGGCCACCCGGTCCGGCAACCTGCAGCGCGCCGCGGAGCTGAGTTACGGGAAGGTCCCCGAGCTGGAGAAGCGGATCGCAGCGGAGGAGCAACGGCTCCAAGAGGTGCAGGCCACGGCGAAGTACCTCCGAGAGGAGGTCACCGCCGAAGACATCGCCGAGATCGTCTCCCGGTGGACGGGGATCCCGGTGGCCAAGATGATGGAGTCCGAGCGGGAGCGCCTGACGCGTCTTGAGGAGGAGCTCGGGCGGCGGGTCGTGGGGCAAGCCCCCGCGCTCGCGGCCGTGAGCAACGCGGTGCGGCGGAGCCGGGCGGGCCTCCAGGACCCCCATCGTCCGATGGGGTCATTCATCTTCCTGGGCCCCACCGGAGTGGGGAAGACCGAGACCGCTCGGGCGTTGGCGGAGTTTCTGTTCGACGACGAGCGCGCCCTGGTCCGCCTGGACATGTCGGAGTACATGGAAAAGCACTCGGTGGCGCGGATGATCGGCGCGCCCCCAGGGTACATCGGGCATGAGGAGGGCGGCCAGCTCACCGAGGCGATCCGGCGACGCCCCTACAGCGTGATTCTGTTCGACGAAATCGAGAAGGCGCACCCGGACGTCCTCAACCTCCTCCTTCAGATCCTGGACGACGGCCGCCTCACAGACAGTCAGGGACGGGTCGTCGACTTCCGCAACACCGTCATCATCATGACGTCCAACGTCGGAAGCTCCCGCATCGTGGAGGCCGGCCCCGAGACGGGGGAGGACGCCTGGCATCTGGTGGAGATGGAGGTCCTGAACGAGCTCCGGCGCCACTTCCGTCCGGAGTTCCTCAACCGTGTCGACGACATCATCGTGTTCCGTCAGTTGACGCGAGAGGACCTAGCCCGCATCGTGGAGCTGCAATTGGCCCACCTGGAGAAGCTCTTGGCCGAGCGTCACCTTAGCCTCGATGCCACCGACGCCGCCCGCCAATGGCTGGCCGGGCAGGGGTACGATCCGGTTTACGGCGCCCGCCCGCTCAAACGTGTCATCCAGCGGGAGCTGCAGAACCCCATCGCGATGGAGATCCTGGAGGGCGCCTACCAGCCCGGAGACACGGTGCAGGCCGACGTGGCCGACGGCCGCATCGTGCTGACGCGCCTCCCCGCCGCCGCCGCCCCCGCCATGGCCCATGCGTAGGGGCACGCCCTCGCTGGCCGACCTCGCCGGGATGGAGGCGGCCCTCCGCATGGCGCGGGCGGCGGCCGTCCGCGAGGAGGTCCCCGTTGGGGCGGTGATCGTCCGCGAGGGGGAGATCGTGGGGGAGGCGCACAACGAAATGCTCCATCGCGCCGACCCCACGGCGCACGCCGAGTTCCTGGCCATCCGCCGCGCCCTGAAATCGTGCAGCGACGCCCGTCTGGTGGATGCCACCCTCTATGTGACACTCGAGCCGTGCGCGCAGTGCGTCGGCGCCATCGTCCTCGCCAAGGTCGGGCGCGTCGTCTTTGGCGCCTATGATCACCGAGCCGGGATGGCAGGATCAGTCCACGACATCCTCCGCCACCCCCGCCTCAACCATCGCCCTGAAGTGGTCGGCGGGATGATGGCCGAGGAGTGCGGCGCCCTCCTCAAGCGCTTCTTCCGCGATCGCCGCCCGGGCGCTTCCACCGCGAGTTGACCACCTCCGACGGCCCCCACTAACTTGCGCCCCGCCCGCCCTGGACAGGTGGCCGAGTGGCTGAAGGCGCCGGTCTCGAAAACCGGTATACCCTCGCGGGTATCGTGGGTTCGAATCCCACCCTGTCCGTTAGTCATGACGAGGAAGCACCCGGATCGGGAAGATCCAGCTCGTGGGTGGAGCTGCGGCGGCGATGCCGCCTCGCTCGCCTTCGGCCCGAATCCCACCCTGTCCGTTAGTCATGACGAGGAAGCACCCGGATCGGGAAGATCCAGCTCGTGGGTGGAGCTGCGGCGGCGATGCCGCCTCGCTCGCCTTCGGCCCCAATCCCACCCTGTCCGCTGTCGGCGGGGCCGCCGGACCGAGATCCTCGGCATCCCACCTGCCGTCAGCTCTGTCGTGAGGTAACGCCTGGAACCGCGCACACCCCAGCTCGCGCTCGTCCTCTCCGGTGGCGGGGCCCGCGCCGCGTATCAAGCCGGGGTGCTGTCAGCGATTGTCGAGGGCGTCCCCCACCTGGCCGTGTCCATTATCACCGGCGTCTCGGCCGGGGCCATCAACGCCATCACCCTCGCCGCCGTCCCCGGCTCGTTTCGTGGGCGGGTCGAGTTCCTCAGCCACGAATGGGGTCAGCTGACCAGCAGGGAAGTCTACCGGGTGCGTGTTTCCTCCCTCTCCACGGCAGCCTTCCGCTGGCTTGGACGCCGGCTGCTCGGGCGGCGCCACGACCCGGTGGTGCGCGGCCTGTTCGACATGAGTCCTCTTGGTCACTACCTGGCCCGGCGTCTCAGTCTCGAGGTCATCGGCCAGCACCTCGCCGAGGGCCACCTGGAGGCCCTCGCCCTGAGCACCACGTGCTACGGCACGGGCGAGACCATCACCTTCGTACAAGACGGCCGGACGACGCCGCTCTGGGTGCGCTCGCAACGGCGTGCCCTGCGGCAGACGCTTACCATCGACCACGTCCTGGCCTCCGCGGCGATCCCGATCATCTTCCCGGCGGTCCGCATCGGTGATCACTACTACGGCGACGGGAGTGTGCGGCAAGTGGCCCCCTTGGCACCGGCGGTGCACCTTGGGGCCACCCATATCCTGGCGATCGGGATGCGCCCCCCGTGGGAGCGGTGGGCCGCGCGCCGCAAGGAGGACTACCCGACCGCCGCCCAGGCGATGGGGCTCGTGCTCAATTCGATCTTCCTCGATGCCCTGGACGCGGACGCCGAGCGGTTAGACCGCATGAACACCGTCCTCGACCGCCTCCCGCCGGGGACGGCCTCTCCTGCCGGCCTTCGGCCGATCGAACTCCTCCTCCTGCGCCCGTCCGCCGACCTCGGCGCCCTGGCACGCCCCCATTGGCGGCGACTACAGCCCTCGGTACGAGCCATCCTCGAAACGATCGGCGGACATCAGGCCGGGGCCGCGGATTTCCTCAGCTATCTCCTGTTCCACCCCGCCTACACCACCTCCCTCATCGAGCTGGGCTACCGCGACGCGCGAGACCAGTGGGAGACCATTCGGCGGTTCACCGATGGGATCCCGGCGGCGGCGGTGGCCCCGGCGTCCCGCAACCTGGGAGCATCGAGCGGATGAGCGGCTTGCGGAAGGGCTGCCTGTACGTGGGGATTCGCGGACATGTCGTCGCCCTCGACGCCGCCACAGGCGCAGAGCTGTGGCGGACCAAGCTCAAGGGCTCGGACTACGTCAGCGTTACCGCGGACGCCGCCCACGTCTACGCGGCCACACGGGGAGAGACATTTGCCCTCGAACCCCACGCGGGGTCGATTCTCTGGCACAACAAGATGCGCGGCCTCGGCCTTGGCCTCGTCGGGCTCCTCACCGAGACGGGCGGCATCGACTCCGCCGCGGGCGCCGCCGCCGCCCAGGAGCTCCAACGTCAACGTGCCCGGGCGGCGGGCGGCGCAGGCTAGAGCGCCCGGGCGGTCTCGACGCGGGCGGCCGCCGCCGGCGCTTGTTCCAGGACCTCGCCCGGAGGCGCCACGAGGAGTGGCAGCTGGGACGTCCGAAGGAGCCGGTCCGCCACACTTCCCAAGAGCAGCCGGCGGATTCCCGTCGCGCCCTGGGTGGCCATGGCGATGACATCGGCGCGCTCCGCGGCGGCCGTGTCGGCGATTGCCCGGGCCACTTCGACGGCCTGGGTCACGACGGCCTTGACGGTGAACCCCTCGCCGCGGAGCCGCTCCGCCTCATGCTCGAGATACTCTCGAGCGATCCCGGTCAGCTCCTCTGTCAACGCAGGGGCGTAGACCACCGGCCCTGGTGCCGGGGGTCCGACGTCGGGGATATGGACGGCGTGGAACAGGATCAGCTCGGCGTCGGTCATCCGCGCCAAACCACGCGCGGGGCCGAGGATGCGCTCGGACGTCTCCGACTGGTCCAACGGCACCAGGATTCGCCGCACCGCAAGGACCGGCGTCGGCTCCCCCTTCTTCGGGCGGAGGAGGAGGAGGGGAATCGAGAGGAGACGGACCAGGCGGTCGGCCACACTTCCGAGCCACAGACGCCCCGGGTAACCGCGTCCGTGGGTCGCCATCACCACCAGCTCGGCCCGCCATTCAGCGGCGGCCTTGGCGATCTGCTCGGCCGGATCCCCCTTGAGCAACACCAGCGAGACTCGGCTCCCGAAGCGGCCGAACAGCCTCCGCCGCGCCTCCTCCAGGTAAGCCTCCTCACCCTTCCGGGCCCAGGCGATCAACTCTGCCTTGGACTGCTCCGTCACCGCAGGGAGGGGCTTGTGCACTAGCACGAGTCGAATCTCAGCGTCGGCGAGGCCGGCCAGTCCGGCCGCCGCCGCTGCCGCCGCCTCCGCGAACTCGGAGCCGTCGACTGGGAACAACACGCGTCGGAACATGTCAGCCTCCGTGCGTTGGGGTGGCGTCCCGCCGCTTAGACTCCCACGGACGCCACGGAGGTGGGGGTTTGGGCGGCCATGTCGCCTCGTCCTCGGTTCGCGGGACCCGCCGCGACACCACTGCCTCATCCGGCTGAGAAGCCGCCGACGGAGCGTCGTCTCGCGGGTGCCCTCGCCGGGTCGAAATGCCGACCAAGCCGTAGAGCGGACAAGCGCCGGTGACGCCGGTCGCGATGAGAATCAACCCGAGGAGGGCAAAGGGCTTCCACGGATTCGGGAGCGCCCCGAACAGGCCAAGCAAGAGGATGCCGAGGACGATCCGGGCTCCGCGATCTAGGGTGCCAACGTTCCGTACCATGACGCACCTCCCTTCGGGACTGATTCGCGGCTCCGCTTTCCTTCATAAGCTGGGCCTGCAGGAATGAAGGCGGGGTGAAGAAACGCCGAAATCCCCCACACGACCTCTCTGCCACGTTTCGTTGGAGTTTCATCCTCGCTTCAGGGCATCGGGGCTAGACTGCACCACGTCCTTTTGAACAAGGAGGTCATATGAAACTCATGAGGACGACCCGCCCGGCCGCGCGCCGCATGCGGGATGACTTCGACCGGTTGGTCGAACAGATCCTCCCCGAGCCGTTTCTCGGGACCCCCTTCTTCCCAATCCCCGAAGCCCAGCAGGCCTGGCTACCGCCGTGCGATCTGACCGAGACCGAGGCGGACTTCGTCCTCCGGGTCGAGGCGGCCGGGATCCCCAAGGAGAATCTCGACGTCAAGCTGGTCGGTGACGTGGTGACGATCTCCGGCAAACGGGAGCGGATGGAGGAGTCTCGCGGGGAGACCGAGATCTGGCAGGAGAGGGAAGTCGGTGCCTTTGCGCGGTCGCTGCGCCTGCCGGCGCCCGTGGTGGAGAAAGACGTGCAGGCCACCTACCACGACGGGGTGCTGACCGTCCGGATGCCCAAGGTCGTCAAGGCCAAGGAACAGCGGATTACCATCAGCTGACCCGCGGGGAGGCCGGCGCGGCCCTGGGAACGCGGGTGTACCTTTCCCGCATGGCGACGTTCCAGGCAATCATCGACCGTTTCCGGGGCCGCGACCGGACCACGAAACTCGAGACGCTCCTGGCGTACTCCCGGCGGCTGGCTCCGCTGCCGCCGGAGTTGGAGGCCGCCAAGGCCCTCGGCGAGCATCGAGTGCACGAATGCCAGACGCCGGTGTATCTCTGGGTCGGCGTCACCGACGGGCTCATCACGCTCCACGCCGACGCCCCGCCCGAATCACCGATGATCTCGTCGACCGGCTCGAACTTGGCGGGGACCTCGGGATGACACGCACCCAGGGACTCGGTGCCATCGTTGCGCGGGTCAAGCACGACCTCCGGGAGGCGGCCCGGGCCGCCGAGAACGGAGCCTAGGGCCGTTCGATCGGCACGCCCACAGAGTTCCCCCACTCGGTCCACGAGCCGTCGTAGTTCCGTACGTTGCCGTAGCCAAGGAGGTAAGTGAGGGCGAACCAGGAGTGAGACGACCGCTCTCCGATGCGACAGTAGACGACGATATCGTCGCCCGGGCCCAGGTCGTGCTCTCCCTGATAGATGGCCTGGAGCCGGGCCGCCCCGAGGAAAGTGTGGGTCTCCGCATCGATAGCGCGGGCCCACGGGATGTTGCGGGCTCCAGGGATGTGGCCGCCCCGAACCGCTCCCTCGTTGGGGTACTCCGGCATGTGGAGTCGCTCGCCACGGTACTCCTCGGGACTCCGGACGTCGACCAGCTTTCGGCCCCGGCCGACGTGGTCCAGCACTTGGTCGCGGAAGGCGCGGATGGCCCCGTCGTCCCGCTGTCCGACCGTGATCGAGCCCCGCGGGTACCCCGGGACCTCGGTGGTCATCGGCCGACCCTCGTCCTGCCAGCGCTGCCGGCCGCCGTCCATCACCCGCAGCCGTTCGATGCCGAACAACCGGAGGACCCAGAAGGCATAGGTGGCCCACCAGTTGTTCTTGTCGCCGTACAAGACGATCGTCGTGTCGTCGTCGATCCCCTTGCTCCGCAGGAACTCCTGGAGCCGATCGCGGGTGAGATAATCGCGTACCACCGGGTCGTTCAGATCGTTGAGCCAGTCGATCTTCTGGGCGCCGGGGATGTGCCCGGTCTCGTAGAGGAGAAGATCCTCATTGGATTCCAGCAGGCGGACCGTGGCGTCCTCGAGGTGGGCCGCCACCCACTCGGTGTCGACCAAGACCTCGGGGTGGGCATAGCCGCGCTTGGCGATCGGTTGGGCCGGAGAAACGGACTTGGCGGTCATCGGAGACTCCTATGGCAATCCAGACAGTTCCATATCCCTTTGCTGACCGGATCGTAGCCGCCCGCCCGGCCGAACGGAAGCACCCCGACGAGGAGGACGCCCTGATGTTCCGAGAGAGCACGGTCCGTTCCCTGGCCAAGACGGCTTCGTGGCGGCTCACCGCCTCCGTCGCCACCGCCGCCATCGTCTGGCTCCTGACACGCCGCTGGTCCCTGGCGCTCACGGTGGGCGGCTTCGAGGCGGTCGTGAAGACGCTCCTCTACTACGCCCACGAGCGGGTGTGGGACCGCTGGACGCTGGGGCGGGAGGTCGATAGACCGAGACGATCTTGACCCCCGCATCGTCGCGGTTTTGATTCCGCCCGATCCTCTTGGACAGGTGGCCGAGTGGTTGAAGGCGCACGCCTGGAGAGCGTGTGGGCCCTAATCGGGTCTCGTGGGTTCGAATCCCACCCTGTCCGCTGGCCTGACGGAGACCTACCCGGATGGGGCGGGCACCCAGCTCGTGGGTGGAGCTGCGGCGGCTGCGCCGCCTCGCTCGCCTGCGGCTCGAATCCCACCCTGTCCGCTGGCCTGACGAAGACCTACCCGGATGGGGCGGGCAGTCCAGCACCCGCTTCTGGCTTCGACCGTTTATCCAGGCCTTGCCCCCTCGGTCCTCTCTAGCCGCCTGATCCGTCAGCTTCATAGACTACTTGAAATCAGATAGCGTAACAGGCTACTTTACAACTAGTTATCTGCATGCCGCCATCGGCACTCTCTCGATGACCGCGAACCTCACGAGGTCCTCGGGCGTTGAGGAAGGAACCGATTGGACGAGGGAATCGTATCCTGGCTGAACGCCGCGGTGGACCGCGGCTACCCAGGGAGGGAACGCATGTCGATTGGGCGCGGAAACAGCATCCTCGCCTCGGAGATCACCCCGGAGCACGTCTACCTCAACCGGCGACAGTTCATGGCGACGGCGGGCCTTCTGGCCGGCGGCCTGGCTTTCGGCGACTTCTCTTCCCGGCAGGCCTTCCCGTTGGCCGGGCCCCGGCCCCAGGGCGACGACAAGCTGACGCCGTGGAAGGACGTCACCGGCTATAACAACTTCTACGAGTTCGGGACTGGGAAGGGCGACCCGAAGGAGAACGCCCACACCCTCCGCCCGCACCCCTGGTCGGTCGAGATCGTGGGGGAGGTTGGCAAGCCAGGGACGTACGACTTCGATGACCTCATCCGCCCGTTCACCATCGAAGAGCGGGTCTACCGCCATCGGTGTGTGGAGGGTTGGTCGATGGTGATTCCCTGGATGGGGTTCCCCCTCAAGGACCTCATCGCACGCCTCGAGCCAACGTCGCGTGCCAAATACGTCGAGTTCGTGACCCTCCTCGACCCGGAGCAGATGCCCGGCCAGCGGCGCCGCATTCTGGAGTGGCCGTACGTGGAGGGGCTTCGCCTGGACGAGGCGATGAATCCGCTCACCCTGATGGTGACCGGCGTCTATGGGAAGCCGCTCCCCAACCAGAATGGGGCGCCGCTTCGGCTCCACGTCCCGTGGAAGTACGGCTTCAAGAGCGGGAAGTCTCTCGTCAGGATCCGATTCCGGGAAACGCAACCGCAGACCACCTGGAACCTGGCGGCCCCCCGCGAGTACGGGTTCTACGCCAACGTGAACCCCCACGTGGACCACCCCCGCTGGAGCCAGAAGCGGGAGCGGCGGATCGGCGAGCTGTTCCCAAGGGACACGGAGATCTTCAACGGCTACGGCGACCAGGTGGCCTACCTGTACGAGGGGATGGACCTTCGGGTCCACTTCTAGGGCGCCCACGGTGACCAAGAGCACGCGGATCGGCTTGGCGAAGGTGGCCCTATGGCTGGCCGCCCTGGGGCCCCTCGGCTCTCTGGTGTGGGACGGCTTCCACGGGACCCTGGGCTCCGACCCGGTCGAGACGATCACACACACGACGGGGCTCACCGGACTCATTCTCCTCTTCGTTACCCTGGCCGTGACCCCGCTCCGGCGGCTCACGGGCCTCAACGCCCTGATCAGGTTTCGTCGGCTTCTCGGCCTCCTCGCTTTCTTCTATGTGTGCCTTCACCTCCTCACGTACATCGTCTTCGAACACTTCTTCTCGGTGCCGGAGATGGTGGATGACGTGATCGAGCATCCGTACGTCACGGTCGGCTTTCTCGCGTTCCTCCTGCTGATCCCACTGGCCGTCACGTCGACCACGGGCTGGGTCCGCCGGTTGGGAGGGAAGCGGTGGGCCCGGCTCCACCAGCTCATCTACGTCTCCGCCGCGCTCGGCGTGCTCCACTTCCTGTGGTTGGTCAAGCTGGATACCCGGGAGCCGGTGATCTACGGCCTGGTCCTAGTCGTCCTCCTCGCAGCGCGGCTGGGCCAGGGACGACGGAAGCGGCAACCCACGTCCCGCGCCCCCCGCACCTCCCCCATGGCCCGCGACCGTGACGCCGGCGCCGGTGCAGAACGCCGGCTCGACCGTCCGGAACCCGCATAAGGCACATTGCCCTTTTCGGGGGCCGCCACTACCTTCCGCCCCCGAATGCCCGGCGTCACCCTCCTCCTCGATGCCCAAGCCATCTCCCGGGCGCTGTCCCGGATGGCGAGTGAGATCATTGAGCGAAGTCAGGGGACCGACGGTCTCCTCCTCGTGGGCATCCAGCGCCGCGGCGTAGAGTTGGCAGACCGCCTGGCTGCGCTGATCGAGCAAGACCAGGGCGTCACCCTCCCGCGCGGCAAGCTCGACATCACGCTCTATCGCGACGACCTCCAGACCGTGGGGCCGAGCCCCGTAGTGGCGGAGACTCGGCTCCCCGATGACCTCGACGGGCGGACCGTCGTCATCGTGGACGATGTGCTCTACACCGGCCGGACGGTTCGGGCCGCACTCGACGAGTTCGCCGATTTCGGCCGGCCGCGCCGGATCCTCCTCTGCGTCCTGGTGGACCGGGGCGGGCGGGAACTCCCGATCCAGGCGGACATCGTAGGGCTGACAGTGCGGACCGGCCCGAACGACAGGGTGGACGTCCGGGTGCGCGAGTTGGACGGCCGGGACGCCGTCGAGCTGGTAAGCGAACGCTGAGATGACCGCGCCCTCCCTCGGGAAGGACCTGCTGGGACTCCAGTCGCTGAGTGCGACGCAGATCCAGCACATCCTCGACACGGCCGAGCCCTTCAAGGCGGTGAGCGAACGGCGGATCAAGAAGGTCCCGGCCCTCCGCGGCAAGACCATCGTCAACCTGTTCTTCGAGCCCTCCACCCGGACACGGATCTCGTTCGAGTTCGCCGAGAAGCGCCTGTCGGCGGACACCGTGAACGTGGCGTCGATCGGCTCGTCGGTCTCCAAGGGAGAGAACCTGGTCGACACCGCCCGCAATCTCGAGGCAATGCGGATCGACATGGTGGTGATCCGGCATGGCTCGTCGGGCGCGGCGCAGTTTCTCGGGGAGCGGATCCGCTCGAACGTGGTGAACGCCGGCGACGGAAAGCACGAGCATCCCACCCAGGCGCTGCTTGACATGCTCACTCTGCGAGACCATTTCGGCCGGCTCGAGGGGCTCAAGGTGGCCCTGTGCGGCGACATCCTCCACAGCCGGGTGGCCCGCAGTAACATCTGGGGCCTCACCAAGCTGGGGGTCGAAGTCGCGGTGTGCGGCCCGGCGTCGCTCATGCCGCTGGGGGTCCGCGACCTCGGGGTGACGGTCCTCCCACGGATCGAGGACGCCATCGCCTGGGCGGATGCCCTCAACATCCTCCGACTGCAACTCGAGCGGATGGAATCGGGGTACATTCCGTCGGTCCGGGAGTACAACCGGGTCTTCGGCGTGACCGCCGAGCGCCTGGCGCGGGCCCCCAAGGACCTCCTGATCCTTCATCCGGGCCCGATGAACCGCGGGGTGGAGATCGATAGCGACGTCGCCGACGGCCCCCACAGCGTCATCCTCCCGCAGGTGACCAACGGAATCGCGGTGCGGATGGCAGTGCTCTATCTCCTGGTCGGCGAAGCGCGGGACTGGGCCGGCGCGGCGTCCGCCGAAGGGATGGAGGACAGCGAGTGAACCCGATCCTCATCGCCGGCGGACGGGTCATCGACCCGTCGACCGGCGCGGACGACATCGCCGATGTCTACCTGGTCGGCGGGCGCGTGGAAGCCGTGGGCCGCAACATCGATGTTCCCGCCGGTGTCCGCCGAATCGACGCCGCCGGGAAGGTCGTGGCGCCCGGGCTGGTCGACATCCATGTCCATCTGCGGGAGCCGGGGCAGGAAAACGTCGAGACGGTCGCCACCGGCGCGATGGCGGCCGCCGCCGGAGGGTTCACGGCCGTTTGCGCGATGCCCAATACCGACCCGGTGACCGACAACCAAGCGGCAGTCGGCTTCATCGTGCGGCAATCGCAGCGCGCCAAGAAGGCCCGGGTCTATCCGATCGGTGCCATTTCGCTGGGGCAGCGCGGGGAACAGCTGGCCGAATTCGGCGAGATGGTCGGGGCGGGCGCCGTGGCCGTGAGCGACGACGGCCACCCCGTGGTTTCCAGCCACCTGATGCGGACCGCCCTGGAGTACGCCAAGACGTTCGGCATCCCGGTCGCCGACCACTGCGAGGAGCCCACGCTGGCCCGCGGCTCAATGCACGAGGGGGTGGTGTCGACGCGATTGGGGCTCCCGGGAATCCCGGCGGCCGCCGAGGAGATCATGGTCGCCCGCGACACCATTCTGGCCGAGCTGACCGGCGGGCACGTCCACCTGTGCCATATGTCCACGCGTGGATCGGTCGACCTCATCCGGCGGGCCAAGGACAAAGGGCTAGCGGTGACCGCGGAGGCCACGCCCCATCACTTTGCCCTGACCCACGAGCGCTGCGACGGGTACGACACCAACGCCAAGATGAATCCGCCGCTTCGCGAGGCGGAGGATCGGGAGGCCATCCGGCAGGCGTTGAAGGACGGGACGATCGACGCCATCGCATCGGATCACGCCCCCCATCATTACGACGCGAAGGAGCGCGCCTTCGACGAGGCCCCCAACGGCATCATCGGTCTGGAGACCGCCTTTGGGGTGGCCATGCGGGAGCTGGTGGAGGGCGGCTACCTGTCCCTCTCCGAGCTGCTGTTCCGCATGAGCACGCAGCCCGCCCGTATCTTCAGCCTCCCCGGGGGGTCGCTGGCGGTAGGTGGGCCGGCGGACGTCGCCGTCTTCGATCCCGCGGTGCGGTGGAAGGTGGATCCCGCCCAGTCGTTCTCGAAGAGCCGCAACACGCCGTTTGCAGGGGAAACGCTGGTGGGGCGGGCGGATCTCACGGTGGTCCGCGGGGAGATTGTCTTCGAGCGCGGGGCCTGATGCCCGGCCGAGGGGGAACGGCGAGGGACGTGGTGCGCTGCTGCCGGCAGCTCTGGCGGCTCGGCCTCCTTGCCGGGGTCGAGGGGAACCTCTCCGTGCGGATCGGTCCGGATCGCTACCTCGTGACACCCACCGGTCGCCACAAAGGCAGCCTCCGGACATCGGATCTGGTCCGAGTGGACGGGGCGGGGCGGGTCCTCCATGGTTTTCATAAACCAACCAGCGAATTAGATTTGCATGTGGAGGTCTATCGTCGCCGCGAGGATGTCGGCGCCGTGATCCACGCGCACCCCCCGACGGCAACCGCCTTTGCCGTCGCCGGGGAGCCACTTCCGCCTGACGTTCTCCCCGAGGTGGTGGTCTTGTTCGGGGCAGTCCCCCTCGCCCCCTACGCTACCCCCGGAACGCCTGACCTGGCCACGGCGGTTGCCTCCTTCATCGAGGATCACGAGGCCGTGCTCCTCACCAACCATGGGGCGGTGTGCTGGGGGCCGGATCTCACGGTGGCTCAGGTCCGGATGGAGAGCCTGGAGCAGGCCGCCAAGATTCTGCTGGCCGCCCGGAGCATCGGCCGGGTCAATCGCCTCACCGACGAGCAGGTACACACGCTCGCCCAGCGAAGGACATCACGTCATGGCTGACGGCAATGCGAAGACCGGCAAAGGCATCGAAGACCTCCTCAAGGAACGGGAACGCTACGAGCTGTGGCTGGACCGGCTCGACCAGAAGGGAGCCGACGCACCCGATTCGGTTCGTTCCAAGGTCCGTGCGGACTACGAGTCGCGTCTGGACCGGGTCATGGACGAACTCCGAACCCACCAGGACAGCGTCGCTGAGCAGCTGGCCGAGCTGCGCGTGGCCCAAGCGGACCTCAGCACCCAAGAGGCGGAGGCGAAGGAGGAACTGGCCGAGGCGGAGGTCCGCCACGACGTGGGAGAATACGACGACGACGCCTGGGAGGAAATCAAGTCCGCCGGTGAGCGCGGCCTGGACGAAATCCTGAAGGAGTTGGAGCGCGTCAACGACGAGATCGCCAATCTCGCCGAAGTGCAGGCGCTCATCGCCGCCCCTTCCGAGACCGCTCCCGCCCCGGCGGCGGCACCCCAGGCTGCCGCGCCCGCTGCCGCCCCCGTCGAGAAGGCCCAACCAGTCGGGGCTCCGAAGTTCACCCCCCGCACCGACACGAAGGGGAAGGAGCCGACCGCACCCCGCACGCTGCAGTTCCCGGTCGACCGGGGGACCGGGTCCAAGATCGACGAACTCGACTTCCTCAAGTCCGTCACCGAAGATGAGCAGGCCGGCCCCTCCGCTGGGCGCGCCAGCGGCGGCTTCAAGAAGCCGGCGGCGGACGTCCTGGGGACGGTGGCAGAGGAGAAGGTGGCGGGAGTGGCCACCTCCCACGGAGCGGCCGGTGGATCCGATCAGGGCTCGCAGGCCAAGACGCTCAAGTGCACCGAATGCGGAGAGCTCAACCGACCGACCGAATGGTATTGCGAGCGCTGCGGCGCCGAGTTGGCCTCACTGTGAGCGGACGCGAGTGAGGGACGGAGACACGACGAGGGCGCCTGGAGGCGCCCTCGTGCGTTACGGGATCCGGAACCTCGCGGTCAGCTCTTCGTGGAGATGAGCTTCCGGAGTCGGCTCTTGGAACGGTTGGCGGCGTTGGGATGCACTAGGTGCTTCCGGCCGGCGCGATCGAGGAGCTGCTCGGCCCGGGCCATGGCGGCCTCGGCCTCCGCCCGGGTGGCGGCGCCACGGACCCGCTTGACGGCCGTTCGGAGCTCGCTCCGTTGGACCCGATTCCGCTGATTGCGGACCTTGTTCTGGCGCTGACGCTTCTTGGCGGACTTGATACGCGGCACGACACCCTCGATGACACGGGTTCCTGATTCGGTTCCCTGCATCGGCGCAGGGAAGCGCGGATTGTAATGCGGCGAGCGCCCATCGTCAAGCCCGGCAACGCTTTGACTTGGACCGAGGGGGGGTATATGTTCCGGCCCGACCCGAGGAGGAACGGCCGTTTCCTCTTCTCCATTCGTGCCTGCCACCTGCTCCCCCGCCCGGGGAGCCACCCGGGACACGCACCGTCGGACGCGTCGGACGCGCCCGCGGGAGAGGATTCGTGACCAACGTAACCATCCTGCCACCACCCAGGAGACCGCCGCCCCGTACCGAGCAAGCACCCACGGCCGTCGCGCTGGCGGAGGGGTTCGTCGTCCAGCTCGACGCCTTCTCCGGTCCGTTGGATCTCCTCCTCCATCTCCTCCGTGAGCAGGAGATCGACATCGCCGACATTCCGATCGCCACGATCGCGGACCAGTTCCTGGCGGTCATCCACGAGTTGGGACTCAACCAGGCGGCCGACTACCTGGAGATGGCCGGGCGTCTGCTGCGTCTCAAGATTCAGATGCTCCTCCCGCGGCACGGCGACGAGGACGGTTGGGAAGATCCCCGCGCGGAATTGGTGCGCCGACTCCTGGAGTACCAGCAGGTCCGGGAAATTGCCCTGTGGCTCGGAGCGGCGGCAGAGCGCCGCGCCACCCGAATGGCCCGCGGCTATCTCCCGCCGATGCCGGAGCTTCCCCCCCCGCCGCTGACCGTGGATCTGGTAGACGTCCTGGAAGCGGTCCAACGGGTGATCGCCGCGATCCCGAGTCCCATCCTCCATCGGGTCGTCCCCAGGCCGCTGGACGTCGAGGGCGCCACCCGCCGCCTGGAAGCACTCTTGGCGCGGAGCGAGCGCGTCTCCTGGCTCGAGTCACTCGGCCCCAACCCGACCCTCACCGACCTGTTGTCCACGCTCCTTGCGCTCCTGGAGATGGCCCGTCACGGGCGACTCCGCATCGTCCAACCCGCGCCCTTCGCGCCGTTCGTAATCCTCCGTGAATCCGCTCACACAACTCCTTGAAGCCGCGCTGTTCTCGGCGGCCCGACCGCTCACGGTCGAAGAGCTGGCCTCCCTCGACTCCGAGGCCACGGTGGCCGACGTCCGCACCGCGCTCGACCAGTTGCGGGAGCACTACGACTTCGATCAGCATTCCGTCGAGGTCGTGGAATTGGCGGGCGGATACCAGGTCCTCACGAGGGCGCCCTTCGCCGCCGCCCTGGAGCGGGCGCAGCTGTCCTCGCGCGCCTCCCGCCTGACGTCGGCAGCCCTCGAAACGTTGGCGGTGATCGCCTATCGCCAGCCCGTCGGCCGGGCCGAGATCGAGGAGATCCGCGGCGTCTCCGCCGGCGGGGTGCTGCGGACGCTGCAAGAGCGTTCGCTGATCGAGGTGGTGGGACGGAGCGAGGGCCTGGGTCGCCCGCTGCTCTATGGCACCACTCCGCAGTTCCTCGAGGTCCTGGGGCTCCGGGACCTGAACGACCTCCCCAAGGCCGAGGAGCTGACGGTGGCGCTGCAGCCCCCACGCCCGCTCACACCGGAGGATGACGAAGAGGCCGAGGCGTCCGTCGTCGCCGAGTCATGACCGAGATGCGGGTCCAACGCGCGCTGGCGCAGGCGGGGGTGGCGTCCCGGCGTGCGGCCGAGGAGTTGATCCGGGCGGGGAAGGTCCGAGTTGACGGGCGCGTCGTCTCGCTGGGCGACAAGGTGGACCCCGTGCGCCAGACGATTCAGGTTGGCCGCCGCACGGTTCACGCCATCCCGCGCCGGTGGTTGGCGGTGCACAAGCCGCTCGGCGTGGTGACGACGGCCCGGGATGAGGACGGCCGAAAGACGGTCTTCGACCTCCTCGACGACCCGCGCGGCCTGGCTTACGTCGGCCGCCTGGACGTGATGACGACCGGCCTTCTCCTCCTCACCACCGACGGCGAAGCGATTCATCGGCTGACGCATCCCCGCTACCGCATCCCACGCCGCTACTCGGTACTGGTACACGGGGTGCCCCCGGAAGAGGTGACCACCCTGGTCCGGCGCCCAGTCGTGTTGGACCGCCGCCCGGTCACGCCCAGCGGACTGACGGTCCGGCCTGGCCGCCAGGGCCGCACGCAAATCGAGCTGACGCTGACGGAGGGTCGCCACCACGTCGTCCGCCGCTGGTGTGCGGAGCTAGGGCTCAAGGTCGAACGCCTGGCGCGACTCTCCTACGGTCCGGTCCGGCTGGGACGCCTCGCCGTGGGGGGCGTGCGCCCGCTCACACCCCGGGAGATCGACGCGCTGTATCATGCGATCAAGCTCGCCCCCGACGGTGAAACAGGGCCCCAATGACCATCGTCCTGAAGAGGATGCCATCACCGATGTCCCGCCTTCGCTGTCCTCAGACGTGCCCGCCATCCCGCCGCGTGTCTTTCGCCCCTCCGGCAGGTCGATGAGCGCCCCGCGCACGACCGCCGCGGAGCCGGCCCTCCTGACCCAGGCGTTGGCCCAAGTCTCTCGCCGCGTGGTGGGGCAGGAGGTGATGGTCGAACGTCTCCTCATCGGATTGATGACGGGCGGACACGTGCTGCTCGAGGGGGTGCCGGGGTTGGCCAAGACTCTCGCCGTCCGCACGCTGGCCGAGATCATTGCCGCGAGCTTTTCCCGGGTCCAATTCACCCCCGACCTCCTCCCGGCCGACCTCATCGGCACGATGGTCTTCAACCCGAAGACGCAGGAATTTCACGTCAAGCAGGGGCCGATCTTTGCCAACATCGTGCTGGCAGACGAGATCAACCGAGCCCCAGCCAAGGTACAGGCCGCCCTCCTCGAATCGATGCAGGAGCGACAGGTGACCATCGGGGGAACCACGTTCCCGTTGGAGGAGCCCTTTCTGGTGCTGGCGACGCAGAACCCGATCGAGAGCGAGGGGACATACCCGCTCCCCGAGGCGCAGCTGGACCGCTTCCTCATGAAGGTCCGGGTCGGCTATCCCACCCGCGATCAGGAGCGCGAGGTGGTCCTCCGTCTCGGTGGAGACACGCCGATCCCCGTTGAACGGGTGCTGACGCCGGAGTCGATCCTCCAGGCTCGGTCGGAGATCACCGACCTCTACATGGACCAGAAGCTGGTCGACTATGTGGTGGATCTGGTGCGCGCCACACGTGCGCCCGCGGAGGTGGGCCTCACCGACCTGATGCCCCTCGTGGCCTTTGGCGCCTCCCCGCGAGCCTCGCTGGCCCTGGCCCGCGCCGCCAAGGCCCATGCCTACATCCGCGGGCGCAATTACGTCGTCCCGGAGGACATCCGGGCCCTCGCGCCGGACATCCTCCGCCACCGGTTGGTCCTGACCTTCGAGGCGGAGGCCGAAGACATGGACAGCGACGACGTCATTCAGCGCGTGCTCGCGGCCGTCGAGGTCCCCTGAGCCGTCGCGGTGCGGCCGGTCCCGTTACACTTTAGACATGCCTCCCGTCCCTCCTCACGTTCTCCGCCAGGTGAAGGCCATCCAGCTCCGGACCCGGGGCCTGGTGTCGACCCTCTTTGCCGGCGAGTACCGCTCCGTCTTCCGCGGCCTGGGGATGGAGTTTGCTGAAGTCCGCCCCTACGAGCCAGGGGACGATTACCGGGCCATCGAGTGGAACGTCTCCGCCCGTCTCGCCTCGCCCTACGTCAAGACCTTCACCGAGGAGCGGGAACTCACCCTCCTCCTGGTCGTGGACCAATCTGGCTCCACCCGCTTCGGTGAACCGGTCACCAAGGCCTCCCTGGCGATCGAGGTCGCTGCGGTGCTGGCGTTGGCCGCCGCGCGCCACAATGACCGCGTCGGGGCACTGCTGTTCTCGGACGCCGTCGAGCGCGTGATCCCGCCCCGGAAGGGTCGACGACATGCGCTGCGCGTCATCCGAGACCTGGTGGCCTTCGAGCCGGTCGGCCGCCGGACGGATCTCGCGGCCAGCCTGGTGTACGCCAGTCGCCTCCTGTATCACCGGAGCATCGTGGTGGTTCTGTCGGACTTCTTCGCCTCGGGGTGGGAGCGGCCGCTCCGCTCCTTGAGCGCGCGCCACGACGTGGTCGCGATCGCCGTGGACGACCCGCGCGAGCGCGAGCTCCCGGCGACCGGGGTGATCGAACTCCGCGATACCGAGTCGGGAGCCCACCTGGTGGTGGATGCAGGGGATCGTGCCTTTCGTCGCCGCGCCGCGGCCGCCGCTCGAACGCGACGCGAATCCCGCGACCGGATGTTGTCCGGGGCCGGGGTCGATGTCGTGTCCGTCAGCACGGCGTCCGACTACGCGGTCCCCTTGCGCCAAGCCTTTGCCCGCCGAGCCCGGCGACTCCATCGCGGATGATCGTCCTGCTCTTGGCCCTGGCCCAGCAACCCGCCGCCGCAACGGTGGGGGACACGATCTGGCTGCGGCGCGTCGACCCGGTCCCGGCGGGGCACCTGGTGCAGGCCCCCGACTGGGCGCCGACCGGTGACGTCGAGCTCCTCGGGCCGCCAGAGATACGCATCGTCGGCGGTACGGTCACGCTGCGGTTCCCGCTCGTCGCGTGGCGGCCGGGCGAGCACCGGGTCGAGGTCCCCGGCCCGATCTTTATCGCGTCCGACGGCTCACAGACACAGGCGGCGGCCCGCGGCGGGACGATACGGGTGAGGT
>Ga0210123_1000528_pt1 | contig 23587 bp, 21 predicted proteins | sample Muzzi_PWB_D2_FD_185535 | JGI IMG/M metagenome (GOLD analysis project Ga0210123, IMG submission 185535) | Wetland microbial communities from San Francisco Bay, California, USA, that impact long-term carbon sequestration - Muzzi_PWB_D2 (SPAdes) | ecosystem: Environmental > Aquatic > Marine >... | reverse complement strand
TCACCACCAACGTCATCAACTACTCGGCGGTGGGCAACACGCTGCTGCGGGTGGACGGCGCGACCGACGGCCTCTCGGGTGGAGCAGGGCACGACGTGCCGCTGCCCGGGCGCATCGCGTCCACCACGAACACGACCGACGCCGTCATGGCGGTCGGCCCGTCGGATCCGGATACCCCGCCCGCCAACCTGGGGTTCGTACCCGGTGCGTACCCGACGATGCTCGGCGGCCTGGTGACCATCGACGACGACGGGGACTTCTTCTACGTGCCGCCGGTGGGCGTCCAGGGCATGGACACGGTGATGCTCACCTTTACGGACGGAGGGACCAACCTCCCGGTCACGCTCAACATCACCATCTCCGAGGTGGTCTGGTACGTCGAGGACACGGTCGACGGGACCAAGAACCCGACCGCCGGAGGCCCGGGCAACTCCCTCGACGCGTTCGAGACCCTGGCCGCGGCCGAGGCGGCCTCCGGTCCGAACGACTACATCCTGGTCTTCGAGACCGACGCTCCGCTCGACCAGACGATCACCCTGAAGAGCGGCCAGAAGCTCTACGGCCAGCCGATCGAGGACGTGGCACCGGCTCTCTTGCCGGGTGGGCTGCTGCTCGAGGAGATCGCGGACACCAACGCGCGGCCGGTGATCAACCGTTCGACCGGTGACGCTGTGCGCGTGGTGGCCAACGTGGGCAACGGTGACCGGCCCGGGGTCGAAATCCGGTCCCTGGACCTCACCGGCGACGACAACGCCATCGACGTCTCCGCCGCCGACGCCAACAACCTGGACGTCGCCCTCTCCGACAACGTCCTCTCCTCGGTCAACGGGGCGAGCCTCCTGGTCAACGGTGCGGGGAGCACCGGTACGACCGTGGTGCGCGAGCTCACCGGCACCGGCGTGGCGACCTCCGGTGCGGGGGGCGGGCAGGTGTTCGAGAGCGTCACCTTCGACGCCGACGTGGTGACCGCGGGCATCCAGCCGGTCACCGGTGGCAATGTGAACGTCGGGAACCCGGGTAGCCCGGGGGACGTGGTCGGTGGCGGCGTGCGTCTCAACAACGTGCTGGGTGTCCTCGACTTCGGCACCTTGAACATCGGCAACACCGGCGGCGTGGGCCTCTTCGTCCGCGACGCCGGCGGCAAGGCAGGGAGCTTCGTCCTCGACACCGACGGCGGGGCGATCAACACCGTCAACGGTCCGGCGGTCGACCTCGACCCGGTCGGCCTCGGCCTGGGCGGCATGGACGGCATGGTGTTGACCAGCGTCACCGCCAACGTCACGGTCGGGATGGTGCCCTATGGCATCAACCTCAACACGGTGGCCGGCAGCTTCCAGGTCACCGGGGCGACTTCGGTCAGCGCCAGCGGCGGCGGCACGCTGACCACCGGCATCATCGCCACGGACGCCACCGCGGCCGTCACCTTCACCGGACCGACCACGGTCAGTGGAATCGGCGGCGCCGGCATCGCTCTCTCGAACGTCGACGGCCCGGTCACGGTCGCGAGCTCCATGAGCAACATCACCGGCACCGGCGGCGCGGCGATCGACGTCGACCAGGGGCTGGGCAACGTCACCTACAACGGCTCGATCAACAACACGGCGGGCCGCTCGGTGGAGATCACCAACCACGAGGGGCCGGGCGGAGGCAGCATGATCGCCCTCACCGGAGCGATCACCGACTCCGGGCAGGGGATCTTCCTGGACAACAACGACCAGGGCGCGGGCGGGACCGTCATCAACCTGACGGGGGTGCTCAACCTGACGACCGGCGCCAGCAACGCGTTCACCGCCACCAACGGCGGCATGGTCAACGTCACCGATCCGTCCAACAACAACCTCGCCGCGGCCACGACGGGGACCGGGGTGACGATTGCGAATACCCTGATCGGCGGCTCCGGGGTGAAGTTCACCACCGTCAACGTGGGCGACGCCAACCCGGCGGCCCCGAACGCGGCCAACGGCATCCTGCTCACGAACGTCGGGGCGAACGCGTTCACCGCCACCGGTGGCACGATCGACAACGTGACCACCCGCGGGCTGGACGTGTCCGGTGGCACAGGCAACGTGACCGTGGGGGCGTCGATCCATTCGACGACCACGGGGCGCACGCTCGAGGTCACCGGGCACACCGGCGGCACGGTCGCGGTGAGCGGCACCATCGACGACGACGGCCTGGGCGTCCACCTCGACTCGAACGCCGGCAGCACGGTCAACATCACCGGCAGCATGGACATCGACACCGTCGGCGCCAACACCGGCTTCAACGCCACCGGCGGCGGCACGGTCAACGTGATGACCGGTACGAACGACGTCAACACCTCGCTGGGGACCGGGATCGCCGTCAACATCGCCAACACCACGATCGGCGCGAGCGGTGTGGCCTTCCGGAGCGCCAGCGCGAACGGCGCGGCGGTCGGCATCCTCCTCGACAACGCGGGCAACGCCGGCTTCTTCACGGTGACCGGCACGGGCTCGACCGCCGGCAGCGGCGGGACGATCCAGAACACCACGCAGAATGGCGCCTTCATCCGCGGCACCGACAACATCAGTCTGGCCAACATGAGCTTCGCCAGCGCCTCGAACGACGGTGGCGGAGCGGGGGCGTGCGACGCGACGGTCTTCACCGGCTGCAACGCGGCGGTCGAGCTCGAAACGGTCACCAACGTGGACCTCGTCAACCTGGCGATCACCGGTGCGGAGGACCACGGCATCTTCGGCCAGATGGTCACCGACCTCGACATCAGCAACACCAGCATCACCGGCCTCGGCGCCGACGTCGACACCAACGAGCACGGCATCTTCATCCGCGACCTCCTCGGTACTGTCGGCGGCACCACGGACAGTGTCTTCGACGGTGTGACCGTCACCGACGCCCAGGACACGGCGATCCTGATTCAGAACGACGTCGCCACCAGTCCGGGCAACCCAATGAGTCCGGACCAACTGACGGTCACCAACAGCGTGCTGACCAATGCCGGCGATTCCGGCCTCAACGTCCAGACCGTCGCGCCGCCCGGCAACCTGAGCCTGGTCGCCACCGGAAATACGGTGACCAACACCGTGGACGGAATCGACGCCGAGGCCTCCGCCGGCAACCTCCAGGCGACGGTGGGTGGTGCCGGGCCTCTGGCCAACACCATCAGCGCCGGCGCCGGCGGAGACCTGGTCAACGGCATCCTCTTCTTCGCCAGCGCCGCCAACGGCCCTGCCACGGTCGACGCGACGGCGACCAGCAACATCGTCACCCTCGACGCCGTCAAGGTCGGCATGCCGCCGGTGGCACCGGTCAGCGGTCTCAACGGCATCGGCGTCAGCGCCGGCGGCGCCAGCATGGCCAACCTCGGCACCATTCGGGCCACTGTTCAGGGCAACATGATCAACTCGTCGTTCAGCGGTGTTCTGACCCAGACCGTGCACGGCGTGATCGTCACCAACGAGGGCACCGGGACGACCGGCCAGAACGTGGTCACCATCGACGGCAACGTGATCATCCTCGATCCGCCTGCCGGCACGGCCACCGCGGAGACCGTGGGGATCGGCATCGACGGCGGCATCACCGGGGCCGGTACCACGGTGCGCAGCACCAACAACACGATCATCGCCACCGGCGATGCTTCGAACGGCGCCTCTGTGGGGATCCAGATCCTGCCCACGGAGGTGGGAGATCCCGCCGGCACCGGTACCCGGGTGTGCGTCCGGGTCACGGGCAACGACGTGAGCACGCCGAACAACCCGTTTGCGGCGGCCTTCCTGACCACCGAGCTCGACGTCATCGCGGCGCCGGTGGTGACCGGCTCCTTCCTCGACGTGGAGGCGATCCCGGTGGGTGCGCGCACCACTGCCCAGCTCAAGGCCGACCTCGAGCCGTTGAACACCAACACCGAGGTGGGGGACCCGGGCGGCGCCGTGGCGGGCACGATCACCGGGGTCATGGCATGCCCGAACTGATCCGAAACCGCCGTTTCGAGTCCGGCCTTTCATCGAGCCTTGCGATGCCCGTGGGCTCACTGTCCGAGAAAGGAGCTTCCTTTGTCTGAACCGTTTCTTGCGGAAGTCCGCATCGTCGGCTTCAACTTCGCTCCACGAGGTTGGGCCTTCTGCGACGGGCAGATCCTGCCCATCAACCAGAATCAGTCTCTCTACTCGTTGCTGGGTACGACCTACGGAGGGGATGGACGCACGAGCTTCGCGCTGCCCGACCTTCGCGGCAGGGTGCCGATCCACGTCGGCCGCAGCGACGGCGGCGACGCCCACAGTCTCGGGCAGAAGAGCGGCGAAGAGACCCATACCTTGAACGCCAACGAGATGCCGCAGCACACCCACTCCGAGGTCGCTTCCTCTGTGTCGGCGAACCAGCCGACACCGGGCGGACACGTCCTGGCCACCACCACGGACAACATCTACGGCCCGAAGTCCGGAAGCTCGACCCTCAACACCGGCTCGATCCTCAACGTCGGCGGCGGTCAGGCCCACGACAACATGCAGCCCTACCTGGCGCTCAACTTCTGTATCGCGCTCCAGGGGCTGTTCCCGTCCCGCAACTAGGAGGCAGAGCGATGTCCGAACCCTTTGTTGGAGAGATCCGCATGTTTGCGGGCAACTTCGCCCCGCGTGGCTGGGCCTTCTGTGACGGGCAGCTCCTGGCGGTGTCGCAGAACGACGCCCTGTTCTCGCTCTTGGGCACCATCTACGGCGGAGACGGCAGGACCACCTTCGGGTTGCCGGATCTGCGCGGCCGGATCCCGATCCACGCCGGTCACGGCCCGGGCCTTTCTGAGCGCAGGCTGGGCGCCAAGGCCGGGGCGGAGAAGGTCACCCTGACGGTCAACCAGCTCCCCTCCCATCGGCACGACGTGTTCGCTTCCGCCACCGGCGCGAGCTCGGGCAACCCGTCGGGCAACGTCTCTGCGAACACCGCCCCGACCAACGTCTACTCCACGGCGCTGGCGGTGCAGCAGGAGATGAACAGCGCGGCGATCTCGCACACCGGCGGCAGCCGATCGCACACGAACTTGATGCCCTACCTGTGCGTCCATTTCATCATCGCCCTGGTCGGTATCTATCCGTCGCGGCACTAAGGGGAGAAAAAGATCATGTCGGAACCTTTCGTCGCCGAGATCCGCATTTTTGCGGGCAACTTCGCTCCTCGCGGCTGGGCCTTCTGTAACGGCCAGCTCCTCCCCATCTCGCAGAACACCGCGCTCTTCTCCCTGATCGGCACCACGTACGGTGGCGACGGTCGCACCACGACGGCGCTGCCGAACCTCGAGGGGCGCGCCCCGATGCAACCGGGCAGAGGTCCCGGGCTGACGGACAGGCGCCTGGGTCAGAGGGGTGGGGTCGAGACGGTGACCCTCACCGAAGCGCAGATGCCGAACCACAACCACACGATGCGCGCCGACGGCAGCACCGGCGGGCCCCTGGGCGGCGGCGCCAACGCCACCGACCCGGTGGGCAACTACCTGGGTGCCACCGTCAAGTACCAGAGCACCACTTCCTCGCCGGTGAGCATGGCGGAGCTCTCCAACACCGGTGGCTCCCAGGCGCACAACAACATGCAGCCGTACCTGGCGATCAACTTCATCATCGCTCTGGTCGGGCTCTACCCGAGCCGGAGTTAGGCCCCCGGAGAGAGGAAGCAACCCATGAGTGAGAAGAAAACTCCCGAAGCGGGCGAGCGCTGCAAGGTCACGTGCGGCGGCAAGGAGGAGATCGCCATCTGGACCGGGCACATGTGGGCCTCGGAGGACGGTAGCCGGATCATCGATGGCTCCGACATCGAGTCCTGGACGGAGGCGCCGTCCGAGACGCCGCTCGAGATCATCCGGCCGGCCGAAGGCGACTGAGCCGCCGTCGAGACCGAGCTGCCCGACCCGGGAGCTCGAACCCTGACACCCAAGGAGCAGACCGATGGCCGACGAATACCGTGCCGCGACCGCCGCGGAAGACATCGAGTTCAAGGCGTACGCCCGTCACTTCGAGCACCGGGACGAGGACGAGGCAGAGCAGCGCCGCGCCGTCCTCTACGCCGTCGCCACCATGTCCTACCCGGACAGCGGCTGGCAGGTGAACCTGGTCCAGGTCGAAGGCAAGCCGGACGAGTGGATCCTCCTCGAAGACCCGCCGGGCTACGGTGACAAGCACCGCACCTACCTGATCGCCTCCGGCACCAGCCTGCACGAGGTGGCGGAGGTGCCGGAGACGATCGTCGTGCGCTACGGGGTCGACGGCGAAGAGACCACCCGCGTCTCGGTCGTGCCCTGGGACTGAGAGGCATGGCTGGAGGCTCCGACGCCGCTGCAGCCTGGCGGCCGGGAGGACCCGCCACCTCCTCGCCGCCGCCCGGGCTCGCGTACCGGCCGATCGAGGACCGGGACCTGCCTTTCCTGGCCGAGCTCTACGCCTCCACCCGGCGCGAGGAGGTGGCCCGGACCCCGTGGAGCGAGGAGGAGCGGGAGCAGTTCCTCGCCTGGCAGTTCGAGGCCCAGCACAAGCACTACCAGGAGCACTATCCGGACTGCGAGTTTCTGGTGATCGAGGAAGAGGCGATCGGCCGGCGTATCCCGATCGGCCGCCTCTACCTCGACCGCTGGGACGAAGAGATCCGCCTGGTCGACATCGCTCTGCTGCCCGAGCACCGGGGCAAAGGTCGCGGTGCTGCGATCCTGGATCGGATCCTCGCCGAGGGCGCAGAGCGGGGCGTGCCGGTCTCGATCCACGTCGAGAGCGAAAACCCGGCGCTCAGGCTCTACGAACGGTTGGGGTTCCACCACGTCGACACCAACGGCGTCTACCACCTGATGCGATGGACGCCGGGCAAGAAGGACAACGGAGACGGAGAATGATCGAAAAGGCCACGTGCGAAACCTTCGCCGAGTGCGGATCCAAAGAGTACCGGGTGAAGCTCGAGGACGGGACCGAGCTCACCCTAGAGCTCGCCGAGGCCAGCCCGCTCGAGCTCTCCTCCAAGGGCGGAGCGCGCGAGCAGTTCTCCCTCCTCTTCAACGGCCCTGCCGAGCCCCTCCTGCCGCAGGCCATCTACACCCTGGAGAACGCCGAGCTGGGGACGATCGAGATCTTCCTGGTACCGGTCGCGGCGGACGGGGAGGGTGTGGACTACGAGGCGGTGTTCGCGTAGGTCGATCGGGGCGCCGGTCGCCTGGATCGCCCCCCCAACCCCCGTCCCCGCCCGGCCCTTCTTCTGCGCGACGATGTGAACCTCCGGCGGGCCCGGTAGGCCAGCAGAGAGACGGTGTTTCTTGAAGCGGCCGGACCTGTGCCGGCCGATCGGTTCCTTTGGAAGGGTGGCCGCGCCGGGCTGGTGGGTTCGGTCGGCGGGCTGTGGGGTTTCGGTGGTGGCTCGGGGTGGGTGAGGGTCCGGGGAAGGCCGCTCGCTTCGCTCGCACCTCGGCCGGCACAGGTCCGGCCGCTTCAATTTAGAGAGGGCGCCCTGCGGTCGGCACAGGTCTGCACCGCCTCCATATCCCTCGTGCCACCGCCCTTCGTCACTCCGCCCGGTGCTCTTTTCGCAGCAGATCGAACACCGTCTTGACCGGCGAAAACGTCACCTCCGGCACCTCGACGAACACCGTATTCCACCCTGCCATCGCACCGTTCCAGAGCCCCGGCCGCTCGAGCGCCAGAAGCGGCCGTCCGCCGTGGCTCTTCTCCGCGATGAACACCGCCCCCTCGTCCACGAACCGCTCCAGATCGTACGGCTCCCCCCGCCGGTTCCGCACCGCGCACGCCAGGTCGACCGGGTTGAAATGGGTCGACGATTCAAACACCCTCACCTGCTCCGCGGACTCTCCGTCGATCTGTGCCCGCTCCACGATCTGAACGCTCACCGTCCCATCCCCCGAGCGCACCCAGAACGGCCCGCCCCCCGGCTCGCCCCGGTTGACCACCATCCCCGCTATCCGGAGCGGTCGGTCCAGGCGGTCCCGGAGCCTCGCCGCCCGCTCTGACGGGTCGAGCTCCCGCCAGGCCGGCGGCACCCGGACCGACAGATCCTCGGCCAGGAAACGCTCCGCGGCGAGCAAGACCTCCTCGCCGGGCTCTTCTTCAAGACGATGCGCCTCCAGCCGCTCCAGATGCTCGAATACCCGCTCGCGGAGCGCCAGCAACCAGCCGCCCAGGAGCTTCTTCCAGTGCGTCACCTCGTCCTTCACCCGGTCCGGCTGCACGTTGTCGATGTTCTTGACCAGCACCAGGTCGCCCTCCCGGCGGGCGACGTCGGCGAGGTTGCCGATGAGCGCGCCGTGGCCGCCCGGGCGGAGCAGCAGCGAGCCGTCCTCCAGGCGGAAGGGCTCGCCCTCCGAGCCCTCGTCCAGATCGAGCGCCAGGGTGTCGGTCGAGTGCTCCTGGACCGAGAACGTCACCTCGAACCGGACGCCATAGCGTTCCCGGTAGCGCTCCCGCACTCCGTCCAGGAGCTCCTCCATGGCGTCCCGGGCGTCGGGCGGCACCGTGAAGTGGAGGCGGGCCACGCCGTCGCCGTCGGCGGCGTAGCCGGCCGCCTCCACCAGGTGCTCCTCGAACGGTGTGCGCACCTCGTCGCCGTAGCGGTGGAACGGGATGAGCGCCTTCGGCCGCGCCGAGTAGCCCAGCCGGTCGTCGGAGAGGAGCGCGTGGAGCACGGCGCCCATCTCGCCCCCGAGCCGGAGCCGCTCGAGCTCCTGGCCTTCGCGGGCCAGCGCCTCGCGGAGCTCCTCGTAGAAAGGAAAGCTCGGCAGCTCCGAGAGAAAGCGCACGCCGTCGCCCGCGGCCGGGTCGCCGGCGACCGCCCGGCGGCTCATCTCCTTCGACGCGGCCACCGGGTTGCCGGCGTAGTCGACCCAGGGCAGGAGCGTCTTGAACATGCGGCTCGCCGCGCCGGAGGCGGGCACGAGCTTGGTCACCCGGCCGGCCAGGCGGGCCGCGTCGAAGCGCGCCTCCAGATCGTCCATCGCGCCCTCGGTGAGGCGCACGATGCCGTCGCCCACGGTGCACGGGGCGACGAGCTCGGGCGGCGGAGGCGGATCGGTGAGCAGCGCGAGCTGGCGCTCGGCCTCCTCGGGCGCGATGCCGTGCTCCCGGAGCTGAGAGAGGTCGGCTTCGGTCAGGTGGCTCATGGGTGGAGGCCTCTAGCTCCGAACCCCAGCGTCCGGATAGACGGGCAACTTGCCCGCCGCGGCCAGCGCGGCGAGCGTCTCGGCCTCCTGGTCCTTGCCGGAGAGGATCGGTTCGCTCAGAGGCCACTCGACGCCGATCTCCGGATCGTTCCAGAGCACCGTCAGCTCGTCCTCCGGGGCGTAGAGCTCGGTGCACTTGTACTCGACCTGGGCGCTCTCCGAGACGACGGCGAAGCCGTGGGCGAAGCCGGGCGGCACCCAGAGCTGGTGGCAGCTCTCCGCCGAAAGCTCGTAGCCGACCCACCGGCCGAAGGTAGGGGAGCCGACCCGAATGTCGACCGCGACGTCGAAGATCACCCCTTCGACACAGCGCACCAGCTTGCCCTGGGGCCGACGCCCCTGAGCATGGAGCCCCCGGAGGATCGGCCCCACCGAGCGGGAGTGGTTGTCCTGGACGAAGGTGCCGTCGATGCCGTGCTCGGCATAGCGGCTCCGGTGGTAGGTCTCGAGGAAGAAGCCCCGGTGGTCCCGGTGGACCCGGGGCTCGACCAGGAGGACGCCTGGGAGGGCGGTTTCGCGGACCTGCATGGAGGGTCAGTCTCCTTCCTCTTGTGCGGTGGCACCCGCGGCTGGTGAGAGCCCGAGGCGCTCGCGCCGGTAGACGCCGGACTGGACCCGCTCGCACCACTCCTGGTGGTCGAGGTACCAGTGGACCGTGGCCGCGAGGCCGGAGGCGAGGTCGTGCCTCGGAGCCCAGCCGAGCTCGGAGCGCGCCCTCGAGTCGTCGATGGCGTAGCGCCGGTCGTGACCGGGGCGGTCGTCGACGAAGGTGACGAGGTCCCGGTAGCTCGTGGCGCCGCGCGCCGAGAGGGCGGCGTTCTCGGCCGCCGGCCGCTCCACCTCCAGCAGGTCGCAGATCAGATGGACGATCTCGAGGTTGGTGCGCTCGCTCCGGCCGCCCAGGTTGTACTTCTCCCCCGGGCGTCCGGCGTCGAGGGCCCGGAGCACGCCCCGGCAGTGGTCCTCGACGTAGATCCAGTCGCGCACGTTCGAGCCGTCGCCGTAGATCGGCAACGGGCGCCCTTCGAGGGCGTTCAGGATCATGAGCGGGATGAGCTTCTCGGGGAACTGGTAGGGGCCGTAGTTGTTCGAGCAGTTGGTGACCAGGGCCGGCAGGCCGTAGGTCTTGAAGTAGGCCCGCACCAGATGGTCGGCGCCGGCCTTGGAGGCCGCGTACGGGGAGTTGGGGGCGTAGGGCGTGTCCTCGCGGAACAGCCCGGTCTCCCCCAGGGAGCCGTAGACCTCGTCGGTCGAGACGTGGAGGAAGCGGAAGCGCGCGGCGTCGTTCGCGGCGAGGCGTTCGGCGTGTCGGCGCGCCGCTTCGAGCAGCTCGAAAGTGCCGACCACGTTGGTGCGGACGAAGGCGCTCGGGTCGTCGATCGAGCGGTCCACGTGGCTTTCGGCGGCGAAGTTGACCACGGCTCCCGGGTCGTGCTCCGCGAACAGCGCGCGGACGGCGTCGCGGTCGGCGATGTCGCCCTGGACGAAGGTGAGCCGTGGATCGTCGAAGAGGCCGGCGAGGTTGTCCAGGTTGCCGGCGTAGGTCAGGTTGTCGAGGACGACGACGGGTCGATCGGATTCGGCCATCAGGAGCCGGACGAAGTTGCTGCCGATGAACCCGGCGCCGCCGGTAATCAGGGTCGTCGTCATGGGCAGCTATGATACCCGCCTCATGAGTGATGCCCATTTGATTCCTTCTCGGCTCTCGCCTGAGCCGCGATTGCCCGTGATTTCCCCAGAATGGCAGCCAGGGGGGTGTGCTCGCTCCTCCCTCCCCCTCGGTCGGGTGCTCGTCGCCGTGCCTGCTCCGATCTCACGGGCACGTACGGCCCTCGTGACGGTCCGGACATCCATCCGATGAGCTACTTCCAGGCGGTGATCCTGGCCCTCGTGCAGGGTGTGACGGAGTTTCTACCGATCAGCTCGTCGGCCCATCTGGTGCTGGTGCCCCACCTGTTCGGCTGGGCGGACCAGGGGCTGGGGTTCGACATCGCGACCAACACGGGGACCCTGGTGGCGGTGGTCGTCTTCCTGCGGCGGGAGCTGGCCCGGGTGACCGTGGCGGGGCTCCGGAGCCTGGGGGATCTTCGCCGTGGCGAGCGGCGGTTGTCGGTGGACGCCCGGCTGGCCTGGGCGGTGGCCGTGGGCACGGTGCCGGTGGTGGTGGCGGGGCTCCTGGCCTACGACCTGGTGGCCGGGGCGGCCCGGAGCCCGCTGGTGATCGCGGTGACGTCGATCGGGTTCGGTCTGTTGCTCTGGTGGGCGGATCGGGCGGGGGCGAGGCGGCGGGCGCTCGAGGAGCTGTCCTGGTGGGATACGGCGGTGGTGGGGTGTGCCCAGGCGTTGGCGCTGATTCCCGGAACGTCGCGGTCGGGGATCACGATGACGGCGGGGCTGGGGCAGGGGTTCACGCGGGAGGATGCGGCGCGGTTTTCGTTTCTGCTGTATGTGCCGGTGGGGGTGCTGGCGGCGGTGAAAGCGTTGCTGGAGGCGTGGAAGGCGGGCTTCGAGCTGGGGGTGGTCGGACCGACGGTGGTGGGGTTCTTGGTGTCGGCGGTGTCCGCGTACTTGGCCATCGGGGCGTTGCTGGCCTGGGTGCGGCGGCAGAGCTTGACGGTGTTCGTGGTGTATCGGGTGGTGCTGGGGGTGGTGATTCTGGGGGTGCTGTTCGGGGGAATTGGCCGCTAGGAGTACCGGAGAACGAAAGGGCGGGCGGTGGCGATCCGGTGGGTTCCCGTGATCGTGCAGCTCGGTTTGAAGCGGCCGGACCTGTGCCGGCCGATCGGTTCCTCCTGGAGGGGGGCTGCGATGGGCGGGTGGGTTCGGTCGCCGGGTTCGGGGTCTGTTGGCCGACGTTCGGGGTGTGGGGGAGGTGTGGGGAAGGCCGCTCGCTTCGCTCGCACTTCGGCCGGCACAGGTCCGGCTGCTTCAGATGCTGAGCTTGGTCGTCTGGGCGCTTCAGATGCTGAGCTCGGCTGTCCGCCGCTTCGGGTTCGAGGTTCGGCGATCTGGTGTTTCGGAGGCTAGGTGGCAGCCCCCGCCGTCCCAGAGACGAAGGGTCGGGTGGGGGCGCCCTCTCCCCCCGCGCGGGGGGAGAGGGACGGGGAGAAGGGGGGCGATCCGGTAAACCGGGGCGATCCGGTGAAGCAGGGCGATCCGACTTACTTCCCCAACAGCCCCTTCTTCAGCTTCTCCGTCGCCGGGTGGTCGCCGATCCAGGACGAGAACATGGCGTCGGCGAACTCCTTGCCTTCGATCGTTCCCTTGGACTGGCCCTTGACCGTGATCTCGGTTCCCGTGCCCGGGACGTAGGTGCAGGCCATTTCTTCGCCGTCTTCGAAGTCTCCCATCCAGGTGCAGAGGGTCTCGAAGTCCTTCTTCAGGGCGGCGGAGGCGTTCGGGACGTTGGCTTCGAGGCTCTCGTCCCAGGCGTCGCAGATCTTGCCCTTGTCGACGTCGTAGACGAAATGCATCACCAGGTGCCGCGGGCCGTCGGTGGCGAGGATCTTCTCGGCGGAGCTCTCTTTGGTGGGCAGGTAGAGGCCGGCCACGTAGACGTCGATGAAGAACTTCTCACGCAGGCCCATGCCGTTGAGCTTGAGCTGCTGGTCGCCCGCCTGGGCGGTGTCGGCCAGGGTCACGCCGGCCAGGGTGCCGGCGGTGGCGGGGACGGCCAGAGCGAGGATCAGGACGAGGCCGAGAGCGGTGGCAGTAGGGCGCATGGTCGTTCTCCACAAGTTGTCCCGTGCGGGGTGGTTGGGAATCGGGATGTTCGCGGGTGACACTACCAGAATCGATGCCGAATCGACCCCCGGCCGGCGCTGAACGGGTGTCGTTGGCGGCCGGCTCGCCGGAGGAGCGGCCCGGTCGAGCCGGTTCCTGCAACTTGCCGTAGAGTCGGGCGTACCAGAACCGGGACGATGAACGACGTCGAGCTGATCGAGCGGGCCCTCTCCGGGTTCCAGGATGCGTACGCCGAGCTCCTCGGGCGCTACGAGCGGCCGGTGTTCACGCTCGTGCTGCGCATGGTTCGGGACCGGTCCCTGGCCGAGGATCTGGCCCAGGAGGCGTTCGTCAAGGCGTTCGGCAAGCTCGGCACGTTCGACCACGGACGGAAGTTCTCGAGCTGGCTGTTCAAGATCGCCCACAACACCACCATCGATCACCTGCGGCGCCGCGAGGTCCAGACCGTCTCCCTCGACGAGCCGGCGGGGGACGAGCCGGACGCCGCGCCCAGGCCGGTGGAGGACGTGTCAGGCCATTCGCCGTTCGAGGTGGCCGAGCAGGCCGATCTCTCCCGCGCCCTGACCCGGGCGGTGGGGGAGCTCCGGCCGGAGTACCGGCAGGTGGTGTTGCTGCGCTATCAGGCGGGGCTCGAGTACTCCGAGATCGCCGACGAGACCGGCTTTCCGCTGGGAACGGTGAAGACCTACATCCACCGGGCCCGCAAGGAGCTGTCGGAGGTGCTCGGTGCGGCGGGATGGAGTCCTTCGCCGTGAGCGCTTCCGGTAGCATCAGTCGCTCGAAACTTCCTCTGCCCGGGTCCCGTAGGGCTCGATGGAAGGCGGAGACGAACCGATGAGAGACCCGATCGACAAGGCGCTCAGCAACTGGCTCGAGGCGGAGCGGCGCGGCGCGGCGGAGGCCGCGGACGCGGCGCTCGTCGCCCTGTTCCAGGGGCTGCCCGACGAGGAGCCCGCGCCGGGGTTCGCCCAGCGCACCCTGGAGCGGGCGCGCGAGGTGGGTGCCCTGGTGACGGTCACCGAGGCGGGCGCGGACCGGTCGGGTGTCTCCGTCGCGGCACGCCTGGCCGCCGTCTGGCTCGCGGGCATGAGCCTGGTCACCCTGATGGCGTCGAGCTATCTGGTGACCGCTCTGCCCCGGCTCGACTTCGGTCTGGGTCTCCGCTGGCTCGTCCGGGCGATGTCCGAGACTTGGCAGTGGCTGGCCTCCGGTGTCGTCTTCTGGGGACGGTTGGCCGAGTACGGCCGCTTGATGGCGAAGCTGGTGGAGATGCCGGAGGTGGCGGCCGTGCTGGTCGCTTCGCTGGTGCTCTCGATCGTCGCCTTCCGACTGCTCCAAGCAATTCTCCGAGACGAGGGGAAGTGGACCTATGCTCAACAGAGACAGTAACTCCAACGGTTGGGCCGCATGGGGCCGACGGGCCTTCGTGGCCCTGGTGCTGCTCACCTTGCTGGCGCCGGCGATGCCGCTGGCCGCCCAGGACGACGGGGCCGAGGGCGCGACGAGCGCACTCCGGGCACGGATCGAACGGGACTACGAGGTCCTGCCGGTGCGCGACGGCGTGTTGCTGCGTCCGCGGGAGGAGTTCCGCGGCGTGCGGGCGATCGAGATCGCCGACGACACGGTGGCGATCAACGGCGAGGCGCTGCCGGAAGAGGCGGTGCGCGGATGGCTCGGGCAGAAGGCGGACGACGCTCTCGCGCTGGCGGAGCTCTCGGTCACCGAGCGGCGCGATCTCTTCGATCTGACCGGTGAGGTCACCGAGGAGGGAGAAGCGGCCGCCGCCTCCGAGGCTCCGGAGACGGGTGTGGTCGTCGAGGTCGAGCCGATCGAGCCCCCGGAGCCCCCCGAGGCGCCGGAGCCTGCCGAGCGCCCCCGCTCGCGGCGCGGTAGCCAGGCCGGCTTCGGCAGCAGTGTCTACGTGGCCCCGGACGAGGTGGTCGACGAGGTGGTGGTGTTCGGCGGCTCGGCGCTGATCGACGGCACGGTGGACGGCGACGCCACGGTGTTCGGCGGCCGGCTGGAGATCAACGGCACGGTCGAGCGGGACGCCACGGTGATCGCCGGCTCCATGTCCCTCGGGCCCCACTCGGAGGTCCATGGCGACGTGGCGGTGGTCGGAGGCTCGCTCCATCGCGACCCCGGCTCCGTCATCGGCGGTTCGATCGAGCAGGTGGAGAAGGGCTGGCACGTGGTGCCGTGGGTCAGGCCCTGGGAGTGGGACGGGGGCTGGCGCGGCTGGTCGCCGTGGAGCAGGGTGGGCGAGCTGTTCTGGGCTCTCGGCTCGTTGATCGTGTGCTGCTTGCTGATCGCCATCGTCCTGGCCGTCGGCCGGGACGGCATCGAGCGGCTGAGCCAGCGGATCGCCTTCGAGCCGTTGAAGGCGGGCGTCGTGGGGCTGCTGGTGGCGGTGCTCATGGTGCCGGTGCTGATCGTTGTGTCGGTGCTCCTGTGCATCTCGATCATCGGCATCCCGATCTTCATCATCCTGCTGCTGGCGTTCATCTTCCTCGGTATGCCGGCGCTCCTGGTGATCAGCCTGATCGGCTACGCGGCGGTCAGCCACCGGGTGGGCGCCTGGCTCGAGCAGCGCTTCGGCTGGAACCTGGGCAGCCCCATCGCGGTCGCCCTGACCGGTCTGGTGGCGCTCTACTCGCTGAGCTTGGTGGGTCGGCTGCTCGACCTCTTCGGCGGGCCGGTGCATTTCTTCGCCGCCATGTTCCTGCTGGTGGGCTGGGGCGTGCACACGGTGGCCGGGCTGGTCGGCTTCGGTGCGGTCTTCCTCCACCTGTGGAGCCGGCGGACGGGCGCCGTCCAGCCGGGCCTGGTGCCGCCGCCTCCCACGGGCACCGGTGGGCCGCAGGGGTCCGAGGGATGGCAGGCCGAGCAGCCGGCGCCGGAGTGGGAGCCGGAGCCGCCGACCGCGTCGTCCTACGATTCGGAGGCCGAGGAGCCGCCGCCCGACTGGGAGGAGGAGCGGTAGCGCTCTTCGCCGAGATCGGAGAACGCCCGGGGCCGACCGGTCCCGGGCGTTCGTGCGTCTGGGCTGGGCGTCAGAAGGCTCGAGGAGCGCCCGGCGTCTCCTCTTCGGCTTTGCCTCCCGTCGCCACCGCCTCCCGGAGCCGCTGGGCGAGCCGCGTGTGGCGGAGCCGGGTGCGCCGGTTGCGGACGGCGAGGCGCAAGGCCTTGGAGTCGCCCACCAGCACGACCAGCTTCTTGGCACGGGTCAGAGCGGTGTAGAGGAGGTTCCGCTCCAGCATGACGTAGTGTTGGGTGTGGAGCGGCACCACCACCGCCGGGTACTCGCTCCCCTGGCTCTTGTGGATCGAGCAGGCGTAGGCCAGGGTGAGCTCGTCGAGGCTCGCGAAGGGGTGCTCGACCACGCGCTCGTCGAAGCGGCAGCGCACCGTCTCCTCCTCCTCCTCGATCGCCAGCACCCGGCCGACGTCGCCGTTGAAGACCTCGAGCTCGTAGTTGTTGCGGAGCTGCATCACCTTGTCGCCGAGGCGCAGAGTGGTGCCCGCGCGGGCGACCTCCTTGCCGGCGACGGCCGCCGGGTTGAGCAGCTCGCGGAGCGTCTGGTTGAGGTTCTCGACGCCGAGGAGGCCCCGGTTCATGGGGGTCAGCACCTGGATCTCCTCGAACGGGTCGAAGCCGAAGCTCTCCGGAATGCGCTCCGAGACCAGCCGGGCGATGATGTCGACCACGTCCTCCGGCCGGTGCCGCTCGATGAAGAAGAAGTCCTCCGCGGTCTTGCCCTCCGCGCCGGAGTCACCTTCCGACCCGCCCCGACCTTCGTGGACCCAGACCGGCATCTCGCCCCGGTTGACCCGGTGGGCGTTGGCGACGATCCGGCTCTCCCGGGCCTGGCGGAAGATTTCGGTCAGCCGTACCACCTCGACCGAGCCCGAGGCGATGAGGTCGGAGAGGACGTTGCCCGGTCCCACCGACGGGAGCTGGTCGACGTCGCCCACCAGGATGAGCTGGGCCGTCTTCGGGATGGCGCCCGCCAGGTGGGCGCCGAGGGTGGTGTCGATCATCGAGGCCTCGTCGACGATCACGAGGTCCGCCTCGAGCGGCCGGTCCGGGCGCCGGGCGAACGCGCCGCTCTGGGGCTCGAACTCGAGCAGCCGGTGCAGGGTCGAGGCGGGCATGCCGGTCGTCTGCTCCAGGCGCTTGGCGGCGCGGCCGGTGGGGGCGGCGAGGCGGATGACCCGCCCCTTGCGCTTGAGGATCTCGACGATGCCGCGCACCAGGGTGGTCTTGCCGGTGCCCGGGCCGCCGGTGATGACCAGCACCTTGGCGGCGACCGCCCGCCGGATCGCCTCGCGCTGCTGGCCCGCGAGCTCGAGCCGCTCGTGCCGCTCGAACCAGGCGAGGGCGCGCTCGACGTCGATCTTGATCGGTTTGGTGGGCCGCCGGAGGAGCGCGGCCAGCCGCCGGGCGAGGGCGGACTCCGCGGCGTGGAGCGCGAGGAGCGAGATGGCCCGCCCCGCCGGACGGTCGTCGGCGTCGAGAGGCTCGACCACCACGTCGCCGGTCTTGGCCAGGTGCTCGACGGCAGCGGCGACCGCCTCGTCGTCCACGCCCAGCAGGTCGCGGGCGGCTCCGGTGAGCTCGTCGTCCGGCAGGAAGACGTGGCCGGCGGACGAGGCCTCGCCGAGCACGTGGACGACGCCGGCGCGGATTCGCTCCGGCGAGTCGGGGTCGATCCCCAGGCGGCCGGCGATCGAGTCGGCGCTGGCGAAGCCGATCCCCACCACCTCTCGGGCAAGCCGGTACGGATCGGTCTTGACGATGCCCAGGGCGGCGTCGCCGTAGCGCTTGTAGATCTTGATCGCCAGGTGGGTCGGCACCTCGTGGGACTGGAGGAAGAGCATCACCTCCTTGAGCTCGCGCTGGGCGACGAACGCCTCGGAGATCGACTCGCTCCGCTTCTTGCCGATCCCGGGCACTCGCCGCAGGCGCTCCGGCTCGTGCTCGATGACCTCGAGAGTTTCCTCGCCGAACGCCTCGACCAGCCGCTTGGCCATCACCGGGCCGATGCCTGCAATCAGCCCCGATGCGAGGTAGCGCTCGATGCCTTCGACCGTCGACGGCTGGATCGTCCGGTAGGAGGAGATCTTGAACTGGCGGCCGTACTTGGGGTCCTCCGTCCACTCGCCTTCGAGGCGCAGGCGCTCGCCCGGCTGGACGCCTAGCAGGTTGCCGACCGCCGTGACCAGCCCCTTGCGCTCCGGCAGCACCAGCCGGACCACGCTCCAGGCGTTCTCCTCGTTGGCGAAGACCACCCTCTCGAGGGTGCCTTCGAGGGTCTCGGCCTGCGGCCGGCCGCGGGTGCCGGGGAGGGTTTCGGAGGGAGGGCGGGGCACAGTTCGCCCATTCTACGGAAGCCCGGCGGCCGGCGAGGAGCGCGGACGTGGAGCTCCGGCCCCGCACGGGCCGAATCGGTGGCCGGAAATCGCCGACGGAGGCCCCGATCTATGCCAAAATGGCCGCCATGCCCGAACGGCCCCTGGTCCTGGTGATCGACGACGAAACCGGCTCCCGCGAGTCGATGGCCATCGCCATCGAGAAGGCGGGGCTCGCCGTGCGCACGTTCGACGACGCGGCGGACGCGCTGCAGTATCTGGACGAAAACCCCGGCGTGGTCCGCCTGGCGGTGTGTGATCTGCGCATGCCGGGGATCGACGGGCTGCGGTTCCTCGAGACCGTGCGCGAGCGCGAGTACGACCTGCGCGTGATGCTCGTGACCGGCTACGGCTCGATCGAGTCGGCGGTCGAGGCGATGCGCGTAGGCGCCGACGACTACCTCACCAAGCCGGTCGACCTCTATGAGCTCCGCCGGCGGGTGATGAACCTGATCGAGAAGGAGCAGCTCCGCGAGGAGGTGACCGAGCTCCGCACGATGCTCGACAAGCGCTACGGCTTCGAGAGCATCATCGGCAAGTCGGAGCCCATGGAGCGGCTGTTCGAGCGCATGCGCCTGGTGGCTCCCACCCGTTCGACGGTGCTCATCACCGGCGAGAGCGGCACCGGCAAGGAGCTGGTGGCCAACGCCCTCCACCTGTCCAGCCCACGCAAGAGCGAGCGCTTCTTGGCGATCAACTGCGGCGCGATCCCGGCCGACATCCTGGAGAGCGAGCTCTTCGGCCACGAGAGGGGCTCGTTCACGGGAGCGGTGGCGAAGAAGGTGGGCAAGCTCGAGCTGGCCCACAAGGGCACCCTCTTCCTCGACGAGATCAGCGAGCTGTACCCGGAGCTCCAGGTCAAGCTGCTGCGGGTGCTCGAGGAGCGCAAGATCATGCGCGTGGGCGGCTCGGAGCTGTTCGCCGTCGACTTCCGGCTGATCGCCGCGACCAACCGGGATCTCGAGAACGAGGTGGCCGACGGGAGCTTTCGGGAGGATCTCTACTACCGGTTGAAGGTGGTGACGCTCGAGATTCCGCCGCTGCGCGAGCGCCCCGGGGACATTCCACTCCTCGCCGAGCACTTCCTGGAGCGCTATTGCGCCGACCACGGGAAGGAGCCGAAGCGGTTCACCCAGGACGTCCTGGACGCCCTGGCCGCCCATCGCTGGCCCGGCAACGTGCGCGAGCTCAAGAACCAGATGGAGGCGCTGGTGGTCTTCCACCAGGGGGACGAGGTCCACCTCGAGGACCTGCCGTTCGAGCTCCGCTCGGCAGGGGTCCAGCCCGCCGCCGACGGCCGGGTCCAGCCCCAGAGCGGGCCCGTCAAGACGATGGCCGAGATCGAGCGCCAGGCGATCCTCGAGACGCTCGATCGCACCGGCGGGCACCGTGCCGAGGCGGCGAAGCTTCTGGAGATCGGCCTGCGCACCCTGCAGCGCAAGCTCAAGGAGTACCGGGAAGAAGGCTATTTCGAGGACTGATCGAGGACCGATCGAGCCCTGACCGAGGATTGACGGAGGAGCGATGGAGGAGACATGGAGCTACCGGCAGAGGTACTGATCCACAACGAGATCGTGGGTATGAAGGGCACCAAGGGGCGGCTCCTGACCATCAGTCCCCAGGGTTACTACGAGGTGAACGTCAAGTTCGGAGAGCGCCTCCACCGGGTGCTCATGCCGGTCGATCGCACGGTGCTGATCTCCCAGGAGGCCGAGGAAACCCTGGAAGCGGCAGGGGTCGAGATCGAGCGCTGAGGCCGATGAGCTGATCATCTGGGCGATGGACGGTCAGTTCAGGGCGTCGAGCTGTACGATCGGCGCATGGGCTGGCGGGTTTTTCGGTCGACTGTGCCGGGTCATGGTCTGGATGAACAGCTCGGTCCTCCTCATGTACAGCTCGTGTTCTGGATGAACAGCCTGTAGGAGGCGGTGTTGCGAGTGGCCGGCGGTTGGCTGGATCTCCCTCCAAACCCCTCGATCCCCTTCCTCCCTCCGGGAGGCAGGGGACGCCCCCTTCGGCCTTCGCGCCCGGTCAGCAGGAGGCGGTGTTGCGAGTGGCCGGGACCGGGGTCGGGGCGTGCGGTCGAGGGCCGGCTCGGCTGGTCGGACTTTGGTGCGTGGGCCTCGCCTGCCCATCGGGGGCGTTCGCCAGGGTCGGGCGGTGGCGTCCCTCACCCCCCGTGCGGGGGGAGAGGGATCGAGGGAGTCGGGGGGCGATCTGCGCGCCCGGCTCAGGCCGGGCGCGCCATACCCCGGAGCATCTCGCCCACCGCCTCGGCCATGCCGACGAAGACCGCACGGCAGATCAGGTAGTGGCCGATGTTGAGCTCTTCGATCTCGGGGGTCGCGGCGATGGGGCCGACGTTGGCGGTGGTCAGGCCGTGGCCGGCGTAGACCCGGAGGCCGGCTTCGTGGCCCTGGCGGGCGACGGCGCGGACCTTGTCCATCTCGCGCTCGGCGGCCTCTCCCGTCGTGGCGCGGGTGTAGGCGTCGGTGTTGATCTCGAAGCCGGAGACGAGCTCCCGCGGAAGCTGGGCGGCGGCGTCGATCTGCCGCGGGTCGGGGTCGAGGAAGAGGGAGACGTCGATCCCCGCCTCCCGGAGCCTCTCGGCGGTCTCCCGGATGCGGGGGCCGTGGGCGAGGAGATCGAGGCCCCCTTCGGTGGTCAGCTCCTCGGGGCGCTCGGGCACCAGCGACACCTGGTGCGGCCGGTGGCTGCGGGCGATGGCGATCATCTCGTCGGTGGCCGCCATCTCGAGGTTGAGCTTGCCGGAGACGGACTCCGCCAGGCGGGCCACGTCCTCGTCCTGGATGTGGCGCCGGTCGCCCCGCAGGTGGACGGTGATGCCGCGGGCACCGGCCTGCTCGGCGATCCGGGCCGCGTCCGCCGGGTCGGGGTAGCCGGCCTTCCTTGCCTGGCGGAGGGTGGCCACGTGGTCGACGTTGACCGACAGTCTCAGGTCGCTCATGGGTGGGTCTCTTCCAACTGGAGCCTGTCCGGGGTCCGCCGGAGGCCCAGGGTGTCCTCGATGGCGGCGGCGAGCCTGGCCGCCAGCTCGTCGATCTCCTCCTGGTTCCGGCCCTCGATCATCACCCGGGCGAGGGGCTCGGTGCCGCTGTAGCGGAGCACCAGCCGTCCGTCCCCACCCAGCCGCTCCTCGACCTCGCGCACGACCCGGTCGACCTCGGGTACGGTGGCGAGGTCCGGCTTGGCGGACACGCGGACGTTGACCAGCACCTGGGGGTAGCGGCGGAAGCCGTCGAGCAGGACGGCCAGGGGGCGCTCGGTGTCGTCCTCGCGCACCCGGCGCGCCGCGAGCGCCGCGATCTGGAGCGCGGTCAGCAGGCCGTCGCCGGTGGTGGTGAGCCCCAGGTGGACGATGTGGCCCGACTGTTCACCGCCGAGGACGATCCCCTCGCGGCGCATGGTCTCGACCACCTCCCGGTCGCCCACGCCGCAGCGGATGATGCCGATCCCCCGGCGGTCGAGGGCCCGCTCGAGGCCGAGGTTGCTCATCGAGGTGGCGACGATCGAGCGCCGCGCGAGGTTCCCGGCCGCGTCGAGGGCGGATGCCCAGAGATAGAGGATCGCGTCACCGTCCCGCTCGCGACCGGCGTCGTCGACCAGGATCACCCGGTCGGCGTCGCCGTCGAAGGCGGCCCCCAGGTGGTAGCCGCCCGAGACCACGCGGCGGGCCAGGTCCCGGGTGTCGGTCGAGCCGCACTCCCGGTTGACGTTGGTGCCGTCCGGTAGGGCGTGGATGACCTCGGCCTCGGCGCCCAGGCGCTCGAAGAGCGCGCCGGCGTGGGGCGAGGCGGCGCCGTTGCCGGTGTCGAGGACGATCCGCAGGCCGGAGAGCGGCCGGGAGGCGCCGTCCGGGGCGGGGAGGCTCCGGGCGAGCCGGGCCAGGTAGCGCTCGACCAGCTCCGGCTCGGCCTGACCGAGGGACTTCTCTCCGGAACCGCCGTCGTCCGGCGCCCCGGCGTCCGCCCCGTGAAGGGCTTCGAGCAGTTGGCGCTCGAGGGAGCCCTCGTCCTCGGTCGAGTACTTGAAGCCGTCGGCGTCGAGGAGCTTGATGCCGTTGTCCGGGTAGGGGTTGTGGCTGGCCGAGATGACGATTCCGGCGGCGGTTCCCAGGTCGCGCACCAGCCAGGCCACGCCGGCGGTGGGGATCACCCCCGCGTGGTGGGCCTCGGCACCGCCGGCGGCGAGGCCGCGGGCGAGCCAGCGGGCGAGGGCCGGCGTCGACTCGCGGGTGTCTCCTCCGAGCACCACCTTGGGGCGCACCCGGCTTCCGGCCGCCGACTGCTTGGTCAAGTGCTCCGCCAGCACGCGGCCGAGGGTGGTCACCGTGGCCTCGTCGAGAGGCGCACGGCCGAAGGGTGCACGGATGCCGTCCGTGCCGAACAGACGGTTCGGATCGCTCAACGGTTTGGGCTCCTGCCGCCGCCGGGGCTCTTGGATGGATTGCGGGCGCCGCTGGCCGACTCCCCCTGGAGCGCCTCGTTCGAAAGCTGCGGCGGCTCCATGGGGACGCGCACCCGGACGACCCCCGGATCGAGGTTGGCCAGCGGGTCCGGAGGCAGCACCGAAACCGCCTCCTCGAAGGTCTGGGCGTGGCCGTTGAGGCTGACCGGCCGGGTCTTGACGAGCTCGACCGTGGCGATCCGGCTCTCCGGCCCGCGCAGCGTTACCGCGGACGGGATCGCCACCGGCGAGCCGACGGTGGCGCCGGCGGCCGGCTCGCCGACCAGGTCGACCTCGATCGGCACCTGTTTGGTCATCACCCGGTCCAGGGTCACCTGGAGAGTGTTGGGGTCGAGGGAGACGACGCGGATTCCCTCGGGAACGAAGACCTGCTCGGGGGAGAGGGCCGCTTCGAGCGCCCCCGGCTCGGTCTGCCGGATCTCCACCAGTACGTTGACCAGCAGCGGGTTGAGCGTGCGCACCCGGCGCGCGTCTCCTGCCACCCGCACGTCGACCTGCTGAACCGGGTCGAGGACCGTCATCTGCGGGTCGGTGTTGTAGGTCACAGACGCCTGGATCACCCGCTCGCTCTGGTCCTCCCGCTTTTCCCACGACAGGAAGAACCAGAGCGCCACGGCGATCGCCAGGGCGAGGATGCGGATCGACCAGAGGCTGCCGCGCTCGGTCACGTGGTCCTCCCGCTGACGCGCTCTTCGGGCCGGAGCTCGGTGATCAGGTACTTGTAGAGGGCGTTGCGCAGGCTCTTCGGGTCGAGGCCGCGGATGAGCTG
>Ga0210123_1000527_pt1 | contig 23620 bp, 20 predicted proteins | sample Muzzi_PWB_D2_FD_185535 | JGI IMG/M metagenome (GOLD analysis project Ga0210123, IMG submission 185535) | Wetland microbial communities from San Francisco Bay, California, USA, that impact long-term carbon sequestration - Muzzi_PWB_D2 (SPAdes) | ecosystem: Environmental > Aquatic > Marine >... | reverse complement strand
GCGGTGCTCGTCGAGGAGCAGGTACGAGATCAAGAAACCCGAGAGGGCGAAGAAGAACGAGACAGCGGTCGAGCCCCGGTAGAAGAAGGTACCGGTCGAGAAGACGGGCAGGCCGAGGGATGTCTGGTTGAGCGGGATGTGACCGATCACCACGAACATCGCGGCGATGAAGCGGAGGCTGTCGAGGCCGGGCAGATGGCTCTTCCGCGGCGCGTGCTGTTCTGCGGCGCGTCCAGACGAAGGGCGGTCGCTCTCGAGAGTGCGGATCATCGGTCAGGCCACTCGGTCCATGTGCTGCTCGAAGGGGGGCACGCTATCCTGTCGTCCGCCGAATCTCAAGGCGAAGGCGCTGGTAGCATGCTGCCGCCGGTCGCTCGGATCGTTTTCCCATGCCCCCTGTCACGGACTCAGCGTCTTCGTCGGCCCCACGGCCCGCCGGTAGCTCTCGGCGCCCGGTGACGGTGACCAGCCTGCTCGGTAGCGCCCAGGTGGAGACCGCCCTGGTCTGCCTCGCGACGCTGCTCCGGTACGCGGCGTTCCCCCTCCATTTCCGCCTCCTCGACGACGGCACCCTGACGGCGGAGGACCGGGATCGGTTGTCGCGTTCGCTCGGTGCTCCGGAAATCATCTCCCGGGCGGACGCCGACTCCAGGCTGGCCGGGTACCTCTCGCGGTGGCCGGCGACCCGGACCTTCCGGGAAGCCAACCCGTTGGCCCTCAAGCTGGTCGACGCGGCCGTCTTCGCCGGCGATCGGGATCTGCTCTTCGTCGACACCGATGTCCTGTTCCTGCGCCCCTTCTCCGGGCTGGTCCCGGAGCCATCGGAGAGGCCGCCGGGAGGCGGCGCCCCCGCTCTGTTCATGGCCGATTCCCAGAGTGCGTACTCGGTGCGCTCCTGGCAGGTGGTCCGCGATCGCCGACTCCGTCTGCCGGTCCGGGTCAACACCGGCATCATGGTGGCCCGCCCCGGGGTCTTCGACCCGGAGCTGGTCGAGTGGTTCCTGGCCCGGCCCGAGTACCACAGGACGCCGGTCTGGGCGGAGCAGACCTGTTGGGCCCTGCTGGCGGCGCGGGTCGGCGCCGAGCTCCTCGACCCGCGGCGGGTCGTCGTTCCCCGTCCTGGGGTCGTGCTCGACAGCGGCGTGGTGGCCGCCCACTTCGTCCGCTCCGTGCGGTACCGGCTGGCGGAGACCGCGGCGGTGGCAGAGGACCGCACCGGCGAAGAGCCGGTCATCCTCGGCCGGGTCCCCGCGCGGCGCGCCACCGCCTTGACGCTGCTGGCAGACGAGCTGCGCAGACGGTCGGAGCGTCTTCTGGGGCGGTAGGGTGCGCTTCAGCGCACCGGACCATGGCCTGGTGCGCTGAAGCGCACCCTACTGGGAGATCACTCACTCCTCGCCCACCCGGTAGGCGAGGGTGTCCTCGGGCTCGATAGCGACGCGGTAGCCGTGGTCGAGGAGCCGCTCGACGCAGGTGTCCTGCGTCCGGCGGTCCAGGTGTTTGTGCTCGTAGCGGACAATCGCGGGGCGGTGGCGCGCCAGGTCGACGCTCGACAGGATCTCCCCGTCGAACCCTTCCGCGTCGATCTGCAGCAGGTCGACCCGAGCGCTTCCGGCGCGCTCGAGGAGGGCGTCGAAGGTCACGCACTCCACCCGCACCTCCTGGATCAGCTCTTCGATGCCCGGAATCTCACGGCGATGGGACAGCAGGGTCTCGCGACGGAAGGTGGCGAGCTGGGGGGCCCAGGGAGGCAGGCCGGGGGCGGTCGGATCGACCCTGTACAGAGTCATCGTGCCGGGCTCCGGGCCGACGGCCACGTTCTCGAGACGGACCTGGGGTTGGTCGGAGTAGGTCGAGACCAACGCGGAGAAGGCCTCCTGTTGAGGCTCCACGAGGACGCCGTTCCAGCGGTGGCGTTCGACGAGCGGGCGGATCGGATCATTGGTGGTGCCGTCGAACGCTCCGATCTGGACGAAGAAGAACCCCTCGTGGCGGTGATGGGCGAGGTAGTGCTCGGCGACCATCGCGAGCGAGACGCCGAGCTCTGCTCCCGGTCGTACGAGCATCGGCGTCGGGCGGCGGGCGACGGCCACCCCGGCACGGGCGAGAGCGCGCTTGATCCATCCCTCGGCGAGCGCGCGCAGTCTCATCGCGGGTCGAGCTCCTCGAGCTCGCGTGCCAGATGGGCGAGCGGCCCGTTCCGCGGGATGGCGAGCAGGTCGGTCTGGCGATCCACGGGAAGCTCCTCGACCGGCGCCAGGCGGAGCCGCCGTCCTCCGGGCGCGGTCACCGGCCGGGCCGTCGGGGCTTGGCCGGAGTCGAAGTCCTCCGCCTTGCACCAGAACGTGGCGCACCCGAGCTCGTCGAGGAGCTCGAGCAGCTCGTTGGGCGTCGTGCCGTAGCGGCTCAGGTTGGGGGCCGATACCTCGACGTAGAGGGCGCCGACCCGGCCGGCCTTCACGGTGCCGGCGAAGCCCCGGAGCGCCGCGGGCTCGGAGCCTTCGACATCGAGCTTCGCGAAGGCCACCCGGTCGACGCCGGCCTGCTCGACGTACCGGTCGAGGACGACGTTCGGCACCGTGAGCCCGCCGTCGGCTTCCCCATCTTCAGACGGTACGCGGTGGGACGCTCCGGAGTGCCCCGGGACCCGGTGGAACCCCGAGCTGCCCGGCTCGTCGGCGACGCAACCTTCGACCACCGCGATCCGGTGCTCCGGGTAGAGCTCCGCCGAACGGCGCAGGGTGCGGCACAGAGCGGGGTCCGCCTCGAACAGGTGGAACGACCTGCCGAGCCCGGGATCGGTCTCGTGCACCAGGCCGAACGAAGAGAACCCGGCGTTGGCGCCGACGTCGAAGACCGCCCCGCCCGGAGCGAGACAGGCGCGCGCGATCGAGAAGTACTCGGGATCGAACGATCCGGTGATCAGCGCCTGGCGGGGAGCCGGATCGGACAGGTCGGCGGTGATCGGAGCGCCACCGTTGTAGGTGAAGGTCGCAACCGGGCCTCCCGGGAAGAGCCGAGCCAGGAGGGCGATGATGCGGTGACGCCGGAGCCCCGGAGGAAGCGTTCGCACGAACCGGGCGACCGGGCTCTGGCGCCGCGCGGTCACGGGGCAGAGGTCCGCTCGACGACCACGTCGCCGACCACCAGCCGGTCCATCTTGGTCCGCAGGAAGCAGTCGAGCGCCTCGGCCGGGGTGTTGACGATCGGCTCGTTCTCGTTGAACGACGTGTTGAGGACGATCGGCACGCCGGTCTCGTCGCCGAAGGAGCGGATCAGCTTCCAGTAGCGGGGGTTGGCGCTCCGGGAGACGGTCTGGAGGCGGCCGGTGCCGTCCACGTGGGTGACCGCGGGGATCTCGCTTCGCCGCTCCGGGCGGATCGGATAGACCTTGATCATGAAGGGGTCCGGGTAGCTCTCCTCGAACCAGTCGCCGGTCGCCTCCTCCAGAATCGACGGGGCGAACGGGCGGAAGGACTCCCGGCGCTTGATCTTCAGGTTCAGGATGTCCTTCATGTCGGCGCGGCGCGGGTCGCCCAGGATCGAGCGGTTGCCCAGCGCCCGGGGCCCCCACTCCGAGCGACCCTGGTACCAGCCGACCACCTCGCCCCGGGCGACGGCGGCGGCGGTCTCTGTCGCCAGGCGCACCTCGTCCGCCAGGCGCTCGATCGCCACCACGCCGTCCTCGATGGCGAACCGGCCGTCGCCGCCGTTCGAGCCCGGCACCGCGGCGCCGATCGCCCGGCGGATCTCCTCGGCCCCGAACTGCGGCCCCCAGTAGGCGTGCTCCATGACGAACGTCCGGGGCTCACGGAGGATGGCGTGCTCGACGTAGAGGGCCGCCCCCAGGGCGGTGCCCGCGTCGCCGGCGGCTGCCTGGATCCACACCTCCTCGACGTCGGTCTCGGTGAACAGCTTGCCGTTGGCCACCGAGTTCATGGCGCAGCCGCCCGAAAGCGTCAACCGGGCGAGGCCGGTTCGCTTCTGGAGCGCTCGGACGAGGGCGAAGAAGCGCTCCTCGTAGACCCGCTGGAGGGAGTGGGCGAGGTCCATGTGTCGCTGGCTGAACTCCTCGTCCGGCCGCCGCGCGGGGCCGAGGAGCGCTTCGAGCGGCGCCGCCCAGACCGGCCCCAGCTTCGGTTCCCCGTCGTCCCATGTCATGTCGACGCCCTGGGAGAGGTGGCGGAAGTAGGTGAGATCGAGCCGGAACGTGCCGTCGTCCCGCGCCGGGACCATCCGCCGGATCTGGTCGACGAAGGTGGGCTCCCCGTAGGCGGCGAGCCCCATCACCTTGTACTCGTCTCCATACTTGGGGAAGCCCAGGAACTGGGTCAGCGCCTGGTAGAAGAGCCCGAGCGAGTGGGGATAGGTGACCCGGTCCAGGACCTCGATCGCCGCCCCCCGGCCGACCCCGAGCATGGTCGACACGAAGTCGCCGAAGCCGTCGACCGACAGGCACATCGCCTCTTCGAACGGAGAGCAGTAGAAGGCGGAGGCCAGGTGGGCCAGGTGGTGCTCCACCGGGTAGACCGGCGGCGGCGCGGCGCCGCTTCCGGGAAAGGCCTCGGCCAGACGGTCTTCGAGGCTCGCCACCTGGCGGAGGTTCCGGGCCCGGGACAGGGCGCGGCCGAGGCTCCGCGGATGGGCGAGCGCAAGGGCGGCCTTCCTCCACAGGTAGGCCCGGGGCTGGCGGGAGACGCCGACGGCCCTCAAGTGCCCGAGCTCGCCGCCGGCCGCCTCGTCGAGGCAGAAGCGGATCGAGCGCTCGGGGAAGCCGGCCCAGTGCTTGACCCGCCGGAAGCGCTCCTCCTCGACCCCGGCCACCAGGCGGCCGTCCCGGAGCACGGCCGCCGAGGCGTCGCCGTGGAACGCGTTGATTCCGAGGACGGCGGTCATTCCTGGTCTCCTCCGGTCTGGCTCCCTGGCCCGGCCTGTTCGGAAGCGAGCAGCTCCTCGAGCCGGATGTCGACCACCAGGCGGAACCAGAACGCCTGGAGGAAATGGAACATGAACCCCTCCTTGCCGTCGAGGATGCCGAGGCGCAAGAAGTAGCGGTAGAGGAAGTAGACGGCCGGCCGGAGATAGAGGGGCGAGCGGTTGTAGGCGCGCTTGAGCCAGAGCACCCGCTGGTCCGGCGTGCCGAAGAGGCGGGGCTCGGTCTTCCAGTCCACTCCGGTCCGCCGGCGCTCCAGCTCCTCGTGGGCGAACGCTTCGGCGTAGCGCAGGTGCTTCTCGAGGTAGAACTGGATCGAGTCCTCTTTCCGGTTCCACTCCTCGAGCGGCGCCCGGAGGCGCTCGACGGGGCCGTCCACGTAGACCCGGGTGTCCTGCTCCAGCGGATCGAGCTGGCTCTTCGATCGCCGGAAGAGCTTCAACAGGTACTTGTTGCCGTAGCCCCCCCAGCGGATCCACTTGCCGCGGAAGATCTGCTTCCTGCGGATGTAGAAGCCGTCGGGGCCGACGCTCTCAGGTCCGTCGGGATCGCCGAGGAGCTTGCCGAGCTCGGCCCGGAGCTCGGGCGTCACCGCCTGGTCCGCCTCCAGGATGAGCACCCACTCGTTCTCGATCGGCAGGTTGTCGAGGCCCCACTGGAAGATCCAGGGGATGATCCGCCCGTGCTCGTAGTCGAGGTTGACCACCTCGTCGGCGTACCCGCGGGCGATCTCCACGGTCCGGTCCTCGCTCTCGGAGTCGAGGACGAAGATCTGGTCCACCCAGCCGTGGACGCTCGCGAGCGTCTTGCCGATGTTGACCTCTTCGTTCCTGGTGGTGACCAGCACCGTGAGCGGCACGGTGGGCGTGAATGGGGCTTCGGTCATGCGTGCGTCGGGTCGCTGGTCATCGATCGTCCGTCGGTCCGGGCCGGTTCCGTCCTGTCGGGTCGGCGGGCGCCACGCGGGCGGCGGCGCTGAGGATCTCTTGCCAGGTGGCCCGGTAGTCCCAGCGCGCAAGGATAGCGCGGTCGGCGGCCTCGACCGCGGCCGGATCGAGGGCGAGGGCCCGCTCGAGCGCCGTCGCCAGGTCCCGGTGGTCGCCCGTGCGGTAGAGGAAGCCGTTCTCCCCGGGCCGGATCAGGTCGTGGCCGGCCCCCACCCGGTCCGAGGTCACGGCCGGCAGGCCGGCGGCGAGCGCCTCCGCCACCGACACCCCCCAACGCTCCTCGGCAGCCGGATGGACGAAGAGGTCGACCGCGCCGTAGAGGGCGGCGAGCTCCGGATAGGGCACGTAGCCGGGGAAGCGGACTCGCTCCGGGTCGTGGCGCCCGGCGAGCGCTTCGAGCGCCGGGCGTTCCGGGCCGTCTCCGGCCACGACCAGGTGGAGGTCCTCCCCGGGCAGGTCGAAAAACGCCCGGAGGAGATCCCACGGCGCCTCCCGCGGGCTGAGCTTGGTCAAGGCGAGGATCACACGGGCGTTCCGCGGCACGCCGAGGCGGGAGCGGACGCGGGCCCGCTCCTGGGTGTCTGAGCGGATCGGACGTGCCCCCTGCCGGAACCGGTCCACGTCGACCGCGTAGGAGAAGAGGCCGATCCGCTCGTCCGGCACGCCGCAGGCTTCCAGGTAGCGGCGGCCCAGGGTGCCGGTGGTCAAGAAGAGCCGGAACAGGCTCCCGAGCGGCACCGCCATCACCAGCCGCTTGAGCAGCCGGGGCCTGCCCTCGCCCGGGAACAGCACCGAATCGGTGCGGAGCGCCGCCTCCACCCCCGCGAGGCGTGCGCCGATCGCCGCGGCCACGTACTCCGCCTGGGTGTAGCCGTTGACGATGGCGAGATCGGGCCGGCGCCGACGGACCTCCCGGGCGATCCAGAGGGCGCGACGCCAGGTGCCCCAGTCGGGAGACGGGACGGTCTTCCAGCGATACCCACCCGTGAGATCGATCCCCCACTCCACCGTCCGCCCCAGCTCCGGATCGTGCACCGCGCTCCCGGGTGCCGGGCGGGTAAAGAGCACTTCGAATTCGTGCTCCGGATCGGCCGCGGCGAAGCGGAAGAAAGGCGCCTCGAACTGGGTCGGGCGCTCGACGACGAAGAGGATGCGCACGATCTCTCAGCGGGGCGAGCGGGCCGCCAGGGAAATGTAGGCGTACGGCTTCATCATGCGCAGAGCCCGGAGCTCGAACCCCGCGGCCTCGACGAACCCCCGGGCCGACTCCCGTGAGTGGTGCACCAGATGAATGGGGAGCTGGAGATGCTCCAGGTGAGGGGACTCGGAAAGCGTCTCCACCGGGCGCCACGGGTCGAACGAGGGGAACGTCATGACCAGCCACCCCCCGGGGCGAAGCAAGCACCGCAGGCGCCGGAGCTCGTCGATCGGCTCCAGGAGATGCTCGAACACGTGCTCGAGGCGCACACAGTCGAAGCGCACTTCGGGGAAGGCCTCCGCCGGGTGCTCGGAGCTTGCCGCGATGCCATGGCCCCGGAGCCGTTCCCGGTTCTCGTGGTTGCTCGCCACGTCGTGGCCGTAGAGATGCCGGAAGCCGAGCCTTCGCATGGCGAGGAGCCAGTCGCCGGTGCCGAATCCGAAGTCGAGGATCCGTGCGTCCCGTGGCAGCGCCGGCGGCACGCCAAGCGAGTAGGAGGCCGTGCGGCGGGCGATCGACTCGGCTCCGGCAACGAGCTTCGCCAACCCCCGTCCGAGCCCGCCACATCCGACCAACGGCCGGTGGCGGATCGCGGCGATCCGGAGCTTGCGGGCGTACGAGCCCAGGACGCCCGGGGCGGAATCTCCGTGGTACGGGTAGTCCGCGCGATACAGGGCGTCCAACACCTGGCGTGGCGGGAACGGATCGACGAAGGCCATGTGGCACGCCGGGCAGTAGACGAGCGCAAATCGGAACGGGCCAGCGTCCTGCGCCGTGTCCACGCACTCGTGCACTACCGGCTCGGTGGCCGGGTTCCTACAACGAGGGTTGAGGCACGATGTCATCGGTGCGGGAAACGCGAGAGAGGTCCGAGTGTACCCGTCCTCGACGGTCAGGAGAAGCGGCTCTCCGGCGAGAGAACCAGCTCTTCGCGGGGAAGGGTGGCCGCCATCATGAGGATCTCCGGGGCTTTGAGTCGAGGTAGACCTCTTCCATAGCGCTCGCGATCCGTGGCCATGCGAACCGTTCCGTCAGGGCACGCCCCGCTCGGCCCAGTGTCTCCCGTAGCTCCGGCTCGCGCACCAGCGTCTCCAGGGCCCGGGCGAGGGAGCGTGGATCGCCGGACACGACCAGGCCCGCCCCCGCCTCGTCCACGGTGTCGGCGAGGCCCACCTCGCGCGTGACGACGACGGGGGTGCCCGCCGCCAGCGCCTCCAGCACGACGTTGGCGAAATTCTCGGAGCGGGACGGAAGGGCCAGGGCGAGGGCGCCCGCGAGGAGGGCGACCTTGTCGGCTCCGTGGACCGGGCCGAGGAACCGCACGCGGTCGATCACGCCCATCTCCGTGGCCAGGCCTTCGAGCTCCGGACGGTACCCTTCGTCATCCGGGCCCGCGACGACGAGGAGGGTCTCCCTGGTCCTGTCTCGAAGCAAGGGCCAGGCGCGGATCAGCCGGTCGATCCCCTTCTTCCACGACAATCGGCCGAGGGCGAGCACGTAGGGTACCCCGTCGCCCGTGAGCTGGCGGATCACCGGGTCTTCGGCCGCTGGCAGCGGACTCCGGAACAGCTCGAGGTCGATGCCGTTGGGGACGATCTCGATCCGTGGGAGGTCCAGGCCGAAGCGCTCCGCCTCGCGGGCTTCGAGCCTCGTCGTAACGTGGAGCGCGGCGGCCCGTTCGATGGTTCGGCGTTCGACGAGGGAGAGCCAGAGGGTCTTGCGCAGGCGCCCGCGTTCGGTGAACAGCTCTCTGACCAGCATGCCTCGGGGTGCCAGGAGGTAGGGCACCCCGGCACGCTCGGCGACGCGCGCCGCCGCCGAGGTGGGCCAGAGGAAGATCGAATGGAGGTGGACCAGGTCGAACTCCTTCATCCGCGCACCGAGCGCCCGGCCCATGGCCGGGGAGCGGTAGAGGCGGCGAGGAGAGCCGACGGGGAAGTACAGGGTCTCCACCCCGTCCCGGTCGACCGGAGCTCCGAGGGGGACGTCGAGCCGTCCCGAGCCGTGGACGTCGGTGGTGAACACCGTCACCTGGTGACCCCGTTCCGCGAGGCTTCGGCACAGCCCGTGGACCGAGACCACGGGGCCGCCGTGGCGGTAGGCGGGCACGTACGTGGGGATGACGTGGAGTAGCTTCATCGCCCGGACGCCTCCGGCAGCAGAGATCCGATCAGCGCGGCGAAGCGGCGGTGATACGCGGCCCAGGTGGCGGCTTCGGCGGCTTCCCGGGCCGCCGGCGCCATGGCCCGGAGTGCCTCGGGGTCCCGGGCGCAACGGAGCATTCTGGCGGCGAGGGCGTCGGCATCTTCTGTTGGGACGATCCACCCCGAGACCCTCTCCTCGACGAGATCCTTCGCTCCGACCATCTCGGACACGATCACCGGCGTGCCGCAGGCGAGGGCTTCGGCGACCACCATGCCGAAGGAGTCGTTTCTGGAGGGGAGCACCAGGCAGTCCGCCCCGCGCAGCTCGGTGGCGAGCTCGTCCTGGGTCACGGGGCCCCGCACCTCGATCCCATCGCCCCCATCTCCCCCATCTCCGACACTCCGGCGGCCGACCAGGTGGGCCGAGTCGCCGCCTGGCCCGACGATGCGGAGCCGTGCCGACGGCGCGTCCTGGCGCACCCGGTCGAAGGCGGTGATCAGCAGGTCGAACCCCTTGCGGTGGATCGAGGCTCCCGCGAAGAGGAAGGTGACGGCGTCGTCGGCAGGCCCGGGGGCCCAAGGGGGGCGGGGACCGTCGGGAGTGAAGAGCTGGAGGTCGGCGCCGAGCGGCACGGCGTGGACCTTCTCCGGAGCCACTCCGGCGTCCAGGTAGGTGCCCCGCGCGAGCCGGGAGACCGTCAGCACGTGATCGGCCCGGGCGATCTCCTCGTCCTTGATGGCGACGATACGCCGATGAAGGCTCGGCGACTCGGAGTAGCCGTGCAGTCGGTCCTGGGCCGCGTGGTGAAAGGACGGAGCGTCGAGCAGCGTGGTCCAGCTCCGGTCATGGGCCCTGGCGAACGTGTCGCGCGCCGAGATCTCGCACGCGATCACCGCCGCGGCGTCGACCGTGCCGAGGCGCCGAGCGACCTGGCGGTCGAAGGCCCGGCAGGCGAAGAAGTCGAGCCTCTGTGCGGCCCGCCGGGGGAGCAGCAGATCGCCGCTCCGCCGCAGCAGAGGCGCGAGCATCATCCAGCGGGCTCGATCGGCGGGCAGCGGCACCGGTCCGTAGCGCAGGAACGGCCGGAGGAGGTGCCCCGGCAAGCTCTGCCGGTGGCCCGCGACGCTCGGCACCCCGGACCAGTACCCGGCGAGCTCGCCCGCTCGCTCGAGAGCGAGGGCGTTCTGATGGGAGTGCTGGCGCCCCGGATGGGTGACGAGGACCCGCCGGTGATCGCTCACCATCGCATGGACGAGCCGTCGGTGGCGGGAAGGCTCCGGGAGCCGGTCCCTGTCGTGCCGAGCGGTCGTGAAGCTCGGGCGGAGGCCGCGGGCGCCGCGGCCTCCGCGATCGCCACCTCGCGGTCGAGCCGTGTCGCCAGGAAGAGGAGGCCACCGAAGAACCAGTAGTAGAGGCCCGCCGTGACGTTGAAGACGATGCCGCTCGGCAGGCTGGTGAGGAAGAAGACGAAGCTCGCCACGGCGAACGCCCGACAGAACCGGTCCCGGAGGACGACCGCCTGGCGAAAGGACCAGAACAGCAGGTAGAGCCGAGATGCGTAGATCAGGACGAAACCGAAGATCCCCTGCTCGAGCATGATCCGGGCGCCCTCGTCCTCGACCGCCAGACCCTTGAGCCAGGCGCCGGGCTGGAGATCGCCGACCAGGGCGATGGCCGCCTGGTGCGTGGCACCGATGCCGAACCCGATGGGCCCCGCCTCCCCGAGGACCTCGAACGGCTGGACGAACGGCGTCAGCAGCCGGCCCGGAACGTCGGTGCCTCCGATCGCCCGGCCGTAGAACGCTTCCACCAGGTCGCTGGCGGTCGACGCCAGGAAGATCCCGAGGAACGCCGCGATCACCAGGATGCGCGACACGGCCTCGAAACCCTGGCGGTCCCGCGCCATGGTCAACCACCAGTACAGCGGGAAGGTGGCCGTGAACATGAAGACCGGTGCCCGAGAGCCGGTGGCGAGCATGCCCACCAGGGTCAGGCCGAAGGCGGCGTAGAGCGTGAGGTAAGGCCTGATCTTCCAGCCCACGGTGCCGAGAAGCCCGAGCACCAGCAAGGCGGTCGCGAACAGGTAGGAGGTGTAGCCGGTGATGAACGAAAACGTGGCGGTGACCCGCACCCGCGTGCTGGTGCCGAAGGTGAACGCGGTCGACTCGCCGGGGCGGGCGTAAGAGTTGATCGCGCTCGACGCCGGGCTGGTGAACTGGGCCAGGGCCAGCAGACCCAGGGGGATCGCGAGGAGCGCGTAGAGGTAGAGGAAGCGCCAGAGATCCTCGCGTCGCTCGAACGCTCCCGGCAAGACCCACAGCAGCGGCACGTACAGGAAGTAGGCCTTGAAGCCGAAGAGACCCACCAGCATGTTGGGCAGGTTCGGGTTGAACACCTGGAGCAGGCCGACGAACGCACTGGCGACGAGCAATCCGACCAGGACCGGAGGTGGTGCGGCTTCCCGGGCTCGGATCCTGGCGGACCGGTCGTTGAGAAAGCCGGCGTAAGCGGCGAGCAGGATTCCGTCCTTGGCGAAGTAGATGAGGTCCTGCGCCCCGGGGAGCACCCACTTGCGCAACGCGCCCTCGAGCACCAGCAGCACCATGGCGAGCTGTACCGCGGCGCGCCAGCGCTGGAACGACCAGAGGGCGCCGACGGCGGCGGCGGCGAGCAGGAGCAGGCGAGCGCTCATGGCCGCCCTCTCGGGTCCTCGGTGTCGCCGGAACGGGCCGGTGCAGGTCCGGTCGCCCCGGCCGCGACCTCCTGTAAGAGCCCCGCGTACAGCTCTCCGACCGCTCTCTTGGAATGGTGCTTCAAGTGGGTCCGGACCGCTTCGGCGTCAGGAAGGGGAAGCTCGCCCTCGAGCGCCCGGGCGAGCAGCCGCGTCAGGGCGTCCACATCGTTGTTCGGGAAGGTCCAGCCGCCGGGCCCGATGGCGTCCGGTAGGCCGCCACCCGCGGAGCCGATCACCTGGCACCCGCAGGCGAGGCCCTCGAGCGCCACGAGCCCGAACGGCTCATTGTAGCGCGAGGGGGCCACCAGGATTCGGTGTCGGTTGAGCAAGAGCACCAGATCCTCTCCGGTGACGGTGCCGGCGAACCGGACCCGATCGGCGAGGCCGAGCTCCTCTGTCCGTTTCCGCAGACGGGGCTCCTCGGGGCCGCGGCCGACGATCGTCAAGCTCGGCGCAAGGCCTTCCGGCAGCCTCGCCATCGCGTCGAGGAGCAGGTCGCAGCCCTTGTCGGAGACCAGTCGCCCGAGGAAGACGAGGTCGCGGCTGCGCTCTTCGTCGGCCAGCACTCTGAACAGGTCGTCGCGATAGGGGTTCTCGATCACGCGCGTCGGCCCGGTGCGCTCCGGCCCCCGCTCCAGATCGTCCGCCATGGCGCGGCTGACCGCGATCGAGGCGTCGGCGTGGCGGAGCAACCTCCGCTTCAGCCGATCCCTCAGGGACAGGGTCCCGTCCGGCTGCCGATACCAGGAGTGGTGGGAGACCACCCAGGGCCTCCGGACGAGGGCCAGGGGCCAGAGCTGCTTGAGCGCCACGTTCGCCTGGACGAACACCTCCGACCAGCGGAACAGGCGGAGCAGCTCCAGGCGGCTCGGTCTCCGGACGACGTCGAACGGGAACGGCTCCGGGCCGTCGTGGGCGACGGCGCAGACCACCCTGACCTCGTGACCGGTTCGGTGCAGCGCCTCGGCGACCATGGCGACGACCTCCTCCAGGCCGCCGACCTGCGGATGGAAGGCGGGGGACCCGATCAGGACCCTCATCGCCGCTGCGCTCCCTCGACGAGCAGCCGCCTGAAGATCGCGCTTTGCGCTTCGAGCCGGTGCTGGCGGTACCAGGCGTAGGCCCGGTCGGCGATCGTCTGCAGCGTGCGCTCATCGGGAGCGTGGCCGGTCGTCGGCCGCCACCAGAGAGTGCCGGTGGTGGCAGCCTCGCTCCGGCCCCGTCGGCCTCCCCACGGGCTGCAGATCGGCACCAGCCCGTGGGAGCAGTAGGCCGCGAAGACGGTCGACTTGCCGAGAAGCTCCGGGGGATAGGCCAGGAAGCCCGCCATCGAGTCGAGGAGGATCGAGCGGACCTCCGGAGCCGGGGCTCTGCCGAGCACACGCACAGGTCTGCCGGCGAGCTCTGCCGGCGGCCCGGCGAGCCCGTCTCCGGAGCCGAGGTCGAGCACCTCGTCGACGCGCAAGGCGCGGCAGGCGGCCTCCAGGTCCCGGCGGCGCTCCCGCCACGCGCGGGCGCGCGGGCCCGCACCGCCGAAGACGACCAGCCGCCGGCGCCGGGCGGCGAGGGGCCTGACCGCATCCTCCTTCGGCTCCCCGATGGCCGAGAACACCGGCAGGACCAGGGGTTGCACCGGCACCCCCCGGCGCTCGAAGAGCCCGTTGACCAGATCCGCGTAGAGCTTCGTCGTCGTCACCGCGTGGTCGCTCCCCTCGGCGAGCGCCCGCGCCAGGCGCTTCTGCCGGGGGGCGAGCCAGAACGAGCTGCGCCAGGGCGGCCCGGTGGCGTAGACCTCGTGGAACAGGAGGACGAGCCGGCGCTCGGGCGCGGCCGTGCGCCACTGCCGGATGCCCCGGACGAGCCACTCCGGGCAGCCGCGGGGGTGGAAGCCGTAGGCGGAGTAGTGGAGGAGCGCCGTGTCGGTCCGGTCCCGCTCCAGGGCTTCGACCAGCGCCTCCGCAGCCCGGTGGCGGAGGGCCCGGCAGGGATCGGTCGTCGCCGCGGGCGGCTCTTCACCATCGGTCGACGCCGCCGCCAGGTACGAGACGGTGATCGGGCGGCCGTCTCCCGGCGGCTCGGCGAGGCGACGGCCCAACTGGAGAGCGTAGGAGCCCACTGCTTCGGAACCGAGGGGCAGGCAGGGCACCACCTGGGTTGCCCGGAGCTCACGCTCGGCGCTCATCTCGCGGCTCCGGGCTCGATCTCCTCGCCACCTCGGGCGCCGCGCCGCCCGACGGCGGCGAACAGCTCCAGCGCCGTCGCCCGGGCCTCGTCCACGGATGCGATCTGGTCCCGTTCCCCGATCTCTCGACCCAGGGTCCGGCACCCCGGGTGGCCCCACTGGTCGTCGTGGCGGCGGACGGAGTCGAAGGCGGGTCCGAGCAGCACCAGCACCGGTTTGCCGAAGGCTGCCGCCCCGTGGAGCGCCATGCTCGAGTTGGTCACCGCGCCGTCCGAGGTGGCGAGGAGAGCGAGCGTCTCCCGGATCGGTTGGCCACCGGTGGCGTCGAGCACCCTCGCCGAAGATCCCGCGAGCAGCCGGCCGGCCTCACGGTCGTTCGGGCCGCCGACCACCGCGATCACCGCGCCGAGCTCGGTGGCCAGGGCTGGCACGAGGGCGGCGAACCGCTCCAGGGGCCATCGCTTCTCGGGCAGGCCGGCCCCCGGGGCGACGACCAGGCGCCAGGGCCTCTCGCGGGCACGCCGGTGGCTCTCGGCGCTCTCCAGCTCCCGCCAGCGGCTCTCGGCGCTCTCGCGCTCGGTGTCATCCAAGAAGATCTGGGGCTTCGGGTCGGGGAGCTCGGTCGCGCCGAGATGCTCGGCGAAGCGAAGCGCCATCCTTCCCACCCGTTCGTTCGGCCGGTAGTCGATCGACACCGTCGTTCCGGTATGCCCACCGGCGTACCCGCGCACGCCGAGGCGGCACGGAATCCCCGCGCGCAGCAACAGCAGCGAGCCCCACGGGCTGCCCACCACGTCGATCCCCAGGTCGAACCTGCGCCGGGTGAGCTCCCGGGCCTGCCCGGAGCGGGCGACGTAGCGCAGGCGGTCGAGAAGCCCCTGACGCCCGGTCGCCTTGTTGAACCAGGGGGCGTCGACCGGCAGCACCTCCGACAGGTGGGGATTGCCGCGCAACAGGTCGGTCGCCCAGGAGCCGACCCCGGCCACGATCTCGGCTTCGGGGAACCGCTGACGGAGCGCCTCGAACAGCGGTGTTGCGACCAGCACGTCGCCGAGGTCGTTGTTGCGCAGAACGAAGATCAAGGATGGCTCGGCGGGCGGGGTGCGCGCGGCCGGCCCCGCGCGGGTGACCCACCGGGCCAAGAGGACCGCTCCCTCCAGAAGCTGTCCTCCTGCGCGCGTCCGGGACCGGCGGAGGGCTCGAGCCACCCGGTGGGTCCACGACGATCGGTGCACCGGCTGGCTCCGGCTCATTCGTCCGGCTGACAGACGACCCACAGGCTCTCGGCCTCACCCTTCGTCGCCGCGGTCAGGTCGCCGTCCGGCGGATCGGCGGTCGAGATCGACGCGTGGGAAAGGTAGCGTTGGCGGATCTTCTCGATCAGCCCATGGTCCGGCAGGCTCGAGAAGATGCGCGGCCGGCGGTAGATCGACGCCAACAGCTCGAAGATGCTCTCCACCGTGTGCGGCGGATAGAGCATCCAGGAGTGGAGCTCGAGGAACAGCGTGGGGCGGTGCTCCGAGAGGAGTGAACGGGCTCCCTCCAGGACCTCTCCCTCGTACCCTTCGACATCGATCTTGATCATGTCCGGCGGCCGGTCCATGGCTGTGTGGGCCGAGTCCAGGCGCACGATCGGGACCCGGTCATCCGCCCCTTCCGCATCGGTGACCACGCCGTTGAGCCCGGAGAGAAAAGGGATCTCGCCGTCCTGGGCGCCGACCGCGGCGCGCACGAGCCGGACGTTGTCGAGTCCGTTCAGGTGCAGGTTGCGGTCGAGCTCGGCGAAGTTGCTCGCTTCCGGCTCGAAGCAGGTCACGCTGCCGGCGGGGCCGACCAGACGCCGTAGGAGCAGCATGTAGTAGCCGATGTTGGCGCCCACGTCGACCACGTGCATGCCCGGCCGCACGAGCTGGGCGAGCAGGTGGCGCTCCTTGATGTAGCGCTCCCCGTCCAGGTAGAGCAGCCGGTGGGCGTTCGAGCGCGAGAGGTCCAGGTAGGCATCGAAGCCGAAGAGTCGTCGCCGGACGATCGTCGGCGACGGCGAGGCCCCGAACGTGCGCTCGGCGAAGTCCAGGGTGCGGAAGCGCCAGAGGAGCGCCCTCAGTCTCGCCCACGGGTAGGAGTCTAGGGAAAGCTCGGCCATCGTCTGTCCATCATCCCACGCGGGAGCGGTCGATTTCGCTTCCTGGGCTGGTCGGGTCGGCCGGGTCGGGCCCGCCGGCTTCCTGCGTCAGCGGCAGGAGCATCTCCTCTTCGTACCGCCGGACGATCTCTGGCCAGTGGACGCGCGAGAGGTAGAGCTCCAGGTTACCCACCGCGGGGAGGTCGTCCTGGGACAGGTCCCGCGGTGGTGGGAAGGCTAGAAACGCGTCGGGAGCCAGGGGCTCGAGGTCCTCGACCGCTCCGGTGCGGGTGGCGGCCACCGGCATCCCGGACTCGATCATCTCGGAGATCGACAACCCCCAGCCTTCCGCCTCGCTGGTGAAGAGCCCCACATCGTGCTCGGCCAGAAGGGCGGGAAGCTCGTCGCGGGTGAACGTGGGAATCAGCCGCAGGCGGCCAGTCGCGACCAGGCTCTCGGGGAGGTCGGGCTCGGCGTCGCTGCCGCATCCGGCGATCGTGAAGCGGTCTTCGGGGTGGCTGACCGCCCACGTTCGCATGAACCGCACCAGCGCGCGGGTGCCTTTATGGGGAGCCCACCGGCCGATCCACAGGAAGCGCACGCCGCGTCCCTCGGGACGTCGACGGGTTCGGCGAACCGCCGCCAACGGTTCGCGGGTCTCCGGGCTCGGAGCGCAGAGGTAATGCCCCAGCTTGGAGCGCAGCCAGGGGAACCGGGCGGAGAGCCACCGGCGCTCGTGGCTGCCGAGGGCGAGCACCCGGCGCGCCCGTCGCCAGCCGCGGATGATGGCGATCGACAGCACCAGGTCGAAGGCGGCATGGAGCGGCAGTCTGGGCGAGGGCGGCCAGCGGCGCGCCTCGGCCCGCAGCTCGCACCAGAGGTAGGACAGATCGGGTTGAACGCTCCGGGCGATGACCGGGGCCGCGCGGGCGACGCGGCGGGAGACCGCGATCGGGGGCGCGTCGATGGCGTCGAACGGCTCGCTGCGGGCGAGGTGCTCCTCGAGTCGCCGGCGTTGCCACAGCCAGCGGTCGTACCATCGGCTGTGAGCCGGGAGGGACTCGGGGGACCAGGTCTCCACCTCGTGGCCCCGTTCGCGGAGCGCCGCCGCCAGGCTCAGGGCGAGCTGAGCCGCACCCAGCTCCGAAGAGAGCGGCGGGTAGCTGACGAGGAGCAGCCTCAAGGCGCCACCGCGCCACGGTAGGCCTCGAGACAGCGCTCGGCGACCCGGTCCCAGGTGAAGCGCTCCTCGACCCGGAGGCGGGCTCCCCGCGACAGCCGGCGCCAGAGGTCGGGCTCGGCCCGCAGTCTGCGGAGCGCCCGGCCGATCGCTTCCGGATCGTTCGGCGGCACGAGCAGCCCGCTCACCCCGTCCTCGACGATCTCCGGAAGCGGTCCGACGTTCGAGGCCACCACCGGGCAGCCGCACGCCATGGCCTCGACCAGGGCGAGGCCGAACAGCTCGTTCGCCCCCGGCGAGCCGTCGGCGTCGACCGGCGTGGGGTGGACCAGGGCCATGGCGCGCCGGAGGCGCCCGGTCACCTCCTCGTCGTCCTGGGCCAGGTGGAACGTCACGTTCTTGCCGGAGGCGAGCCCCCGGAGCGTCTCGAGGTAGTCGCTCGTTCCGGGTACGCCGAGCACCTGGACCGGAACCTCCGGCGGCGCTCCCGCGATCAGGTGGTGGACGCCCTTGTGGGGCAGGAGCCGGCCGAGGAAGACCGCGCTGCCGTCGTGCTCGGGCGCCGGACGGTCGGGATACCGATCGAGGTCCACGCCGCCGTAGATCACACGGTGGCGGCGATTGGCTCCGGGCAAGCCCTGGGCGGCGTAGCGCGACAGGGGCAGGTGGGCTTCAATCCAGCGGGATTGGTCCAGGTGGTAGGCGGGTGTCCATCCACCGCCGCCGAGATCGGTGACGAACACCGGCACGCCGCGCACGCGACCGTAGAGGGCGGCGAGGAACGTAGGTAGGGTGAAGTACTGGCAGGCGTGGATGACGCGCGCGCCGGCGAGCTCCCGAAAGAGGGCGAGGGAGAAGGGTGACGCGGGATCCCGCAGGCGGTTGCGCAGGATCACCCGTTCGAAGCCGGGCGCCGGATGGCTGCGCGCGCTGGAGGCGCCGTCGCCGAGCTCCTTGCCGAACGCCACCAGCTTGACGCGAGCCCGCCGGGCCAGGGCGCGGGCCAGCTCCTCGACGAAGCGCTCCCCGCCGCCGATCACGCCGTCCTGCCCCAGCGCCGTGGGGCAGAGGAGGCAGACCGGAATGGCTTGCGGAAGCTCTCCGGTCACTCGCGGTCGCGCGGGATCGCACGAAGCTCGAAGATCAGGAACCATGCGGGAAAGATCCAGGCCCAGCGGTGCTCATAGGCGGCAGGATAGCGGTTCGCCAGCCGACTCACCACCCGGTTGGGCGTGCTGTGGTGGAAGACCATCGTGCGGTGAAGGATCTCGAAGCGTACGCCGGTGTAGAAGCTCCACTGCGAGCTCTCGGTGAAATAGTCGAACGAGGACCAGCCGAGCTGCCGCCGGTGGGTCGGGTCGGTGAACGCGTTGGCCGACGAAAAGTGGGGCGTGGTGATCTCGACCACGCCGCCGGGGGCGAGCAGGGAGTGAATCTCGGTCATGAAGCCGGGGACGTCCTCGAGGTGCTCGATCACGTCCTTGACGAAGATCCTCTCGAAGTGCCCCTTGGGGAAGGGGTAGGGACGCCGGTCCAGGTCCCAGACCACGTCGGGCTCGACCGCCGGGTTGAAGTCCACGTTCAGGCAGTCGGGGAGCTTCATCTGTCCGCACCCCAGGTTGAGCCGGCGGGGGACGGGGTCGAGGCGGACGACGGATCGGTCAGCGTTCGGCTGGTCGGAAGTCTCCATGGGATCAACTCCAGTGGACCCAGTGCGGCCGGGCGAACCCCACGAGGTTCGTGATGAGCTGCAACGACAGCCCGGCCGCGGCGGTGAGCAGGTTGAAGGTGAGGACGCCGGCCGTCGTGCCCAGGGGAAGAAGAGCGACGAGGGTCGCCTGGACGACCACCAGCGTGCCGACCGCGGCACCCTGCCAACGGTTCCAGGACCGGGCCAGGTTGACCGCGACCGCGAAGCCGCTGACCAGGTTGAGGCCCGCTCCTCCGACGGTGAGCAACAGCTCGCGGTTCAGCCCCGAATAGTGCGGGCCGAGGACGAACAGAAAGGGTTCCGGAGCGAACCAGGCTCCGGCGACGAGCGCGCCGGCGATGGTCGCCAGGAAGGCCCCGAACTGGAAGTACCGGATCCGGTACAGCCGGTCGTCGGTGACCTGGGAGAGCCGGGGCAGGAAGACCACCGGGACCAGGCTGGTGAAGAGGCCCACGACCATCCCGAGCCGCCCCAGCGCTCCCACCTGGGCGATGTTCTCGGTGGAGGCGAACGCGGCGGCGAGCCAGACCACGAGCGGGCCCTGGATCGAGAAGTAGAGGGCGCTCGGCAGGGTGGGCAGGAGGTAGCGGCCGACCTTGCGGCGGTGGACCCGGAGCGTTTCGGGGGCGGGCCGGGCCGTGGTGCTCGGACGGGCGGCCCAGGAAACTCCCGCGGCGGCCACGGTCGCGGTCAGCACCCCGAGCCAGGCGTGGAGGAGCGACATCGCCACCAGGATGGCGGCGATGACCAGGCGCAGGCCGCCGCCCAACATCTCGGCGCGATAGGAGTCGCCGTAGCGGCCCTCCAGCCGCAGCACCAGCACCCGGATCGACGAGACGAGCTGGAACCAGACCGTGGCGGTGATCGCGGCGGCGACGAGGAGCGACCGTTCGAGGCCGAACCCCTGGCGGCTGGCGATCACCGGGAACGCCCCGACGACCGCCACCGCGCCCACGGCGAAGAGAGCCTTGCGGAGCGACAGGACCGCCGCCACGTAGTCGCCCAGGTTGCCCCCCTCTTTGAGCGCCTCGCGCTGGAAGTAGACCAGCGAGCTCGAGCTTCCCAGGTCGGTCAGGAAGTGAAAGAACGAGACCACCGAGAACGCCAGCGTGTAGAGGGCGAACTCCTCCACCGGCATGAAGTTGATGAACAGGAGCCCGGCACCGATCCCCAGGAGCTGGGCCACCGACTGGGCGGAGAAGTAGGCGGAGAAGATCTTGGTCCACTGGACCAGCCGGAACCGGGCGACCTGGGTCAGGGTGCCGGTGGGGCGGCCGTCGGCTTCGGTCACCGCCCACCTCCGGGAAGCTCCACACCCTGCCCTTCGAGGACGCGGAGCGCCAGGCGCCGCGAGTCGGGGCCCAACGCGCGGCCAGGACGGCCGGCGGCCGGGCCCCGCGGGGCCTCGTCGTCCAGCCAGTCCATCACCGGGATGTAGAAGCCGGTCTTGGGGCGGTGCCAGAGGGTGGCCGGCAGCTCGGGCGCCACCCTTCGGAGGACCGCGCTCTTCGATCCTGACCGGGCCTCGTGCCAGGCCGTCGGGGAGGCGCGCCTCCGGAGCCAGGCGTCGACGAACGGCACCCGGAGCTCGAGCGAGTGGGCCATCGACGCCCAGTCGGCGTCCCGGAGGAGCTGGTTGCGCAGATAGAGCCCGGTTTCGAGGGCCTGGACGGCGGTCCAGGGGTCGTCGGCTTCGGCGGCCGGCGGGGCGAGGCGCTCGGCGTCGGCGACCGGATCGTAGGCCGCCAGCGCGGCGGCGGCGCGCTCGGGGCCGAGAAGAGCTGGCAGCTCGTCCGGCAGGAACAGGCCGCGGCGTAAGAAGTAGGCGCCGGCGAGGCTCGCTCCGTAGCCGAGGAGGCCGGGGAGCTTGGGGCGCCCGGGGACGAGGCGCCGGGAGAGGGCGGCCCAGGCGGAGGCGGCGCCGGGGACCCGGCCGGCGGCGCGCGCCCAGCGACGGAGCCGGGGCACCTGTCGGAACGACGGGTAGCTCCCCAGGAGCTCGTCGCCGCCGAGCCCGGAGAGCACGACCTTCAACCCCGCCTCGGCCGCCGCCCGGCTCACCAGGTAGGTGTTGAACCCGTCGATCGACGGCTGGTCCATGGCCGTGAGCGAGCTCTCCCAGAGGTCGCGGAACTCGCTCCGGCCGACGGTCCGCTCCACGTGGCGGGTGCCCAGGTGGCGGGCGATCTCGGCCGCGACCGGCCCCTCGTCGAGCGCGCTGCCGAGGGTCGGTCCGAAGCGCATCGTGAACGTGGCGGGGGGCTCCGGCAGATGGCGCGTGGTGAGGGCCGCCAGGGTCGCCGAGTCGAGCCCGGCCGAAAGGAAGACCGCCACCGGCACGTCCGAGACCAGGTGGCAGCGGAGTGACTCCTCGATCGCCTCGGGCCAGGTGGCGGCACCGGCGAACGCCACCTGGGGCTCGATCGGCACCGGCGGCTCGGGTGTCCGGCCGCTCTGGACGCGGATCGAGGTGCCGGCCGGCACCGCCCGGACCGCCCGCCGGATGGTGCGAGGCTCCGGGACGCTCCCCCAGAGGAGAAAGCCGGCCAGCCCTGCCGGGTCGACCTCGCGGGAGACCGCGCCGCCCGCCTCCAGGGCCTTGACGGAGGAGGCGAAGCGGAGGACGGTCGCCGCTTCCCCCGCCTGGCCCGTTTCGCCCGTGTCGCCGGTGGAGTAGTAGAGAGGCTTGATGCCGAGCGGGTCGCGGGCCAGGAGCAGGGTCTTGGCGGTGTCGTCCCAGAGGGCCAGGGCGTACATCCCCCGCAGCCGGCCGAGGGCCGCGCGCCCGTGGCGCTCGTAGAGGGCGAGCACCACCTCCGTGTCGCCGGTCGAGCGGAACCGGTGGCCGTCCGCCTCGAGCTCGCTTCGGAGCTCGGGGAAGTTGTAGATCTCGCCGTTGAAGACGATGTGGAACCGGCCGTCCGGCGTGGCCATCGGCTGGGCGGCGGCGTCCGAGAGGTCGAGGATCGCGAGCCGCCGGTGGCCGAGTCCGATCCGGCCGTCCTTCGACAGCCAGAGCCCTGCGCCGTCCGGCCCCCGCGAGGTCATGGCGTCGCGGGTGCGGAGGAGCTCCTCGCGGTCGACGGGGGGCGCCCCGGGGCCGAGGCGGAGGATGCCGTTGATGCCGCACATGGGAGCGTTAGGAACCGCCGGTGGTGGTGAGCCGGTCGAGTCGGCAGCGGAGCTCGGTCCGGAACCGATCGTACGTGAACCGCTCGCGCCAGCGCTCGTGACCGGCCTGCCCCATGGTGCGGCGGCGCTCGGGGTCTCCGAGGAGGGCCGCGAGGGCGGCGGTCAGTCCCTTCTGGTCACCCAGAGCGGCGAGGAGCCCGGTCTCCCCGTGCACGACGATCTCGGCGGCGGCGGTGCCGGAGAGGGCGACCACCGGTTTTCCGGCGCGCATGGCCTCGAGGTAGACCAGGCCGAAGCCCTCGCCCCGGCTCGGCATGGCGAAGATCGCGGAGCGCCGGTAGAGCTCGGCCAGGGTCGCCTCGGAGACGTGGCCGGTGAACAGCGTGCACCCGGCGACGCCGAGGGCGGCTGCTTTGGTTTCGAGTCGGGGCCGGTCGTCGCCGCCGCCGGCGATGACGAGCCTCGCATCCGGATGACCGTGGGCGAGCGCGGGGAGGGCTTCGAGGAGCTGGTCGTGGCCCTTATAGCGCTCGGTCGAGCCCATGCGGCCGACGATCAGCAGGAACTCTTCGCCCGCCCGGTCCAGCAGCTCCCGGTTCGGGACCCCTTCTGGCGGGCGCTCCTCGAGGGAAAGGGGGATCGTCGAGAAGGCGGTGCGGGGGAGCGGCAGGTAGGGGGCTGCCCGGGCGAGCGCCGCGTCGGAGATGCCGACCCGGTGGGTGGCGTGGCGGATCGCCCGTTCCTGGAAGGGTCCGAGGGGGCGCCAGATCTCGATGCCGTAGAGCATCAGGAGGTAGGGGGAGCGGAGGGCCGGGGGCAGCACCGCCTGGAGGCGGGCGAGGCCGAGGAGGTCGTAGAGGATGGCGGGGCGGGGGGCGTGGCCGGGCAGGAGCTGGCGGCGCCAGGCGGCGAGCGCCAGGCGGGGGCGGGTGGTGGTGTCGAGGTCGAGGATGTCGAAGGGTGTCTGGAGCTCGGCGGCGATTTCGGCGCCGGCCCGGGCGAGGAGGCGCCCGACCACGGCGCGCCCGCCGCCGTCGAGGCCGAGGCCGGCGGTGATCAGGAGGAGGGGGCGGCGGGGGGTGGTGGTCATGGGGTGTACGGTTGGCGTATGGAGTGTGCGTTTCGTTAGTTGAGTTGGTTCTTTGGCGTATGGGGTGGCAGTCGGAGGGTGGTTTGTTGCCGGTTCATGCGCCGAATGAAGGGCCGGGCGCTGTAGATGGACGGCTCATAGGCTGAGTGAACAGCTCGTGGGGGTCGGGAGCGCCGTCCGGGAGTCGTGCCCCTGTTTTAGTGGGGGATTATCTCGCAGGGCGGGCGGTGGCGTCCCTCTTTCCCC
>Ga0210123_1000525_pt1 | contig 23672 bp, 13 predicted proteins | sample Muzzi_PWB_D2_FD_185535 | JGI IMG/M metagenome (GOLD analysis project Ga0210123, IMG submission 185535) | Wetland microbial communities from San Francisco Bay, California, USA, that impact long-term carbon sequestration - Muzzi_PWB_D2 (SPAdes) | ecosystem: Environmental > Aquatic > Marine >... | reverse complement strand
TGGCCTCGCGGGAGACGACGTTGCAGAAATCCACGTCGCCCCGCTCCACCGCCTCCAGGAGCTCCTCCGGCTCGCCCTTGGCGTTGGGCGGGTAGGCGACGAGCTCGACCACCTCGATCGCCGGGCGTTCGCGGTGCTCGGTATTGCGCACCAGCCGGGTGTGCTCCGGAGTGGAGGCCGGGTCGAGCCGGTAGGGACCGGTGCCCAGGAGCTCGCCGTCCCGCACCAGGACGACCCCGCAGTAGCGCTGGCTCAAGACCTGGTCGAGGCGCATGCCCGGGCGACCGGGGCGAAACACCACGCGCCCCTGCTTCACTTCGAGGTCGACGATCCGGCGGAGCACGGTCGAGCGCGAGAGGGACTCGACCAGCAGCTCCGCCGTCAACGGCGTGCCGTCCGAGAAACGCACGTCGTCGCGGACCGCCGCCGAGCAGGCGCCCGGGCCTTCGCCGGGCTCCGGCCGCAGGCGCTCTGCGAGCAGTAGTGGCTCCGGATCGCCGTCACCCTCGGGCTGGGCGAAGAGTGGCTCGAACACGTGGGAGAGCACCATGGTGCTTTCGAAGTCCTGCTTGCCCCACGGGTCGAGGCTCTGGACCGGCCCCAGCAGGCCGACTCGGAGGGTTTCGGAGGAAGCGGCAGACGGCACAGACGGATCAGACATGGGAACGGACTCCTCGGGGAGTCATCGAACCGGCCCGCCGGGCTCCACGGTGCCCGAAGCGGCGACGGCACGAGTCATTACGATTGTTCGGCTCACCGGAAATTATAGTAGGTCGAAGTGCGGAAGTATCTATTCGACCGCCGTGCGGCACTCCCACGGCAGCCGTAAGCTCCGGGCGGCGCGGGCGTATGCTCTTCTGAAGGCTGTCCCGCGCCCCCGGCGAACGCATGGCCCGGCCGGGCGGCATGGGCGAACCGCAGAATCTCAGAGCTGGGAGAGCATCACGTGCCGACGCCTGGAAGACTTCGCCTCCGAGGCTGTGCCGCTGGCTGCGGCCTGCTGATCCTGATCGGGCTCCTGTTCGTCGGGGGCTTCCTCTGGTCGGCCTTCCGCACCAACCACCAGACGCTGATCCAACGCCAGGTCCTGGACACCCAGTATCCGGACGCCGAGCGCTACACGCCGCCGGCCGACGGCGCCATTCCGGAGGACAGGATGCGCCGTTTCCTGGCGGTCCGCGGGGAGCTGACCGGCCCGTGCGAGAAAGTCGCCGAGCACTGGCAGGATATGGCCGTGATGAACGACCTCGCCGGCTCCGAGACGGTCTCGCTGCGGCATCTCCTCGGCCAGGGCAGCCGCGTGGTCCGCGGTTTCCCCCGGCTCGTCAAGGACTACGGACGCTACGTCTCCGAGCGCAACCGGGCTCTCCTCGAACAGGAGATGGGGCTCGGTGAGTACTCGTGGATCTACGCCATGTCCTACTTCGCCGGCCTGGGTTACCGGCCCACGCAGGCGTTCCCGGAGAGCGACCGCCCCGATATCTTCCACCAGCGGGTCATCCCCCAGCTCCGCGACATGATGGCGCGCCGGTTGGCCGAAGGCCCGGACCGGGGCCTGGCGCCCGACTCCCTGAGCGCCTGGAACACCGAGCTCGACGCCCTCGCCCAGGACCCCGGGCGGGTTCCGTTCCAGGACGGCTTGCCACCGGAGCTCGCGGCGTCGATCGAGCCCTTCCGGCAGGAGCTCGAAGCCCTGGCCTGCCCCGAAGCGTCCGAGCTCGACTTCGCCACCACCGAGCGGCGCGGCCTCTGGTACGACCACCGCTGAGGGGCCGGACGGGGCTCCGAGCTCGTCAGTCTCCGTCGCCCGGCTCACCTCCGGGGCGAAGCGGCTCGACCCGCAGCGTCTTCTCCCGCCGAAGCGCCACCTTGCCCGGAGCGAGCCCCCGGGGCTTCGTGACGTCCTCGCAGCGCGCGGCGTGGACCGCTACCCGGCCGCCCTTCCTGGCGCTCGAGTAGCCCGCCGCGAGGCCGGCGGCGAAGCGTTCCGTCTCCCGCGGCAGGCGGTCCTCCTTGTCCGGGTTGAGCACCACCACATGGGAGCCCGGCTGACCGGCGACGTGGAACCAGAAGTCCCGTGGCGCGGCGAGCTTGATCGACAGGACGTCGTTGTCGGCGGCGGTCCGCCCGACGAGGACCGTCCAGCCGTCCGGCGAGGTAAACCGCCGGGCGACCGAACGCCCCTGCCAGAGGCCCTGCTCGGGATCGGTAGGCCCCGGGGGGCCTTTCAGTCGCGCCATGGGGGTAATGCTACCGCCAAGTAGGGTGCGCTTCAGCGCACCGGGGCATGGTCTGGTGCGCTGAAGCGCACCCTACCGAGCGGCGGGCAGGGACGATAGGGTCGCTCGCTCCGCTCGCACCCGGCCGGCTGAAGCCGGCCGCTTCAACTCAAGATGGTGCTTCCGACCGTCCATCTCGGTATGAAGCGGCCGACTTCATCTGGGATTGTGCTTCGGAAACACCGTCTCGGCATGAAGCGGCCGACTTCAGTCGGCCGAGTGTGAGCGAAGCGAACGACCCTACTCCTGTTACGGAGAAGACAGGCCGGGCGGTGGCGTCCCTCCCCCCCCGCGAGGGGGGAGAGGGATCGAGGGAGTTGGGGGGCGGCCCAAACTACCGCAGCACCTCCACCGGGTCGACGGCCGCGGCCCGCCGGGCCGGGAACCAGCTCGCCGAAAGCGCCAGCAGCGCCGCCCCCATGCCACCCGCCACGAAGGTCACCGGGTCGAGGGGTTCGACTCCGTAGAGGAGCGCCGCCATCAACCGGGTCAGCCCCACGGCCGACGCCAGACCGACGGTCACCCCGAACGCGGCCAGCACCAGCCCCTGACGGAGCACCAGCCGGCTCACGTCGCCCCGCTCCGCGCCGAGGGCCATGCGCACGCCGATCTCCCGGTTGCGCTGGGCGACCACGTAGGAGGTCACGCCGTAGATCCCCACGCCGCCGAGGAGCAACGCCGTGATCGCCGCAATGGCGAGCATCACCAGGGTGAACGCCGTGCGTGCCATCGAGCGGTCGACGAGCTCCTCCAGGGTGAGCACCCGGGCCAGAGGCAGGTTCGGATTGACTTTCGACACCGCGACACGAACGTCGTCCAGCAGACTTTGGGAGCCGACCCGGGGCGAGCGGATCACGAACGCCACGGAGCGGGGCACGAAGAGCTCCTCGTCCCAGAACTGGCCGATCGCCAGCGGCCAGTAGACGACCGCCGTCGCCGGCTGGTCGACACCGTCGTCGTGCACCTCGCCGACCACGCCCACGATCTCGCGCCACGGGTTGGCCGAGCTCAACCGAATTCTGCTGCCGATCGCGTCCCCCGGATCGTCCCAGTGCTCCTTCGCCAGGGTCCAGGAGACCACCGCCACGCTCCGGCGCTCATGGACGTCGTCCCAGGAGATCGCCCGCCCCGCCAAGAGCGGGTTGCCCATGGTCTCGAAGTAGCCCGGGCTGACCCACTTGAACCGCCTCAAGGGGGGAATCTGGCCCTCGGGAATCGGGAAGTCCTCGAAGAAGATGGGGTCGTTCGAGTCCCAGCCGTCCATGGTCGCCGACGAGGAGATCCCCACTGAGGTCACCCCGGGGACGTGCGCCAGCTCGGCGGCGATCCGCTCATGGATCAACGCCACCTCGGCCGGGTCCTCGACCTCGGCCTCGGGCACCGGCGCCCGGAGGGTGAGGACCTCCTCGGGGTTCCGGAACCCCGGATCGACGCTCCGGAGCGCCAGGAAGCTCCGCACCATGAGCCCGGAGCCGATCATCAGGACCAGCGCCAGGGCGACCTGGGCCGCCACCAGGACGTTCCGCGCCCGGCGCGAGCGCGTGCCGCCGGTGCCGCCGCGGCTCTCCTCCTTGAGCGACGCCGCCATGTCGGCCCGGCCCAGGCGGAGCACCGGAAGCAGCCCGAAGACGATCGGCGCCAGGATCGAGATTGCCAGGGTGAAGAGGAGGACGGTCGGATCGAGGGTGATCTCGTCGAGCCGCGGCAGGCCCCGGGGCTCGAGCATGCGCAGCAGCCGGAGGCCGGCCTCGGCGAGCGCGAGGCCCACCGCCCCGCCCAGCACACCGAGGACCAGGCTCTCGAGCAGCAGCTCCCGGGCGAGGCTCCCCCGGTCGGCCCCGAGCGCCGAGCGGATGGCGAGCTGGCGCTGGCGCCCCTCGGCGCGCACCAGAAGCAGGTTGGCGACGTTGGCACACGCCACCAGGAGCACGATGCCGACGGTCCCCAGGAGCACCCAGAGGACCTTCCCCACGTCCCCGACCACGTCCTCCTTGAGCGACGCGAGGTTGGGGCCGAGCCGGGCGTCGTCGATCATCTCCCTCGAGAAGCCTGGTGGCAGCGGGAAGCTGTCGAGGGCGATGGGGATCATCCGCGCCACGTCGGCGTTGGCCTGCTCGATGGTGACCCCGTCCTTCAACCGGGCCAACCCCTGGAAGCTGAAGTTGCCGACCAGGACCTCGCCGCGGTCGAAGCGGAAGGGCAGGTAGAGGGCGGGGTCGTAGTCGAGGAACTCGAGATCGGCCGGGAGCACGCCGATCACCTCCCGTGGCAGCCCGTCGACCGTCAGGGTCTCCCCGAGGACCGACGGGTCGCCGGCGAAGTGGCTCCGCCAGTAGCCGTCCGAGAGGATCACCGTCTCCGGCGTGCCGGGAGAGTCGTCCTCGGCGGTGAACAGCCGGCCGATCTGCGTCTCGACCCCCAGGAGCGGCAGCGTGCCATCGGTCACCAGCATGGCCATCAGCTCCTCCGGATCGGCCTTGCCCGTGACCGTCACCCGGGTGGGGTCCCACATGCCGGTGTCGACGAAGGTCTGGTTCTGCTCCCGGTAGGTGAAGTAGAGGAAGGGCCCCTGGTTCACCCTCTGCCACCCCATGCCCGGGGCCTCGTGCCAGACCCCCACCAAGCGCTCCGGGTCCTCGAACGGCAGCGGCTTGAGCAGCACGCCGTGGATGACGCTGAAGACCGCCGTCGTCGCGCCGATTCCCAGGGCCAGGGTGACGACCGCGGTGATGGTGAAGGCCGGCGAGCGGCCGAGGCTGCGGAGGATGTAGCGGAGCTTCTTCGCGAGCAGGTCCATCGTCTCTCCCTCGTCGGCGGTGGCGGTGACCGGGGCGGCCCGCCCTCTTGGGACCACTACGCCGCCGAGGAGGGAGAGGTTACAGACCGACGGCCGGCGGCACCCGGTAGGCCACCGAGTTGATGTTCATGCCGGCCCCGACCGCGGCGAAGACCACCGTGTCCCCCGGCTCGAGGGTGTGGCCGTTCATCTGGCGCCGCTCGAGCAGATCGAGGAGCGTCGGCAGGGTGGCGACCGAGCTGTTGCCGAGCCAGCCGACGGTCAGCGGCGCCAGCTCCTCGGGCGAGCGCTGGTCGCCGGCCGAGCGAAGCAGCCGCTTGACGATCGCCTCGTCCATCTTGGCGTTGGCCTGGTGGAGCAGGATCTTGTCGACCGCGGCGAGACCGATCCCCGCCTTGGCCAGGCACTCCTCCACCACGCCGGGCACGGTCTTGACGGCGTACTCGTAGACCTTGTGGCCGTCCATCTTGAGGAAGAGCTCGCCGTTGGCCGCCTCCGGGCTCGCCGAGGCGCCCATGCGCAGCAGGAAGGCATGCTCGACCGTGTCGGAGCGCGCGGCGTGGGACAGGATGCCGACCGCCTCTTCGGTCTCTCGCCCTTCGAGGATCACCGCACCGGCGCCGTCCGCGTAGATCATGCTGTCCCGGTCGTGGGGATCGCACACCCGCGACAGGGTCTCGGCGCCGATCACCAGAGCCCGCCGGGCGTCTCCGGAGCGCAGGAAGTAGTCGGCCTGGATCACCCCCTGAAGCCAGCCGGGGCAGCCGAAGGGGAGGTCGTAGGCGATCGCCCGCGGGTTGCGGATGCCGAGCTTCGCCTTGACCCGGGCGGCCAGGCTGGGGACGAAGTCGGACCGGCGGTTGTCCGCGGTCACGTCGCCGAAGTTGTGGCCGACGATGACGTAGTCGAGGCTTTCGCGGTCGATGCCCGAGGAGACGACCGCCTCCTCCGCGGCGAGGGCCGCGATGTCCGAGGTCACCAGCTCGTCCGACACCCAGCGGCGCTCGGAGATACCGGTGATGTTCCGGAACTTCTCGATGATCGAGCCGGTCGAGGCCTCGAACGGTTGCCCGTTCCCGTCGAAGAAGCGGGCATCCAGGAACTGCTCGTTGGCCACCTTTTGGTCCGGCAGATGGCTCCCGGTCCCGATGATCACGGTGCGGCGGTTGGTGCCCATGGCGCTACCTCCTCCGATTCGCCTCGCGGGTGCGAGGCTTCGTCCCAGGAGAACACTCTAGCGGCGGGGCTACCGCCGGGGGGTCTGCCGACCGTCAGGTTTGCGTCACGCCTCGGTCACGCCCTGCCGGGGAGCCGCGACGCTTGAGCTCCTCGCCGCGGGGCCTGGGCTCCTCGCCGCGGCGCCTGAGCTCCTCGCCGCGGCGCCTGAGCTCCTCGCCGCGGCGCCTGAGCTCCTCGCCGCGGCGCTCAGAGCTCCTCGCCGCAGCGCTTGCAGTAGCGGGCATCGGGGTCGTGGTCCTCTTCGCCGCAGGAGGGGCAGGCGCGGGTGCTCTTGAGACGCCGGGAGGCCTCGGACATCTCGACCGTCACGATGCCGGTGGGCACGGCGATGATCGCGTAACCGATGATCATCACCAAGGACGCCAGGAGCTTCCCCGCCACCGTCTGGGGCGCGATGTCGCCGTAGCCGACGGTGGTCATGGTGACCACCGCCCAGTACATGCTCTGGGGGATCGAGGTAAAGCCGTTCTCCGGACCCTCCACCAGGTACATGGCGGCCCCGAGGACCAGGATCAGCGTGACGACGGTGACCAGGAAGATGGTGACCTTGCGGGCGCTCGTCCGGATCGCACGGCGGAGCACCTGGGCCTCGCCCAGGAAGTGGCCCATCTTGAGGATCCGGAAGATCCTGAGCAACCGCAGAGCCCGCACCACCAGGAGCGACTGGGCGCCCGGAATCACCAGGCTCACGTAGGTCGGGAGGATCGACAGCAGGTCGACGACGCCGAAGAAGCTTCGGGCGTAGGAGAGCGGACGGCGGACGACCCACAGGCGGAGCCCGTACTCGACGGTAAACAGCGCCGTGATTCCCCACTCCACCCAGCGGAGCAGGCGGCCGTGGTCGAGCCGGAAGGTGTCGACGCTCTCGAGCAGCACCGCGAAGACGCTCGCCAGGATGAGCACCAGGAGCGCGATGTCGAAGCCCCGCCCGGCCGGCGTCTCGGCCTCGAAGATCACCTCGTAGAGCTGCCGCCGCAGGCTCCGGCGGCCACCGTCGCTCGGTTCGCCGGTCATGGGGGAACTCTACCCGAAGGGAGCTACCGGAGAGGCTGTCAGGAGTCTCCGCAGCAGGAGCCTGCGGCCCGGATGGTGGTGCATGGACGCCGTGGATGGGCGCGGAGGACGAAGAAGCCGCCGTCCGCGAGGGGGCTCGCGCGGTGGCCGCCGGGGCCGTCGGCGTCCACCCGGCACCACTGCCGCGGCAGGCTGTCCGGGCCGTAGAGAGTGAGGTAGAGGTCCCGCCCGCGGACCGCCTCGGGATCTCCGCCCACCACGAGCTCCGGGGTCACGTGGAGGATCTCGCCCGGGGCGAGCGCACCGTAGACGAAGCGGGTCTCCGGGTTCCCCACCGGCAGGAGGACGCGCTCCACCAGCCTGCGCGGCAACCAGCGGCGGTAGCGCAGGAGCTGGAGCGCGTGGTAGGCAAGGGCCCGGTAGAGGAGCCCGCCGCGCTCGGTCAGGCGGTGGTAGAGGGTGTCGAGATCGGGCGGTACGGGGCGCTCGGGGATCCGCTCGGCCCTGTCGGCCGAGGAGGTCCATACCTCCGGGAAGACGCCGTCCTCGTCGACGCCGTAGTAGCGCAAGCCCAACACGTAGCGCCCCGGAGCAAGGTCGACGTAGGCCCGCGTCCCGCCCCGCTCCCGGCCGCTCGCGACCGCGCCCACCGTCTGGTAGCCGGGGAACCGGTAGACGACCAGCGTCCACTCGTCCGCCGAGCGCCGGAGCGCCTCGAGATCGACCGAAATGCCGATCTCTTCGCCGCCACCCTGGTCGCCCAGCCGGCCGCGGAGATGGAACGGACCGGCCACGCCGATGGTCGCGTGGGGGTTCCAACGGGGGCCGAGCGTCGCCATCTCGAACGTGGCGAACCGCTCTTCGAGGAGCTCCGGCCCCAGGGCGCGCCAGACGAGACCGCGCTCCGGGCGCCGCCGCGTCCGCAGCCCCCGGACCAGGGTGGTCGCCAGCCGGACCGCCCGGAACAGGGCGTAGGACACCACGGCCAGGGGCAGCGCCCAGGGCAGCGACGCCACGTCCCGCCACCGCGGCGGCACGGCCTCGCCCAACGGAGCGGGCGTGCTCGAGCACCGACGCCCGTCGAGCGGTCTCGGGCTTGCCACCCGGCCCACGCGCTCAGGAGACATGGGCGTTCGGGCGGCCCGAAACCGCCGACGCGACCTCCGCCGACGCCTCGAGATGCAGGTTGTGGCCGCCCGGCGCGACCACGATCGACCAGGAGGCGCGGCGCCGGATCGTGTGCGTCCAGACCCGGTCCGCGCTGGTGTGGTCGCTGCCCGTCCCCTGGAGGATGGTCACCGGCGCGCGGATGCGCGCCACCAGCTCGCTGAAGGTCTCGCCGTCGAAGCTCCGGGCGAGCGGATCGAGGAGCGCCGGATCGTGGCACCAGATGAGGCCCCCCTCGGGAACCGCCCGCGTGGCCCGCTGGGCCAGCTCGAACGCCAGGCCGGGGGGCAGGCCGACGTGGATCGCGCGCATGCGCTCGGCCGCGGTCGCCAGATCGGGCAGCCGCACCGGACCGCCGTTGCCGTTGTGGCCGTTGCGGCCGTTGACCCGGCGCTCGAGGTGGGCCATCAGGCTCGAGACCCGCTCGGGGGCGGTGGCGTCGGCGAAGGAGACCGGCTCCACCAGCACCAGCCGCTCGACCGCCTCCGGCCGCAAGCCGGCGTAGAGCGCCGCCAGGCTGGCCCCGAAGGAGTGCCCGACGAGGACGAACGAGGACCGTCCGAGGTAGCGCCTGAGAGCCTCGATGTCGGCCAGGCTGTCGGCGACGTCGTAGTGGACCCCGGCCGGCAGGTGGCTCGAGCGGCCGTGGCCCCTCAAGTCCGGCGCCACCACCCGGTACCCGGCCCCGGCGAGCTGTTCGGCCACCGGCTGCCAGCTCGCGCCCTGGTCAAGGAAACCGTGGAGGCAGAGCACCATCGGGTTCTCCTCGGCGCCCCACTCCGAGAGGCAGAGATCGAGGCCGCGAACCGTCACCAGCCGCTCCCTGCGCTCGCCGGAGGCCGGCCGGCCGGCCCCCGGGTATCCGGGAGAACGCCGTGCCACCACCGCGGTCGATGGCTCGGAGGCGCCGCCCCGGTCCAGGGAGTAGCCGAGGCGCCGGGCCACCCGACGGGCCTCGAAGCCGAGGGGCCGGGCAAGCTCCACCCGGCGCCACGCCTCGGCCCGCTCCGGGTTGATGCCCTCGTGCTCGTGGAAGCGGGCGTCGCCCACCGGCAGCGACCGGTGGGTCACGCCGTCGGTCATGCGCTCGCCTTCGTAGGGCGTCAGCACCTCCTCGCGGAAGGGCACGTCCAGGAAACGGCAGATCGCTTCGAGCACCGGCCGGGGCCTGCGCACCAGGTCCTCGAACGAGACCCTGAAGTAGCGCTCGCCCGGCAACCGCTCTGCAAGCTCCAGCAGGTTCGCGTTGGCGCTCGTCCAGACCTCCTCGGCCAGGGCGTAGGGATCGACCCCGCGGGCCGCGATCAGCCCGTGCATCCGGTTGCGCACGAAGGAGTCGACGACCGCGAAGGGGTGGCGCACCAGGTGCAGGATCTTCGGAGCGTCCAGCCAGGCCTCCGCCCGCTGCAGGGCGCCGGCGTCGGCGGCGTAGCTCGGAGACTTGTCGACCAGCATGCGGCCGGCAGCGAGCTCGTCGAGCCGCCGGTAGACCTCGGAGATCGGCAGGCTGTCCTCGGCCCACCGCGCCAGCCGCTCGCGCACCGGCTCGAGCGGCTCGCCGGTCAGCTCCATGAGCGCCCGTTCGAGACCCTCGGTGAGGCCGGTACGGCCGAGGGCTTCCCGGCGCTCGGCGAGGCTCTCGAAGCCCAGCAGGTGGAGCTCGGGCGGGGAGAAGAGCGCCGGGTGCCCGGCGAGCATGACGCGGAGCAGGGTCGAGCCCGACCGTGGGCTCGAGACGAGCAGCGCGGCGCCCGGTCCGCACCGCTCGGGCGCCGCGGGCGCCGGTGGCGCCGACGCCCAGCGACGGAGCTGGAACGGGCCCACGGACTCCGGCTCGCCGGTGGCGTGGGCGGCGCCGTCCACTTCCCCGAGCTCGCGCCAGAGGTGGCTCGCCAGGGTGTCGATCGTCGGATGGTCGAAGAGCTCCCGCGGGAAGACCGGCAGCTCCAGGTCCCGCCGCAGCCGGGAGACGACCTCCCCCACCATCAGCGAGTCGACCCCCAGCTCCTGGAAGTCCCGGTCGGTGGGGATCGAGCCCGGAGCCCCCAGGATCTGTGCCGCCACCCGCTGCAGATAGGCGACCATCTCCTCCTGCGACGTCGGCTTGGCCGGTCGCAGATCGTCCGTGCCGGCCGCCCCGGCGGCTCCGTCGCTCGCCCCGCCGGCGACCGCCGGGCCGTGGATCTCGGCGACGAGGGGACCCCAGGTGCGGGCGACGTGGGGCGCCCGGGAGAACAGCGCCCAGTCGGTATCGAAGAGCACCAGATGGGGCGGCGCCTCCCTGCGGAACCTCTCGAGGAGCCCCAGGGCATGCCGTGGCTCGAAGGGCCGGATGCCCAGGTCGGCCCAGCGGCGCGGCGCCGTGCCGTTGCCGCTCTCGGCCGCCAGGCCGGTCGTCCAGGGCCCCCACGCCATGCTGACGGCCGGTAGCCCGAGGCCTCTCCGGTACTGGGCGAGGGCGTCGAGCGCCGCGTTGCCGGCGGCATAGGGAGCCTGGCCCCCGTTGCCGAGGGCCGCCGCCGAGGAGAAGAGCACGAAGAAGTCGAGCTCCGCATCCAGGGTGAGCTCGTGGAGCGCCCAGGCACCGGCGACCTTGACCGCCATCACCCGCCAGGCACGCTCCCAGTCGAGGCCGGCGAGGGGCCCGTCGTCGGTGACGCCGGCGGCATGGATCACCCCCCGAAGCCGGCCGCCTTCGGCCGACGCCCCTTCCTCCGGCACCAGGGCGTCGAGCACCCCCCCCATCGCCCGCCGATCGGTGACGTCGGCCTGGGCCACCGTCACCCCGGCGCCGGCCGCTTCGAAGGCCGCGATCCGCCGGGCGGCGGCAGGAGACGGTGCGCTTCGCCCGACCAGGACGAGGTGGCGCGCCCCCCGCTCCACCAGCCAACCGGCGACCTCGAGCCCGAGGGCACCGAGGCCGCCGGTGACCAGATACACACCATCCGGAGAGACCGGTCGACTCGCCTCGCCCGGCGTCGGGGGAGAGCCCGACGGGGAGACGGAGACCAGGCGAGGAACGAGTCGCCGGCCCCTTCGGATGGCAATCTGTCGTCGGTCCGGAGCGGCGTCGGCCACGGCCGATACGAGGGCGTCCGCCTCGCGGTCGCCGTCCGGCTCCGGTGCTGTTTCGGGATCGAGGTCGACCAGCCCGCCCCAGAGCTCACCGTGCTCGAAGGAGGCGGTGCGGCCGAGCCCCCAGAGCGGCGCCTGGAGGAGCGCGTCCCCGGGCACCGAGGCGCCGGCCGCCGTCGCGCCCCGGGTCACCGCCCAGACCTCGGCCCGGCCGGGGAGACCGGGCACCCCGGCGCCGTCGACCGCCTGGGCCGTCCCCTGGAGCAGGTGGAGAAGGCTGCCGGCCAGGCTCCGGTGGGCGGAAGGGTCCGCCGGGCTCGCCGAGGTCTCTTCCGAGGAGCGAGGCCGACCGTTGGCGCTGGCACGGTCGGCCGCCACCAGGTGGAGGATCCGCAGGGGACCTGACGCAGACCGGGGTCGTGACGACACCTCCGACACCAGTCGCCGGAGCCGCTCGGGCTCGTCCGCACCCTCCCCGACCACGTTCTCCACCACCACCTCGTCTCCGCGGCGGCGCACGGCCCGGGCCACCTGCCGGCTCAGCTCGCCACCGGCTCCCACCACCAGCCACCGGTCCCCCTGGCGGAGACCGGGGCCGGACGGAGCGGACGGCGCAACCCCGGGCTCGACCCCGGGATCGGAAGCCCCCTGGTCCCGCCAGACCAGCTCGTAGACCGGCTCCGAGCGACCCGCCATGGCACCCCAGGCACCCGCTCCGGACACCGTGGCCCGCTCGAGCCAGTACCGCTCCCGCTGCCAGGCGTAGGTGGGCGTCTCCACCACCCGCCGCCGCAGCGGGTGGAAGGCGGCGAAGTCGAGCGCCTGGCCGGCCACGTGCAGCCGGCCCGCCGCCTCGAGCAGCGACTCCCGGGGGTCGCGCCCCTTGCGCATGGAGGCGGCCACGACCTCGTCCCGACCCACCTCGAGCAGGATCTCGTCGACGTAGCCGACGAGACTCCCGTGGGGCCCGATCTCGAGCAACCGGTCGGGCCGGCCGGGCCCGTCCAGGACGGCACGCTCGAGCGCCGGAGCGAAGAGCACCGGCTCGCGGAGCGCGCGCGCCCAGTAGGCGGCGTCGAGCTCCTCCCCCGCCACCGGCTCGCCGGTGACCGTGCTGACCATGGCCACGGCGAGCGGTCCCGGCGTGAGGTCGGCGAGGGCCGCCTCGAGGGCGCGGCGCGCCGGCTCCATCTGGGCGCTGTGGAAGGCGCAGTCGACCGACAGGGCCCGGCACGCGACGCGACGGCGCCGGAGCTCGTCCAGGAGCTCTTCGAGGGCCCGGGGCTCACCCGAGACCACCGTGCGTCCCGGAGCGTTCTCCGCCGCCACCGAGAGCCGGCCGCCGAAGGGCTCGAGCAGTCCGCGAAGCTCGTCGGCGCCGAGCCGGACGTCGGCCATCGACCCCTTGCCCGAGGCCCGCTCCATCAGCCGACTCCGGTGATCGATCACCGTCAGACCCTGCTCCAGGCTGAGGGCGCCGGCCACCGTGGCCGCCGCCACCTCGCCCACGCTGTGCCCCACCACCGCCCGCGGCTCGACCCCCCGGGAGCGCCAGAGGGTGGCCAGGCCCACCTGGAGGGCGAAGAGCGCCGGCTGAACGGCCCGGGTGGTCTCGTCGCGCTCGTCGCCCCGCCCGACCTCGAGGAGCGGCAGGAGGGACTCCCCCGCCATCCGGCGGAAGATCCGGTCGCACTCTTCGACCACCTCCCGGAAGCGCGGCTCCTCCCGGAGCAGCACGCGCCCCATGCCGGGCCACTGCGAACCCTGACCGGAGAACAGGAAGACCGGCCCCTTCGCGGCGCCGGAGCCGGCCGCACGGACCTGGCCGACGGCCACCCCCCGGGGCATCTCGCCGGCCGCGAAGCGCCCGAGCCGCTCGGCGAGCTCCTGGCGGCCGGACGCCTCCACCGCCAGGCGGTGGCCCAGGTGGGAGCGGCGCACGGTCGAGGTATAGGCGAGGTCGGCGAGCGCCACCTCCTGGCCGGCGGGGCTCTCGGCCAGCCCCTTCCAACGGACGGCCGCGTCGCGAAGCGCCCCTTCGTCGCGCGCCGAGAGCGTCACCAGCACCGGCTCGGACGGCTCCTCGACACCGGCGACCGCCCGCCAGTCGAGGTCGTGCCCCAGGAGGAAGAGGCCGGCCGCGGTCTCGCGCAGGCAGGCGCCGCCGTCGGCTCCGGCCCGCATCGACCCCAGCACCCGGGCCGGCCGGCCTTGCCGCTTGGAGATTTCGGCGATGGCCCGGCCGAGGATCGGATGGGCGGAGAGCTCGAGGTACAGGACGTCGCCCAGGCCGGCGAAGCGCTCGACCGCCTCGACGAACAGGGCCGGGCGGCGCATGGCGGCCACCCAGTGGCCGGCGTCCAGGTCCGCCGCCGCAACGAAGTCGCCGGTGAGGGTCGAGACCAGGGGCGTGTCCAGGCCGGCCGCCGGCACGAGATCGTCCATCCGCTCCGCCAGGTCGGCCATGAGCGGCTCGACCAGCGGGCTGTGGGGGGCGGCGTGGACCCGCGGCACGACGCTCCGGAGACCCTGGGCGTCGAGCTCGGAGGCGATCTGCCGGAGCGTCTCCGGGCGGCCGGAGAGCACCGTCGCCTCCGGCATGTGGTGGACCGCCACCCCGACCTCACCCTCCCGGCCCACCACCAGCTCCCGCGCCCGTTCCGGCGCGAGCGGCACCACCAACATGGAGCCATAGGCGAAGATCCGGGCGTAGAGCTGCCCCAGGTGGTAGACGAGGCGGACTCCGTCGTCGAGGCCGAGGGCTCCGCCCAGATGGGCGGCCGCGATCTCCCCGTGGCTGTGGCCCAGGTAAGCGTCCGGCGCGACGCCCCACGAGCGCCAGAGCCGGCCCAGGGCCACCTGGGTGGCGAAGAGCGACGGGATCGAGACCTCCGCCGACTCGATCCGCGAGCCCTCACCCAGGGTCCACATCTCCTCCAGGAGCGACCAGCCGGCGAGGTCGCGGAACAGCTCTTCGATGCCGTCGAGGGTGCGCCGGTAGACCGGCTCCCTCTGGTAGAGCCGCATCCCCATGCCGGCCCACTGGGAACCGTGGCCGGGGAAGACGAAGACGACCGGCGCGCGGGCCTCGGGGGTGGCCGAGAGCCCATCCTCCGCCTCGCCCGCCGCCAAGGCTTCGAGCCGCGCGGCCAGATCGAGGCGCCCCTGGAATGGGATCGCCATCCGGGTCTCCCCTCCCGCGCGGTCGCCGTCGGAGCGCCCGGCGATCCGCTCCGCCCACTCGGCCACCAGCCCGGCCGCGGTCGCCTCGCGCCGGCGCAGGCCCTCGGCCGCCTGGGCCGCGAGGCGGCCCAGCTCGTCCCGGCCCGACGCCACCAGGGGCAGCACCCCGCGGTGGCGCGCGGTCCAGCCTTCGATCACCAGGTGGCAGTTGGTGCCGCCGAAGCCGAAGGAGCTGACGCCGGCCAGACCGGGCTCGGCGGGACGGGGCCAGGGGCGCGCGGTGGCGTTGAGCTCGATGCCGAGGCGGTCGAACGGGATGTGGGGGTTGGGAGTGTCGAAGTGCAGGCTGGGGGGGAGCTCACGCTCCGCCAGGGACAGCACCACCTTGATCAGTCCGGCGACCCCCGCCGCCCCTTCCAGGTGGCCGATGTTGGTCTTGACCGAGCCGATCCGGAGCGGCTGGTCCTCCGGGCGCCCCTCCCCCAGCACCTCGCCCAGGGCCGAAGCCTCGATGGGGTCACCCAGCAGTGTGCCGGTACCGTGGGTCTCGACGTAGTCGACGCTCGCCGGCTCGACGCGCGCGCGGTCGTAGGCCCGCCGCAGCACTTCCACCTGGGCCTCCGGGTTGGGGGCGGTGAGGCCGTTGCTCGCGCCGTCGTTGGTCACCGCGGTGCCCCGGATCAACGCGTGGACCGGATCGCCGTCGGCGAGCGCCCGCGACAGGGGCTTGAGCACCACGATCCCCGCCCCCTCACCCCGGCCGTAGCCGTCCGCGCTGGCGGCGAACGCCTTGGACCGCCCGTCGGGGGCCAGGCCGCCGAACTTCGACGCCATCAGCATGCCGTCCGCCGCCGACATGATGCCGACGCCGCCGGCGAACGCCAGCTCCGCATCCCCCAGAGCCAGGCTCTGACAGGCCAGGTGGACCGCCACGAGGGAGGACGAGCAGGCGGTGTCGACGGTCAGGCTCGGACCGCGGAGCCCGAGGGTGTAGGAAACGCGGTTCGAGAGGATGCTCGACGCCAGACCGGTCGCCGTGTGGGGGCCGACCGCCTCCGGCCCGGAGCGCACCATGAGAGCGGCGTAGTCGCTCCACAGGGCGCCGACGAACACTCCGGCGGCAGTGCCCTCCAGGGCCTCCGGGTCGAGGCCGGCGGCCTCGGCCGCCTCCCAGACCACCTCCAGGAGCAGGCGCTGCTGGGGGTCCATCGCCCGCGCCTCGCGCGGCGAGATGTGGAAGAACGGGGCGTCGAAGCCGTCGATGCGGTCGAGGAAGTAGCCGCGGCGGGTGACGATGCGCCCGGGAGCGGAGCGATCCGGATCGTGGAGCGCGGCGCCATCCCACCGGTCGAGCGGCACGTCGCGAAGCGCCTCCCGGCCGTCCGACAGCAGACGCCAGAAGGAGCGCGCATCCGGCCCGCCGGGAAAACGACAGGCGAGACCGACCACGGCCACCGGCTCCGGCGCCGCGCCCTGCTCGCCCGCGCCGAACGCTCCCCCGGAGAACGAGGCCGGCCTCCGCGGCTTGCGTTCCCGACCCGCGGCGAGCGTGCCACCCCCGCGCTCTTCCGACTGCTGGGCCAACTTCTGGGACAGGTGGCGGGCGAGACGGTGCGGCGTGGGGCAGCGCCAGAGGGTCGAAGGATCGAGCCGGTCTCCGCCATCTGCCGGCTCACCGTCCCGTTCGAGGACCCGGGACAGTCGGGTCAACAGCTCCAGGGCGAGCGCCGAGGAGAGGCCCAGGCGCTCGAATGGTGCATGGGGGTCGATTTCATCCGGCTCGATGTCGAGGGCCCGCCCAAGCTCGCAGAGGATCCGCCTTTCCATAGCTTCGGGTGAGAAGCGGCGTCCTTCGCTTGGTGCGGCCGGCGACATCATGGGTAACCCCCTTCGAGCCTTGTGTATTTACTTGAATATTATAGCATAGATGGTTGCATCTACTGGAATCTCCTGAAATGATGGCGCCTTGAATGAGTGGCAGTCCGAGCGGGCCGGCCACTCGGGTTGGCCTGCGGATTCGGGCAGCATGCGTCTGGAGGACCGCGATGGAAGCGAACGGTGAAGCCCTCGTGAAAGGGACTGGTGTATTGAGCGCCGTGCGCTGGTTGCGCGACGTGCACGGAGAGACCGTCTACGGCAAGATCTTCGACAAGGTCTCGGCCGAGACCCGGGCCGCCATGAAGACTCCGATGGCCACGGAGTGGTACCCGGCCCGGGTGATCGACGAGATCTGGCAGACCCAGAACCAAGTCACCCACCCCAACGACCCGTCGGGCTTCGAGCAGGAGATGATCTCCCAGGGCCAGTTCATCGCCGAGGACAACCTGAGCTCGGTGATGAAGGTCATGCTGATCTTCGTCTCCTCCCCGGAGCATCTGTTCGGCAGGCTGGAGAAGTTCTGGGATGCCTACTTCAGCGGCATCGGGATCGAGCTCGATGGCTCCCAGATCGATCACCACCGGGGGATCTGCGAGATCACCAACCTGGGGACCGTCCACCACATCGCCCCGATCGCCTGCGGCTGGCTGTCCTACGGCTTCCGCAAGGTGGGAGCCAAGGACGTGGACGTTCAGGAGCTGGGCTACCGCGCCGGCCGAACCGCCGCCGACCCGCTCCGATTCCAGATCTCCTGGAGCTGAAACCCAGGGGCCGGCCCCATTGCCCACGCCAGGCCGTCGACGACCGCCACACCCGCGAGCTCCTCCGCGCGGGTGAGCGGCGTCCCCGGCCGCCCACTCGACCGCCACACCCGCGAGCTCCTCCGCGCGGGTGAGCGGCGTCCCCGGCCGCCCACTCGACCTCCCGAGCACCCGGTGCCCGCGAGCCGATAGAGTCGTGCCATGTTGGTGCTCTGGACCGTTCTCGCCGTCATCGCCGCCCTGGTCGTCCTGACCGCCCTCTACGATCTCGTCCAGCGGCGCCACGCGATCCTGCGCAACTTCCCCGTCCTCGGCCACTTCCGGTACCTGTTCGAAGCGGTGGGGCCGGAGCTTCGCCAGTACATCGTCACCGACAACAACGAGGAGCGGCCGTTCAACCGCGACCAGCGGCGCTGGGTCTACGCCTCGGCCAAGCGGGAGAACAACTACTTCGGCTTCGGCACCGACAACGAGCTGGAGCTCTCGCCGAACTACCTGATCGTGCGCCATGCGGCGTTCCCGCTCGCCATGCACCATCCCGGCGACCCCGACTACGATCCGGAGCACCGGCTGCCGGCGGCCAAGGTGCTGGGCGGCCCCCGGGGCCGGCAGAAGGCCTTCAGGCCGGCCTCGGCGGTCAACATCTCCGGCATGAGCTTCGGGGCGCTCTCGGCGCCGGCGGTCGAGGCGATGAACCGGGGCGCCGCCCTGGCCGGCTGCCTCCACAACACCGGCGAGGGGGGCATCTCCGCCCATCACCTCCACGGCGGCGAGCTCGTCTGGCAGCTCGGCACCGCCTACTTCGGCTGCCGCACGGAGGACGGTCGCTTCAGCAAGGAGCGCTTCCTCGAGCAGGTGGAGCGCCACCCGGTCCGGGCGGTGGAGATCAAGCTCAGCCAGGGGGCCAAGCCGGGCCTGGGCGGCATGCTGCCGGCGGCCAAGGTGACGGGCGAGATCGCCGCCATCCGCGGCATCCCCCAGGGCCGTGACTGCGCGAGCCCGGCGGGCCATTCGGCGTTCCACAGCGTGGACGAGATGCTCGACTTCGTCGAGGACCTGGCGGAGTCGACCGGCCTGCCCGTGGGCATCAAGTCCGCCGTCGGCGAGATGGGCTTCTGGGTCGAGCTCGCCGAGCGGATGAAGTCGGGCGAACGGGGCGTCGACTTCATCACGGTGGACGGCGGCGAGGGCGGCACAGGCGCCGCGCCCCTCGTCTTCTCCGATCACGTGGCTCTGCCCTTCAAGCTCGCGTTCGCCCAGGTCTACGCCGTCTTTGCCGAGCGTGGCATCGAGGACCGGGTGGTGTTCATCGGCTCCGGCAAGCTCGGCTTTCCCGACACGGCGCTCTTCGCTTTCGCCCTCGGCTGCGACATGCTCAACGTGGGCCGCGAGGCGATGATGGCCGTCGGCTGCATCCAGGCCCAGCGCTGCCACACGGGCCGCTGCCCCACCGGTGTCGCGACCCAGAACCGCTGGCTGATGCGCGGCCTCGACCCGGCCTCGAAGTCTGCCCGGCTCGCCAACTACGTCGCCACGCTGCGCAAGGAGCTCATCCAGCTCAGCCGCGCCTGCGGCGTCTGCCACCCCGGCCTGGTCGGCCTCGACCGCTTCGAGATCCTCGACGATCGCCTGCGCGCCCACCCGGCGGTCAAGCACTGTCGATACCTGTCGGAATGGGGCTACCCCGGCAACCAGGACCGCTCCCTGATCGAAGAGATCATGGGCGCCGGACCGCGAGCGCCCGGGGTGGGCCCCCGGTAGCCACCGGAAAGCCCGACCGCCGAAGCCGCCCGCCGAGAGCGGGGCCCATATATTTGCCAAGCTCTATATAATCCCGCCCGGGGTCGGCCAGATCCGAGCCGGGTTGTGCGGCGCGCCCCTTCCTTCCATGCACCCCACCGCCACCGACACCATCGCCGCCATCGCCGCCATCGCCTGCCGCACGACCGGATGACACGCCGAGCCGCCTTCCTCCTCTTCGTCGTTCTCCTGCTGCTCGCTTCGGCGGGGGCATCCGCGGCGCCGGTGCCGAAGCGGCCCGTCAGGGTGATCACCCTGGGCGCGACCTCGGATGGTCCCACGGCCTACGTCGGTGAGCTCGTCCAGTTCACGGACGCCTCCCAGGGAGCTCCCACCTCCTGGAGCTGGGACTTCTCGTACGACGGCGCCCAGCCGATCGGCGACAGCATCGAGCAGAACCCGGTCTGGACGTTCACCACCGCGGGGCTCTTCTCGGTGCGCTTCGAGGCGTGCAACGAAGGGGGCTGCAGCTCCGCGGTCAAGCAGATCCAGGTGGCCGACCTCTGTGCCGCCACCCACGACCTCGTCCTGACCGCCCAGACTGTGAGCGACGCGCAGCAGTTCGACGCCTGCCAGACGATCACCGCCTCGACCGGCTTCGCCGTCGTCGGCCCCGGCACAGTCACCTTCCGGGCCGGCCGCACCATCGCCCTCGGAAGCGGCTTCTCGATCGGCAGCGGCGCCAGCTTCCAGGCGATCATCGATCCCACCCTCGACACGCCGTAGGAGTCTGCGCGGCCGGACCGCGTGACCGCGCGGTCCGGCGCGGAAACCCGGGCCGGGGTTCCGCGTATACCGCTGGAGACCCCCCAAGGAGGACTCCATGGATCGTCGTCGGTCGTCGCTCGCCCCGCTCCTGGCTCTGACAGTCGCCCTTTCGGCCCCGTGGGCAGCATCCGGCCAGACCGAGGAGGCCACCCAACATCCCCTGACCCTGGAGGCGGGCGCCTCCGGCGGCCTGATCCTGGAGTCGGGGGAAACCCGTACCTACACCGTCGAGGTCGAGGCCGGCACGTTCGTCGCCGGCCGGGTGGACCAGAGGGGCGTGGACGTGGTCGTCCGGACCTCCGGCCCCGAGGGAGAGAAGCTCGGCGTCTTCGACGGCACCGTGCGGGGCACCGAACGCTTCCAGATCGACGGCGAGGCGGCGGGGAGCTACCAGATCGTCGTCGAGAGGGCCGAGACGGCCGGGGATGACGGGACCGCCGAGACCGCGGGGGATGGAGAAGACGGCGCCTTCGACATCGCCCTCGAGCGGATCGAACCGATCGCCAAGGCCCCGCCAGAGCGCCTCGGGCAGCTTCTCTACCGCTGGGACCGGACGGACGGGCCCGGAGTCGTGGTCGGCGTGGTCGACCACGGGAAGCTCGTCTTCTCGGACGCGTTCGGCATGGCCAACCTCGCCCACGGCGTGCCGCTCTCCCCGGCGACCCCCTCGAACGTGGGCTCCATCTCCAAGCAGTTCACCGCCATGGCGATGCTCGTCCTCGAACGGGAGGGCCAGCTCTCCCTCGACGACCCGCTCCGGAAGTACCTCCCCGAGATCCCCGACTTCGGCACCCCCCTGACCATCCGGCACGTGCTCCGCCACACGACCGGCCTGCGCGAAATCATCAACGGCCTGATGCTCGCCGGCTGGGAAGTCGAAGACTCCCTCGACACCGGCGAGGTGCTCGCCATGGTCGAGAACCAGCCCGAGCTCCAGTTTGCGCCCGGCACCCAGCACACCTACAACAACACCGGCTACCTGCTGCTCGCCGAGGTCGTGGAGCGGGTGACGGGCGAGCCGTTCGACGCCTGGATGAAGGCCCACCTGTTCGAGCCCCTCGGCATGCACGACACGCTGGTCAAGATGCGCCCCGGCCAGGTGATCCTGGGAGGCGCCCAGGGCTACGTGGCGGCGGACTCGGGCGGCTACGTGGAGATGCGGGACATCGCGCGCTCCTACGGCGCCGGGGGCATCTACTCGACGGTGGCGGATCTCACCCGCTGGATCGACCACTTCCGCGAGCCGACCCTGGTCAGCGCCGAGGCGATCGAGGAGATGACGACCCCCTTCGTGCTCCCCGACGGCGAGGAGACCGACTACGGCCTGGGCATCGTCGTCGACGAGTACCGGGGCCTGAAACGGATCTGGCACAACGGCGGTGACAGCGCCCACACCGCCATGCTCGTCTTCCTGCCGGAGCCGAACGTGGGCGCGATCCTCCTGGGCAACACCCCCGGCTTCGCCGGCATGGGACGGGCGAACGAGGTCCTCGAGGCCTTCTTCGCCGACCGCCTGCCGGCCGAGGAGACGGCGGGCCAGGCGGGCCCAGAGGCTTCCGAAACGGCGGCCTCCGAGAAGGCGGCCTCCGACGCTGGCGAGGAAGCCGCTCCCGTCGTGCTCCCGGCCACGCTCCTCGACCGCTACGCGGGCCGGTACGAGCTCGAGGAGGCGGGAATCGTGGTCACCTTCGTCCACGAGGGCGACGGCCTGGTGGCGCAGATTCCAGGCCAGCCGCCGCTCGCGCTCGTCCCGATCACGACCACCGAGCTCGCCCTCGAAGGGACCGACGCCCGGATCGAGTTCCACACCGAGGGCCTGGCGGACGACTCCCCGGTCGAGCGGGCCACCCTCCGCCAGACCGGAGAGGTGAAGCTCCGCCGCCTGGCCGACTGGCAGCCGTCGGCCGAGGAGCTCGGCGCTTTCGCCGGTCGCTACTTCAGCGCCGAGCTCGAGACCCTGTGGAGCCTGGCGGCCGAGGACGGCGCGCTCCGGGCGCGGCACCGCCGCCTGGAAGACCCGGTCGACCTCGCGCCCAAGGAGGAGGACAGCTTCAGCGGCAGGGCGCCGCTCGTCGAGGTCCGCTTCGTGCGCACCGAGGGCGGCGCGATCTCCGGCTTCTTCGCCTCCTTCACCCGCACCAAGGACGTCTGGTTCGAACGCATGGCCGAAAGCCTGCCGGACAACAAGTAGCCGGACCAGGTCCGGGCGGCCCGCGGGTCGCCCGGACCTGCCATCCACCGCCTTCAGGGCCCGGCGACCACCTCCTGGGAGCCGGCGAGCTCGCTCGCCAGCGCGAGCCTGGCCTCCGCCAGCCGCTCCGGGACCACCTCCTCCACGACCTGGAGGAAGAGCGGATCGTGGACGAGAGCGGAGACCTCGTCCACGCTCAGCTCCAGCTCGGCCATGGTGCCGTCGTCACACTGGATGGTGACCGTGGTCGGGGAGTAGATGACGCCGATCAGGACGTCGATCAAGCCGTTGAGAAAGGTCACCTCCTCGTGGATCGTCGCGTTGCCCGACGGGCAGAACTTGGTAAGCGCCACCTCCCGCTGCAGCTTGGGCCGGATGAGGCCGAACAGCCAGTGGTGGTGCCAGTGCTTGTAGACGATCTCGCCGGTCGGAGCACCCTCTCCGACGGTGAAGGTGTGCTGGAAGCACGCGGCGAGCGTGAGGACGACGAAGAGCGCGAGAATCGACGCGGTGAGTCGTTTGAAGCTCATGATCCGTCTCCCTTCTCCCGGCCCACGGGCCGGATGACTGGGTGGACAAAACCGGCGCCGTTGCGGCGCCACATTTGCTCCAGGGGAGGAGGACGGCTCTCTTGCCTCGCCACCGTCTACACCGCGATACAGGGGTGCCGAGTTCTGAGGAAAACTCGGCGGAGAGGAGCCTTCAGCCGGGGGAGACAGAGCCTTCAGCCGGGGGAGACAGAGCCCTCAGCCGGGGGAGACAGAGCCCTCAGCCGGCAGAGACCAACCCGACCAGGGCGATCACCGCCAGGAGAGTCAGCACCACGCCGCGGTAGGAGCGGTCCCCGGCCGCGCGGAAGAGCCGCGCGCCGAGCTGAATGCCGGCAAGAAACGGCACGCCGAGGACCAGACCGAAGCCCACGTGACCCCAGGAGAGGATGCCCTGGAGCGCGAAGATCCCGAGCGCCACGGTCTGGGTGAGGCCGAAGTAGGCGATCAGGTTGGCCCGGTTACGGGCCGCCGAGTCCGGGCCGGAGAGGACCATCACCACCATGGGCGGGCCACCGATGCCGGCCGCGCCGGTGAGCAGGCCACTCAGGGCACCGACACCGAGAAGCGCCGCCGTCCCCGGCTGCTTCGGGTAGCGCCAGCCGCTCGCGAAGAGCCCGACGAAGAGGAGCACCACCAGACTGAGCAGGCGGGTGAGGAGGACCTCGTCCAGGGCGGCGAGAGCGAGCGCCCCCACCGGCACCAGGAGGCAGGCGACGACGCCCGGGGTCAACACCGTCCGCGCCCGCACCTCCGGAAGCACGCCGGGGAGCAGGCGGGCGGTCGCCACCAGCTCGAGAAAGACCATCAGCGGCACGCCGTCCGCCGGCCCCACGAGGAGAGCGAACGCCGGCGCCATCACCAGCCCCGCGCCGAAGCCCGAGAACCCGCGGATCGCGCCCGCCAGCAACGCCACGCCACCCAACGCCGCGGCAACGCCCATCGACAGCTCCGGCCAGCCAGGAATCGTCC
>Ga0210123_1000523_pt1 | contig 23702 bp, 15 predicted proteins | sample Muzzi_PWB_D2_FD_185535 | JGI IMG/M metagenome (GOLD analysis project Ga0210123, IMG submission 185535) | Wetland microbial communities from San Francisco Bay, California, USA, that impact long-term carbon sequestration - Muzzi_PWB_D2 (SPAdes) | ecosystem: Environmental > Aquatic > Marine >... | reverse complement strand
ATCGAGCCGATGCACGAGTCGTCAGCGGTGCGGCTGGGGTGCGTCGACTGCCACGGCGGGGATCCGGAGGTGGCGGTTTCCCTGACAGGGGAGGGCTCCGCGATCGGGTCCGCGGCCTACGAGGAGGCCAAACGCCGCGCCCACGTCCTCCCCCGCCATCCGGAGCGCTGGCCCACCTCGGCCAACCCGGAGCGGAGCTACACCGCGCTCCTCGACGAGCCGGCGGAGTTCGTCCGCTTCGTCAACCCGGGGGACCTGCGGGTGGCGCCCGAGGTCTGCGGCCCATGCCACCCGTCCCAGGCGGACGCGGTGGCCAAGAGCACCATGACCACGTCGTCCGTCTTCTGGGTCGCGGCCGGCTACGCCAACGGCATCGTCGGCTCGAAGACCGCCTTCCTGGGGGAGAGCTACGGCGAGGGCGGCGAGGCCCAGGAGTTTCTGGACGACCCGCCGCCGACGGCGGCCGAGGCCGGGCGGGGGTCGGTGCCGCGCCTGCTGCCCCTTCCTCGGTGGGAGATCACCCAGCCGGGGGAGTACTTCCGTGCCTTCGAGCGGGGCGGCGTCGCCGGCTCGCCCATCTTCCCGGAGATCGGCAATCCGAACTTGAACGTCCCGGACGACCCGGGCCGCCCCGACATCCGGTTCTCGAAGCGGGGGCCGGGGACGGGGCTCCGCATCAGCCCGGCGCTCATCAACCTCCACAAGACGCGGTTGAACGACCCGCACCTGTCGTTCCTGGGCACCAACGACCACGCCGGCGACTACCGCTCGAGCGGCTGTACCGGCTGCCACGTGGTCTACGCCAACGACCGGAGCCCGGTCCACTCGGGGCCTTATGCCGGGTACGGCCACGGCGGACGAAGCGCCACCGCCGACCCGACCATCCCCAAGGACGAGCCGGGGCACCCGATCCGCCACCGCCTCACCCGGGCGATCCCCTCCAGCCAGTGCATGGTCTGCCACATGCACCAGCCCAACTCCTTCGTCAACACCTACCTCGGCTACATGATGTGGGACTACGAGACCGACGGCGAGCTCCTCTGGCCCGCCTCACAGAAGGACCCGACCCCGGCCGAGCGCCGGGAGTCCCTCGCCCACAACCCGGAGGGGGCGGCGGCGCGGGGTCTGTGGACCGACCCGGAGTTCCTGGCCCGGGTCTCGGAGCTCAACCCCAAGGCCCAGCACACGCGGTTCGCCGACTACCACGGCCATGGCTGGGTCTTCCGGGCGGTCTACAAGCGCGACCGGAAGGGGAACCTGCTCGACGCCGAGGGCCGGGTGATCCCCTTCGACGACCCGGAGCGTTTCGACAAGGCGGTCCATCTCAAGGACATACACCTCGAGAAGGGGATGCACTGCGTCGACTGTCACTTCTCCCGGGACGCCCACGGCGACGGCACGGCCAAGGGGGAGTACGCCTCGGCCATCGAGATCGAGTGCCAGGACTGCCACGGCTCGGTCGGCGCCTACACGACCTTGCGCACCTCCGGGCCGGCCGCCCCGCCGGAGGGCACGCCGCTCAGCCTGGGGACGACACCGTTCGGCAAGCGGCGCTTCGTCTGGCGGGGCGGGGCCCTCTTCCAGCGCTCCATGGTCGACCCGGAGCTCGAGTGGCGGGTGAGCCAGGTAAAGGACTCGGTCGACCCGGCGAGCCCCGAGTACAACGAAAAGGCGGCCCGGGCCAAGACGCTCCGCCGGGACGGCACGACCTGGGGGTCGGTGCCAGAAGGCCCCCAGGGCTTGGAGGGCTCCCCGACGGCGCTGGCTCACGATGAATCCGCCATGAGCTGCTACTCCTGCCACACCTCCTGGATGACCTCCTGCTTCGGCTGCCACCTGCCCCAGCAGGCGAACGTCCGCTCGCCGATGCAGCACTACGAGGGCAAGACGACCCGGAACTACGCCTCCTACAACCCCCAGGTGCTCCGGTCGGACGTCTTCATGCTCGGGCGTCACGGGGTCTATGAAGAGGGCAAGATCGCGCCGGTCCGCTCGTCCTCGGCGCTGGTGCTTTCGTCGACCAACCAGAACCGGCAGCGGATCTACGTCCAGCAGCCGCCGATCTCGACCCCCGGCTTCTCCTCCCAGGCGTTCAACCCCCACGTGCCCCACACGGTGCGCCGGGTGGAGACCAAGACCTGCACCGACTGCCACGTCTCGGAGGCGAACGACAACAACGCCTGGATGTCCCAGCTCCTCACCCTGGGGACCGACTTCGTCGACTTCGTCGGCCGCTACGCCTGGGTGGGGCTGGGCGAGCACGGCCTCGAGGCGGTGGCGGTGACCGAGTGGGACGAGCCCCAGGCGGTGCTGGGCTCCTACCTCCAGCGGCTCGCCTATCCGCGCCATCACGCCGAGCACGTCGAGCGGGGCGGCGAGCTCGAGGAGGCCCATCACCACCACGGCGGAGGCGACGTCCGGAGCCTTCAGCTACGGGGGGAGTACCTGTTCACCGCCAAGGGGCCGGGTGGGTTCGAGGTCTTCGACGTGGCGAACGTCGACAACAAGGACTACTCGGAACGGATCGTCACCGCGCCGGTCTCGCCGCTGGGGCAGCGGACCTTCGTGCCGACCGCCGACGCGGTGCAGGTGGCGCTGCCGACGACCATGCCGGTGGCGCCCGGTCGGCAGGTAGACCCGGCGAACTTGGAGTCCCCCCTCCATCCCGTCTACCGCTACGCGTTCGTGGCCGACCGGGAGGAGGGGTTGGTGCTCATCGACGTCACGACACTGACCGACCGGGACCCGGCCAACAACTTCCTCGAGCGCGCCCTCACCTTCAACCCGGAGGGGGCTCTCGACGGCGCGGTCTCCGTGACCCTGGCCGGCGCCCGGGCGTTCGTCGGCTGCGACCGGGGGCTGGTGGTGGTCGACCTCGACCAGCCGCTGGCGCCGAGGATCCTCGCCACGCTGCCCGAGGTGCGCGCGCCGCGGCGGATCGTGGTCCAGTTCCGCTACGCGTTCGTCGCCGGCCCGGACGGCCTCACGGTGGTCGACGTGACCGACCCGGCCGCCCCGCGTGTGGCCGCCCGGGTGCCGATCGCCGACGCCCGTTCGCTGCACGTGGCGCGCACGTACGCCTACGTGGCGGCCGGCGCCCAGGGCCTGGTGATCGTCGACGTCGAGCGGCCGCAGGAGCCGCGCATCGACCGGGTCTACGACGCCGACGGCCGGCTCACCGACACCTGGGACGTGGTGGTCGGCGCCACGGACGCCAGCGTCTTCGCTTACGTGGCCGACGGCGCCTCCGGGCTCCACGTGCTCCAGCTCACCTCACCGGAGACGGTGCCGGGCTACCTGGGCTTTTCGCCCCGGCCAGAGCCGGTCTGGATCGCCGGCCACAAGACCTCCGGCCCGGCGGTTGCGCTTTCCAGGGGCCTCGAGCGGGACCGGGCGGTGGACGAGACCGGCCACCAGGTGTCGATCTTCAACCGGCTCGGCGCCGGGCCCTTGACCCGGGAGCAGATGGAGGGGCTCTACCTTCGGGAGGGCCGTCTCTTCACGGTGACGGACGAGCCGCCGGCGTCGTCTCGATTCTCAGAGCCACCCCGATCCTCCGAACCGCAGACCGCCTCCGGGAGGCGACCATGAGCACGAACCCCTTCGGCCGGCTTGCCTCCGCCCTGTCCCAGGTCCTGCTTCTGGCGCCGGCCCTCCTCGCTGCCGTACCCGTCCTCGGGCAGGGCCCGCCGCCGGCCGGCCTCTACGTCGGTCCAACCTCCTGCGCCCAGGACGCCTGCCATGGCGCCACCCGGCCGCGGACGGTCTACGGCGTGGCGCAGAACGAGCTCTACGTCTGGCTCAACCAGGGGCCCCACGCCAAGGCCTGGGAGGTGCTGCTCGACGAGCGCTCGGCGGCGATCGCCCGGAACCTGGGCCTCGGCGGAGGCGCCGAGGAGGCCCCGAGCTGCCTCTCCTGCCACGCCACCGCCCCACCCGAGGAGCTTCGCGCCGGGGCGATCGAGGTCGCCGACGGCGTCTCGTGCGAGAGCTGTCACGGGCCGGCCTCGGGCTGGCGGAGCGGCCACACCGCCGAGGACTGGAGCTACGAGGACTCGGTGGCGGCGGGCATGACCGACCTCCGGAGCGTCGCGACCCGGGCCCGGGTTTGCCTCGGCTGCCACCTGGGGGAGCCGGGCAGGGTGGTCGACCACGATCTGATCGCCGCCGGCCATCCGGAGCTCCGGTTCGAGCTCGACAACGACAGCGAGACCATGCCGCCCCACTGGCTGCCGTTTGCGGACAAGCCGCCCGTCGCCCGGCCGTCCCGCCCGATCCATGGGGCGCGCGCCTGGGCCGTGGGGCAGGCGGTGGCACTCCAGGAAGGGGTCACCGAGCTCGCCCGGCGGGCGCGGGGAGAAGGTGGCGCCCGGTGGCCCGACTTCTCCTGGATGAGCTGTGACGCCTGCCACCACGACCTGGCGGCCGAGCGATATCGCAAGGGTCTGCCGAGGGAATTCCGAGCCCGCCCCGGCCTGCCCCCCTGGAGCCCGGCCCGCTGGGCGGTGCTCCGCGTGCTCCTCGAACGCCACGCGCCGGACGCGCGGGCCGGCCTCGAGGCGGACGTGGAGACGCTGGCCCGGCAAGTCTCCCGGATCACCACGCCGCCGGGCGAGGTGGCGGCCACGGCGGAGAGGATCGCCGGACGCCTGGACGGCGTGGCCGCGCGCCTCGACGCGGTCGAGTGGGACGGGGATGAGCTCCGCGCCACCCTCCGGGACCTGACCGCGGTGACCGCCGATGGGCGCCGGCTCGCGGCCCACGACCTGGCGTCGGCGGAGCAGGTCCTCCAGGCGGTCTACAGCCTGGCCGGTGCCCTCCTCGCCGAGGAGCCGGAGCTTCTGGGGAGCGGCCTCGTCGACGCCGTCTCCGCCCTGGCGGACGAGCTCGAGGAGGCCGGAGCCGCGGGCGGGGCATGGGATCGGGAGCAGTTCGTGCGCATGCTCGGCATGGTGGACGAGTGGGTGAGCGAACGGGCCCAGGGCCGGGCAGGTGAGGAGGTCCGCTGATGGGGAGCGTCCTTTCTCCATCGCCGTCCGGCAACTCCAGTCGAGGCGGAGCGATCGAGCGTCTCTCGAACCGGGACCTTGCGACATGACTCTTCGCACTCCCAGCGGCCTTCTTGGCGGCGGCCCGCCCGCCCTCGACGCCCGCGGAGCTCCTCGTCCAGGGCCTGCTCGACATCCTGATCGTCTCCCCCTGGAGCCTCGCGCTCCTGGCGCTCCCGGCGCTCCTGCTCGGCGCGAGCGCCTTCCGTCGTCTCCAGCAGCGGAGGACCGCATGAACCGACTGCCAATGCTTTCGTGCCCGAACCGTTTCCCGCGACCTCCGGGATCTCCGCGATCTCCGGCTCGGGGCCGGGCCTTCGTCCTTGTCGTCGCCGTCCTGGTCTCCATCATCGCGCTCCTGTCGGCGCCGCCGGTGCGGGCGGCCGGGGAGACGACGACAGGGCGGGCGCCCCTGGCGGACGCCAGCCTCGCCTTCACCGCGGGGGTCCTGGCGTTCTACGACGAGGACTGGGAGGAGGCGCGGGAGCGCTTCGAGGAGGCGGTGCGTTTGGCACCGAAGGACGGCACCGCCCGCTACTGGCTGGGGCTCACCTACCTCAACCTGGGGCGGCCGGCGGACGCGGTGCGGGAGCTCCGCGCGAGCCTCGAGGCCAAGCTGCCTCCGCGGGCCGAGCTCTCGGAGGTGCGCTCCCGCCTGGCCGAGGCCGCGGAGCGGGTCCGTAGGGAGGTTGCGGAGGCGGCTCCGCCCATCCTGGTGCCGGCGCCCGGCTGGAGCGGAGGCTTCGCCGTGCTGCCGGCGACCCCCCGCGTCGACGGCCGGCTCTATCTGGGAGTCGGCTCGGACTCGAACCCCAACCTCCTGGCGGACGACCTGGTGCTGACGACGCCGGACGGCGAGCTGGTGGAAGGCGCCGAGTCGGACACCGTCGTCGTCGCCGACGCCCGCGTCTCCTTCCAGGCGGTCGACGAGGCCGCGGGCCGGACCCTGGGCCTGGCGCTCCGGGGGAGGCGGAGCGCCTACGACGCGTTCGACTATCTGGACCACGACCGGCTCGAGGCGGTGGTCCAGCTCGCCCTCGGCGGCGACCCCCTCGGCTACCTGACCGGCCCCATGGGCTACTCGAGGGTGCCGTTCGGCAAGCCCCGCGCGGCGCTCCTGCTCCAGGCCGGCGCCTCGAAGGACCTGGTGGACGGTGAGAGCTTCGCCGAGAGCCTGATCGCCGGCGCCGAGCTCAGCCTCAACTGGGGGCGCGGTGAATCCCTCGCCGGCCAGACCCGCGTCTCGCTCTCGTACGCCGACACCGACTTCGACGACGACCCGACGGGCGCGGAAGGGGAGACCTTCGGCCGGAGCGGCGAGGTGCTCGGGGGCGGGGTCTCCCAGTACGTCTTCCTCGGCCAACGGAACCGTTTCGTCCGCCTGGGGGTGCGGGTCGCCGAGCGGGACACGGGCGCCGCGTTCGACTCGTCGACGGTGGCGTTCGAGGGCGAGCTCTCGCTGCCGATCGCCTCCCGGGCCACCCTCTTCGTCGACGGGACGGTGAGCGCCGAGGACTATGACGAGCCGGTCTCGAACCTCTTCGACCCCGGCGGCCGTCCCCGGGAGGACGACGAGCTCCGTCTCGGGGCCGCGCTGGTGGTGGGTCTGGTCGACCGGCTCGCCCTGTCGGGGCGGCTCACCTGGATCGACCACGACATCGACCTGCCGGCGGGCTTCGCGGCGCCGGATCTTTCCTACGAGCGGACGGTGGCCACCGTCGGCATCTCCTGGACCTTCTGAGGCCGAGCCATGACCCTGATCCGTCAGATCTGTACGCCGAGACCGTTCCTCTGTCGCCCGTCGTCGCCGGCCCTGGTGGTGGCCGCCGTCGTCGTCTTCGTCACCGCCGGCGGGCTCGTCGCGACCCCCTCCCGGGCGCAGTCCGGGACCCAGGACCGGGTGGGCCGCATGGCCCTGGTGGAAGGGGACGTCCACGGCACGCCGCCCGGGGGCGAGCGGGTCGCCATGGCGCCGGGAGACGGCGTCGTTCTCGAGCACCTGGTGGAGACCGGCCGGGTCTCCCGGGCCCAGATGACCCTCGACCCCAACGGCGTCCTCCGCCTCGGTCCGGAGACCCAGGTGACCGTGGACGAGGCGACCATCGACCGGGCCACCGGCGCGAGCCGCTCGGTTCTCTCCGTGCTCCTGGGGAAGATCGAGCTCGCCCTGGGGAGCCTCTTCCGGGGGGAGGTGACGGTCGAGACGCCGACCGCCTCGCTCGGCATCAAGGGGACGGTGCTCCGGGTGCAGGTGGACGAGGCGGGCCGCACGCTGGTGGCGGTGCTCGAAGGGGTGGTCGAGGTGACCTCCAGAGCCGGGGGGACGGTGATGGTCGATGCGGGCCGCTTCACCATCGTCGACCCCGAGGCGCCGCCGCTGCCGCCGTCGCCCTTCGACCCGGGCCAGGGCACGCTCTCGCCCTCGGCGGGCGGTCCCGACTTCGTGGTGCCGGGCGAGGAGGTGTTCGGTGAGTCTCCGCTGCTGCCGAGGGGCCCCCAGGACCTCCCGCGCGAGCCGCCGTCGACCGACCAGCGGTTCCAGGGCTCGGAGCCTCCACCCCAGGGGCCGGACGGCCGGTGACCGGGGGCGCAGGCCGCTTCGGCCGGGTGGGTGATCGGTGACGGGACGGCGTCTCGTGTCCGCCGTGCGGTCGATGCTGGGGTCCGGGCTTCGGTTCGGCGGAGGGTCCGGTTGGTGGCCGGTGCTGGGCGTGGTGGCTTCGCTGGTCGCCCTGGTCGCCGTGTGGAGCGGCCTCGCGGCGCCGGTCGAGGGGTTCGCGGTCGACAGCCTGGTGCGGCTCCGCGGCGAGCGCCCCGCGGACCGGCGGATCGTCCTCTGCCTGATCGACGGGCCGTCGATCGACACCTACGGCCGCTGGCCCTGGCCCCGCACGGTGATCGCCGACCTGGTCGACCGGCTGGCGGCGGCGGGCGCCCGCACCATCGCCTTCGACGTGGTCTTCTCCGAGCCCTCGCGCGTCGGGGAGGGTTTCGATCTCCGGACCGAGGACGTGGCCCTCGCCGATGCCATCGAGCGCGCGGGCAACGTGGTCCTCTCCTTCTTCTTCCAGCCGGAGGGCCGGGCGCCCGCCGCGGGGACGGAGGTTGGGAGCGGGCCCTTCCGGGCCGACCCGGGCAACCTGCGCTCGGCGGTGTTCGACGTCATCGCCGGCGATCCTGCCGCCTTCCCGGTGCCCACGTTCCCGGCGGCCGAGCCGAACCTCGACCTGTTCGCCGCCGTGGCCTCCTCCCAGGGGTTTACCACCAACGAGCGGGAGTCGGGCGTCTCCCGTCGCCAGGGCCTGGCCGCCCGCTTCCGGGGGGAGATCTACCCGGCGCTGCCGCTTCGGGCGGTGCAGCGCTTCCTCGGCGAGCCGCTGGAGCTGGCGCGGGACCGGCGGGGCCTGCCGCTCATCCTCCTGGGAGGCCGGCCGGTGGAGGTGGACGGCGGCGGGCGCCTCTGGGTGAGCTATCCGGGGGGCGCCGGGAGCTTCCGCACCGTCTCGGTGCGCGACGTGCTGGAGGATGGACTGGAGCCCGGCGCCCTCGACGGTGCGCTCGTCTTCTTCGGCGCCTCGGAGGTGGGCGTGGGCGACTTCACGGCGACCCCGTTCGGCACCGAGGTCCCGGGGGTGGTGGTCCAGGCGGTGGTGGCGGAGAACCTGTTGACCGGGTCGTTCCTGCGCGAGGCGGGGGCGCCCCGGCTGCTCTCGTTCCTCGCCCTGGTCCTGATGGGGCCCCTGGTCGCCCTTCTGGTGGCCGCCGTCGAGCGCTACCTGGTGAGCTCGCTGGTGGCGATCGGTGTGGTCCTCGCGTGGCCGGCGGCCGCCTTCCTGGCGTTCGTCCGGCTCGGTTGGCACCTGGAGATCGTCGGCCCGATGGCGGCCGGAGTGCTCGCCCTGGTGGTGTCGCTCCGCTACCAGGTGGGCACGGTCGACGCCCGGGCCCGGTTCATCCGCCGCACGTTCGAGCGCTACGTCTCCCAGGCGGTGGTGGACGAAATGCTCCGCCACCCGGAGCGGGTTCGCCTGGGCGGCGAGCGTCGGGAGCTGACGGTCCTGTTCTCGGACATCCGGGGCTTCACCTCGATCTCCGAGCGCCTGGCGCCGGACGAGGTGGCTGAGCTCATCAACAGCTTCTTCACCCCCATGACCCGGGTCGTGCTGGAGCAGGGTGGAACGCTCGACAAGTACATGGGCGACGCGCTCATGGCCTTCTTCGGCGCGCCGGTGGTCCAGGAGGACCACGCGGCCCGTGCGTGCCGTGCGGCCCTCGCCATGGCGGCCGAGCTCGACCGGCTGAACGAGCGGTGGCGGAGCGAAGGCCGGTGGCCGGAGGGGATGGAGGTGGGGGTGGGGATCGGCCTCAACACGGGGCCCATGTCGGTGGGCAACATGGGCTCGGAGCAGATCTTCGATTACACCGTCCTGGGTGACCACGTGAACCTTGGCTCCCGCGTCGAGGGGCTCAACAAGCTCTACCGCACCGGGATCCTGGTGACCGGCGCCACCGTGAAGGCTGCGAACAGGAGCGGCGGCCGGCCCCGGTTCCTGTTCCGGGAGCTCGACCGGGTGCGGGTCAAGGGGAGGAGCGAGCCGGTGGCGGTTCACGAGCTCCTGGCCGAGCATCCGGCGCCGGCCGAGCTCGAGCGGCTGGCGCGGCGCTACGGCGAGGCCCTGGCCCTCTACCGGGGCCGCCGCTTCGCCGAGGCCGAGACCGCGTTCCGGGCTCTGGACGAGGCGACCCCCGGCGGCGACCCGCCCGCCGCCGTGCTCGCCGAGCGGTGCCGCCGTCTGGCGACCGAAGGGGCGCCGGCCGACTGGGAGCCGGTCGAGACCCCGACCAGCAAGTGAGGCGGCCCCTCCGCGGTGACCTCGACGCGCTCCGCGCGGCCAGTTAGACTGGCGCCGCTCCCGGTTCCCAGAACACAATCCGCGTACCGCGTGACGGAGATTTTCCGATGGCCGAGCCCACAACCACGAAGAAAGCCCCGAAGAAGAAGCCGACCATTCAGATGTACGACGTCGAGGTGGTCGAGGTGGCCCAGGAGACCCCCGACGTGGTGACCATCTACTTCGACCAGCTCGACAAGAGCGACGGGCCCTGGGAGTACCAGGCCGGGCAGTTCTGCACCATCCGCCCCCACGAGATGCGGCCGCTCAGGCAGATCGTCTCCTACTTCGAGGACGTCAAGGGCAAGCGTGAGCCGGCCCGGGCGTACTCGCTGGCCACCGCGCCCCACGAGCCGTACGTGGGCATCACGGTGAAGGAGGAGGAGTACTGGACCGGTGAGACCAAGTACCCGCCGATCCTCTCCCCCTTCCTGGTCCATGGTCTGAAGCCGGGCGACCGGTTCCAGATCCAGGGCTTCGGTGGTCCCTACACCTATCCGGAGGACCTCGAGGAGCGGGCCGATCAGGTGGTCCACATCGTTTCCGGCTCCGGGTCGGTGCCCAACTTCGGCCTCACCAAGCACGCGCTTCACCACGGCTTCGGCGTGCGCCACACCTGGATCTACGGCAACAAGACCTGGAAGGACGTGATCTACCAGGAGGCTCTCGGCCGCATCGTGGCGGAGAGCTCGGGCAAGGTCGAGGTGGTGCACCAGATCACCCGCGAGGAGGATCCGACGATCCACGGCCCGAACGTGCGCAAGGGTCGGGTGACCCGGCAGCTCATCGAGGAGATGGTGCCCGATTTCGACCGGGCGGAGTTCTACTGCTGCGGTGCCGGCATCACCAAGTGGGATCGCCTGGCGGCCAAGGAGAAGGGTGTCGAGCCGACGCCGAGGTTCCTGGAGACGGTGCTGGCGACGCTCGAGGAGATCGGGGTGGATTCGGATCGGATCCACAAGGAGAGCTGGTAACCAGATCTCCCTCCAAACCCCTCGATCCCCTTCCTCCCTCCGGGAGACAGGGGACGCCTCCGCCCGGCCCCGCGTCTGGTCAACCAGGGGCAGTCTCGCTGTTGTCCGGGTCCGGGGTCGGGGCGTGGGGTGCGAGGGCCGGCTCGGCTGGTTGGACTTCCTGGCGTAGGCCTCGCCTGCCCATCGGGCGCGTTCGCCGTGGCCGGACTCCGAGATGCTTTCGTGAGCGCGCCCGCTGAGCACCCGTCGCACCCCACGCCCCGACCCCGGACCCTGCCGGTGTGGGGGTAGGGGAGAGTGCTGGTTCGGTCTTATGGCGGGGTGGGTACCAATTGGTCTGATGTCTTGAAGCGGCCGGACCTGTGCCGGCCGGGCCATCTGACCACCGAGCGCAGGCCGGTCCCCGGCCGGGAGGCCCCGCGACGCTCCTGGCACCGCCCCACCGAAGCCCTCGCCTCGCCTGACAGCCCCTTCTACAGCGGCCCCTCGGGCACTCTTCCGGCCACGATCTCCACGACCTGCATCCGGTCGAACGGGGCTTCCAGGAGGTTCGCCTGGGCCTGGCGGGACCGGAAGTAGACGAAGATGTAGCGCATCCGGTCCCCCAGCTCCGTCCAGTCCACGGCCGCTGACCCCGGCACCACCGGCCGCTGCAGGCCGAGCCGGGCGAGCATCCCGACCACACGCGTCCGGAGGCGCGCTTTGAACGGCAGTCCCGCCGTCGTCGTCGGCTCCGCGCCGTAGCGCGCCAGCGTGGCCGCCAGCTCCGGGTGCTCGATCCGGGCCAGAATCGGTGGATAGACCGGCCCGCCCGGTGGCGCCGGGTGGTCCTCCCCCAGCTCCAGCACCTCCCCCGGGATCGCCAGGCGCATCAGGAACCGGGTCGAGAGCTCCCGCACCAGCTTCGCTACCTCCTCGCCCAGGGGGGTGAGCAACCGGTGGAGCACCTCCTGGGCCGGTCCCAAGAGCTTGCGGCCGAGCCGCTCGACCAGGGCGTCGTTCATGCGGTTGTAGAGGATCTCGGCGACCGGTGCGTCGAGGGCGCTGGCGATGCAGCCCTGGAGGCGGGTCTGTTCGTGGAGGCCGCCCAGGGCGTTGCCGAGGAGGATGAGCTCGGCCCGTTTCTTCGGGTCGGTCTCGAAGCGCGCCGCGTAGTAGGCGCGCATCGAGCTCCGGAGGAGATCCTGGCCGCCCCGGGGCCGGCTCACCACCCGGCCGCCCCCGCCATCCTCCGTCTGCTCGACTACGTCGGGCTCCGGCGGGCCGGGTCGCAGCCGTTCGAGGAAGCGTTCGAACCGCGCCGGGTCCTGCTCCGGATGACGTTCCAGCTCCGCCAAGAGCTCCGCGAACAGCCCGCCCAGCTCCTCGAAGACTGCCCGGTTGCCCTCGCGGATGAACTGGCTCACTTCGTCCACCACCTCGAGAATCGGCCCGAGGTCGTCCTCCGGCTCGGGCTCCATCTCCGGGTCGGCCGCGTGGAGCGCCCGGTGGAGGGCGTGGAGGTGCCGCCAGACACGGTCTTTCTTCTCGATCAGCCGGCGGAGCTCGCCGCGGAGCTCATCCCCGCGGATGAAGATGCCGGCGGTCTTCGACGCCCAGGCGGCGTAGGTGCACCAGTTGGCGTTCTCCGGGCCGAAGAGCTCGGCGAGGGCGTTCGAGAGCCGGTGGTAGCCGAGGGTGATGTGGAGGTTCCGGAGCACCGGCCGGTCGTCCATGGAGACGATGCGGCGCACCTCCTCCGGCGTCGGGGCATCGAGCCCGGTCGGCGGCTCCCCGCCGAGGGTCAGGCCGAGAAGCGCCCGTCGGATGCCGTTCAGTGCGTCGTCGCCGATCCGCCGGAAGACGAGCGCCACGAGCGAGTTGCCGAGGGCGAGCGGGCCGCGGAGCGAGAGGTGGGCGTCGTAGGTGAGGCGGGTGCCCCCGGTGTTGTCCGCGGTGGGGTCGAGCGCCTCGAAGCCGATCCGGTCCCGGTAGCGGAAGAGGAGCGTCCGGCCCTCGAAGACCGCGAACTTTCCCGGGTCGAAGGCGGTCACCTCGTAGGGCAGGGCCACCTCCTTGCCGAGGCCGAAGCTCACCAGCCGGAAGCGGCTCCCGGAGCCGATGGGGCCGTCAGTCTCCAGCTCCCCGCGCACCACGCGGGGGTCCCAGCGGGCGGCGTTCCGGAAGTCGGTGACGAAGGCGAACGCCTCCCCGAGCGGGACGGGTACTTCGATGGACGCTCGGTATCGGGGCATGGGGGTGCTCCTTCTGCCGCTCGCGCGCTCACGCGCTGCGGCCGTGGGCCGGCTGTCGTCTCGGAATGCCCGAGTATACGAAAGGCCGGGATCGCGAAGGCCGGACTCGCGTCCACGGACCGGTAGACTCCGATCCATGGCTGCCCGAACCCGTTCCCGCCTTCGTTCCCGGCTCGTCCGCCTGTTCCGTCGGGCGGTGCTCCTGGTCGTCTTTCTGCTCGGCGGCCTCGCCGCCTTCCTCTATCTGCGCCACGGCGGCGGCGAGCCGTACCCGGACCTGACCGGCGAGCCGCTCTTCGGCGACGACGCGCTCGAGGTGGTGGTGACCAGCCCCGAGCCCATCGGCAACGTGGCGGTCTCCCCCGACGGCCGCGTGTTCTACACCGTCCATCCGGAGGCCCGGCCGCCGGGCGCGAGGCTCTGGCGGTGGACCGACGCCGGGCCGGAGCCCTTTCCCGAAGCAGCGCGTCAGGCGGAGCTGTTCGAGACGCCCCTCGGTGTGGCGATCGATCGCCAGAGTCGCCTCTGGGTGGTCGATCCGGCCAATCACGGAATCGGCACGCCCCGGCTGCTGGCCTTCGACCTCGCGAGCGGCGAGGTGGTCTACGACCTCTCCTTTCCGCGCGAGGTGGCCCCCCGAGGTTCGTTCCTCCAGGACCTTCAGGTGGACTCGAAGGGCGAGACGGTCTACGTGGCGGACGTTTCCTTCTGGCGCCGGAGCCCGGCCCTGGTGGTGGTCGATCTGGCGACCGGGGAGAGCCGGCGGGTGCTGGTGGGCCACCCGTCGATCCAGCCCCAGCCCTGGCTGATCCGCACGCCGGTCAAGGAGATGAAGTTCATCGGCGGTCTGGTGAGCCTCCAGGTGGGGGTCGACGGCCTGGCGCTGACGCACGATGACGAGTGGCTCTATTACGGCGCCATGACCCACGACACTCTGTATCGGGTATCGACGGCGGCGCTCAGGGATCGGAGCCTGGCTCCGGGCGGTCTGGCGGCTCGGGTCGAGGCGGTGGGTCCCAAGCCGCTCAACGACGGGCTTTCGACCGATGTCGAGGGGAACGTGTTGGTGACCGACGTGGAGCATGGGGCGGTGGTGCGGATGGCGCCGGACGGGGCGCTGGAGACGTTGGTGCGGACGGGGCGTATTCGCTGGGCGGACGCGTTGAGCTACGGGCCGGACGGCTGGTTGTACGTTGCGGATAGTGCGATTCCGGACATGATGCTCCGGACCCGGCGGCATATCGGGGAGCGGGCGCCCTACTTCGTGTACCGCTTCCGGCCGGGAGTCGACGGCGTGCCCGGGCAGTAGGTTGATCGACCTCTGCGACCGGGGAAAGAGAGGCCGTTCGCTTCGCTCACACTCCGGCCGGCACGGAGACCGGCCGCTTCGATCTTGGGATTGCGTTTCGGGACGGCCGTTCCGAAATCGAAGCGGCCGGTCTCCGCGCCGGCCGGAGTGCGACCGGAGGGAGCGACCTCACAAGGGGACCGAGATGGTACGGAGGGCGATCTCGAGATTGAGCTAGATCCCCCCGCCCGCCTCGAAACGTTCCTCCTTCGCCCGGCTCTGCGTCACCACGCTCCCCGGCGGCACGTCCTTCGTCAGCCAGACGTTGCCGCCGATCACCGACCCCTTGCCGATCGTGATTCGCCCCAGAATCGTCGCCCCCGAGTAGATGATCGCGTCGTCCTCGACGACCGGATGCCGGTCGATCCCCTTGATCGGGTTCCCCTCCTCGTCCAGCGGGAAGCTCTTCGCCCCCAGAGTCACCCCCTGGTAGATCCGCACCCGCCGGCCGATCCGGCAGGTCTCACCCACTACCACGCCCGTGCCGTGATCGATGAAGAAGCTCTCGCCGATGCGCGCCCCCGGATGGATGTCGATCCCCGTCTTGCTGTGGGCCTCCTCGCTCCAGATCCGGGGCAGGAGCGGGATGTCCAGGCGGTAGAGCTCGTGGGCCAGGCGGTGGCTGGTGATGGCGAGCAGGCCCGGGTAGGAAAGGATGATCTCGTCGTGGCTCCGGGCCGCCGGGTCCCCCTCGTAGGCCGCCTGGACGTCGGTCAGGAGGAGGCGCCGCACCTCCGGCAACTGACCGAGGAAGCTGATCGTCGCCTCCGCGGCGCGCTCCCGGGCCTCGGTCTCGTCGCACTCCTCCTCCAGCACCAGCACACGCCGCACCTGCTCCTGGAGCGTGTGGGTCACCCGGTCGAGACCGGCGCCGATGTAGTGGCGAAGCGCCTCGCCCCCCAGGTCCCACTCGCTCAGATAGCCGGGAAAGAGCACCGCGCGGAGCGTCTGCACCGTATCGACGAGCTGGCTGTGGGAGGGCAGCAGGTAGCGCCCGCGGCCGGTTCCCGGCGACGGGTGGTGGGTGGCCGAGAGCTCCTCGATCACCCGCTCGAGATGGTTGGGTCCGTGGCCTGTTCCTCGATTGGCGGCGGCCATCGGCTCAGCCTTCCGAGAACAGCCACGTGGAGAGGTAGCGCTCGCCGGTGTCCGGCAAGACGACCACCACCATCTGGCCCTGGTGCTCCGGGCGCCGGGCCACCGTCAGGGCGGCCGAAGCGGCGGCGCCACAGGAAATCCCCACCATCAACCCCTCCTCCTTGGCCAGGCGGCGGGCGGTGGCGCCCGAGTCCTCCGCGGTGACGGTGACCACCTCGTCGATGACGCTCCGGTCGAGCACCTCGGGCACGAAGCCGGCGCCGATGCCCTGGATCTTGTGGGGCCCCGGATCGCCGCCCGAGAGGACCGGCGAGTCGACCGGCTCGACCGCAACCGTCTTGACCGAGGGCTTGCGCTCCTTGAGCATCTGGCCGACGCCGGTGACGGTGCCGCCGGTGCCGACCCCGGCCACGAACACGTCGACCTGGCCGTCGGTGTCGGCCCAGATCTCCTCGGCTGTCGTCTCCCGGTGGACGGCCGGGTTCGCCGGGTTCCGGAACTGCTGAAGCATCACGTGGCCGCGGGTGTCGACCAGCTCCTGGGCGGCCTCGATGGCGGCCTTCATGCCGCCGCTGCCGGGGGTCAGCACCACCTCGGCGCCGAGGGCGGCCAGGAGCTGGCGCCGCTCCATGCTCATGGTGTCGGGCATGGTGAGGACCAGCGGGTACCCCTTGGCCGCGCAGACGAACGCCAGGCCGATTCCGGTGTTGCCGCTGGTGGGCTCGACCAGGGTCGTCTCCGGGCCGATCAACCCGTCCCGCTCGGCCGCCTCGACCATCGCCAGCGCGATGCGGTCCTTGACGCTGCTACAGGGGTTGAACGACTCGAGCTTGGCCACCACTTCGGCCCCCGATTCCTCGGAGAAGCGGCGGAGTCGGACCAGCGGAGTGCGGCCTACCAGGCGGGTGATGTCTTCGGCGATGCGCATGCGGGGCTCCGATCAGGTGGGACTCGTGGTTCCGTATAACCCCTTCAGTGCGCGACGCCTTCTCCATGGGACGGGGCCGTCCGCCGGTGTGGGCCGAAAAGAAACAGGGGTAGACTTCACACCATCTGATGAGCGCCATCCACTTGGCCGTCCGCCGGGCGGCCCCGGGCAGCGAGGCCGGCTGCTGCGTGATCACCGTCGAGGACCCGGACCTCCTCGGGCACGAGGCCGAGCTGACCCTGACCCTCCGGGTCGACGTGCTGGATCGCCGGCCGATCCCCAGCGAGCGGGAGCTGTTCCGCACCAAGCTCACCCTCGACCGCTCGTCGATCGAGATCCCGCTGCCGGCGGAGGCTCTCCGCTGCTACACCTACAAGGGCAAGGAGATCGAGATCGAGCTCCACGCCCGGCTCGAGGTGAACGACGGCGTGCTCTTCGATACCAAGGCGTCCGAGGAGCAGGAGCTCTCGCTCGCCGGCAAGCCGGAGGTCCGCGACGACGCCGAGGAGCTGATCGAGCCGGACGACGCCTTCGACTTGATCGCCAACTTCGAGGCCATCCCGCCCAAGAACCGGGGGATCGTCACCATTCTCGCGGCGATCGCCCTGGTGGTGATCGCCTTGAACTCCCTCCTCGGTCTCCATGACCAGCTCGCTCCGGAAGGGCAGGCCTTCTTTTACTCCCACCGGGACAGCGACGGCGATTCCCAGTCGCCGCTGGTCAATTCGCTCATGGGAAGCGGTGTCCTCGGGGCGCTCCTCTGGGCCGCAATCCGCCAGCAGCTCCGCCAGTACATGAGCTTCGAGCTGGCGAGCCTCCATCCGCTCCGGCGGACCACCGTCCTGCCCGCCGGCGGCCTGATCAAGGGAACCGCTCGAGTGAACCTCGAGGGTGTGACCGTGCGCGTGGTCGCGGCCAACCAGGAGAAGGGCCAGTACCGGCGGGGCTCCGGCACCAAGGAACGGACCGTCTCCTTCACCAAGCCGGTGCGGGCGGTGCTCCTCTACGAGCGGTACCTCGATCACGTGCCCGCCGGCGTACCGATCGAGAGCTGTCTGGATGGAGAGGTCCGCTTCGAGCCGATGTTCGCGGCTCTCTACCCGCCCCTCGAGGTCGGCAAACATCACGGCCTGGAGGTGGTCTGGGAGGTCCAGCTCCTCCATCCGGACTTCGTCGACCAGGAGGCGAAGGGCAACGCGGCCTGGCTCCGCTACGAGGACTTCCTGGACGCGTGAGCCGGGTGAGCGCGAAGGAGCCGGGGAGCCCGCCGCCGGTCGATCCGGAAGCGTCAGGAGGCGACTGGTTCGACGACTACCTGGGTCTCGCCGGCCGCTCCCTGGCCGGGGTCGATCTGGTGAGCTTCCACGGCCGGAGCGGCAGCGGCAAGTCGACCGCCATCGAGTACCTGCTGGCGCGGCACCCGGACCTTGTGGGGGACCGGACTGGGGCGAGGGTCACCGTCTTCGACGACCTCATCGGCCCGCGGGAGATCGGCCGGATCGTCCGGGCGCTCGGCCGCGGTCAGCGGGTGCTCGCCGCCTGCCACTTCGACCGCCGCTGGCTCGGGATGCTCCGGCTCCGGTGGCGCCTCCTCGCCTTCGACCTCGACGCCATCCCCACCAAGATCGAGCGCTGGCTCGACGCCCGGGGAGTCGACTACACGCCCCGGGCCGTCGAGCGGTTCTGCCGGGAGCACGGCGCCAACTACACCGACGCCCAGATCATCCTCGAGCGCTCCCCCGGCGCGAGCTTCGACCGTGCGCTCAGCCGATTCCTGCGGGGCAGCCGGATCGAGTGAAGCCACATCGTGTTCGCGTGGCGCCCCGCAGGTCGGACTCTTGTGTAGTACCATTTAATGGACCAAAGGAGGTACCTTGAAAGGGATCAAATTAAGCGAAGACGTCCGGCCTATCACCGAGCTCAAAACCCGAGCGGCCGAGCTGGTCGACCAGGCGCGGACGACTCATCGGCCCATCCTTTTGACCCGTCACGGCCGTGGTATCGCCGTTCTGCTCGATCTCGAGGAGTACGAGAGCCTCAGCGAGCGGGCCGCGTTCGTGCAGGCGGTCGAAGAAGGGGCGCAGGCGGTTCGCGAAGGCGACGTGCACGCTCACGACGAGGCGGAAGCGATCCTCGACTCCTTCGGGGACTGAGGCGCCGCGGTGAGAGGAGCAATGACCGTTCTGTGGTCGGGGCCCGCCCTGGAGGATTTGCGTGCAATTCGCGACTACATCTCCCGCGAGCGTCCCCAGGCCGCGAAGCGCTTGGCTCGCCGGTTGCGCGAGCGGGTCTTGGCGCTCAAAGATCACCCGGAAATCGGTCGAAAGCCCCCGGAGCTTCCGTGGACCGGCTACCGAGAGGTCCAGGTGCCGCCTTACCGGATCGTCTACAAGGTCGACGGTGAGCGGGTCATCGTGCTCCGGGTCTGGGACGGTCATCGAAACCCGAGCGCGTTCACGGAAGCTCTCACCCGGGGCGAGTGAGGCGGTCCGTCGGCACCTTCCGGTACGGGGTGCGGGCTCAGGCGCATGGGGACGAGCCCCCCACCCACGCCTCTGCCGAAGAGGCTAGCCGCTGACGACCACGCGCAACCCCACGTACTCGGGCGCCGGTTTCCCTCCGTCGCCTCGGGGGTCGGTCGAACGGTCGGCGCTCGGGCCGACCGGCTCGCCGGCGCCGCCTTCTCCCGCCGCCCACTCGGCCGCGTTGCCGTCCAGGTCGAACACCACCTCGCCCGCGTCACCACCCTTCTTCCCCGGCAGGCTCCCCACCGGCAGCAGGAGCGGTGCCTCGCCGGAGACTTTTTCGGACAACGCCTTCCGGATCGCCGCCGCGTCTGCCGGGTTCGGTGCGTAGCCGGCCCACCGGTCGAGGGTGTTCCCGCCGCTGCCGCCCGCCTTGGCGAGCTTCTTCGCCTCCTCGACCGTCGGCAGCCGGAACGGGCGGCCGGTCCGCTCGGCGAGCCAGGCGGTGTACGCCTTTGCCCGCTCGAGGCCGACGCCGGTCACCGGCAGGTCCGCCTCCCCCGGAGCCACCTTCGCCGCCGGGTCGAACGCCGCCCACTGGGCCCGCGTCACCTCGAACCGGCCCACCTCCTGACCGGCGAAGCGGGCGGTCTCCGGGATCGGTACGCCGTTCTCGTCGCGGCCCAAGACGCCCTCTACCCGCGCCGCTCCGGCCCGCTCGACCAGCGCCTCGATCAGCGTGCCCGCCCGGATCGCCTCCACCGGCTCGGTGTGGGTCTCGAACAGGAAGCGGCCCAGCCAGGTCAGATCCTCCTGCATCTTCCGCCGCTGGTCGGCGAGCTTCCTCAAGCCGTGGGGCTCGCCGGGGAAGAGCACCAGCTTGGTCTCGGTCTTGCCGAGCTGCTGGAGCACCCGGAACAGGCTCCAGCTCTGGTGGGGCGGCACGTTCCGGTCTTCGGTACCGGTGTAGATGATCGTCGGCGTGGTGACCTCGGTCAGCCGGAAGAAGGGGGACTTCTCGATGTAGGCCTCCGGGATCTCCCACGGAGGGCCGCCGAAGTAGTAGTTGTCGAACGAGGCGCCGAAGTCGACGTTCGCCCAGTCGCTGATCCACTCCACATCCGCCGCCCCCACCGACGCCGCTTTGTAGCGGGTGGTGCGGGTAATGAGCTCGGCGGTGAGAATGCCGCCGTTCGACCAGCCGACCGAGGCCAGCCGCTCGGGGTCGGCGAGGCCCTGGTCGATCGCCCAGTCGACCCCGGCTTCGAGGTCCGGGATCTCGAGCTCGTAGTAGTGGCCGCCGCCGATCGACTCCACCCACTCCAGGCCGTAGCCGGTGCTGCCGTGGTAGTTGACCTGGAGCACGAAGGCCCCGCGCTCGCGCCAGAGGACCGACGGCGCCGGCCAGCGCTGGTCCCAGGCCTGGCGGTCCCGGGCCGTCGGGCCGCCGTGGATGTCGAGGATGAGGGGTCTGGGCTCGGTCGATTCCGTCCAGTCGAGCGGGTAGTGGAGGAGCGCCTCCACCCGGTTCCCCCGGGCGCCGGTGAAGTGGATCACGTCGACCCGGCCGGTCGGCTTGTCGGCGAAGCCGGAGTTGAGGTCCGTGACCTGGACCGGCTTGCCGAGCCCGTCGGCGTCCAGCCGGGCGGCGTAGAGCTGGAACGGCTCGGTGGCGGTCGAGTGCTGGTAGAGGAGCGTCTTGCCGTCGGCCGAGGCGACCAGGGAGTCCATGGTGCGGACGTGGCTCGTCCCACCGTCCTGGCGGCCGATCTCCGTCTTCACCCAGGAGCCGCCCGTGCGGTCGAACCGGGCCAGCCGCTCGTAGACGCCGTCGGCGAGGAGCGTGACGACGCCGCCGGGGATCGTGGCGTAACCCCGGCCGAGACCGGGCTCCGAGTCGAGGTCGACGCGCTCGGTTTCGGAGGTCGCGAGGTCGTGGTGGAAGAGGTGGGAGACCGTGGCGGTGCGGTAGAAGGGGTGGGTGGTGTACTCGTCGACGAAGTAGAACCCCGCGCTGTCCGGCTGCCAGGCGACCGAGTGGGGCAAGAGGGTACGGCCCTCGACCGGCTCTTCGAACAGGCGCCGGGAGGTGCCGGTTTCGAGGTCGACCAACCGCGTCTGGGGCGGCACCTTGCCGTCGAACTCGTAGGACAGGCTCTGCTGAGCGGTGATCACGGCCCACCGGCCGTCGGGGGAGACCGCCAGGCTGTCGATCCAGTCGTCGTTCGTGGTCAGGCGGTGCACCGTGCCACCAGGCTCGGCGGCCACCCGGTAGAGGCGGGCCGGCGCCTCGTGGAAGGCGTCGTCCACCACCCGGGCCTCGTCGTGGCGCGTTTCGAGCTCGAGCTCCCAGGCGGACTTCGACTCCGGTGCCAGGACCACGAGGGTCTCGCCGTCGATCCAGCCGAAGGCCCGGACAGCCCGGTCGAAGGCGGTCACCGGGTAGGCCTCGCCGCCGCCGGTCGGGATCATCCAGACCTGGGCGCCCTCGACCTTCTTCGCGCCCTCCTCGCCAGGGACCTTGCGGTCGGTGAGGAAGGCGATGCGGGTGCCGTCCGGGGAGAAGGCCGGGCTCGACATGCCGTTGCGGCCCCGAGTGAGCTGGAGCGGCTCGGGCTTCGCCGGCTCAGCGTCTCCGAGCTGCCCCCGCGCGGGCTCGCCGAGGCGGTTGAGCCAGAGGTTGCCGACGCGCTGTTCCACGCCGTCGACGGTCTCGACCGTCGAGCGGATCCAGGCGGCGCTTCGGCCGTCTCTGGAAAGGGTCGCCCCGTTCGCGCTCTCCATGCGGACGATGTCGTCGATCGTCCAGGAGCGCTCGGCGGGGGCGGGAGCCGGGCTCGGGTCGGCCGCGCCGGCCGGGTTGATCGCGGTCGCCGGCGAGGAGGCGAGACCCGCCACGAGCAGCAGCACCCAGGCGGCGGCACGGGCCTTCGGATGGACAATGGCCTTCGAACGCACGGGATCCCTCCTTTCGGCGGGCCGATCCGCCCGCTCCCTTCGGTTGCCTGGTGTCGGTGGTTGGCTACGGGGCGGCGGTCTTGCGGAACAGGATCCTGGTGCCGTCCGGATCGTGGGTGCTGAACATCGGCGCTCCATCGGCGTCGGTCAGCATGCCGCCGGGGATGTTCTTCTGCCGGAAGATCAGGTCGTCGTAGGCCTTCTCGGGGGACGGAACCTCGAACACGATCTCCATCTCGTGGGCCGGGCCGCGGTACTCGAAGAGGTTGTCGTCTTCGCGGCGGGGCTTGCCGGGAATCCGCCCGAGGATCTCGATGACGCCGGGACCCGCCTGGTAGACGGACCCCTGGAGGTCCTCCCGCTCCCAGGTGTCGACGCGCGGAAGGGCGAGGGTCTCGCCGTAGAAGCTACAGGTGCGCTCGTAGTCGCGGGCGCGCAGAGTGACCCGGAACTGTTCGATCTCCATGATGTTCTCCTGGTTCGCCGATGCGATTCGAATTGGATGGGTTCGGGGAGCCTTGCCTGGATTGACCTTGCCTGGCTTTGGTCAGGGAGGCAGGGCCGGGAGGCGCCGGCTCCGGACGCAACAGCATTACCATACTCGCCCGCCCCGTTGGAAGAGCGATCGAGGCTCCAAGGAGGCGCTCCGAGAGAAAAGCGCGGGCGGCGGCGATGGTATCCTCCCCGCCGTGAGTCGCCGGAGCCTTCACGCCCTCCCGATCCTGCTTCTGCTGCCGCTCCTCCTCCTCGGGGGAGCCCTCCGTGCGCAAGAAGCCGGGCCCCGGGCCCGGGCCCGCGCCGAGGACCAGGACCAGGCCCAGGCTCCGGCCGACCCCGGAGCCCAAGCGTCGACCGATCCCGGCGGCGAGGCGTCGGACGAGACCGGCGAGCCGGAGATCGAGTACCCCAACCTGGACGAGGGCGCCCGCGTTCAGGACCCCCGGTTCTCGCTGGCGCGGGAGGTGCCCGAGGCCGCGGAGGACGTGGTGGTGCTCGCCGAGCCGGTGATCATGACCCTCCAGGGGCCGCTCTTTCCGCTCCGGCAGATCGTCAACCGGTTGGGGGGCAAGCTGGTCGAGTTCGAGGAGAGCGTCACGCTGGTGCTCGACGGCGAGGAGGTGATCGCCGGTCCCGGCAACCCGGTGATGATCGTCGGCCGCGAGATCGTCCAGCTCTCCCAGCCGCCCCAGTTCGGTGACCCGGTCGGCGAGGGGGTGGGGAAGGGGCTCCTCGTGCCGTTCGATTTCCTGCGCCAGAGCTATGGCCGGCTGACCGACTACGAGCTCGCCTGGTCGCCGGGCCGGGGTGAGCTGACCGCCGTGCGCCGTCGGCCGCAGGTGCTGCCCGTGTCGGTGGACGTGGTCCACTTGCAGGGCGTGTCGACGGTGGTGCTCCAGTTCCCGGCGCGCCTCGATTACCGGCTGGTGGAGCGCGAAGAGGACATCGAGGTCCGCCCCTTGCGCGACCGCCTGGAGCCGGTGGAGCGGCAGCGGCGCATCCGCGATCCGCTGGTCCGGGCCGTCCGGGTGAGCCCCGACCGCATCCGCCTCGATCTGGTTCCAGGTGCCACCGCCGAGAGCTACACCCTGGAGAGCCCCTTTCGCCTGGTGTTCGACGTGGTGCGGGGCGAGGAGCGGACGGCGGAGGCGGCCGAGGACGAGGGGCCGGCGCTCGAGCCGCCGCGGCCTCGCGAGGGCCTCAACACGGTGGTCATCGACCCCGGACACGGCGGCGAGGAGAGCGGCGCGGTGGGGCCG
>Ga0210123_1000522_pt1 | contig 23729 bp, 17 predicted proteins | sample Muzzi_PWB_D2_FD_185535 | JGI IMG/M metagenome (GOLD analysis project Ga0210123, IMG submission 185535) | Wetland microbial communities from San Francisco Bay, California, USA, that impact long-term carbon sequestration - Muzzi_PWB_D2 (SPAdes) | ecosystem: Environmental > Aquatic > Marine >... | reverse complement strand
GGGTAGCGGGCGGTACCCCGCCGCACCAGGCGCACCACACGGTCGTGCTGCCAGCCCGAGAAGCGGATGCGCCGGCCCAGGAAGTACGCGCGGCGGTCGATGGTGTACGCGTTGTACTCGGGCTCTTCGGCGAGCAGGTCCTCGAGCTCCTTCTGGAGCGCCGGCGTGCAACGCTCGTCGGCGTCGAAGATCAGGATCCAGTCGTGGCTGACCTGGTCCATGGCCCAGTTCTTCTGGGACGCCGAGCCGAAGTAGGTGCGTTGCAGGAACGTCACCTTGTCGAAGGCCTGGACGATCTCCGGCGTGCGATCGGTCGAGAAGGAGTCGACGACCAGGATCTCCTCGCACCACAGGAGCGATTCGATGCACTCGGCGATGTTCGCCTCTTCGTTGAAGGTCGTGATGATCGCGGAAACCGCGGAGCGGTCTGTTCGAAGGGGGGTCGCGGGCATGGGTCCTCCAACGCCTGATCCTACCGCACGGCCGCGGACGAGAAGCGTCGCCGATCGGGGTCCGATCGCAACGGCTCGCCGGTAGCGCGTGACCTGGCGACGCGGGATTGTAGAATCCCCGCCGTGCAAGACAGACATGAGCTGTTCAGTGACGAGTGGGCCCGCGCCTGGTGCCGGGTCCTCAACGAGAGCGAAGCCTACCGGGAAGCCGGTGCGGCATGGAAGGGCACGATCGCTCTGGTGCTCGATCCGGACCCCGATCTGGGCGTGCCGATGGCCCGGACGGTGCGTGTGGATCTCGCCGGCGGGCGCTGCCACGGGGCCGCCACCGGCGCCACCGACGGGCCGGACTCCCCCCGCGCGGTGATCGGAGGGACCCCCGCCATCTGGCGCCGGGTCCTCGCCGGCGAGGTCGACCCCCTGCTGGCGGTGATGAGCGGCAAGCTCCAGCTCCGCGCCGGCAGCCTCGCCGAGCTCATGCCCCACGCCCGCGGCGCCGAGGAGCTGGTGGCCTCTGCCCGGCTGGTCCCGACGCAGTTTCCCGAGGGCTGGAACGGTTCGAACCCATGAGCGAGCGCACCTTCCGCACCCTGACGAGCCGCCCCGCCGGCGGCGACCTCTGCAACGCATCGGGCTGGCACGGGACAAGGGCCTCGAAGCTGCGTTCGGAAGCGTCGAGGCCTGAGGGTAGACTTCGAAGTCGAATCGCACCCTGACCACCGATGCGGAACTACTTCACCTACCTGATGCTCTTGGCCGTCAAGGGCGTGAGCAAGCTCTTCTGGCGCCACGAATCGAAGTGGCTCGGCAACCCACCGGACCGGCCGTGGGAGACGGACATCCGGATCGTCGCGATCCTTCACCACACGAGCCTCTACGAGCCGATCTTCGCCGCCGTCCCTCCCAACAGCTTCCTCCGGCGGATCGCCCACGACAGCGTCATCCCGATCGCAGAGAAGACCTTGCGGCGGCCGATCGTCGGTCGGTTCTTCTCCCTGTTGATCGGGGGCAACGTGGTGCCGATCACCCGCAAGCGGGACGAGACCTGGCGCCAGGTGGTCGTCCAGGCGGGCCCGCACTCGATGATGATCATCCTGCCCGAGGGGCGGATGAAACGGAAGAACGGCCTCGACTCCGAGGGGCGGCCCATGACCATGCGGGGCGGCATCGCCGACCTGCTCCAGGCGGTGGGCTCCGGGCAGATGCTGATCGCCTACAGCGGCGGCCTGCACCACATCCAGGCACCGGGCGAGCTCTTTCCCAGGCTGTTCAAGACCGTCCGCATGAACCTCGAGCTGGTCGACATCGCCTCCTACCGGGAGCGGCTCCTGGCCGAGGGCGGCGAGGAGGGGTTCCGGCGGGCGGTGGTCCAGGACCTGGAGGACCGCAAGGTCCGGTTCTGCCCCCCGGAGGAGCCGATCCCCGGAGCGCCCCCGGCGAGCCCCAGCAACCCGGAACCCCCGAACGAAGAACCGCCAGCGGGATCGGACTCCCGCACGGAGAGCGACCATGGCTGAGGCAGCGTCCGCCAACCACAAGCTCACGAATCTCCACCGTCAGGTCCTCGACGAGATCGACGGCCTGCTGGCGCTCGCCAGGAACCAGGACCCGGCCGTGGACGCCGTGACGCCGGTCTCCGGCTGGTCCGTGCTCGACCACGTCGAGCACCTGGCGCTGGCCGACGAGGCCTCGCTCCATCAGCTCGAAGCCGCGCTCGAGCGCGACAGCGGGCCGCCCATCCGGCTGGCGGGCCGGGCGGTGCTGCTGACCGGCTGGATTCCCCGGGGCGTGGGCAAGGCACCGGAGCCGTCCCGCCCCGCGTCGAGCGGACGGGAGGCAGTGGTCACCCGGTTCGAAGCGGTCCGCCACCGGGTCGAGGAGCTGGGCGGGAAGCTAGGCCGGATCGGCTCCGGTCGAGGCCGCGCCAGCCACCCGGTCTTCGGCGGATTGAGCGCCGCCCAGTGGCTGCGGTTCCTCACCATCCATCACCACCACCACCGGAAGATCATCGACGCCATCCGCCGCGCGGTCGACGCGGACCAGGCGTCGTGAAGCACCGGGCGATCCCCGCCACGCCGCGGGTGACCGTGGACGACTTCGCGGGCCAGGAATCCCCCGCGCCTCCCGGCTGTTGCTATTGCGGATGACGCAGATGCCCGCTGCGCCCACCCGGTCCTCGGACCGCCCCTCTCGCGGAGGGTCCCCTCCCTCCGGCACGACGCGTTCGATCGCCTGACGCCCATGTTCGGACGCCGCTTCCACCTGTTCACCATCCTGGGGCTCCCCGTCCGCGCGGACATCTCCTGGTTCATCGTCGCGGCCCTGCTCTCGGGCTCCTACGCCACCCAGTACCTCCCCGCCCTCTACCCCGACTTCCCGACGGCCACCCACTGGGCGATGGCGGCGAGCCTGGTGCTGGGGCTGTTCGGCTCGGTGCTCCTCCACGAGCTGGCCCACGCCATGGCGGCCCGCCGCTACGACATGCCGATGGAGGGCATCACGCTGTTCGTCTTCGGCGGCGTGGCCGAGCTGTCAGACGAGCCGCCCCACCCGCAGGCGGAGTTCGTGGTGGCGGTGGCCGGCCCGATCCTGAGCGTCCTCCTCGGGACGACCCTCGGCGGCCTCTGGCTGTTCGGTGAGGAGCTCGGCCTCGCGCCCCCCGTGCTCGGGCTGCTCGGCCACCTGGCGGCGATGAACCTGGCGCTCGTCGCGTTCAACATGATCCCCGCCTTCCCCCTCGACGGCGGCCGGGTGCTGCGCTCGATCCTCTGGGACTGGCGGAAGGACCTGGTCCAGGCCACCCGGGTGACCTCGTCGATCGGCTCGGTGTTCGGCGTCTGCCTGATCCTCCTGGGCGGCTTCCTGCTCGTCGCCGGAGCGCTCGTGCCGGGCATCTGGAACGTGCTCATCGGCATGTTCCTGCGCCACGCCGCCCGCCTCTCCTACCGCCAGGTGCTGCTGCGCCAGGCGCTCGAGGGTGAGCCGGTGTCGCGCTTCATGCACGAGCGGCCGGTGACCGTGCCCCGGTCGATCTCGGTCGAGAGCCTGGTCCGTGAGTTCGTGGTCCGCTACCGGTCGAAGATCTTCCCGGTGGTCGACGGCGACCGGCTGGTGGGCTGCGTCACCACCAACCAGGTGCGCCGGCTGCCGCGGGAGGAGTGGCCGCGCCAGAGCGTCGGCGCCATCGCCCAGAGCTGCGCGCCCTGGTGGACGATCTCGCCGGACGCCGACGCCGTCAAGGCGCTCATCCAGATGTCGAGCCACGGGGTGAGCCGCCTGCTGGTGGCGGAGGGGGATCGGCTGGTCGGGGTGCTCTCCCTGGGCGATCTGGTCCGGTTCTTCACCCTCAAGCGCGAGCTCGAGACGAGCCGGTAGAATTCGTCGGGCCGGCGGGTCTCAACGACCGCGGCTCCGACATCCATGACCAGATCTGAAGCAGCCGAGCGCGTCGCCGAGCTCCGCCTGGAGATCCGGCACCACGATTACCTCTACTACGTCCGCGACGCCCCGGAGATCTCCGACGAGGCGTACGACGCCCTGTTCCGGGAGCTCAGGGAGCTCGAGACCCGGTTCCCGGAGTTGGTGACCCCCGACTCGCCGACCCAGCGGGTCGCCGGGCGAACCCTCGACGAGTTCCCCACCGTCCGCCACGCGGCGCCGATGCTCTCCCTCGACTCGGGACCCGAGGAGGCCCAGGTGCGCCGCTTCGACGAGCGCGTGCGCAAGGCCGTGGCCGACGAGTTCCCGGTCGCCTACGTGCTCGAGCCGAAGCTCGACGGCGCGTCGGTCGAGCTGGTCTACGAGGACGGCCGCCTCTCCCGCGGCTCGACCCGGGGCGACGGCCGCCAGGGCGAGGGCGTGACCGAGAACCTGCGCACGGTGCCCTCGGTACCGCTGGCGTTGCGCCACGCGCCGGACGAAACCGGCCGCGCCCTGCCCCCCTTCCTCGCCATCCGCGGCGAGCTGGTGATGCCGGTCGACGGCTTCGAAGCGCTCAACGAGCGCCTCATCGCCGAGGGCAAGGAGCCTTACGCCAACCCGCGAAACTCCGCCGCCGGGTCGCTGCGCCAGCTCGACCCCCAGATCACGGCCTCGCGCCCCCTGGACCTCTACGCCTACGACCTCCTGGCCGTCGGGTGGGGCGACGCGGCGCCCGTCAGAACCCAGGCCGAGGTGCTCGACGCCCTCGCCGACTGGGGGTTCAAGGTCAACCCGCTGATCCGCCGCGGCGTCGAGTCGATCGACGAGATCGTCGCCTACCACGCCGAGCTCCTCGAAGGCCGTGACGACCTGGGCTACGAGATCGACGGCGTGGTGATCAAGCTCGACCACCTGGCGGCGCGCGAGGAGATGGGCTCGACCTCCCACCACCCGCGCTGGGCCTACGCCTTCAAGTTCCCGCCGAGGAAGGAGATCACCCGGGTGCTGGCGATCATCCCGAGCGTCGGCCGGACCGGCGTCGTCACCCCCGTGGCCATGCTCCGGCCGGTGGAGCTCTCCGGGGTGACGGTGTCGCGGGCGACCCTCCACAACCGGGAGGAGGTCGCCAGGAAGGACATCCGCGAGGGAGACCGGGTGCGCATCCAGCGCGCCGGCGACGTGATCCCCCAGGTGCTCGAGCGGATCGAGGAGCCGGAGCGGGAACGGGGCCCCAGGTTCGAGATGCCGGCGACATGCCCCTCCTGCGGCACCGAGCTCGTCGAGCGGGGCCCTTTCAGCCTCTGCCCCAACAGCTTCGAGTGCCCGGCCCAGCTCACCGGCCGGCTGGTCCACTTCGGCTCCCGCTCGGCCTTGGACGTCGAGGGCCTGGGTGAGGAGACCGCCCGGCTGCTGGTCTCCGAGAAGCTGGTCCGCCAGCTCCCGGACCTCTTCGACTTGACCGCCGAGCAGATCGAGCCGCTCCCCGGCTTCGCCGAGAAATCGGCCGCCAAGCTCGTCGAGGGCATCGACAAGGCCTCCAAGGTGGAGCTCGACCGCTTCCTCTTCGCCCTCGGCATCCCCGAGGTCGGAGTCACCGTCGCCCGGTCGCTGGCGCGTCACTTCCGCTCCTTCGAGGCGATCCGGCGGGCCACGGCCGAGGAGCTCCAGACGGTCGACGGTGTCGGCCCGCGCATGGCGGACCAGATCACCACCTTCTTCGAGGAAGAGACCCACCGCGCGGTCCTCGACCGGCTCCTCGACGGCCGGATCGAGCTCGTCGAGCCGGAGGAAGAGGCCGGCGACAAGCCCCTCGAAGGGCTGACCATGGTCTTCACCGGCGGCCTCGAGCGCTTCAGCCGGAGCGAGGCCAAGAAGCTGGCCCAGGACCTGGGCGCCAAGGTCACCGGCTCGGTGAGTAAGAAGACCGACTACGTGGTCGCCGGCGAGGACCCGGGCTCGAAGTACGACAAGGCCCGGGAGCTGGGCGTGACGATCCTCGACGAGCAGGGCTTCGTCGACCTGCTGGCGGAGAAAGGCTGGACCCCAGCATGATCTGCCACCAACCAAGCGAGGGCCGGGCGGCGGCGCCCCCTTCCCCCCCTCGGGGGGTGAGAAGGGGGATGGGGGGTCGTCAGGGGGGATCCAATCGATCGGCGCCCCCTTCTTCCCCCCAAAGGCCAGCGTACGCTGGCCGTTCCGGTCGATTGGTGAGAAGGGGGACGGGGGGATGCAAAGGGGGATCTGAATGACGAATCTGGACATCGCCCGCGTCCTCACCCAGCTCGGCGACCTCCTCGAGCTCCAGGGCTCCAACCCGTTCCGCATCCGCGCCTACAGGAACGCTGTGCGCACCGTCGAGAGCGAGACCAAGCCCCTCGAGCGGTCGGTCGAAGAAGGACGGGACCTGACCGAGCTCCCCGGCATCGGCAAAGAGATGGCGAGCCACATCGTCGAGCTCGTCGAGACCGGCAAGCTCGGCGTGCTCGAAGAGATGTTCGAGACCGTCCCGCGCACGCTCCTCGAGCTCATGCGCCTGCCCGGCGTCGGTCCCAAGAAGGCGAAGAAGCTCTGGGACGAGCTCGGCGTCGAGACGGTCGACGCCCTCGAAGAGGCGGCCAAGGCGGGCCGGGTGGCCGCGCTCGACGGTTTCGGCGCCAAGAGCCAGGAGAAGATCCTGGTGTCGATCGCCGAGTACCGCCAGCACCGGGAGCGGATGCCCCTCGGCGAGGCCGACGAGCAGGTGGCCCCCCTCGTCGACTACCTCTCCGCGATCGACGAGGTCGAGCGCCTGGAGGTGGCCGGGAGCTACCGCCGGCGCAAGGAGACGGTGGGCGACATCGACCTGCTGGCGGTCGCCACCGAGCCGGGGCCGGTGATGGAGCGCTTCCTCGCCTACCCGCGGGTCGAGCGGGTCGAGATGAGCGGCGACACCCGGGGCAGCGTGGTCCTCGACTCGGGGCTCGAGGTCGATCTGCGCATCCTGCCGCCCGAGAGCTACGGCGCGGCGATGGTCTACTTCACCGGCTCCAAGGAGCACAACATCCGCCTGCGCCAGCGGGCGGTGCAGCGGGGCCTCCGGGTCTCGGAGTACGGCGTCTTCGAGGTCTCAGGTGACGAGGGCGACGGCGACGACGAGCACGACGTCCTCGCCGGCAAGCGGGTCGCCGGGGCGACCGAGGAGGAGGTCTACCGGGTGCTCGGCCTCGACTGGGTGCCGCCCGAGCTGCGGGAGGACCGGGGCGAGGTCGCCGCCGCCGCCGAAGGGAAGCTCCCCCGGCTGATCGAGCTCGGCGATCTCAAGGGCGACCTCCAGATGCACTCCACATGGTCGGACGGCAAGAGCTCGATCGAGGAGATGCTCGAAGCGTGCGCCGCACGGGGCTACGAGTACTTCGCCCTCACCGACCACTCCCAGTCGCTCGCCATGACCGGCGGCCTGGACGAGGCGCGGCTACGCGAGCAGTGGCAGGAGATCGACCGCGTGGCAGCGCGGCACCCGGAGATCCGGTTCCTCAAGAGCCAGGAGGTCGACATCCTGGCCGACGGCAGCCTCGACACCGACGACGACACGCTGGCCGGCCTCGACATCGTCCTGGTCTCGGTCCACTCCCGCTTCGAGCTGCCGGAGGAGGAGCAGACCGAGCGGATTCTCAAGGCGGTCTGCCATCCGCTGGTCAACATCCTGGCCCACCCCACGGGGAGGCTCATCGGCCGCAGAAAGCCCTACCCCTTCGACGTCGACCGGGTGCTCCGGGCGTGCCGGGACCACAACGTGGCCGTCGAGCTCAACGCTCACCCCTCCCGCCTCGACCTGAAGGACACCCACCTGATGCGGGCCAAGGAGCTGGGCATCCCGGTGGTCATCTCCACCGACGCCCACGGCGTCAAGGAGCTCGGCCTCATCCGCTACGGCATCGAGCAGGCGCGCCGCGCCTGGTTGGAGCCGAAGGACGTGCTGAACACCCGGCCGGTGGACGAGCTGCTGAAGGCGCTGGCGAAGTAGCCACTCGCCCTGCACCTCACCGTAGTGGCACGCGCGGAATCTGGCAGGTGGAGCCGCAATGCCAAGGACGACCGGCGCGGTTGACGTTGTTGCCGGTCTTACTGTCTCCCCTTGCCTGGATGTGGGCTACCCTGAACGGATCCGGGTGCCCTGGTTGCTTGCTCACATAGTACGCCGTGTATCCCGGATGAAGTCCCTTGTAGACCTCCTCGACCATCCTCCTCCGGGGTACCCCAAGACGGCAGATCGTATAGTTCCGCTCGCCTCCGACGTGGCTCTCCGCGAAGACCATCTCGACGCACTCGGACGGCTGACTCTCCAGGCTCCCGGCTGCCACTTTGGTCAACGGCTCGTCCCTCGCTGCGCCAGGCTGGCCATGGGCCGGACAACAGGAGAGCACGTGCATCTCCCGCACAGCGTGGATGTGATGGCCGGCTGCGATTTCCTCCTTGAGAACCTGCTCGGGAACGTGGAACCGGCAGACGTTGTAGCTCTCGTTGGCGCCTCCATCACCGTCCCGCTTTCCGCAAATGAACTCTGCCATCGTGATCCTCCTCTCGTGGAGTCCGCCCTTCGGCAGCTCGGCGATCGCAGGATTCCGTGGTACGAGTGACTCACGGAGCTCGAGGACCCGTGGCTTTGCGTCCCCGGCACGATCCGGGGTTGCCGTTTCGAGGCTCACCTCGATTATCAAATAGATCGCAGATAATAAAAGACACGAACGGGTAGGAGCACCAGCCGCCCTCGGGGGCGGGATCGCCGGACGCGCGCCGCCCTCCGGTAGACTACGCGCTCACGGACAGCCCTCCCCCATCCGACCTCACGACCCTCCGGAAGGCGCCCATGTCGTACGACCCAAGACACTCCAAGAACCCCAGGAGACCCCGCGTGATTCGATCCCATCGAGCTCTCGCCGCGAGCCTCGCCTCGGCCCTTTGCCTGGCGGTCGCCGTGACCCTCTGCCTGGCGGCCACCGTCGCCGCGCCGCTCGCCGCCCAGGATCTGGCCTCGTTCGAGCAGAAGACCACCATCCACACCCTCGACAACGGCTGGACCTTCATCATCGTCGAGCGCCCGGTGGCCCCGGTCTTCTCCTTCGCCACCATCGTCAACGTGGGCTCCGCCCAGGAGGTCCCCGGCATCACCGGCATCGCCCACATGTTCGAGCACATGGCGTTCAAGGGCACGCCGTCCATCGGCACCAGCGACTACCCGGCCGAGAAGGAGGCCCTGGACAAGCTCGAGGCCGCCTACCAGGCCTACCAGAAGGAGCGCCTGGCGCCGCACCCCGACTCGGAGACCCTGGAGGCCCTGCACAAGACCTTCGAGGAGCGCCAGCAGGAGGCGGACGGCTACGTCGTGCACAGCGAGTTCGACCGCCTCCTCGAGCAGCAGGGGGCGGTCGGCGTCAACGCGTTCACCGGCGCCGACATCACCGCCTACCTCTACTCCCTGCCGGCCAACAAGCTGGAGCTCTTCGCCTACCTCGAGTCGGAGCGCTTCCTCCATCCGGTCTTCCGGGAGTTCTACAAGGAGCGCGCCGTGGTCCAGGAGGAGCGGCGCCTGCGCCTGGAGTCGAACCCCATCGGCCGGCTGATCGAGCAGTTCCAGACCTCCGCCTACATGGCCCACCCCTACGGCATCCCGACCGTGGGCTACATGAGCGACCTCCAGTCGATCACCATCACCGATGCCAAGAAGTTCTTCGACACCTACTACACGCCCTCGAACCTCACCACTGCGATCGTCGGTGACGTCCAGGCGGAGACGGTGATCCCGATCCTCGAGAAGTACTTCAGCCGCATCCCGCGCCGACCCGACCCGTCGCCTCTGCGCACCGTCGAGCCGACCCAGACGGCCGAGCGCACGGTCCTCATCGAGGACCCGTCCCAGCCCTTCTACATCGAGGGCTACCACAAGCCGGCCGTCACCGACCCGGACCAGGCGGTCTACGACGCCATCGACGACCTGCTGACCAACGGCCGGACCTCGCGCCTCTACCGCCGGCTGGTGCGCGACGAGCAGCTCGCCGTCCAGGTGCAGTCGTTCTCCGGCTACCCGGGCGACAAGTACCCGAACCTCTGGGCGATCCTGGCGGTGCCCGCACCAGGGGTGACCAACGACCAGGTGGCGACGGTGATCCACGAGGAGCTCGAGCAGCTCCGCACCGAGGACGTGACCGACGCCGAGCTCGAGAAGTTCAAGACCCGCGCGCGGGCCGACCTCATCCGCGGGCTCGACTCGAACCAGGGCATGGCGATCCAGCTCGCCGACTACCAGCGCCTGTTCGGCGACTGGCGCGAGCTGTTCCGCACCATCCAGCACATCGACATGGTGACCAAGGAGGACATCCGCCGGGTCGCCACCGAGACCCTTCTGGCGAGCAACCGGACCGTGGTCCAGATCGTCAACACCCCGGCCGGCGCCACCGACGCGCCCGCCGCCGCCCCCACTGCTGAGACCAGCCGCTAGAGGGAGACGCGCCATGACCCAGCGAACCGAACCGACCGTCCGCTCCACCGTCGCCCTCATCCTGCTCGCCCTGCTCGTGGCCGTGGCCTGCGCCCTTCCGGCGACCCCGGCCTGGGCCCAGGTGAAGACCCCCGACCAGATCGAGTACCCGCCGCTGCCGCCGATCGAGATCCCCACGCCTCGGCGCGTGGTCCTGGACAACGGCATGGTGGTCATGCTGCTCGAGGATCACGAGCTGCCGCTGGTCCACGCCACCGCCCTGGTCAAGACCGGCGAGCGCTACGAGCCGGCCGACAAGATCGGCCTGGCCGCGCTGACGGGCACGGTGCTCCGCACCGGCGGCACCCAGAACCTCGCCGCCGACGCCCTCGACGACTTCCTGGAGAGCCGTGCCGCGACCATCGAGAGCTCGATCGGCGAAGACCGGGGCCACGTCGCCATGAGCTGCCTGAAGCAGGACTTCCCCGAGGTGCTCCGGGTGTTCGCCGACGTGCTCCGCCGGCCGGCCTTCGCCGCCGACCGCATCGAGGTGGCCAAGACCGGCGCGCGCGCCAGCATCGCGCGGCGCAACGACGACCCCCAGGGCATCGTGTTCCGTGAGATCCAGCAAGTGGTTTTCGGCGAGGACTCCCCCTACGCCCGGGAGTCCACCTTCGGAACCCTGGCCGCCATCACCCGCGACGACCTGGTCGCCTGGCACCAGACCTACTACCACCCGGACCGGGTGATCCTCGGCCTGGTGGGCGACTTCGACTCCGAGCAGGCCCTCGCCCTGATCCGCGAGACCTTCGGCGACTGGCCCCGGGGCGCCGCGGTGGAGACCCCGGAGGTCTGGTTCGACCAGGAGCCGAAGCCGGGCGTCTACGTGGCCGACAAGGCGGACGTCACCCAGACCAACATCGCCATGGGCCATCTGGGCATCCGCCGCGACAACCCGGACTACTACGCTCTCCGGGTGCTCAACGAGCTCTTCTCCGGCTCCATGGTGTCGCGGCTGTTCAGCGAGGTGCGAACCAAGCGGGGGTTGGCCTACGGCGTGTTCGGCAAGGTGGGCGCCGACTGGGATCACCCGGGGCTGACCCTGGTCTGGACCTCGACCAAGGTGGACTCGACCATCGAGGCCGTTCGCGTGCTGCTCGACGAGGCCAAGGCGCTCCGCGGCGAGCGCCCGCCCACTGCCCATGAGGTGACCGAAGCGAAGAACGCGATCCTCGCCTCCTTCGTCTTCGACGTCGACTCCCGAGACGAGGTCCTGGACGAGCAGCTCGTGCTCGAGAGCTTCGGTTACCCGCTCGACCGGGTGGCCAAGTTCCGCGAGCGGATCGACGCGGTGACGGTCGAGGACGTCCAGAGGGTGGCGCGGGAGCACCTGCGCCCGGACCAGTTCGCCATCGTGGTGGTCGGCCCGGCGGAGGCGTTCGAGAAGGATCTCGAGGCCTTCGGTGAGGTACAGCAGCTCGATATCTCGATCTCCTCGGGTGTTTGATCGCCCCCCTTCTCCCTCGATCCCTCTCCCCCCGCGCGGGGGGAGAGGGACGCCTACCCCCAACCCTTCTTCTCCGGTGCGAGGGGGTTGGTGGTCGTGGGCGGCATGGGCGCCGTAGAGTGCGCCTTGGCGCACCGGACCATGGTCGGATCACCCTCCATCTCGGCCCCCCCCTTCTCCCTCGATCCCTCTCCCCCCGCGCGGGGGGAGAGGGACGCCTGCCCCCAACCCTTCTTCTCCGGTGCGCGGGGCTTCGCTCCCTCGAAACCGTGGGTGCGCGTAGGGTGTGCTTCAGCACACCAGATCACGGCCCGGTGCGCTGAAGCGCACCCTACCTCCGTGCTCCGTTCCGGCAACGAACGGTTCGATCGGTGGGGCGTCGCGGGGCCTCCCGGCCGGGGGCGTTGAAGGAGGGCGCGCGCAGGGGCGGCCCCCGCACGAGGTTGGCTCGCCGCCCTCCTGAACCGAGGCCGAGCCACGCACCATCCCACCACCCAAGCGCAGGCCGGTCCCCGGCCGGGAGGCCCCGCGACGCCCCCGACCATGCCCCATCGAAGGACCGTCTGATCGCCCTTCAAACCCCTCGCTCCCCTTCCTCCCGCGCGGGAGGCATAGGACGCCGCCGCCACCCTCTCGCCGCGAACCACCAACGCCGCCCATCACCCCAGCAAATCGGGCTCCCCGACGCGGGCCAACATCTCCTCCCGCACCCGATCCCGCAACCGCACCGCCGCCCGCCAGCCCTCCCCCTCAGGCTCCACCGGCAGCCGGACCACCACCTCCAGATCCCCCGGCCGGGGAAACCAGCTCCCGCCACGGAGCTTCGACCGCGTCCCCCGGACCACCACCGGCACCACCGGCGTACCGGTCCGCGCGGCGACCACGAACGCCCCCATGCGGAACGGCTGGAGCCCCGGAGCCCGCTGCAGAGTGCCCTCCGGGAAGATCACCAGGTGGTCGCCCCGCCGGAGCGCCTCGACCGCCTTCTCCGACTCCTGCTGCCCCCGGGCCGGATCGAAGCGCTCCACGAACACGCAACCGATCCGGGAGAGGAAAACATGGGAGACCGGGCTCTTCCGAAGCTCGCTCTTGACCACGTAGGCGGCCGTCGACGGCAGCACGGCGGCGAGCACGAAGCCGTCGAGGTAGCTCGCGTGGTTGGCGGTGATCACCCAGGGCCCACCCGGGCGGTCTTTCAAGTGCTCGAGCCCCTCGACCCGGATGCCGGTGCCGGTGAGGCGCGCCAGGAGCCGCGAGAACCCGCGGACGACCCCTCGCCGGAGGCCACGGAACGGAAGCGCCCAGACGGCGAGCCAGAGCGGCGGCGCCGTCAACCCCAGAAGCCCCCAGAACCACATCGCGTAGACCACGCCCCCCAGACGGCGCCGGAGGCTCCGGAGCGACGGCAGCACCCCCGCCGCCGCCATCCGGACCACCTGCCACCAGACCGCCCTCCCCGGCCCACTGACGTAGCCCCGCTCGACCATCCGGCGGGCCGTTCCACGGCGGAGCTTGCCGCTCGACGTCTTGGGCACGGAGTGCGGGGGCACGAGCACCACCCGGTCCGGCCCGACCCCCACCAGGTCCATGGTGGTCACCTCGATCCGCCGGCAGAGCTCCGCGCGCCCCGCCCCGTCGGCCGCGTCGAGACGGGTCTCCGCCATCACGACCAGACGCTCCGGCCCCGACACCTCGTCCCGGGCGGCGAACGCGGCGACGCACCCCCGGCGCACGCCGTCGAGATCACCGACGGCGTCCTCGATCTCCTGGGGGTAGATGTTGCGGCCGGCGTGGATGATCAGGTCCTTCGTCCGGCCGGTGAGGTAGATCTCGCCCTCGGCCATGTAGCCCAGGTCCCCGGAGTCGAGCCACTCGCCCCGGACGAGCGCCGCGGTCGCCTCCGGGTTGCGGAAGTAGCCGGCGGTGGCCGACGGGCCGCGGAACTGGAGCCGACCCTGCTCGCGCTCCCCCACCTCCCGGCCGTCCTCGTCGACGAACCGGACCTCGTGGCGCGGGATCGGCCGCCCGCAGCAAACGAAGGAGAGGGCGTTCGGAGAACCCGGCGAGGCCGGAGCGGCGACGCCCCGGCCCTGGAACGTTTCCCGGTCGACGAGGTCGATCTTCGGCAGCTCGTCCGGCGGCGTGAACGAGACGGCGAGGGAGCTCTCCGCGAGGCCGTAGACCGGCATCATCGCCTCCGGCCGCAACCCGTGGCCGGCGAAACGCTCCGAGAAGCCGACGACGGAGCGGGGGCTCACCGGCTCGGCTCCGTTCAGGGCGACGCGCCAGGACGAGAGGTCGAGCCCCTCGGCCTCCTCGGGGGAGACCTTGGCGAGGCAGAGCTCGTAGGCGAAGTTGGGCGCCGCCGACAGGCTCCCCCGGTAGCGGTGGATCGCCCGCAGCCAGCGCACCGGCTTCGAGAGGAAGGCGAGCGGCGACATCAGGACGAGCGGCACCCCGAAGTAGAGGCTCCCCATCCAGGCGCCGATCAACCCCATGTCGTGGTACAGAGGAAGCCAGGAGACCACGACGTCGCCCTCGCCGATGTGGAGGATCTCGCCCATCGAGCGCAGGTTCGACAGGAGGTTGCGATGAGAGAGCACCACCCCCTTGGGAACGCCGGTGCTGCCCGAGGTGTACTGGAGGAACGCGGTGTCGTCCGCGTCGATCGGGGTGCGGACGAAGGCGGCCGGGGCGCCGTCGAGCTCGGCCGCCGTCACCACCCGCTCGAGATCGGGCACCCGCGCCCGGAGCAACCGGGCGAGCGGTTTGACCTCCGGAAAGGTGACGAGGATGTGCACCCGGGCGTTGTCCAGGATCTTCGCCTGGCGCCCCAGGTGGTCCTCGAGCTGGCTCGGCCGCATGGGCGGATAGAGCGGCACCGGCACGCCGCCGGCCATCAGCACGCCGGCGAACGCCACGAAGTAGTCGAGGCCGGAGGGGAGCATGAGGCCCACCGCCTGGCCCGGATCGAGCCCCATGGCCTGAAGCGCCGCCGCCGCGCCCTGCGCACGCCGCCGGAGGGCGCCCGCGGTCAGCTCCGTCTCGGCACCCTCGCCCGGGCCGCGGTCGAGGTACAGGATGTGGCGCCGGTCGGGCTCCCGCTCGGCATAGAGGTCGAGCACCTCGATCAGGGTCGCCGCCCCCTCCACCGCCTCCCGCGCCGCCACCTGCCCACCCTGCCCACCCTGCCCACCCTGGTAACCGAGATCGAACGCCTCCGCACCCACTCCCTCCCCCGCCTGGGCAACCGCGCGGAGCAGATCGCTCGGGCGCTCCGCCTCGGCCAGGGTGCGCTCGGGCAGCGTCACCCCGAAGCGCTCCTCGAGCCGCCCGACGAGCTCCGCCCGGGCCAGGGAGTCGAGCCCGAGATCCGTCCCCAGGGAGGCGCCGAGGCGCACCCGCTCCGAGCGGCGGCCGGATTGTCCAGCTCCAGATTGGGGCTCGAGCTCGTCCACCAGCTCGCGCACGACCTCCAGCAGCTCGACCAAGGCGGCACGCCTGGCCTGTCTCTGTTTAGTCTCCATCAGCTCGTTCCGATCGGCCGTGCTCAAGGTAGCAGACTTCCGCCCGGTCCGCGCCGTCCGTCGTCTCTCCCTGGCACACCGCTTGCGTTCCCCGCCACCAGGAGGGTTCCGTCTCCATGACCGACCAGACCCCGGAACGTCGGACCGAGCCGAACATCGACCCCTGCCTGCTCCTCGCGGCCCAGATGCGCTCCCTGTCGCATCTCTACCACGGCGTCGTCCACGACCTGAAGTCACCGCTCAACGCGCTGGTGGTAAACCTCGAGCTGCTCCGGTCGAGCCTCACCCCGGACACCCCCCAGGCCGAGCGGCAACAGCGCTACGCGAGCGTGCTCCGGGAGGAGCTTCTGCGGCTCAACCGGTCGGTCGAGAGCCTGCTCGCCGCCGCCGCACCGCCGGGCGCCGAGCACGGCCGCTTCGACCTGGGCGACGTGCTCGACGAGCTGGTCGCCCTCGTCGAGCCCCAGGCCAGGCACCAGGGGGTGCGCGTGGAAATCGCTCAGGACCGGCAGGGCCGATCGCCCCTGCCGGTCGAGGGGTATCGGGACCGCATCAAGCACGCGCTCCTGGCGGTGGCCGTCAACGCGCTCGAGGCGATGCCCGAGGGCGGGACGCTGTCGCTCGCCATGGCGTCGCAGGGCGGCCGGGCGCGCGTCGCGATCACCGACACCGGCCCCGGCGTCGCCCCCGAAGCCCGGGACCGACTGTTCGAGCGTGGCGTCTCCACCAAGGAGGGTCACGCGGGCATCGGCCTCTTCGTCGCGCAACAGGTGGTAAACTCTTCACGAGGTTCTATCCAACTCTCTTCGATTCCGGATACGGGCAGCCGGTTCGAAGTGCTCCTTCCCCTGGTTGACCGAGCCCAGGATCGCACCTGACTCTCCCCGCGTTCCCCGAGGAGCGCTGTCCCAGGACCCTCCTCCGATGCCTTACGCGCTCGCAGTCGACGACGACGAGAACTTCCTCACGGCCCTCGAGGATCTGGCCGGAGAAGCAGGCTTCGAGACCGCCATGGCGACCACGCTCGAAGGCGCCAAGGGAGTGCTCGCGCATACCGTCCCGGACGTCGTGCTCATGGACCTGGTGCTGCCGGACGGCAGCGGGTTCGAGCTGCTGCGCGACCTGGAGAGCGCCGAGGCGTCGACCGAGGTGGTGCTGATCACCGGCCACGCGAGCGTCGACAGCGCGGTCGAAGCCCTGCGCCTGGGCGTCACCGACTTCCTGCTCAAGCCGATCGACGTCGAGCGGCTGCGCCGCATCCTGACCGACATCGCCCGCTCCCGCGAGAGCCGCCACCAGATCGAGGCCGTAGAGGAGGAGGTCCGGGAGCTCGGCCGGTTCGGTCCGCTGCTCGGCTCGTCGCCGGCCATGAAGCGGGTCTACCGCCTGATCTCGCGGGTCGCACCCACCGAGGCAACAGTGCTCCTGACCGGCGAGAGCGGCACTGGCAAGGACCTCGCCGCCCAGACCATCCACCAGCTCAGCCGGCGCCGGCGGGGGGAGCTGTCACCGCTCAACTGCGGCGCCATCTCGCCGACGCTGATCGAAAGCGAGCTCTTCGGCCACGAGAAGGGGAGCTTCACCGGAGCCCAGAAGCGCCACCTCGGCTACTTCGAACGGGCCGACGGCGGCAGCCTGTTCCTCGACGAGATCACCGAGATGCCCCTGGAGCTTCAGGTCAAGCTGCTCCGGGTGCTGGAGACCGGGCAGATCATGCGCATCGGCGGCGACCGGCCGATCGAGACCGACGTGCGGGTGATCACCGCCACCAACCGTCCTCCCGACGAGGCGGTGCGCGTCGGCAAGCTGCGCGAGGACCTGCTCTACCGGCTCCAGGTCTTCCCCATCCACCTACCGCCTCTGCGCCACCGCGGACGGGACCTCGAGCACCTGGCGGACTACTTCCTCCAGGTGCTCAACAAGAGCGAGGGCACGGACAAACGGCTGACCAGGGAGGCGTTCGACAAGCTGCGGGACCACCCGTGGCCGGGCAACGTCCGCGAGCTCAAGAACGTCGTCCATCGGGCGTTCATCATGGCCGACGGCGCCATCGGGCCCGACGAGATCCTGCTCGCCACGCTGGACAAGGGAAGGGGCGACGAAGGGGTCGCCGGCGGCGGCGAGATCCGCGTGCCGATCGGCTCCTCGATCGCCGATGCTGAGAAGAGGCTGATTCTCGCCACCCTGGAGGGATACGACGAGGACAAGAGGAAGAGCGCCGAAGTGCTCGGAATCAGTCTCAAGACGCTGTACAACCGGCTGAATGCCTACAAGGAGGAAGATCGGAACCACTAAGTGGACACGAGCAGGCGCGGACACGCCGATCCGCCCCCTTGCTTGTGGGGTACCGGAAGCGTCGGTATACTGCCCGGCGCGGACCAACCTCAAACGCAACGAGCGACGACGGGTCGACACCCGCCGCGCCCCGAACGCGGATTCCGACAGATTCCGAGCGCCCCGGAGGGGCATGCCTGGAACGGTCGAACGAGGAGGTGAGCCGGAATCATCCGAACGAGACGCTCGATCGCCATGCTACGAGCCCTCGCCCTGGTCGTGCTCGCGAGCGCGTGCAGCGCCGGGGGCCGGCCCGTGGACGAACGGGTGGCCGACGCGGTGATCAGCTCGTCGGTCCGGCAACGGTTGGCGGCGGTCCACGCCCTCGACCGAGCCGGGCTCGACGTGGCCGTCTCGGAAGGGCTTGTCACGCTGACCGGTCGGGTGCCACGCCCGGAGCTCTCCGAAACGGCGGAGCGCCTGGCGCGGGAGGTCGACGGAGTCCGCGACGTACGCAACTTGATTCGAGTGCACGGCCCAGGCGAATGAAGCCGAAGCCGACCTGTCAACTGCATAAGGGGGAACACCGAGATGAAGAAGCTGCTGATCCACCTGTCCATTCTGAGCCTCCTGGCCGCCGTGGCCCTTCCCATGATCGCCTGCGCTCCGAAGGAGGAGCCGGCCGGCGAGGCCATGGACCAGGGCGCCGAGGCGATGGACGAGGGCGGCGAGGCCATGGACGAGGGCATGGACGAAGGTACGGAGTCCATGGACGAGGGCATGGGTGAGGAGATGGGCGAGGGCATGGAAGAGGGCGAGTCCATGGATGAAGGCATGGGCGAGGACATGGGCGAAGGCATGGACGAGGGAATGGGCGAGGACATGGGAGAGGGTGAAGAGGGAGGCATGAGCTAGACCCGTCCGGCCTGCTACCAAACCTGAAGTGAAATCGAAACCGCCGCTCCCACCCGGGGGCGGCGGTTTTTTCTTTGCGCCCGGAGAGGCGCTCGGTCGGGAGAGGTCGCGGGACGAGAGGAGCCGAGGGCGTCTCCCGCCGGGCTCACTTCGGCGGCGGAGTGGTGCCGACGCTCCGGGTGAAGGTGGCGAGCGTCTCCGAGATGTCGCCCTTGGCGAGCGGCACCTCGATCAGGAACGCCCCGTCGTGCTCGCGTGCCCGATGGAGCGCCGCGCGGAGCTCGCCCGCGGTGCCGGCGCGCACGCTCTCGGCACCCCAGAGCTTCGCCACCTCGGCGTAGCGCCCGTCCGGCAGGTCGTCGTAGGCGGCGGGCAGGAACGAGCGCAGCATCTCCCACGACTCGTTGTTCATCACCACCACGATCGGCGCGATCCCCCACCGTCGGGCGTGGACCAGCTCGCCACCGGTCATCTGGAAGCCGCCGTCCCCCACCAGCACCAGGGGCCGCCGGCCGGTGGCCACCTCGAACCCCATGGCGGCGGGCATGCCGAAGCCCATGGTGGCGTAGTACGCGGACGACACCACCGCCTGGGTGTCGATCTCGTGACTACAGAACAGGCAGTCGCCGGTGTCGGTGACCAGCGGCATCGAGCCCACCTGGGCGAAGAACCGGTTGATCTCCGCGATCATCGAGGCCACGCGCAGCGGCCCCTCCGAGGGCTCGTCGTCGGCGCGCATGAAGGGCGGACGCCCGTCGCGGCTCCGGAAGTCGTCCCGATGCGTGGCGCCGGAGCGCGCGATCATGGTGTCCACCAGGTCGCCCAGGGGCACGCCCTCGTAGCAGTGAAAGCCGCTCCGCACCTCGCGCGAGACGGCGAGGATGACGTGGCGCGGGTCGAGGGCCCGCAGGTGCACGCCCATGTTGGTGTCGGACAGGAGCGCGCCGAGCATCACCAGGCAGTCGGACTCCTCCACCAGCGCCCGCACCCCCGGGGGCGAGGCCGGCCCCAGGTAGGTGCCGGCCCACTGGGGATGGTCGTCCGGGAAAACGCCCCGTCCCATGAAGGTGGTGACCACCGTCAGGCCCAGGCGCTCGGCCAGCTCCACTACCTTCGGCTCCTGGCGGAAGCGATGGACCTCGACGCCCGCCACCAACACCGGCTGCCGGGCGCCCGCCACCTTGCGGAGAATCTCCGCCGCCGCCTCCTCCACCGCTCCGGGCTCGGCCGGCACCGACAGGGACTGCGCCTCACCGACGCGGATCCGGGTGTCGACCATGTCGCGCGGCACCTCCAGGTAGACCGGCAGAGAGTAGGCCTGACACAGGTCGATGGCGTAGCGTACCTGGTCGGCCGCGGTCTCCGGGTCGTCGAGCACCGCCTGGTAATGGGTGACCTCCCGGAACACCTTGAGCTGGGACTCGAAGCTCTTGACCTGGTGGTGGACCAGGATGCCGCCCTCGCGCTCCATCTTCCCGGGACCGCCGGTCAGCACCAGGACCGGAGTCTTCTCCGCGTAGGCGGCGGCGATCGGGTTGACCATGTTCAGGGCGCCCGCGCCGTAGGTGACGCACGCCACGCCGATCCCTTCCCGGCCCCGGGCCGCGCCGCTGGCGGCGAACCCGACGCTCGGCTCATGGGACATGGTGAGCAGGTCGATGCCGTCGTAGTCGTCGATCACCTGGCACAGCCGCAGGATGAAGTCGCCGGGAATCCCGAACACCTCGGCCACACCCGCCTCGGCGAGCTGGTCGAGGATGAAACGACTCAACGTGGGGTTGCGCAGGGGACGGCGCACCTTGCGCTTCGAACCGGTGGTCTTGACGTGGGAGGTCATGGCGGGGCGAGAGTATACCGGCCGGACGATCTGCCAGGATGGGCACCGTGTGCCGGAGGGAAGCTCGGATGTAAAATGCCCTCCGCCGGGCCATCTCGACTCTCCACCTCGAACCCTCAAAGGAAAACGATGCGCATCTACGCCTTCCAGGGAATCACCTATGCCTCCGGCACCGCCGGCGATCGGGGCCGGCTCGCGGCACCGCCCTACGACCAGATCGACGAGCGCCGTGCCGCCGAGCTCCACGGCTTCGACCCGCACCACTTCACCTGGCTCAGCCGGCCGGTCGAGGGGGAGTCGGGCGACATCTACCGGGAGGCCGACCGCAGCCACGGCCGGTGGCTGGACGAGGGGGTCCTGCGGCGCGACGCCGCGCCCTCGCTCTACCCGTACGCCATCGAGCTCCCCGACGGGGGCCGCCGTCTGGGGCTGACCGCCCTGGTCGGCCTCGAAGAGCCTTCGAGCGGTGTGATCCGCCCCCACGAGGAGACCCTGGCCAAGCCGCTGGCCGACCGCCTGGCCCTGCTCCGGGCCATGGAGGTGGACCTCGAGCCGGTGCTCCTCCTCTCGGAGGACGGCGGCGAGCTCGACCGCTACCTCTCAGAGGACATGGCGGCCGGCGAGCCCCTGGTCGACCACCTGGACGACGCGGGCAACCGGCACCTGCTCTACCAGACCCCCGGGGCCGGCCGCGTGGAGCGCTACCGCTCCTGCCTGGGCCCGGCGCCCGCGGCCATCGCCGACGGTCACCACCGCTACAAGGTGGCCCTCCAGTACGCCCGGGAGAACGGCCTCCTGGGCGGAGCGGAGGAGCCGCCGCCGGCCGCCGCGGCCAAGCTGGCGGTGATCACGAGCCTCCGCTCGCCGGCGCTCGAGATCCACCCCATCCACCGCGCCCTCCGCCAGGACCCCGGGTTCGACCGCGCCGCCGCCCTCGCCACCTCCCGGGAGGCGGTGGATGTCGGGAGCGGCAGCGCGTTCGCCGCCGCCGTGGCCGCCGCCGGCCAGCCGGCCATCGGCCTCTACAGCCAGGCTCGGGGTGCCGAGATCTGGCGCCTCGACGCGGACGCGTCGGCAGCGAGCGAGCTCTCGGCCGGCGCCCGGAAGCTGCCGGTCGCCCTCCTCCACGGCGCGCTCCTGCCCACCCTCGGCTTCTCCCGCGAGTCGGCGACCGACGGCACGGTGCTCTACCGCTCCGACCCGGACACCCTGTGGTCGATGATCAGCTCCGGCGACGCGGAGGTGGGTATCTTCCTGCCGCCGATGGAGCCGGCGGAGTTCGCCGAGGCGATCGCCGGCGGCGAGATGCTGCCCCCCAAGTCGACCCGCTTCCTGCCGAAGGTCGTCTCCGGCATGGTCTGGGCCGGCCACGGAGCCACCCTGCTCTGAGGCGGCCGATTCGGTGACGCTCCCATGAGCCACCCCGGCCTGCCGCCGGTCACCTTCGACCCGGAGGTCGACGCCTCGCCCTACGAGCTCTTCCGCCGGCTCCGGGAGGGCCGCCCGCCGGCCCTCTACCGGCTGCGGCACGGCGCGCGCCCGGAGGGCGGCTCCGGAGCGCCGCCCACGACGCTCCGCGGCGCGGGGACCCTGTCGCCGGCGGAGCTGGAGGCGGGGTGGGCACCGCCCCTCGGGCAGGAGGCGATCCTCTTCGACGACGACGGCACCCGGGCACGCCCCGCCGTCCTCGCCCTCGGACGCCGGGGCGTCACCGGCGTGCGGGCTCTGTTCGGCGGCCTGCGGCTCTACGACTACGCCCTCGACCCGCGGGTGGTCGGAGACGAGCGCTACCTGGAGGAAGGTCCTGCCGACTCAGCGGACGATTGAACATTTCAAGCCATGGAATGATCAGCTCATCGCCCGATTGAACATCTCGTAGCCACCGGGTCCGGCCTACTCGATGGCCGGGTCGACCTCGGCGACGAAGCTCCCGCCCGACGCGACCGAGAAGCCGCTCCGGAGCACCACCCGGTTCTTCGCCCGGAAGGTGACGGCCCCGGTGGAACCCACCCCGAACCCGCCGCCGGAGCTCACCGTGTCGCAGGCGGTCCAGGTCTGGGTGCCGTTGACCGTCTGGACGCCCGGGTCGACCACGTCCGGAAAGCTGGTGCAGCTCGTCACATAGCGGATGGTGTCGGTCGCCTCGAGCACGGTGGTCGAACGGCGGATCTGGGCCCACACGGTCTTGTCGCCGCCGCCCGAGGAGAGCGTCCACATCTTGTTGGGCTGGTAGGTCTCCCAGGCCGACCAGGTGGCGCCGTCGTTGCTGAAGCGCATGTCCTGGGCCCAACCCTCGCCATAGACGTAGAGGGCCACGTTGACGGTCGTCGTCTCCCAGAGCTCGCGCTCGATCACCACCGGGTAGACCAGATTGCGGCGGCCGAAGTTCTGGGTCCAGTAGCGGTAGTAGGCGGGGTTGTTGAAGGAGTCGGCGGTGCAGTCGCCATTGAGGTCGAACCGTACGTTCGCCTGGTCGGGGCTCTGGTACCGGTAGCCGGCACCGAGCTCGCGGGAGCTGGTGCTGAGGATCGCCGCCCGGTGGCCGGAGCTCGCCATCCAGCCCGCGATCACGGCGCTGGGCGTGGTGTAGCCGGCGGCGATGTTCTCGCTGTAGTACGAGCCGATATAGCCGGCGGCGACCATGCGGTTGGACGGGCTGGTCCCCGTATCCGGGTCGCAGTGGGCGAAGAAGTCGCGGTCCGCCATGTTGTTGCTGTGGAGCCCGGCCGAGCTCTCGAGCTCCGCCACTTTCTTGTAAGGCGGCAGGTTGCCGTTGGCCCAGCGCTCCTCGTTGGTCAGCTCGACCACCTGGTGCTCGTAGGGCGCGGTCGCGGTGGCCTTGGTCGCCAACCGAGGGGCCGCTCCGTCCGCGAACGGCGCGAGCGGCGCGAGCGGGCCCTGCGCGACGATCCCCGGGGTCTCGAAGAGGTCCTCGTCCGCCTCCCGGTCCGGCAACCGCGCGTCGAGCACCCGGTACGAGCCGTCCGGCTCCTCCCGGAGCACCAGGTGCAGCAGGCGCCCCGGGGCGAGCCGGGCCGGCCCCGGCAGCGGACGGCCCGCGAGGCCGGTGCCGTCGCTCGACACCACCAGGCCGCTCCCGGGGACCGACCCCTGGATCACCTCCTCCACTTGCGCGAGAAAGCGACCGCTTCCGGGGAGCGCTCCCGGGTCGAGGTCGGTGACCGTGGCGACCAGGATCACCGGATCGGCTCGATGGTCGGACGGGGCCGCGGCGGCAACCGGCGCCGCCGCGGCCGAGACGAGAACGAGGAGGACCACCATCGGGATCGGGACGACGAAACGCAGTGTTGCCATAGGTCTATCGGTATGAGCAAAATGAATG
>Ga0210123_1000521_pt1 | contig 23735 bp, 17 predicted proteins | sample Muzzi_PWB_D2_FD_185535 | JGI IMG/M metagenome (GOLD analysis project Ga0210123, IMG submission 185535) | Wetland microbial communities from San Francisco Bay, California, USA, that impact long-term carbon sequestration - Muzzi_PWB_D2 (SPAdes) | ecosystem: Environmental > Aquatic > Marine >... | reverse complement strand
CATCGATTCTATCCGATGCTGCAATCCCTAAAAGCACTAAAAGTCCTTTACCGATTTCACCAATCAATTCATCCCCTACGGCAACAGAACTTGACTTTACCCTTTGTATTACTGCACGCATAGCTTACGTTTCTGAGAATCTATAACTTTATGAATTCAAAATTAAGTAACGAGTACAATCCTTAGATCCATGACATTGGTGTTGGTTGGACCGGTTATGAATAGGTCTCCAAGTTTTTGAAAAAAATGATATGAATCATTGTTTGCCAGAAAACGATACGGGTTCAATCCCATTTCTTCTGCGCGTTTCAGCGTAAGGGTATCCGAAAAAGCTCCGGCTGCATCCGTAGGACCATCGGTACCATCAGTACCGCCGCTCAGCATAACGATATTTTTTTTGCCGGAAATATCTATTGATGCAGATAACGCAAATTCCTGATTCCGTCCCCCGAGACCATTACCTGAAATAGTGACCGTGGTTTCACCGCCGGAAAGTATACAGGCCGGTAAAGGGAGGGGATTGCCGGTTTTAATGATCTCTCTGGCGATTGCTCCATGAACTTGAGCGATAAACCGGGTTTCCCCTTCGATCATTGAAGATAGTATAAGAACATTATACCCTAAACTTTCAGCCTTTTCTTTTGCGGACATTAAGGATTCAACGTTGCTTCCGATAATCAAATTATAAGTTTTATCAAAAACAGGATCATGCGGTTTAGGCGTTTCATCAATTTCACCTGAAACCCCAGATTCAATATGATTCAGTATATTTTGAGGTATTTTATCGATAATATTATATTTGCGGAAAATGTTCTTGCAGTCGTAAAAAGAGCTTGAATCCGGCACTGTGGGGCCTGATGCGATAACGTCGAGATCATCTCCCACAACATCCGAAAGTATCAAGGTAACAAGTGTGGCAGGATATGCCGCCTGCGCAAGTCTACCCCCTTTTATTTTAGAAATGTGCTTTCTTATGGTATTTATTTCATGAATGGTGGCACCGCAAGAAAGGAGTATTTTGATGGTATCTTGCTTGTTTTTAAGGGTAAGGCCGTTATAGGGGAAAGGCAGCAATGCGGATCCTCCTCCTGAAATGAGGCATAATATAAGATCATCCTCTTTTGCAATTTTCGCAAGATTTAGGATGGCAGATGCTCCGCGTATTCCATTTTCGTCAGGTATGGGATGGCCTGCTTCTATTAGATTAATATGTTTTAAATCAGCCACATGACCGAATTTTACAGTGATAATGCCGCCTGTAATTTTTTCATCAATTATATTTTCCATGGCTGCAGCCATGGGTGCCGTGGCTTTTCCTGAACCTAATATATACAGATTTTTATATCGAGCAAGATGATATGAACGATGACCAACAAAAAGGGTTTTACCATCGAACTTGCAGTATCGCTTAATAGCTGTACCGGACTGAACAGCTTTTAGAGCCTTATAAAAGATTTCGACGGCATCTTTTCTCATTGCGGAAATTGTTTTTGATTCAAAGCTCATAGGAGACCTGCAGAAAATATCAAACGAATTTTAAATAGATCAGGGGTCGGGTTGTTTTTATTTTTCGAATCGCTCCATGGATAATGCTTTTTTTCTCAAACCGTTAAATCACGCCGGAGGCGGATAAAACTCATGGCAAGGGTTCGTAAAGAAAGAACAGGAATCAATCTTTGAAAAATCAATAGGTTTGCCATACAATTTTTAATTTTTTTTAAAGATGCGATTTCAGCTATGCGCCTGTTCTTTCTAACGACCCCTAAGCCACTCAAACAGCACCCGCTTTAAAAAAAGATCATCAATTCCGCTGAGACCCAAGGATTTAGAAGAAAAACTCCCCGAAGGCTCAAATTATCATAAAATTATTATGTTGAACGGTTTGAGCTGTCAAATAAAAAATGTTTGCTCAAGCATCCTTGACAAGAATCCAAGATAAACGTATTCTTTAACTGGTGTTCAAAAATTTATGGGTTGGAATAAGTTATCTTGGAGCAAAAAATGGAGGATAATTTCCAAAATTCTCTTAAAGGGCATTTGCTAATGGCTATGCCTTTATTGGTGGATCAAAATTTCTACCAAACCGTTACGTGTATTTGCGAGTATACCCCAGCAGGTGCTGTGGGCATTGTGATCAACAGAGTCCATCCTTCTCTGATGGTGAAAGACATTTTTAACGAGCTCAATATGAAGTTTATCCCTGATCTTGAATCTACTCCGATTCACATTGGCGGGCCGGTTCATTTGGGTGAAATTTTTATTCTTCATGGTCCACCGTTCGGCTGGGAAGGGTCTTTTATGGTTACACCTACGCTTGCCTTAAGCAATACCAGAGACATTTTAGAATCTGTGGCTATGGGCAGGGGGCCGAGGTTATATATCATTGCTCTTGGATGTGCTGGCTGGGGACCTGGACAAATAGAATCAGAAATCAAGGCAAATGCATGGCTGACCTCTCCCATTGATGAAGATATTATTTTTGATATGCCGATCGAAGAAAGATGGGAAGCATCGTTAAAAAGGATAGGGGTAGATCCGGCCTTAATTTTGAATACCTCCGGGCATGCATAAACGGTTTGCCGTTTTCCTTTATGGTGCTTTATTTGTGATTTTTGTAAATCTAATGAAAAAGCTTTTCTTACCCCGCTCATTGCCACTAAGATTTTAAGATACCAGGGAAAACAATTTTATCGATCAATTTGTTGGGACTTCGTGCCTTTTATTCGAATTATGTCGATTTAGTTTCGAGATTTTAAATTTTTAACCCAGAAGAGATAATTTCCTAATAGATCCTAAAATTCCCTATTATCGCGACATCACGCCATTATAGAGCACGGTGCTGTATGGCGTCGTAAAACGGCTTTATTTCGATTTCGCTTTGGATTTTGGTTTCTTTTTTTTAAGACAAACTTTATCTTTTTTTACAAATGCGCAGAGCTTGGGATTGTAATATTCTTTGCAATTTAATGGATTATACAATGGACACTCAGGATGTTTTTCCGACATGGATCTAATTTTCCTTCATTGTTTAATAAACTATCAAAAATTTTTCAACTTTTTATAACATAAAACCTCATATGTTACAAGGTATTATAAAGATAAAACACTAAAAACAAAAAAATTTAGGACATTTTCAAGCAATTAATATTATCAATTCAGCCACATGTTCCTGAATTAAACACAGAAGAAGATCCCCAAAACAATAGGGTTGAGAAAGGGAAATCGCTTTGACAATTCACTTCATACGTTGTAATAAACAGCTCAATTATCCGTTGTTTTTTAGCCTTAATTATGGTTTTTGACAATCATCCAACCTTGTTTGCCTTTTTGCCAAAGAGTGGATCAGGATTTTGTTGCGAATTATCTGTATGGTTGCTTATTTCTAAAGGATATAGACTGTTTTTGTTGTCATGGACATTTCATATGTGTACTAACATTTGAAATTTTGGGATGAAATGAATACTTATAACTCGACAAAAAGAGACCTACTTAAGATCATTGAGGATATCTCGAATCTTTTTTCCAATGCCAAGTCGATACCCGGGATGTCAGAAAATTCTTTTGCCGCCTGGGAGCAAACAAATGCGGTTATCAATAAACAATTGTCGGAAGAGATTATTCGTGTCGCCGTTGTGGGGGCCATTAAATCCGGCAAGAGCACATTCATCAACTCTCTTTTCAGGGGCGAATATTTAAAACGGGGAGCCGGAGTTGTTACTTCTATCGTTACTCGAGTTCGCAGTGGAGATAAACTCAGGGCAAAACTGGTGTTTAAATCCTGGGATGAAGTTAATGCTGACATGGATCAGGCACTGGCTCTCTTTCCGTCATTGGACTGGCGGACTGAAAATGACAAGTTTGATATACGGAAGAAAAAAGAGAGAACGGATCTTCAAAAAGCGCTGACCTCCCTGGGCCAGGAACATCTTATCGCCAAAGGCGCACGAAATGCTAACAGTGTCCTTTTATCATCATACCTAATAGGATTTGAAAAAATAAAGGATCTGATTTCCTTAGAAGTTAATGAAAGGCAGTATGAAAACAATTTATTTGGGGAACATTGGAACTTTGTGAGTGATGGGACTATGTCGGTCTATTTGAAGGATGTTCATCTGGAAATAGATTCCGGCGGTATTGAAAGCAATATCGAAATCGCAGATTGTCAAGGGAGTGATTCCCCAAATCCCCTCCACCTTGTCATGATTCAAGATTATCTTCTGTTAACGAATCTCATCATCTATGTGATCAGCAGTAGGACGGGGCTTCGAGAAGCGGATATAAAATTTTTGTCTTTGATAAAAAGAATGGGAATTATGGATAACATTCTCTTTATTGTCAACTGTGATTTTAGTGAGCATGATTCGCTATATGACCTTAACGCCTTGATTGCAAAAGTAAAAGAAGAGCTTATGATGATAACGCCTTCTCCCGAAATTTATTCTCTGTCAGCACTTTTCAATCTGTTCAAAACTCAGAATTTAACCCTATTACAAAAAGATCGGCTGAGACTTGAGCAGTGGGAAGGGGAGGAAGAACTTTCTGCCTTTTCAGACTCCGAAACAACGCGTTTTGAAGCAACTTTTTACAATAAGCTGACCCGTGGAAGTTATGGGCTCTTGTTAAAAAACCATATAGAACGTCTTCATATAATTACATCCGGCTTACAGCATTGGGTCTCTTTCAATCAGAATATTCTCACAAGGAATACCGATAATGCCAATGAAATCGTTGATAATGTAAAAAAGCATCAGATTAGGATGAATCAGATTAAATCGGTAATAAAAAATACCCTTGATGGTTCGATTCAACAGATCAAACGTGAATTAAAACTAGAAATCGATCGTTATTTTGATATCCGATCAGGAAATGTAATAGGTGATATCGCAGACTTTATTAAAAGCTATTCCATTGTGTATCAACAATATGAAGATGATATCAAGACTTCGGGTTTTTCAAACACACTTTATATGATATTTCAGGAATTCAAACAGACTTTCGACACGTTTATGGCTGAAACTATAAACCCTGAAGTCATCAGTTTTGTCAGAAAACAGGAAGCACGTATTCATGAACATCTCGAATCGATCGTAGGGCCATTCGATATCATGGTGCGAGAAGCTATTGCTACATATAACCACATGATGAGTGAATTGGGAATAAACCGCTCCAATGAGAATGTAAAAAATATAGATCTGCCGGATATCAGTACTATAAAATCTATAGCAGGATTAACGCTTCCTCCGGTGGCTGCGTACATGCGGTATACAGCGAAGATGAAGACAGAAGCAACCATGCGTCTTGGTCTTTATAAAGTGGTTAAAATCTTTAAAAAGTTATTAAATAAACCGATTCATGGGAAAAACGAAGGAGAGATACTTGCATTGAGAGATGGTGTTTTGCGCATGAAGCGTGAAATGGAGAAGTCAGTGATCTCTCATCTTAAGGATTATCAAGAAAACATAAAATTTCAATATATATACAGACTTGTTGAGGCCGAATCAAACAGCCTGTACGAATCTCTTCTTGATCGCTTTCAGGTTTATGGGGCAGATCTTTCAAGTATCGTCGACCTGATAAACAACAAAATGATTGATAGAGAACAGATGTCTGAGATGATGAAAACCATGGCCTTTAATTGTAGTGAAATGGATAAAAAAATTAATACCATAAGAGAAAAGATTGAAACTATCGAGTCGGCCGATAAACAAATAGCCTTTCAGAAGTCCCATGGCGATGATTCTTCACCGCTATCAATCCCATCTAAGATGAACTTTCAAATAAATCCGGGTGTGAAATCTGAGCAACAGACAACCAATGACAAGTAAAGACCGAAGGAGGTGTTAATTATGAGTGATGACCGGACCAGAATCATTGCTGTGGCAAATGAAAAAGGCGGTGTCGGTAAAACAGTAACGGTATTAAACCTTTCGGCGGCATTGTGCAAGGAAGAAAAAAAGGTTCTAGTTGTGGATATGGACCCACAATTTAATGCCACTAAAGGGCTAGGCGTCGATGTTGATGAAAAAATGCTGACTGTATACGATCTCATAATGGACAGCAAATCAATTAAAGCGGCCGAGGTCATCATGCCCACAAGATGGGAAGGGCTTGATCTAATACCATCTCATGTAGATCTTTCCGGTGCAGAAATCGAACTTGTTGATAAGATTGGGCGTGAAAACAGGCTAAAGGAAGCCCTTGAAGGCATTACCGGGAAATATGATTTCATTTTCCTTGATACACCTCCCAGTCTTTCATTGTTAACCGTCAATGTTCTGGCCTATGCAAAAGAGGTTCTCGTACCATGCCAAACACATCCGTATGCTTATGCCGCACTGGACGAACTCTTTGACACCATTTTTGCCATCAAGGAAAACATCAATACAGACCTAAATGTAACCGGTATTGTGGCGACACTATTTGACACGCGGACCCGGATCAGCCATAATATCCTGGATAAATTAAGAAATGACGATAGATATGCTGATATGCTTTTTGACACGGTGATAAGAAGTAATACCACCATCGCCGAGAGTGCCGGTGTTGGAAAACCTGTGGTTTTCTTTAGGCAGGGCAGCTACGGTTCGTCAGACTACATCAGTCTCGCCAAGGAATTGATGTTTAACCGTAAGGCAACATATTAAGATGAAATAAAAAACAAGTTTGTGTCCATCTAGAAATGAAGATTTTTGTTCAAGATCAAGGCATGCGAGAAAAATAACCACAGGCATATAATTGATATTCCGAGGATTATTTTTTGAGCATAACGCAGAGATTGGGCGAAAAGACCATTTATGGATGGACACAAGTTAGTTTTGGCCCAGTTTCGAAAGATTGTCTCTTGCGAACTCTATTGAAGGGTCCATGGCCAGTGACAATTCATAATATTGTATAGCCTTTTCTTTTTCCCCCATATCCCTGTAATTTGAAGCAATATTGGCATAATCGATGGCAGAACCCGGGTCGATCTGCAATACTTTATTGAAACACTCTATGGCTTGCTCGTGTTCCTTGAGTTTAAAATGACTGAAGCCCATTGAGTTATAAATATCCGTTCTTTCGTTATCATACGTTTCAGCCTTTCTTAATACTTCAAGCGCTTTTAGATATTCACCCATTTCATTGAAGGAGATGCCCATGTATGAATAGATGCTGGGCATATCCTGTTCCGTAGGATCAAGTTCAAGAGACTGTGTAAAATATTCCAGCGCTGTCACAGGATCATTGAGGGCGAGATAACATGATCCGAGATAAAATTTAATAAAATATCTTGTAGGCAGTAGGCGTTCGATTTTTTTAAGTTCTTTAAGGGCAACTTGGGGCGGTTGATTTTCGGTTATAATTTTAGCTGAAAACATCCCCACACTAGTTCCAAGAGATCTTTCCCTGAAATGTGCGCCTGGTATGATGGTATAAAAAGCCGGTATATCCAGCAGAGGATGCATGGTATCCACCACAATCACTTCCAGACCCTTTTTAGCCAAAGCAGATATACAATCTTCAACTTCAATTTTAATATTTTTGTTTGAAAGTTCCGGAAGCATTTGGATATCGATTTTTTCCCCGGAGTTGATGATAAAATCGGCGTCTTCAATTCTCTTCAGCTTAGGAAGACCACTGGCAACATATCTGGAAGCAGTATCAAAATCTCCTGCAAGCTGAGCCACTTCCGTAAGTGCTCGGCTTAACGCCTTTTCCGGACCTGGTGTCGTTCCTGCTGTCCAGACGATTTCACTTCTTTCCGGAAACGTCGAGGGGTCATATGCCAGAACACCGACGCTGGGTATTCCCATATCTAACGAAAAATCTGAAATGAATATGCTAATCCCGGCTTTTTTAAATTTTTCTATCATTTCTCTAACCATTGGGTCAGATACTGAACTTGCCCGAATTCCAGGTACTTTCAAATGGTTCTGGCTGATTATCGAAGATACATGTCGCTCTACAATTTCACAGACGCCTTGGCTAAGGGCTTCTTCCACACAATTGCCGGCGGATGGGCCATTGAATTCATTGATGGTATAGAACCAATTAAAAGGAATAAGAATTTCTTGATTTCGAGTTAAATTAAAGGCCTTTGTCCACTTTAGCGGAAGGTCTTCAAATATTTTTCTTGAGATAATTAGATCTTCTGAATTGTCGTGGACGGATTGGGCAATCATCTCAAACGGAATTGCATTTCCTTTAAGGTTACAATATTTTTCAACAAAAAAATATTCGGGATTTTTGCAAAAACTGAAAAAGCTGAACCTTTCAGCCAGTTCCATGACAGCGCTTGCTTCAGCCTGATAGGGGGTAGCACCTTTTCCCATCTGTTTTTTCGTTCCGATTATTTCGACGGCATCTTTTCCGCAACTGCTGAAATAAACCGGGATGTCCAATCTGCCTTTATCGATTCTTACCGTATATTCAAGGATATCAAGATCAACTTTTTTTAATTTTTTTTTGAAACGGATAACCGTCTCCTCGGGTGACAATATCTTGTCCTGATCCAGTGTAAAACGTTTGAAGGCATCCTTTAAGATGATTTTGTTGGTCATAGTTTTTCCTTTTTAAAACACATGTTCACGATTTTGATTATAGTGAAGTCTCCTCGACCGAAAGGACGGGCTTTCAAAGAGCATGTCGGCCAAGTTCCGTACCCTTAATTTTCAGCCTACACTAAAAAGTGCACCAGGCCTGGAAAATTTATTAAGGCATAATCCTAAGGCTAAAATATTTTTATATGCTTTAAAACAATATGGGTCAAATATTTTTAACATTTCATGCTGATGAATTTACTGTCGGGTATTTTTTAAATTGACCGATTCTTTGGAGTTTGATATTAAAAGATAAGCTTTTTTATGGGGATGTAGCTCAGCTGGGAGAGCGCGGCGTTCGCAACGCCGAGGTCGAGGGTTCGATCCCCTTCATCTCCATTTCAATTAAAACAAGGGCTTGAAAAATATTTATTCAAGTCCTTCTTTAATTGGTTATGGTGATGTAAACAGGCATGTTGTTTTTTGTTCAAATTTGTTGTAAGAATAAGGCGTATTGATAAATTCAACAATTCAATCTACAATTCAAACAATTACGTTTCTCAAAGTTTCAGAATTTGTCCTTGTAACAATGAACAAAGAAGGAAGAGGCATTAGTGTTATGGAGCGTACAGCCGAAGTTGAACGAAAAACAAAAGAAACATCGATTCGCATTGTGCTTAAGTTGGGAGGCAGCGGTAAAAATGAGATATCATCAGGAATCCCTTTTTTTGATCATATGCTGACACTTTTTGCCGTTCACGGCTTTTTTGATCTATCCATCGACGCTGCCGGAGATATCGATGTCGATTTCCATCACACCATAGAAGATGTTGGGCTTGTCCTGGGGGATGCGTTTGACAGTGCTTTAGGCGACAGAAAAGGGATAAAACGATTCGGCCATGCGGTTACTCCGATGGATGACGCACTCGCTTCTGTGGCCGTTGATTTGTCCAAGCGTCCTTTTTTGGTTTTCAATGTTCCGGCAAGACCAACATCCGAAGGACATGCTTTCACATCTCTCACCAAGGAATTTTTAAGGGCATTTTCAAACCGGTGCGGAATGAACCTTCATGTTAATGTTTTTTACGGTGATAATGAACATCATATTAATGAATCTATTTTCAAAGCCGTCGGAAGGGCTTTGGGCCAGGCTGCTTCTTTTGATGACCGGATAAAAGATGTTCGCTCATCCAAGGGTGTTTTGTAATCATACTTAACCCTCCTTAACCCGGAGAAACCGGAGTCAAATTTAAATTATATCGAATATTTTTCACTCTTATCTGACAAATAGCGCTCTATATTTCGTCCCGACAGGCGAAAATCGTCAATCGTTTGTGGTTAAGTAATTATTCAATTTGGTATTTTGCTATAAAGTAAAAAAAAATCATAATTAACCCACCAAAAATTTTTGCCAATGAAACCATTACAAACATATAATGTATTGTTTAAAGCTTTTCTTTTGACAGGTATGGTGTTTTTCTCGGCTTGCGGAGGAGATACTATTGTAAAGGAAAATCCGCCAAATCTGACTGGAATAGAAAAAATATTGATTCTTCCTTTTACGGATATGGCTTCAGTATTTGGAGAAGGTGCGAACGGTCGTTGTCCGGTGTGCGGAAAGGTCTTCACCACAGGAGAAGTGGCGGGAGGCGCTGCCGCTATGCTTACTGAACATTTATTTGATTTATTAAAAGATCGAAAAGATATTGAACTGATACCCAGCAGCCAGGCCCAAGGGGTTATGTCAAAACTGCTGGCGGGAAGCAATAAAACGGTGCAAGAACGAGACTTGCAACTTGAAATAGGGCGTGCCCTAAATGCCGATGCAATATTTGTTGGGTACATTTATCGTTTCAGAGAACGAGTCGGTAATGAATATTCAGTCGATTTGCCGGCTTCTGTAGCTTTTGACATACACTTTATCCGTGTCGAGGATGGCCGCGTGTTATGGAGTGCTCACTTCGATGAAACACAGCAACCCTTGTCCGATGATCTTTTTCGGCTGGGACTTTTTTTAAAAAGAAAGGCCAAATGGATCACCGCAAAAGATATGGCAATTTCCGGCCTAAAAGATATGCTTAAAGACTTTTCTGTTCCTGCCAAAACCGAAACATTTGAAAATAGATAAAGCGATGCTTATTATCCCTGCCGTTGATATAAAAAATGGAAAGTGTGTACGGCTCTCACAAGGACGAATGGATGCAGAAACGATTTTTTCGGATAATCCTGCGGCTATGGCAAAGAGATGGGAAGATGAGGGGGCTGAGATTATTCATGTTGTTGATCTTGACGGTGCCATTGAAAAAAGTCCACAGAATCTCGATTCCATAAGAAAAATCATAGATAGTGTAAATGCGGATATACAGGTTGGAGGGGGAATCCGGAACGAGAGAACTATAAAAATGTTTTTAGAAATTGGGGTCAAAAGGGTTGTTATTGGTACTGAAGCCATTCAAAACCCGAAACTCGTAAAAGATGCTTGCAGGACATTTCCAGGTCAGATTGTTGTAGGTATTGATGCACGTAGCGGGTTGGTTGCCATTGAGGGGTGGACTAAGACAACCCAAATAAGAGCTGTGGATCTTGCAAAACAATTTGAAGATTGTGGCGTTGCGGTTATTAACTTTACAGATATCCATCGGGATGGAATGAAGACAGGCCCAAACATCGATGAAACCCGTCATCTTGCTGAAGCGGTTTCTACACCGGTAGTCGCTTCAGGTGGGGTTTCTTCTATGAGGGATATTCAAAATCTCTTACCATTGGAAGCCGTCGGTGTCGTTGGGGTCATTACCGGTAGAGCTTTATACAGTGGCAGCCTAAATCTTAAAGAGGCCATTAGAACCTTAATCGCTAAACAATAAATCTATCCGGAGCATCGAACCCTTTGAAAAACAGGAATTTTTGTTCGAGTTCGACCTCAGCCTGCAGGACTACGCTTCGGAAGGGAAGGCGATAATATTAACTATTGTCCATCCATAAATGGTCTTTTTATCCAATTTCTGCGTTATGCTCAAAAAATAATCCTCGGAATATCAATTATATGCCTGTGGTTATTTTTTTCGCATGCCTTGATCTTGAACAAAAAATCCTCATTTATGGATGGGCACTAACTATCCCAGTACGATCTGTCGGACTTACAGGGGGGCAGGAATACCTAAGGTTTCACATCAACTAATTGAATAGACAGGATATATGATAATTGTCTTGACAAACCAACAAATAATAGTTACTTTTAAAAGTTCAAATAAAATAGAAAATAATTGATCATATTTGACGGTTCTTCAAAAAGCCTTTTTAAGCTGTTCAAAGATAAATTAGGGATTTTGGTTATCAAAAGACTTTTAAGAATTCATCAAACTTGATTTTAGATTTAACTTTTATATGAAATAAAGATAAATATGTTCAATTATATCAATGCAAACAAACTATTACAGTTTATTGGCTTCTTCTCATTTTAAGAACCTTCCATAATGATCGGTTTCTCTATTTTCAGTCATACCATTTTCATCTCGATGGAGGTTGGTCTTTTTGACAATTTTTATTCCTGAAGATAAGGTTTTAGAGATTAAAAATTCAGCAGATATTGTAGAGATCGTTTCAGAAAGTGTTCTGCTGAAAAAAACAGGAAAGAACTATGTCGGTCTTTGCCCGTTTCATTCTGAAAAAACCCCGTCTTTTACCGTAAGTCCCCAAAAACAAATATTTTATTGCTTTGGTTGTGCCGCTGGAGGGAATATTTTTAGTTTTATTATGAAACGCGATGGGATTTCTTTTCCAGAAGCCGCACGGATTCTTTCCAAACAATACGGCATCAATATTCCAGTTAAAACGATGTCAAAAGAGCAAGAGATCCAAAGGAGCGAAAGGGAAAAACTGTTTGAAGCAAATAGACAGGCGATGGTTTTTTTTTGCAACAACCTGTTCAGTGGGCCTTCAGGAAAACTGGCTATGCAATATCTCAACAAAAGGGGAATAAGCCAAGAGACGATAAAAATATTTAGGATTGGATACGCTCCAGAGGGTTGGAACAATATCAACAATTTTTTCCAAAAAAAGAAGATCCCCTTCGATATTGTAGAAAAAGCCGGGTTGATTGTAAAAAGAGAAAAAAAAGATGGCTGTTATGATCGGTTCAGAAACCGAATAATATTTCCAATATTTAATGTGAACATGCATGTGATAGGTTTCGGCGGACGAGTATTGGGTGATGATTTGCCGAAATATCTAAACTCTCCGGAAACGCCGATTTATAATAAAAGTTCTTCTTTATATGGCCTTCACCGGGCCAGACAAAAATGCAGGCAGACTGAAACAGTTTACATTGTTGAAGGATATTTTGATCTATTGGCCTTACATCAGAATGGTATTCAAAACTCAGTTGCAACATTGGGGACTTCTATTACTACGGAGCATGTTCATATCCTCAGAAACATTATCGGCAAGGATGGTCATGTGGTGCTCGTTTTTGATTCTGATGATGCGGGCATGAAGGCTGCACTGAGAAGTTTGGGAATCTTTATGAATGCCGAAGTCGATGCAAAGATTATGCTTTTACCTTCAGGACATGATCCTGACTCCTATCTTTTTGAATTCGGATACCAATCATTTTTTGATATTGGCAAAAGTGCAAAGAGCCTTATATCTTTTCTTATAGATACATTGATAGATAAATACGGACTTAGTGTCGAAGGAAAGATCCGTGTGATTTCAGAGATGAGAGAAACGCTAGCATCCATTGATGACGGTGTGGCCAGATCTTTGTATATAAAAGAGCTTTCCGAACGTGTTGGGATTCAAGAAAACGCTGTTCTGGAAAAGGTGAGGGAGCTATCTTTTCGAAATAGAAGCAGCACCAAAAAGAATGCATTTTTAAACGATGAATTTGTTCGCAGCCACAGAACAAAAGGTTATCAGAAAGCTGATAAAAAAAAATCATTTCATGGCAAGTGGGCAAAGCTCGAGCAACAGATTATTGCTATGATGCTTCAATTTCCGCCAGTTTTATCCGAAATTGATGAGCGGGGCATACTTGATCTTTTTGAGGACAGCCGCTTGAAAGCGATTGGAGATTTAATTCTGGCACAACAAGATCGTTCGGATATAAATATTGTTGATGTTATCAACTTAGTTGATGACAGTGAGGAAAAGGGCATTGTTGCTTCCATGGCATTTGGAGAAAATAAGTGGGATTATGATGGATGCCTTAATATTTTAAACCGATTCGAGTCGAAGCGTAATAAAAAAGAAAATACCTTGGTTAATAAAATTAAAGAAGCCGAAAAGAACAATGATTTCGAATTAGTTTCAAAACTGTTGAGTAAAAAACAAAAATTGGCGGTGCTGTCTGAAAAAAAGAAGATGGCGTTATTGAAATAAAAAATAATGGTGTCCATCCATATTTCACAGGGCAGGCGCAGAGATTGGGCAAAAAGACCATTTATGGATGGACACTAAATCAAATGGAGTCTGTAGGAGGCTATATACATGGCAAAGAAGGCCGCTACAAAAAAGAAAAAAAGTAAAGATATTACAAAAAAAACACTGGACAAGCTTATTTCAAAAGGTAAAAAACAGGGTTTTCTAACTTATGACGAGATAAACAAAGCTCTTCCGGATGATACCCTTTCATTGGATCAAATTGATGAAACGCTTATCATGTTAAATGATCTTGATATTGAAATCATAGATGAAAAAAAGAACAAGTTAACTCGATCTAAAAAGATAAAAATATCAGCGGCTCCCGCACCTGAATTTGGGTCGGTAACTGATCCTGTCAAAATGTACTTGCGTGAAATGGGGTTGGTAACTCTTTTAAGCAGAGAAGGTGAGGTCATTATTGCTAAGGAGATAGAGGCAGGAGAGCAGGAGGTTTTAAAGGCTCTGATAGATACAAACATTGTTGCAGAATGCATTATAGGACTTGGATATCAAATAGAAAACAGGGAGATTCGACTAAAGCAAGTATTAAGAGATGTCAGGGATATGGACGAGGTTGGTACATATATTGACGAAACGATCCAGATCGAAAGGTTTTTAGATACAGTACGTGATATCCGGTCTATTCATGAAGAAAATAAAGCATACCGGGAGAAACTTTTTGCATCAAATCTTAAATCAGATGAACAGCGTCGTATTAGAAGGTGCATCACCCGCAGGAATAATAAAATATTTGATTTGCTTAAGGAATGGCGTTTTGAGACTGGGGTGATTGATAAGATTGAGAAACTTGTCAGGGAGAACATTGAGTGGTTTGATTTAATGAACAAAACAATTGTGATGAGTGCTGATTCCCTTGGCATATCGGTTACAGAATTTCGAACCAACTTAACGACCAAGACCAAGTTTGTCCGGTGGGTTTGTTCACGTTGCGACCTTTCAAGGGAGGAAGGTGCCTTGCTCTTTGCCGAACTGAAGACAATAAAAGATCAGATTGCCGCTCGAGAGTATATCTTTAAGGCCAAGAACAGATCTTTAAAAAGGATTATGTCAAATGTAGATGAAGGGCGTTATAGAGCCAAACTCGCCAAAAGTGAACTGACAAAGGCCAATTTGCGACTGGTTGTCAGTATTGCCAAAAAATACACCAATCGAGGTTTACAATTTTTAGATTTAATCCAGGAGGGAAATATCGGCCTGATGAAAGCCGTTGATAAATTTGAATATAGGCGTGGTTACAAATTCAGCACATATGCTACGTGGTGGATTCGACAGGCCATAACAAGGGCAATTGCTGATCAGGCAAGAACCATCCGAATCCCTGTTCATATGATTGAAACTATTAACAAGCTTATTCGTACATCCAGATATCTGGTACAGGAGCTTGGGCGAGAGCCGACGCCTGAGGAAATATCGGAGAAGATGGAGATTCCGCTATCCAAAGTTCGAAAAGTTTTAAAAATTGCAAGAGAGCCGATTTCATTAGAAACGCCTATAGGTGAAGAAGAAGATAGCCATCTCGGAGATTTCATAGAAGATAAAAAGTTTATGCTGCCCTCAGATGCAGCTGTCAGTCTAAACCTCGCCGAGCAGACAAGAAAAGTTCTCGCGACGTTAACCCCGCGAGAGGAAAAAGTACTACGTATGCGATTCGGAATCGGTGAAAAGGCGGATCATACCCTCGAAGAGGTTGGACAGGACTTTGCCGTAACACGAGAAAGGATCAGACAGATAGAAGCCAAAGCTTTACGAAAACTCAGGCATCCCACCAGAAGTCGGAAACTGAAAAGTTTCATTGAGCAGACCCAATAAATTTACGAGCATGCGTATCGATGAATATGTTAGGCGGGTCCGTTTAAGAGCGATTAAGGGATAATTCATTTCACTGCTTTAATGCCGGGTAAACGCTTGACAAAATCATTTTAAGGGATTAGGTAATCAGTTTTTATGATGACGTTTGGGCCCATAGCTCAGCTGGCAGAGCCACCGGCTCATAACCGGTAGGTCCCTGGTTCGATCCCAGGTGGGCCCATCAGTTTGATAGCTAAGAGAAATGTGAGGTTAAAATCGTAACAAGAACAAACCAACCGAGTATAATTTTACAGAATAGATCTGTTAACAACATTGGCTTTAACATTACTCAGCCAGATACCCCTTGGTATTGCTTATGAGTTATGGGAGTTGAAAAATATGAGAAATTAAAAGCGTGGTTATAACAATGACCGCGCTTTTTTTGATTGGTCGGAATGGTATATATCCATTTAACACAGCAAAAATGACTGTGCGTGCTCACGGGATTTGCTTCCGTGTGAACACGTGCAAATGAGTTGGTAATTTATGATGAAAACAACAATCACCGATATTATCAAAATCATGGAATTATATGCTCCAAGCCGGCTTGCCGAAGAATGGGATAATGTAGGGCTACAGATTGGAGATAAGAACTGGCCGGTTGAGACCATCTGGATTGCTTTAGATCCAACTCCTAATGTTGTTAAAGACGCCAGCAGAAACGGTGTTGACCTCTTAATTACACACCATCCTCTGATTTTTCGTCCTATAAAATCGATCAATTTTAGCAAGCCTCTGGGCTCCATCATTCAGATGGCGTCTCAGCATCGGTTGGCGATATTCTCAGCCCATACCAATCTTGACAACGCAATGGATGGCCTTAATGATGTCCTGGCTCGTCGTCTAGGGCTTAGAAATCTAAAAGTACTGGGACATGCAAAAAAAGATGAAATGTTTAAACTGGTCGTGTATGTTCCGGTGGCGCATGAACAGGATTTCATGACGTCATTTTTTGAAACCAAAGCTGGTGATATCGGTTCGTATAGTTGCTGTTCATTTAGAAATAAAGGTAAAGGTACATTCAATCCGGGACCTTCGTCCAAACCGTTTGTCGGCAACATCGGAGAAATATCCCATACGGATGAGGTCAGGATCGAAACTGTTGTGCGAAAAAAAGATTTAATTGGTGTTATTGATCATATGAAGAAAAACCATCCTTATGAGAGAATGGCATACGATGTTTATCCGCTATTGACATCTGAAGACACACAAGGTTCGGGCCGCATTGGAAAGCTTGATAAAAGTATGAATCTTAAATCTTTTGCTGCTTCAATTAAAACAAAGTTGGGCCTTGATCACATAAAGATTGCAGGAAATCCTGATTTGATAATAAACCATGTTGCTGTTTGTTCGGGGAGTGGTTCAAGTTTTGTGAACCACTTTGTAACATCCGGAGCCCAAGTTTATGTTAGCGGAGATTTTGGTTACCATGATGCCAGAACAGCGGAAGCAGAAAATTTGGGACTCGTCGACATCGGGCATTTTGCATCAGAACATTTAATCGTTGATGTGCTTGCAAATCGGCTTGATAAAATTATATCTGAAACAGGCATTGATGTCAAAATCGAAGCATATAAACTTGAAAAAGAACCGTTTATGATATTATAATAGTACTAAATTAGTGGAGATTTGAACGCATCTTGTTTTAAGATAAAGAATGAAGAGGATGAATAGGCAAATACTAATTTTCAACAGTCAATGGACAGCCAAATGGTGTAAAAAGACATGAAGGAACAGATTAAAGTATTGGTAAAACTACAACATCTCGATACAGAAGCCGAAAGAATTAAATCAACATTGAATGATGTGTCAAAAAAGCTGGAAAATCTTGATTCAAGCCTCAAAGAAATTGAACAAAACATAAAAAACCAAGTGTCTGTTCTCAATGAATTGAAAAAAGAGTATCGGGACTATGAGTCTGATGTTAAAATAAACCTTGCTAAAAATAAAAAAAGCCAGGAAAAGCTTAGATCAGTAAAAACGAACAAAGAATATCAGTCAATGTTAAAAGAAATTGAAGACGTAAATTCAAAAAACTCCTTGATTGAAGATAAAATGATAGAATGCTTGGACCGCATTGATGAAACAGAAGAGATTATTGCAAAAAGGAAAGATGATTATTTAGAGTTGTCAGATCACATAAAAAGCGAAAAACAAAATATCGAACATGAAGCCGTAATTGACAAAAAGAAGCTTGATGAACTGGATATGGACAGGAAAAATGTCTCCGGTCTTATCGACTCTCAATTATTTAAAAAATATTTAGTGATAAAAGACCAACAGCGTGGAGGGATTGCTGTTGTACCGGTAAAAGATGCTGTATGCCATGGATGTAATGTAAACCTTCCGCCACAACTGTACAATGAGCTTTTTCGATATAACAGCCTTAAATTTTGCCCCAATTGTCAAAGGATAATATATTTAAAAGAGTAAAGTAATTACAAATAGCTACGGTTCGAGCAATTCAGACGATCGCTGGATTAAATAAATGATTCAGAGGAAAGTCCGAACACCACAGGGCAGGGTGCTCCTTAACATGGAGTCGCGGCAACGTGAAGGATAGTGCAACAGAAAGTATACCGCCCCGCCTTCAGGCGGGGTAAGGGTGAAACGGTGCGGTAAGAGCGCACCAGTTCTCCGGGTGACCGGGGAAGCTTTGTAAACCCCATCCGGTGCAAGACCAAATAGGGGAACGTTTGAGAGCGGCTCGTTCAAGTTCCCGGGTAGGTCGCAAGAGATGCCGGGCAACCGGCATTCGAAGATGAATGATCGTCAACCGATCAAGAGGTAACTCTAATCGGATACAGAATTCGGCTTATGAGTTGCTCGGGCCCTAGCAAACTTTACTCTTTTTTATATTTATCAAAAACCATTAAGGCGGTTTCTGAAACCCAGAAGGAAATGATGTAGATGATGAAATTTCAGAAAACGGTTTGTGACATATCTTTTTCAGAGAAGGTTAGGATATTCTCCAACGATTACTTGAAAAGTTGCATCTATATTTCTAATTTTAGTTCGTCTCGGTATCTTTTTACAAAAATGCTCTTTTCAAAACTCATCGGTGCTTCTCAAGTGCTTGAAGATTTTCTTGACTTTCATGGTGCCAAAAACAACACAAACTTATATTTTTATAGAGAACTTTCAGCAACTGTCCGGCATTTAAGCCTTGGTGGATACTCCCAGACTCATATTTTAAACCGGCTTGACTTTTATGAACTCCCTGATAGCGAGACATTTGAAGAACAGGGAACTGCCACCCTATATTTTTTAAGAAAGTCTCTCACTAAATTGGCGCCGGTTATCATAAAAGAGGCTCAAAGGCTTAACATACCGTTACCGCAAGAAGATATATATGATATGGATGATTTTCCAGGCATTATAACTGGTGAGACGCTTGATTATGATATCGACGATATTGATAAGGATCAGCAAAAACAACATATCGTTCAAATTGCCAGTGAATTTCTAAGCATCTCGGAAAGTTTTGAAGATCTAAAATTTTATGAACCATACAACCTGAAAGAGATGTTGAAGATTGTTCCGGAAAAAGTCAATGAAGTGAACATGAGGCGTTTTGAGATGCTTGTTCATAACCTTCAATCTTCGTTCGATACCTATGTAATTCATGGTGGATACAGATTTGGGAATAAAAAGCTTAAAGATTTACGGGGTTTTTTTTCAGTCGTATTTCATCTTCTTCAAATGATTGGAAGGCTTCTCCATTTTTATGAGCGGCATCTCCATAAGGCAGGATACAAAAATATCTATAAAAAGGTACAAGATCGATTATCATCTTTAATTGATCCCGAGGAACTTCTTGATCGAACTATTAATTACGGCCTTTATTATATATGCCATTTTCTTACTAGAGGAAGAGAATTAGCTCGAGACATTCTGAACGAGAATGTTGAACGCGCTTCCATTAAAGTGGGCGTTCCCGTAAGTCTTGGTTTCCACAGCCGGCCCAGCCTTTTGGTGGCAAAGACTGTTCAGCATTATGGCGGCCAGGTGGAATTGTGTGTCGGCGAAGACCGGTTTGATGCCAGCAGCGTCCTCGACCTTCAATGGGCGGGAGGAAAAATTCAAAAAGAAAAATTTACGGAAGTTATCTTTGAGGGTGATGTTCGGGCGCTGAACGATATTAAAATCCTTGCCAGTGTCAATTATGGTGAAGATACAATGGGGAAGGGTGTCCCTCTGCCTAAAGAGTTGAGTTATCTCAAATGATTGAAAATTGATATTGCTTTAATAAAGAGCTATTATGGTTTCTGCGATTATTGTAGCTGCAGGAAAGGGTATCCGGATGAAGGGTACGATGCGAAAGCAGTACCTGGATCTTTCCGGACGACCGGTTTTAGCGCATTCGATAATGACTTTTGATTCATGCAGCTTGGTAGATGAAATCTTTCTTGTCATTCCAAGAGAAGATGTCGAATATTGTCAAAAAAAAATCATCTCATTACTCGACCTTAAAAACCACATAAACCTTGTCCACGGCGGGGACAAGCGTCAAGACTCTGTGTATAACGGGCTTAAAGCGATAACGAAAAATACAGAAACCGTTGTCATCCATGACGGGGTACGTCCGTTTATTCAGCCTGAAGATCTTAAGGAATGTATTCTCGTTTCAAAAAAATATGGCGCTTGCATCCTTGGCACCCCGGCCAGCGATACATTAAAGCGTGTCAACAAATCGGATATTATCGAAACAACACTTTCCAGAGAAAATATTTGGCTTGCCGAGACTCCTCAGGCGTTTAAATATGATCTTATATTAAACGCCCATGAAACTGCACGGCGAGATGGATATGTCGGCACTGACGATGCATCGCTGGTGGAGAGAATGGGAAAAGATGTAAAAATAATTAATGGCGGTAGATTTAACATTAAGATTACCAAAAAGGAAGATCTTGTTATTGCAAAGGCCATGTTCGACGCAGGGCTGATTTGATTAGAAGCTATCTCAAAATAATCTTTTGGCCCAATCTCGGCGTTGGGGCCTCTTTTTAAATCCTCGACATACTTGAGTATGCCTGCGGGTTAAAACTCGGCACCGCCTTGATCTTGAACCAAAATCTTTATTTTGAGATGGCTTCTACATTAAACGGATGATTTTCAAACCTAAGTTGAGCGATTTTTCAAGTTTGCCGCAGATACAAGGAAGATGTTGTTTCGCTATAGTCGTCTATGCGGGACGACATCTGACGCAATAGACGCGGTGAAATTGGAAATCCCGCAGGGTTTCGAATTATTGAAATTCAAAATGTTAGAATACCTTAAAAATATTGTTAAATTAATCATTTCGAAAATTTGAAACGCTCAGCTTAGGTCAAATATTCATAAGATCGTTACACGATTTTATTGGAAGGTTCAGAATTATGCCGATATATGAATACGAACATCTCGATAAATCCTGCGCACGGGGCGAGCTATTTGAGGTTAAACAATCCATTCACGACAAAGTTCTGACCCGATGTCCCACTTGTGGAGGACATTTACGCAAGCTCATATCACGCATTAACTTAAACACGCCAAAAACAAACAGTGAGTTACGGGATCTTGGATTTACCAAACTGGTAAAAAGAGATGATGGCGTGTATGAAAACGTAACGGCTCGCAATAAAGACAGTCGGCTGGTCATTCGTGATAAACCCGAAACACTCCCTGATTTGAATAAAGCCATTAGAGATTAACTTCTAATAGAAGTGATGATGCACATAAAATTGTGCAATCACGCACAGATTTATGTGCTTAATTGAAAAATTCAGAGTGTTTTCATCCGCTCATATCTATCCAATCCAATTCACCCATTTTTTCTATTCAAAATATTAAAAAGTGCGGATCTTTAATAATTACAAGAAGTTTAAACACCAATATCCAGGCCCCCTACTATAAAAAAATAATTCATGGCATGATTTTTGGATAGCATCTTCACAAATTGGGAATTCCCTTCAAATTCTTATGTGTTTTTATCAACAACGATTCATTAACAAGTGTCCATCCATAAATGAAGATTTTTGTTTAAGATTAAGGCATGCGAAAAAAATAACCACAGGCATATATTTAATATTCCGAGGATTATTTTTTTAGCAGAACGAAAAGATTAGACAAAAAGACTGTTTATGAATGGGCACTAACAAAAGGAGGTCGACATGACGGCGACAAAAAGAATGATTGTTTTAATTGTTGCATTGGCAATGGTCGTGGCGTTTAGTGCACCATCATGGGCGGCAGATGCCGGAAAGATTAATCTCAACAAAGCAACAGCAGCAGAACTTTCTCAACTCAAAGGGATCGGAATGAAATATGCGGAAAGAATCGTGGAATTTAGAGACAAAAATGGTCCTTTCAAACAAGTTGAAGACCTGCTAAAAGTTCAGGGTATCGGTCCAAAAACATTGGAAAAAAATAAAGACCGAATTATTGTCGAATAAAAAGCTTCAAAACAGGTGTAATCAACTATCAGATTTGTGGGGTGGTTGATTACACCTGTAATATAAATCTTACCGTTTTTAAAAGATGAATGATTTAAAAATTACCGTTGATTATCGTGAAAAAGCATCAGGACTCACTGATTTACTAAAAAGAAGTGGTGCTTTAGTAGAAATAGCAAAGTTGTCTTATGGAGATTACATCATCAACGGTACGATAACCGTAGAACGAAAAACAGCCAAAGATTTTCTTATATCAATCATTGACGGGCGATTATTTAATCAACTGTCAAATTTGAAAAAATTCTGCAATCATCCAATTCTACTTATTGAGGGAAACCCCTACGAAACTGACCATAATTTTGACAGAATGGCTATCAAGGGTGCTATCGTTTCAACCCAAACCATATGGTATGTGCCTGTTATCTTTTCTCGTACAAAAGAAGATTCGCGGGATATTTTATTAATGATAAGCAAACAGCTTGGAACGTGCATTGATGTTTTACCGCTACGGGGAAGTTATCGACCTAAAAGGATAAAATCAAAACAATTGTACCTATTGCAAGGTCTTCCTCAAGTTGGGCCCAAACTTGCGAAACACTTAATACTGCATTTCAAATCTGTTTCAAAGGTCATGAATGCGTCTGTTCAGGCTTTGACAGAGGTTGATGGAATCGGAAAAATATCTGCAGAGGGAATCCGAGAGGTTCTTGATGCAAAAGTTTGTTGAGATATTTTTAAGATCAACTTTCCAGACATCTTTTCCGTCCACCGACTTACAACACCGCTTTTTTTCATTTAACAGCGGCGCAGCCGCGTTTTATAAAATCGCGAAGCGATTTTATTGCTTGACAGAATTCCCCATATGTGTTCATTTGTTGAACAAGCGACAAATCAGACTTAAATCTCATCAAATATAGCCTATAACTACGAATAGTTAATTTATAATTCGTATGTAACTTACTGGGCGGAGCTATATAGTTTGCCAAGCTATTCTTAGACCTTTGATAAACGCCCCCTTTTGCCCAATCCCGGCGTTAGGCTCAAATTTTAATCCTCGAAATACTTAATGTATGTCTGTAGTTAAAATTTTCGCCTTCCTTGGCCTTGAACAAAATTGAACGTTTTTCAAAGGTCTCGCTTTTCCTTGCAAAAACCCTTTCAATTTTCCTTCCATAGTCCATAAAAAACAATCAGCTTACAACATCTTAACTCATGGACACTCAAGATATTCGCACGTTAAAATTACTCGAAGAGATCGACAAGGATTATACCCAAAGCCAGCGGGATTTATCCAACAAATTAGATATTTCTTTGGGCCTCGTTAATTCTTTTGTCAAACGCCTTGCAAATAAAGGGTACTTCAAAATCACCATGATTCCTAAAAATCGGGTCAAATATATCCTTACACCAAAAGGAGTCATGGAAAAAACGCGTCTGACATATCAATACCTTCAGTATTCGTTCGAACTTTATAGAGGAGCTCGCAGAAATC
>Ga0210123_1000518_pt1 | contig 23778 bp, 21 predicted proteins | sample Muzzi_PWB_D2_FD_185535 | JGI IMG/M metagenome (GOLD analysis project Ga0210123, IMG submission 185535) | Wetland microbial communities from San Francisco Bay, California, USA, that impact long-term carbon sequestration - Muzzi_PWB_D2 (SPAdes) | ecosystem: Environmental > Aquatic > Marine >... | reverse complement strand
GTCAATAGATCTATAATTTCCTGTTCTTCGTAAAGCCTTTTATCAGCCCCTTTAAGTGTGTCAGAAATGCTTGAATGAATTACTGTCCACTTACGCCCGCGTTTTGACAATTTACGGATGGATTCATCGAGCATTTTGAGGTGGATGTGTGAGAATATATCCTTGCCGCCATGTTCTTTAAGGCCCTTTACGTAGTTGAAATTAGTTCGTTCATCCGGCCAATATAGAGCCGATGCGAGGCCATCAATGTAGCATGAGCACAGGATTCGGGCTTCATAACGATGGTCAGATCTATACAGCTCTTCAAGATAGCCTGATTTCTTATCGAAGTCATCAAAGAATGCTCTAATATACTCCATCTTTGCTCTCTGGTCTTCCTCGGAAATGGTAGGCATGGGTTCTCAACCTCTTAAATTGATCACCTAAAGATGGTGCATAACCAGTTAGTAGATAGTTTCTGTATAACTTGCAGAAATTAAATTCTTGATAAATAATTTTGAGATATTTTAGAGTTTCCTAACTGCATAACTCCAAATATGAATGTTATACAGAAAAAGGTATAACCCCATGAAACCTATCCCTTCCGGAATCAAGATCCTTTATGAGAATGAAATGATTTTTCTTAAACCCCCCTCAATCAAACAACCTAAAGATTCCCATTAATTTTCATACAACATTCAGGTATTTCGAAATGCACTTGTTTATGGGCATGAATGCACATAAAACTGTGCATCGGATATATTAAGCATGAAAAAGATATGAAATAAATGCATTCATATCAAATTGTTATAATTGCAGTAAAAGAAGAGCATTTTTTGCAGTATGAGAAAGAGATAATAAAACTTTATTTATTCAAACTAATTAGTAAGAAAAAAATCAAATAAAATCAATAAAAAATGCCGGGGTCGGGGGTCAGTCTGTTAATTGCTCAAGAGATATTCCAAGGGCTTTAGCAAGCTTACGAAGCGTTGCTGTTCTTGGATTCGCATCAGGCTTTTCAAGTTTTGCATATGCCGGTTGACTCATCCCTGCTCGCTTGGCAACTTCAGTCTGCGTCAGACCAAGATATTCACGCCAAGCTTTAAGTAAGCTATCACCTCTGACAACATTTGCTTCAACGACTTCCTGGGGAAACCACACATCAGATTCATCAGGGACATAGTTTTTGACAAGCTCCTGATAAACATCCCAAGGGATGACTGCAAAAGCAGGTTTGTCGCCCTGTTTTATTATTTGCGGTTCAGTAAGTCCGTTCATCGCGTTTTTTAACCTCCTGGATTGCAATTATCTTTATCTGGCCGTCAAAATCGAAAAAGACTCTATAACGACCAACACGCAAACGGAAGTCATATATATGGTTCTTCAAAGGCTTGACATTCTTGCATTCAGGGAAATTGACGAGAGATCGAGTTGCATCGGTGATTGCCATACGGTATTTAATTGGAATTTTTGCCAGCTGTCTTTTTGCCTTTTTGCTCCATTTGACTTCATTCATGGGCGATTATAACCAAATATAACCTTATGTCAAGGATAAATATAGCTTATTATGTCTTATTGATCGAGTTTTTCGTTGGGCATCTAAGAATCAAGGGGCGCCGTTGTAGCTTCGACCCCGCTGCGCGGGATTTCCGTTTCACTACAACAAGCAGAGGGCAGAAGTTAAGATTACCTCCCAATTTTTATACTTGTTCCAAAATCTCCTGAATTGTTTTCAATAACTCTTTTCGTTCAAAGGGTTTTGATATGGTTTTTATGGCGCCCATGGTTTTGGCTATTTGAAGGTATGTCTCGGGATCAACCTTCCCGCCTCCGGACATGGCAATAATCTTGACATCATGGAACTCCCGACGAAGTTCCATAATAGTCTCTAGGCCGTCCTTTTCCGGCATAAGAAGATCGGTGATGATGAGATCTGCCGGATTCTCCCGATAGATCTTTATTCCATCTTCTCCACCAGATGCAGTTACCGTTTCGTACCCTTCGCGTTCTAATATATTTACGAGCAGATCTCGTATCATAGCTTCATCGTCAATGATAAGAATTCGCGCCATCCTTTTGTATTTCCTTTTCTTTAAATGACTTTATCAAAATATAATCATCAATCCAAAATCGGGAACCAGGGGTCCCCAGTTAAATTCGCCCCAGTTAAACAAATACAGACAGGTTTCACGGGGTAAACTTAGCTCGTCTTCTTCGAAACCCCGGTTAAACAAAAGCAATTGATTGGTTTAACCCCGATGGAATATAAATTTCAAATGCATTCCATTGGGCACGCAGGGTAAAAATTTAACCCCAGTACGATAGTAAACTACCTACGGGGCAGGCGGGGCCCCGATAACGGGATTTCCGTTTCACTACAACAAGCAGGGCTCAAAGCGGCAGGTTCCAAAAGAAAAGTCCCGTTTTGATAAAATAGGATACAATTTATATGCCAAACCTATATATTATTCATTTCTTGGAATATAATCTTTGGGGAATGCTAAAAGTCCTTTAATTACTTTATGTTAGAAAAACAGCCGATACGATAATTTTCGAAAGATTCTATTTTAAGGAATGCTTTTATGCAAGTGGAAGGATTGAGTGCACAGAAAATTGTGCACTCGTGCACAATTTTTTGTGCATACGAGGAGCAAGGGAAGGGCGCAGAGTTCGGAGGCCAGACATTTTCATTTTTGTCAATTCGACTCTTTCACGAAACAATAGATAAATGGGAATATGGGAGTGTGGGTCAATCGCTTAATAACAAGAATATTTGTGGATAGATGATTACTATGAATAATCCTTTTTACATAATAAAACTTAAGTATTTTGAACCATGGAGTTTACCAATTCGTACATAACATCATCCACGATTTCTATCCCCCAGCCTAAATCCTCCATTTCTTGGTTAACAGCGGTTAACGTGTAATATTCAGCATTACCTGAAATATCAAAAATGTCTTTGATGAGCCCTGGGATTTCAATGGGCATAAACCCCTTTGTTTGAAACCTCAGAAACAAATCATCTAATTTGTTTTCCATTTTTTTTGTCTCCTCAATAAACCTTTATTTTAAGTCACCATCTATAACAAACGCAGCATCTTATCCGAATGCCTGAGTGCGGTGTTCAGGCACATTATCTCTATTCGCTGTAGATTCGGTTACTATGCTTACAGATATTCTCCTTCATTCTGGGACTGATTTGGATTCTCTTCGGCTTTTATAATCTTTTTATCCAGTTTGCGTTGTCTTTTTTGATCTTTCTTTTCTTTCCTTGCTAATTCTTTCCCACGCTTTTTAAATGATTCACTTGACTTCGCCATACTGTCACCTCGGAGGCCGTTATTCTCGATAGTGATGAAAGGAAAAGGAATTTGGCCGGGATTATTTTGATTTTAAGATCTGGCCATTACAGATAGGACGAGTACTAATTCAAAAGAAACAAAAAGGCATCCCCTCAATATTAGAAGGAATGCCCTTTTTACTCAGAACATAAAGTTAAATCACAGTGACATTTGCAGCGGCAGGACCTTTTTGTCCTTGCTCTATATCAAAGGAAACTCGGTCGCCTTCATTGAGGGATTTAAAACCGGCTGCATTGATTGCAGAATGATGAACAAACACATCTGCTCCGTCTTCCTGCTCAATGAATCCGAACCCTTTGTGGTCATTAAACCACTTAACAGTTCCATTGGTCATGATAACATCCTCCTTTCAAAATATTTTCAAAATCTTAAACTGGAGGATGGTACATAAAAAAATGAACTGTTCCTTCAGAAAAAAACCGTCCTGCAGATTAAGCAGGACTTAATTGATTACACATATAATAAGCTTTGTTTAGAAAAAAAGCAAGCTAAATATTTGTTTTTTTTAAAAATTTTAAAATTCTCATTTAACCGTACAAAAACGAAGGGTTTGGAACAATTCTATGCGATTTTTAACCTGAGTTGAGCGATTTTCAAGTTTGCCGCAGATACAAGAAAGATGTTGTTTCGCTATAGTCGTCTATGCGGAAAGGCATCTGACGCAGTAGATGGGGTGAAATTGGAAATCCCGCAGGGTTTCAAATTATTGAAATTCAAAATGGCAGAATACCTTAAAGATATTGTTAAACTAACCATTTCAAAAATTTGAAACGCTCAGCTTAGGTTTAAGACTTTTGCCCCCCTAATCTTTCTCTCTTTCAGTTCCAGCAGCGCCTCGTTTGCCGATTCCAGGGGATATTCCTCGATTTCCGGTATGATGGGGATTTGGGCCGCCAGCTTGATGAATTCGCTGACATCGTTCCTGGCCACATTGGCCACACTCTTTATCTCCTTTTCCATCCAGAGATGTTCATGATAATTTAGTTTTAACAGATAATCTTTGTCTCTATCTTCTTTGCGAATGGCATTGATCACCAATCTTCCACCTGGCCTCAAATGGTTCATTGCTTCGACAACCGGCTTCCAGGCCGGCGTTGTATCGATGACAGCATCCAGCATTTCCGGTGTGTTGTCTTCGGTATTCCCGGCCCAGACCGCTCCGAGCTCTTTTGCAAAATCCCTTTCTTTTTCACTTCTGGCAAAAACAAAAACCTTTATATCACAATGTTGATAGTTGACCATTTTAAGGACAAGATGCGCAGATGCCCCGAAACCGGACAGTCCCAGGTTCTGACCATCCTTGATGTTGGCCAGCCGCAAAGACCGGTAACCGATGGCGCCGGCACATAAAAGCGGCGCTGCCTGGGAGTCGGAAAAAACATCCGGAATTTCATACGCAAAGTCTTCGGGCACCGTCATATACTCTGCATATCCACCATTGGCATCCCGGCCGGTGGCTCGGAACTCTTCGCACAAATTCTCTTCACCTTGTCGGCAAAAATCGCAATGACCGCATGCCGAATAAATCCAGGCGATCCCTACCCTGTCACCTGTTTTATATTGGCCGGCATGGGGTCCTTTCTCCTGGACCCTTCCCACAACCTGGTGCCCCAGGACCATGGGAAATCGAGACGGGGGGGTTCTTCCCTCAATTTCATCCAGCTCGGTGTGGCAAACTCCGCAGGCGGATATTTTTACCAATATTTCTTTTTCTTTGGGAGTAGGGATCGGCAGGTCCGTCAACTGAAGCGGGGTTCTGTTTTCCTTGAGATCGCAGATCTCGTTTAATACCATGGCTTTCATTTCGACGATACCCCTCGAAAATTTTATTCACCACAGAGACGCAGAGTTCACAAAGGTGTTTTTTTTATTTCTTTTTGTGGAGAGGACAAAAAGAAATAAATCCATGCCCTTCGGGCAGATTTTTTAAATTCCATCTACCTTGATATATGGCTTTGATGGATTGAATCAAATTAATGCTATATAGAGACCATTACAACAAGCGAAGCAAGGTTTTTGATTTGCCGGTATCCTTGCCCTGTTAAATCTGAAAGCCATTTAACCGGGGACCCGGCAAATCAAATATTATATACCCTCTGTGTCCTCTGTGCCTCGAATGACCCCCGCGAAGGTGGGGGGAATGGGCGGTGCAAATCTGTTCAGGTCGAAATTTTCGAAAAATCGGCGAACAGGCCGAACAGATCCGAAATCAACCCCAGCAAAGAAAGCCGGTTGTTGCGTATTTTTGTCTCTTTGCTCATGACCATAACACCGTCGAAAAAGGCATCCACAGGATCGCGCAGCTTGGCAATTTCCCGAAGCGCTCGATCAAAATGTCCTCTGTCAAGATGATTCGACACCTTTCCTTTGAGGTCTTTATAAGCTGAATACAATGCTTTTTCAGAATCGTGTTCAAACAGTTTTTCATCAACTTTCTTCTTTGCAGGAAGATCGGCCTTTTTAATAATATTGACCACCCGTTTGAAAGCGATGGCCAAAGGTTCGAAATCCGCGGCTGCTTTCAGTTCTTGAAGCGCACGAACGCGATTCCATACATTCGGCACATGATCCGTATCTGCATCGGCAACCGCTGCAATGACATCTTTGGAAAAACCTTCCTCCACCAACTGATACGTCACGCGGTTTTGTATGAATGTGTAAACCGGATCGGCAATCTCTTTGATTTTTTTTGCACCTTTTATGCCGTAAATACTCAGGCTCTTTTCAATCAATTTTTTCAAGGAAAATGAAAATCCCCGGTCATTCATGATCTGGATAATGCCGATGCCCTGCCGGCGAAGGGCATAAGGATCAGACGCGCCGGTAGGTGTGAGTCCCACTGAAAAGAACCCGCAAATGGAATCGATCTTGTCGGCAATACTGAGAAGCCCGCCGATCTCGGTCTCCGGAAGGGGGCCGCCGGAATAGGTCGGCCGGTAATGTTCCTCTATCGCGACTGCCACGGCTTTGGATTCTTTCTTGATGGACGCATAATTTCTTCCCATAACGCCCTGCAAATTCGGAAATTCGTAAACCACCTGACTGACCAGGTCGGCTTTGCACAGCCAGGCAGCCCTCAACACCTGTTTTTTTACATTCGGTTTATGCCCTACGGCATCCGCCAGATACGCTGCAATTTTTTGAATCCGTTGAACCTTTTCGTACATACTTCCCAGTTTGGCCTGAAAAAGCACGCCCTTGAGCCTCTCGACCCATTCATCCATGGATTCTTGAACATCGCTTTTGAAAAAGAATTGCGCATCCGAAAGACGGGCTCTCAACACCCTTTGATGTCCGGTGGCGACGAGTTTCATATCCTTTGTGCGGGTGTTGTTCACGGCGATAAAGCTGGGCATAAGGTTGCCGTTGTCATCGACCACGGCAAAATATTTTTGATGATGACGCATCGCGGTGATCAGGATCTCGCCAGGTATTTCCAGAAACGCTTTATCAAAGTTACCTGCCGTAGCGATGGGAAATTCAACCAGGTTCTTGTTGATATCGATGAGCGCTTCATCCGATAGTACCTTGCCGCCGACGTCTTTGGCAGCTTTATTAATTTCATTTTCAACAAGTTTTCGCCGTTCTTCAAAATCGATAATCACCTGGGCGTCTTTCAGGGTTTTGGCGTAATCGTCCGGCGAGGAGATCTTCACTTTCCCGGGCTGCATAAAATAGTGCCCGAAGGAATATCGCCCGCTCTTTGTATCCCCCACCTCAAACGGGATGATCTGATTTCCCAAAAGGGCCACGATATAATGGATCGGCCTGGCGAAGGTGATATTGAGTTCCGCCCATTTCATTGTTTTTGGAAAGGGCGTTGCCAGAATCATTTCCGGCAGTATGGTTTTAAGAAGCGTCCGAGTTGCCAGTCCCCGCTCCGCAACCCGCGCACAGACATAACGGCCTTTTTTGGTCTCTTTTATGGTTAAGGCGTTTACGGAGACCCCGACCTTTTCGGCAAATTTCAATGCAGCCGTTGTAGGCTTGCCGTTGGTATCAAAACCGACTTTTTCCGGAGGCCCCAATACTTCGGAGGTTAACGATTTCTGTTTGTCTGCCACCTGTTGAACTTCTATCGCAAGTCGTCTCGGCGTACCAAAGACTTTCGCGCTGCCATGTTCGATGCGAGCATCGGTCATTTTCTGTAAAAGCGCCGACGACAAGAATTCAAGCGCCGGTTCAATATAACCCGCCGGGATTTCCTCAGTCCCTATCTCAAGCAATAAACTTTTCATAATCACCTCTGTCTTTTGAATGCATCAAGTTATCTTGTTTTCCGACCATTTATTATATTTTTTTAACCGTTTAGTTTTTTGAAACAAATCGATGTTAAAGAAGCTTCATGTATGATTAAATTTTTGCCTGGAAGCTGTCTGAGTAAATTAGGGATCGTTTTGAAAGAACCATAAGCGATATAACTTTATGGGTGAATCCCTTTGTTAAAGCAAAAAACCTTTATAAATAGCCCAGAAAGGTTCTTTGATTACGAGCCCTTATTCACGAGTTCTTTCAGCAAAAATTTAATCATACATGAAGTGATCACTTGTAAAAAACAAAATTCTTGCGAAATTTTTATTTTTTCAACAACGGAAACCCCATGGCTTCTCTTTGTTTCAGATACCCTTCCGCACATGCTCTGGCAAGATTTCTTATTCGGCCGATATAACCGGTCCTTTCGGCAACACTGATGGCGCCTCGAGCATCGAGAAGGTTAAACGTATGCGAACATTTCAGGCAGTATTCATAGGCCGGAAGCACCAATTTTTCTTTAATCATTCGTTCGGATTCAGCCTCGTACTGATTGAAAAACTCCAACAGCATCTTTACGTTCGCCTTTTCGAAATTGTAAGTCGACTGTTCGACTTCCTGCTGATGGTGCACATGGCCGTAAGTTACGGTATCGGTCCATTTCAAATCGTACACACTGTCCACTTTTTGCAGATACATGGCGATTCGTTCCAGCCCGTATGTGAGTTCTACGGATATGGGAAACAACTCGACACTGCCGCACAATTGAAAATAGGTGAACTGGGTAATCTCCATTCCATCCAGCCACACCTCCCATCCAAGACCGGCCGCACCCAAAGTGGGAGATTCCCAATCGTCTTCCACAAATCGGATGTCGTGCTCCAAAGGATCTATACCCAGAACTTTCAGGCTCTGAAGATACTGCTGCTGAACATCATAAGGAGAAGGTTTCAAAATCACCTGATACTGGTAGTAATGCTGCAACCGGTTCGGGTTTTCACCGTATCGACCGTCGGTGGGCCGCCTCGACGGCTGAACATAAGCAACATTCCAGGGTTCGGGGCCGAGGGCTTTTAGAAGTGTGGTGGGATGAAATGTCCCGGCACCGACTTCCATATCATACGGCTGGGCCACCACACATCCTTTTTGTGCCCAGAATTTCTCTAGCGACATGATTACATCCTGAAAATTCATTTTCCCTTCCTTATCAATCTTTTTGTGATTAGTTAATTATGCTGGACGTTTTATGCAATATGCAACCAGCGGCCAGTACACTTTATTGAACCCTAATGAGGCGAAAGTCGAGGATGCCCCAGATTCGAGGCATCAAGGGTGAAGCCGTAGTCATCTACTGCGAACCCTTGATAACAAAGAAGATGGGGTGTCCTCGGCTTTCGCAAAGCCTATAAAAGCCCTTCTGCATCAATCTTCGTGCTCAGCAAGCGGGCATCCTTTCTTTTTGAAAGAATACCTTCCCATGTGCCTCTGAGTTTGTCAATATCCTCTACGCGACCCAATGCCCATATACAGCCACCGCCGCCTGCTCCTGTGAATCGTGCACCGCAACTCGCTTTCTTGGCGGATTCAACAAGCGCCTTGCCAACCTCGTCAAGTACTTCAGGCGTCATCTTCCTTCTGACAGCGGTCTCTTTATTCATCTGTTCACATGCACCGGCGATATCTCTTTTAATGAGCGCCTCGGCAAATTTATGGGTACATACTATAATTTCAGCCCAAAGTCCATGGTGCTTTCCTGAGAGAAATTGATTCACCCATTTTTGATTCACATTTTTCGATTCGTGAGGTATCCCGCAGTATGCCAGCAACAAGTTCCGTTCGAATCCGGACAAGTGCCGCTTCGGAATGATGGTTTTTTTCGTAAAAAAAGGACCTTGGCAATCTCCCGGCCAATGCCACACATTTGCACCACCGTAAACAGCCGCCAATTGATCCTGGAAGCCGCACGGCACACCTGCCACACTTGCCTCGATGGTCTGTGATAGAAAAGCGATGTTTTTTCTGGAAATAGGGGGTTCTCCCTTTTTCTCTTTAATCTTTGAAAAAGCCCCGACAAGGGCCACCGCAGCTGCGGAAGACCCGCCCAAAGCGCTCCGGGGAGGAGATGATGAGTCAATATCAATATGGATCCCTTCAGCCCTGAAATACGCTGCTATGGCAAAGATGAGCCCCAGCGGATGATCAAAAGGCGCTTTATCCAGAAGATATTCAGCGCTTTTAAATCCTTTTGAAGTGACTTTTATTTTGTTTTTGTCATATGGAAGAAGTCGCACCCTTGTTCTTAAATTTATCGCAATATTAACGGTACATGGAAAAAGATGCCGGAGGGGATAATAAAAGGTGCTGATATCCAGAGTGCCCCCCACGTCGATCCTGCACGGCGCCGAAGCTTCAATTTGATGGGATTCAATGATTTTGCGCATCTTCTTTTCTACGGTCATTCAGATTGACCCATAGTAGATTTATGTAATTTGACTTCGTTCTTCAATTTCACCGCAAAGGCGCAGAGAGCGCAAAGAAAAGATACTTTTCTTTTGCCGTTGAAAGGCCGGCAAAAGAGAAAAATCAATCGCTACGCGATATTTTTGGGTTCGAAATGCCCACAGGGCATGGTTCTTATTGTTTTCCGTCCTCTCAACGGAAAACAATATAATAAATAACCTCTGGGATCTCTGCGGCTCTAATGAGCGAAGCGAATGGGCGGTGAGCTATTGTATTAAAATGGATACAATTTCAAATCGACCCCTCTCGAAAATAAATATATCATGTTTGATTCTCATGAGGCCTGCATCTTTCATCCGGTATCTACCACTTTCTTATTTGTTGCAAAAATTTCAAACTCCGGGGTTCTTTTCCCAAATGATAGGGCACAAAGGTCTCCAAGAATTCCAAACCTTCCTTTAACGCATCAGAAGAAAACCTGACCCTCACTGCTTTGACCAAATCCCCTTTTTCTATCCACAAAAGCTGTTTAATGATTCCCTTTGAAAGAAATGTTTTCCGCGAGGTTTTGGAAGCACATCCGTCACATAAGATGCCTCCCTTTGCAAAATCAAATTGAACTCGGGTTTCCTTTAATTTCTCTACTTCAATGTGGCAGACGCTGCATTGTCCTAAATTTGGTGCAAGACCCGACAGGGTTATAAATTTCATCTGAAATAAAATAGAAAGTGCTGCTTCGGATGTCTGACAAGAATCGAGTTTTCTCAGCATGTATTGAAAGAGTTCGTAGATCTCAACTTGTTTCTGACCGCTTTCCATCCATTCGTTGATGAGTTGCGCCCAGTAGCTGGCATAAGCCGTCTTTAACATGCTGGTTCTAATGCTTGAAAAGGGATATTTTAAGGTGGCCTCCTGTAAAACCGGAAGCCCTTTTCTCCGGCCGGTGCTGTATACCACGTTCAATACCGAAAAGAGTTCCAGAATCCCTGCAAATCGTTTTGTGCTCTTTTTGGCGGATTTTGCTATGGCGGTTATTTTGCCTTCTTGAAGCGTAAAAAATGTAATAACTAAATCGTAATCTCCAAAATCGACCTTACGCAGCACAATTGCAGGCGTAGAATAACTCGACATCTTCTCATATACCCAGGAGGGTCGTGGCGATGATAAAATAGAAGGACACGCTGATGATATCAATGGCCGTGGTAACAAAGGGACCCGACGCAATGGCAGGGTCGATATTGATTTTCGCCAAGGTCATCGGCACCAAAGATCCGGCAAGGGCTGCTAAGGTCATGGAAGAAAGCACACCCAGCCCCACAGACAGGGCAAACAATTCACGGCTGTATTTTAGCTGTGCCACCACACCGACAACAAATCCGTAAAAAAGACCCAGCATCAGCCCCACCAAAAGCTGCTTGGAAACCACCGACCAGATATCACCGATAGCGAGACGTCCGGTGGCAAGTCCCCGAACCGTAATGGTTGAGGATTGAACGCCAATGTTGCCGCCCATTCCCATGATCACCGGAATAAACGCCGCCAGATAGGCCAACTTGCTTAAACTTGACTGAAAATACCCGATGATAAATGATGCAATAATTCCGCCGACGCAGCTCGCGAACAGCCAGGGCATGCGCATTTTGATATTTTTGAATATGGATGTGGTTTCAACGAATTCTTCGCCGACACCCACCATTTTCAAAATATCTTCCGTGGCTTCTTCTCTGATAATATCGATCACATCATCCACGGTAATAATACCGACCAATTTGTTTGTGTCATCCACCACGGGTACGGCAAGGATATCATAACGGGCAACGATTTTTGCCACCTCTTCCTGGTCCATATTCGTTTTTACCGCAAAAACATCTGTGGTCATAAAATTCTTAAGGGGTGTATTGGGCGGAACCACGACCAGCTGCCTCAAAGAACTGACGCCGATCAAATTGCCGTTCGCATCAATCACATAAAGATAAAACGGCATCTCTACGTCAAGATGCTCTTTTTGAAGCGACTGAATGGCCTCGCCGGCGGTTGTATCCTCTTGCAACGCAATAAATTCGGGGACCATGATGCCGCCCGCTGTATCATCTTCATAGTGAAGAAGGCCTTCAACTTCTTTTGAACCCTCCTTTTTCATTTTCTCAAGGATAGCATCGGACCTTTCCACAGGCATCGATCCCAACAGGTCGGCAACATCATCTCTTGGCATGAGATCAAGGATTTTGACGATATCGTCCACATTCATTTGATCTACCAGACCCAAAAATATGTCCTCGTCAAGATTACTGAAAATCTCGCCCTTTAAACTGACATCATCAATGAGCTTAAAGAGTCTGCGTTGATTATGAATTGACAAAGAATCAAACACCAGGGCCAGGTCCGCAGCGTGGGTTTTTTTGACAATCTTAAGAAGGTGACTGGTGGCATCTCTTCTTAGGAGTCTTTTTATGCTTTCAACGAGTATTTTGTTGGATTCACTATGCATATGTCACAATAAAATCGAGTTCTCCGATTTGAGGGGCTACTGAATGATTTTGACAACAGACTCTTTTCGCAAATTTCCAATCCATGCCTGATATTTGTTATCTATGCTTTCATTAAAGAGTATTCTTTCAATTTCGGGCGACATTTCTTCAAGCGTCTTTCCTGGAGTATTTACTATCTCTTCTATTAAAAAAATTTGATATCCCTGATCGGTATCGAGTACAGATGTATACTCGCCGGGCTTTATTTTTTCGATGGCATTTTGAAGTTGCGGAGACAGGGCATCGAATTCGAACTCACCCAGATCTCCTCCGTCAGAAGCCGCCGGTGATTCTGAATACTTTGCCGCCAGGGCTTTAAATGATTCACCGGCCTTTAATTTTTCCAAGATCTCGTCCATCTTCGCTTTAATCTCAAGTTTCTTTTCTGAACCCAAAAACAGAGGAACTTTCATAATGATATTGCGAAGATGATATTTTTGTTTTCCGCCATACTCTTTGATATGTTTTTCATAATAGGCCTTAATGTCCTCTTTGGTAATCACGATTTTTGATTTGACCTTAAGAGAGACAAGCCTTTCTCTGAGTATCTGGTCTTTAATCTTACTACGATACTCTTCTATGGTTAATCCGTCTTTGGCCAATGCCGCTCTTAGCTGTTCATCCGTAAGATAATTCGTCTCTTTGACCCGTTCAATGGTTTTATCGACCTGTTCTTCACTGATTTCAACCTTTGAACGCTTTATCTCCTGATCTTCAATTTTCTGATTGATAAGGCGGTCAAGCATGTCCTTTCTGACTTTAAAGAGCAGTTCTTGTTCTTTGTCCTGTGGATATCCAAGGGATTGAATTTTTTCCATGTAAGGTTTAAGTGTGTTGTTGAGTTCGATAAGTGTAATGACTTCATCGTTAACCACAGCGACAATACGATCAACAATTTCTGCACCCTTGGTGGTTATAACAAATGGATAACCAAACACGCAAAAAAACAATGTACCTATGATACAATAAATGAATTCGATTTTTATTTTTTTAAAGAACCTGCTTCTCATATTAACGAATCATGAACTATTTTTATAAACCGGTCATTTTTCCAGTTCTTTTTTGTTAATTTCAACAGCGTAATTTTTTTTAAGTTCTTCTATCCACGACGCATACGCTTTTTCCATCTTCTCTTTACGCAAAATGTTTTTGATGATGTTGTTTACATCTTCCGGCACCTCTTTCACGTCAGATGATGTGTCGTCATCTTTGAAATGTTCTTCATAATATGTCGATATGTCATCATTCGTTATTTCGATCTTATCTCCCAACTCTTTTGCAATCACCTTTTGCATAAGCAAACGTGTCTTTAATCCTTTTCTCCAAGACCGGTAGGGGATAGCATACTCAAGCAATATCTCCTGAAATACATTGTCAGGATAATCCTTTTTTAATTCTTCAAGGGTCTTTTCAACTTCCGAGTCATTAATCGTAACGCCGAGTTCTTCAGCCCTTTGAAGGAGGATCATCTCTTCAGTCATTTGTTGAACAAGACGCCATCGGACTTTCCGGATCACTTCAGGTTGCTCTATGCTATTTTGCGGATATGCATTCTTGGCGACTTCAAAAGCCTTGTTGAAATCAGCAACGGATATTGTTTTGTTCCCGACCTTGATTAAATATTCGTCTTTTTGTTTGTGTTCGACATCAGAGCACCCGATCAGGGTAACCCCAACCCACAGAATACAGATGAAAGACACAAATTTTATAGAATATCTTATCATCAGGGACTGTAATATTCCACACCCAAGACCAAATTTCTAAAAAGTACAAATCCTACTCGACATTTTTGTATGTGTTTATTGGTGCGTTTTCCAGTATAACGATATTGACGGAGTGGCTTCGTCATTTCAATGATTTAGCAGTGGGGGAAACCGCGGCTCCCGCATGCTTTTCGCGGGAGAACGCGGAGGGGGCAGGAATGCCACCGCTGCTAAGTCATTGAAATGACCAGACACACAGTCACCGGAGTGAAACGGGAAAACACACGATGAACACATACATGTCGAGTTTATAATTTACTTATTAATAACTCCTAAATCGTTTAAATTTTTAGCTATTAACACGTTGCATAATTTCTTTCAAGATGTTTTTAGTCTGAGACATAAGAAAGGATGTATTCCCTTTTTTCAGTTTGACCTTCAAAATATGATCCGGCGTAATTGCGAACCGATCTCGTTCTGAAAGAACCAGGTCTATAATGCCGGAAGGATTTTTCTGGTGTGCCTGCGAAAATGAGAGTGACAGCTGCCGTCCTTTAAGATCAACCCGGTTGACACCTGCCTTTATGGCCGATACCCTGAGCATGATTTTTAACAGAAGATTTTCCGTTTCAGTGTTCAAATCACCAAATCTATCCATCAGCTCCGCCTTAAAATCGGCGATCTCATTAAGTTCTGTCATTTTAGCCAGTCGACGATATGCACTAAGACGCTGATCAATATCAGTGATATAGGATTCGGGTATCGAAGCAGGCATATTAATATTGATCTCCGGTTCAAGACTTTCCTGAACCTTTTCCCCTTTCAGTTCCGCCATGGAGTTTTCCATCAGCTTGAGAAACATGTCATACCCCACCGCGGCGATATGGCCGGATTGGGAAGCACCTAAAATCGTTCCGCCGCCTCTGATTTTTAAATCACTCATGGCAATTTGAAAGCCCGAGCCGAGATCACTGTGTTCCATTAATACTTTCAGGCGTTTTTGAGCATCTTTGCCCAACGTGCTTTCCTTGGGTATAAACAGATAGGCATAGGCCTGTTCATCCAATCGGCCGACGCGACCTCGCAATTGATAAATCTGAGCAAGCCCGAATCTGTCTGCTCGATTGATCAGTATGGTGTTGGCGGAAGGAATATCAAGTCCTGACTCTATGATAGTGGTACACACCAGCAAGTCTATCTCTTTATTCATAAAACGCAGCATGGCAAGCTCCAATTCCTCCTCACCCAGACGTCCGTGCGCCACTTCGAGTCTGACCTCGGGTACGAGTTCCTGCAGATGCTTTGCCATTTTCCTTATGCTATGGATATTATTATGAACAAAATAGATCTGTCCCTTTCTGCCAAGTTCTTTTTGTATGGCATCGGAAATGATGGCGTCATCAAATTCAGAAATATAGGTGATAATAGACTTGCGATGCTCAGGTGGTGTTGAAATGATGCTGATATCCCGCACGCCCATCAGCGACATGTGAAGCGTTCGGGGTATCGGTGTGGCGGTTAAAGCAAGGACATCCACCGAACGCCTCATTTTTTTTAACTTTTCTTTATGTTTGACCCCAAAGCGCTGTTCTTCATCAAGGATTAAAAGTCCCAGATCCTTAAACACGACATCTTTCTGAATCAGCCGATGTGTTCCGATGACAATATCTATCTTTCCGGTTTTAAGATCATTGATAATGTTGCGTTGTACTCTAAAAGAACGAAACCTGCTCAAGCATGCAATATTAATCGGATACCTTTGGAAACGTTCTGAAAACGTCGTAAAATGCTGTTCGGCAAGTACCGTTGTTGGTACAAGCACGGCCACCTGTTTACCATCATTAACAGCCATCAACGAAGCTCGCAGAGCAACTTCTGTTTTTCCGTATCCAACATCACCGCATACCAGCCGGTCCATTGAAATTTGCGTCTTCATATCATTGTACACATCTTCGATGGCCGCGAGTTGGTCTTCTGTCTCTTCATAAGGAAAACCCATTTCAAAGTTCTTGAAATCAACGTCCAGTTCCCTGAAAGCATGTCCGTGACTGACTTTACGTTGAGCATAGAGTTTTAATAGTTCTCCGGCAATTTTTTCTGTCGATCTTTTTACCCTTTCCTTAACCCGCTCCCATGATTTGCCGCCCATCTTGTCGAGAACCGGTTCGACGCCGTCCACGCCCATGTATTTTTGAACCATACCCATACGATCCACAGGCAAATAAAGCTTATCGTCATCTTTATAAACAATAAGGAGGAAATCATTGTTCGATCCGTTTAATGTCAATTCAACCAGACCCTCATATTGTCCTATCCCGTGATCGACGTGAACAACAAGATCTCCTTTTTTTAAATCTTCAAATGCAAAAAGTTGGGTTCGAATTTGTTGTTCCGGTTTTATTTTGGGCCGACGCTTTGATCCGAATATTTCATCCTCTGTGATGATCGCCAAAGATTCAGCCGGCCACACAAATCCCGAAGAAATCCGCCCCAAACAGACGAACGTTTGCCCTTTGCTTTGTTTAATATCAGCGAACTTTTCAATACCTTTGAGATGAATACCATATGGTGACAACAGAGACACCAGCCTCTTGGCCTGTGTTCGAGTATGGCAAACCATAAGTGTATCAAATTCGGACAGCCTTTGATGATTGATCCAGTTTACCAGAGGAGAAAAAAGGTCTTTTTCCCGACGACGCTCAAGTTCGAGGTTAATGTCCATATTATCTTTCACTGAATAATGAAATGGCCTTAAAGACGGTCTGTCGGGCATGGTTTCCTTTGATACATGGAACTTTTTCACGGAAAGCCTATTTTTCTGCTCACATAACGCTTGAGTCTCCTGCCAGGTTAGATAAAGACGCTCCGGTTCAACACAAAGCCGCGATTCTTTTTGCGCGGCATCAAAACTTTTTGATGCCTGCGACAGCGTATGGTCTGCGATATTTTCCAGTTCACCAGGTTCATCCAAAATAAAGAATGTATTTTTCGGAACATAGTCGAAAAAAGAATCCAGATTGGGATAAATCAGGGGAATCAAACTTTCAATTCCAGGAAAAACACCCTCGTTTCTGATTCGATGGACCAAGTCTCTTGTCCTGGTTACGGGGATATTCAAGCGCGATGATTGCTTTCTTATTCGATTGATGACCTGAGTCAAGTGGTCTGATTTGAGAATGGTTTCCCTGGCCGGCAATATGACGGCTTCCCGAATGTTTTTAATCGTTCGCTGGGTGACTGCTGAAAAAAATCGAATGGACTCTACGGTATCACCAAAGAATTCAATTCGGATCGGATTTGAATAGAGCGGCGAAAATATGTCAAGAATACCTCCTCTTACACTGAAATCCCCAGGCTCTTCAACTATCGATGATCGTTCATAACCACCGGATAACAGCTTGTCCACCAGCCGATCCCGATCGATACCTTCCTCGGCCATAATAAGTTCCGCATAGTCACAGAGTTCCTGTTTGGGTAAAATTCTCTGCATCAGCGCCGATATGGTCGTCACCACCATGGGCGGCACATCACCAACGATGAGCCGGTAAAGTGATCTTATCCGTTTGGCTGCTGTTTCATTGTGATAGGAGAGATATTTAAATGGTGTAATATTATACGGAGGAAAATACATCAGGGGAGGACAGGGCCTTTCTGCAAAAAATTCCAGATCTTCTAAATATGTTTCCGCTTCTTTGGTTGAAGGGGTGATGACAACAACCGTTGTCCTTTGTTTCATATACAAGCGGTTCACAAAATAGGCTTTTTCCGAACCGGAGAGCCCTGTGCAAATAACCTCGTAATCCTTGTAAGGACTCGTATCAAAAAGATATTTTAGTGATATTTTTTCTTGATTTTGATTCATAAACAAAGTAGTTAATTCCAAAGTCAGGGCTTCGCCCTAATGGATTATTGGAATGATGGAATAATGGAATGTTGGGTTAATTGGAAATTTTTTGTTGTCGATAAAATAAAAAATGGATCACATCCTTTTAAAACCAACCTTCCAACCATCCACTTTTCCATTATTCCAAACTTGAGGCAAGTGTGTTAAGCCTCATAAAATGTTCCATTTTTTCACTAGGTCGTAGAAATTCCGAGACGTTTAAGTGTGCCGGCGTAGCTCACTCGGTAGAGCAGCTGATTCGTAATCAGCAGGTAGGCGGTTCGAATCCGCCCGCCGGCTCCACCTTTTGAGGGGTTTTCGTCATTCATTCTGGAAATCCTTTTTATTTCTTGCCTTTACAATTAGGTATTTCTTCAAATCGCTTTAACCCTGATTGAGCGTAAACAAAAAAACAATATAAAAATGCATCTTAATTCATTAAAATGCATAAAAAATCAGACACTTAAAATGTTTTTCCATTTTGTTTACGACCAATTAGGGTATAACCCAATTCGTTTTATAGTGCAACCGGCGTTTATGCTCCGGCAAAACACTTTTTGCCCAAAACAAAAGGAGATATTGTGAGTTATAAAATTGGATTTGCAGGAACTGATGGAAGGACCCTCCTCAGTGCTTTGGTTGTCTCTACGGCCACAAGTGATCTTTATCAGGATGATTTTCATGGGGTGGTTATTCGAGGGATGCCGGCCATGCAGCCATTTGCAACGGCCATGAATTGGCCGGTGAATTTCATTCCAACGGCGGACAACTCTAAAGAAGGGTATGCCGCCGCGATTATCGAAGCTTTAAAGGACGGAACCATCGACTGCGTTATGCCGATGCCGGAAGATTTGCTGCTCGGCGGTCTGGTTGATGACCTTGAAAAAGCCGGTTTTCTCCATCGCATCATCGGATTTAATCGAGAAAGTGCATTTATTGAGGGTGACAAGATCGCCTGCAAATATCTGTGTCACCAATATGGTATTCCCGTAGCAGACCAATGGTATGAAGTCGATGCGCAAAATTACGAAAAAGTTTTAAAAACGTGTCTCTTACTCATTGACGAATTCGGCGGCGCAGTCCTGAAATATCCTTACAGCGCCGGCGGTAAAGGCTCCCGTATTATATTAAACGCCTGGGAAATTAAAAAGGTCTATGACACACTCATCAAAGATTATGGAAAAAATTATAAGCGGCTATTCGGGAAAAAATCACCATGGCCGCTCCTTGTGGAATCAAGGATGTCAGGGGTGGAAATATCGTTAAATATTTTGATCGACAAAAACGGAAATTTTCAAATTCTTCCCACATCCATGGATTATCCCGAGCGTTTTCCAGGGCCTGCCAGCAAAGACAATCCAATTACCGGTGGAATGGGCAGTATATCACCCCATCCCATGGAAACGCCCGAACTTTTTGAAATGGCAGCCGAAAATATTGTAAAACCGTTGATAAATGCCTTAAGAGAAAAAAATATGTTACGCCCATGTCTGGTGTATCCCGGCTGTTTTTTGACGTTTGACGACAATATGGTGCCAACCAGAATTCGAGTTTGTGAAATAAACATTCGACCTCCGGAGCCCGAATGGCAACCGATTATTCGCAGGATAAGGAACCTGGGGGCGCTGATAAAAGCCACAATAGAAGGCAATTTGATCGACGTGGCACCGGAAGTTCGATCAGAACAAATATCTGTCTGTACGGCCTTGGTGACCGGGCCTGGCGGCCCTCAAAGCCAAAAAGGGTATCCGGGCTCCTGTACAAAGGGAGAACCGGTCCATATTGATTTTGGTTACCTGAAGAAAAAAAAGATCCAGGTGATTCCATCTGCCATGACATATTCGGAAGAAGAAAAACTTTTCAAGTCAGATGGCAGCAGGGTCTTATATTGCAATGTGAATGCAACCGTTAAAGCCGGAGAAAGCAGGGCACGATTGGCTGAACAGCTGCGCAGAAAAGTATTGACAGCTTTTGAAAATGGTAAAATAAAAGTCATCCCCCGTGAAAATCCTGAAGGAAATCGGCTGGACTTACGAAATGATATTGGAAATCATTTCGATATCGCCGAGAAATTACTTCAAAATAGATAGTGTGTGGTAATATACCGACGTTCAATTCATCATAGATGCATAAAAACTTAGAATAACATAAAGTTTTTAGCTTAACTATCTTGACAAATGGATCTGTTTTATCATACCGATATAATAGACCAAATATGAGGAGGAATCTGAATGAATGATCCGGATGATGAGAAGCTGAAAGCCGAAATCGATAACATTATGTCGAATATCGCTGAAACAATGGAAAGAATCGAAGAACTTGACCTTATTAACAGGGATCCCTCGACACAGAATAAGGATTAACGCTAATATATATTTAACAAAATCAATAATTTAGGAGGCGCCATGGCATTAACGAAAAATGATATTGTTGCAAGTGTACACGAACTGGGGTTTACCAAAAAAAAATCTGTGGAAATCATTGAAACTCTGTTGGAAATCATGAAAAGTACACTGGAAAAGGATGAAGATGTACTGATTTCAGGATTCGGCAAATTTTGTGTAAAGCAAAAAAAACAGCGGAGAGGTCGAAACCCTGCGACAGGCGCCGACTTGATACTGAAAGAACGCAAAGTTGTCACATTCAAGTGTTCAGGAAAGTTAAGGGATAAGATTAACGGTCAATAAGCCTCTGATTAGTTATCCGCGCCCTTAATTTTCATCAACGCGGATAAAGTGTAGCAGGCTTTTTAGAACTATCGTGGTGCGAAACTTGAGTTAATCTCTATAATTCCTTTTATCTATCCGTTGTGCTAAGCCAAAGAAATTGATAGGGATTCAGTTTTAATGTATCTGTGCGGAAACGCACGCCGGTAATCAGGTCTTTCATCCAAAGAGGCGCCCTTGCGCCTGTTAATGAAACCACCAGCCTTTTGGATGACATATTGGTGACGGCATATATGGTTTGATCCTCAGCAGACCTTGTGATAACAAACGCTTTTGGATCGATTTTCAGTATTTCAAGATCCGCATTTGGATGAAACGCAGATTGCCTTTTTCTGGTTTTGATCATTTTAATATAATTATAAAAGATCCTGGAGCGAAATGTTTCAGGATCTTTTAGTTGTGATAACACCTCATTAACCTGTAGTTTTTCCCGATTGATGGTTCTTGCTCTTTGGGTCTGACGTAACCCTGTCTTCCAGTTCCGTGAGCCGAGGACACTGTGAATATACGAAGCAGGGACCCCCGGTAAAACGAGCTGAATGGCCTGGGAAGCCAGAAATTTTGGTATATGCCAGACATCTATTTTGCTCTCGGGAGTTAAGAGGGCGTCCACATAAGTTATATTCAACTCATACGGGCTTTGGGAACCATCCGGGTTTCTTTTATATGAAACGCTTCCGCCGTTCTGTTTCACAACATCAATGAGCCTGTCAATTTCGGACCGGGCTAAAATCCCTTCCAGCGGGCGCACGCCGATTCCATCATGGGAAGCCGTGAAATTGAAAAACGTATTATAGGGAGAATTTACCCGTAAACATTGGGCCCATTCGGACAGCACCGTTGAATCCTCCCGAACAAAAGAATAAAAAAGCAACGGTGGCAAAGTGAAATTATAAACCATTTGTGCTTCATTTTGTCCATCACCAAAATAACTTATGTTCTCACTATGAGGCACATTGGTCTCGGTAATCAGCAGGACGTGCGGCGCAATAACGTCCAATATTTTTCGAAAAAGTTGAACCAGCTGATGAGTCTGTCTCAGATGAATACATGGGGTTCCAATTTCCTTCCAAAGATATGCAATGGCATCAAGACGGATGGAGGTTGCCCCTTGTTCCACATAACAAAAAAGAGCTTCTATCATCTTTTCAAGCACATGCAAGTTCTTGTAATTCAGATCGATCTGATCGGAACTGAACGTCGTCCAAACGTGCACGACCTCCTCGGACGTTTTTTTAAATCGGGTTAAAAGCGGTAAGGATCGAGGTCTTGTCACCATAGACAGATCGATGGATGGATCGACTTCGATGGCGAACTCCTTATAGGTTGCCTTTTCTTCTAAATAGTTCTGAAACCACATGCTCTGTGCTGAAACGTGATTGAGTACGAGATCAAACATCAACTGAAACTCACCGCCTAATTGCTGAATATCTTTCCAATCACCAAGTTCGGGATTCACCGCGAAAAAATCGATAACCGAAAATCCATCATCGGAGGAAAATGGAAAAAACGGCAGGATATGAATGGTTGAAAACACATGTTTAAATTGACTCACAGCAAATTCATATAGCGTCTTTAAGGGAAGCTCTCCCTTTTTATTTAAGGTGTCGCCATAGGTGATCAAAAACACATCCTCCTCGGAAAAATAGCCTTTTCCCAACATTTTTTTAACCGGGAATTTTTCGATTAAGGCAGCAATCTTCTCAAAAGCCAGATTTCCGGTCTTTGACCCGTAAATATCTCTGAGGATGTGTTGAATCGCACCAAGGTCGTTCAACTTTATTCTCCTGTTTCTATAAAAGACAAATTATCTGTCATAGTTTAGTCCTTTGAAACCATTCGATTTCATTGGTCTTCGCTCTTGTTGGGACGTAGCTGAAAGCGAAAACCAATTCAGCTTCGACCCAACAAGAAAGAGCTTCAGGTGTGATTAAATTTTTAGCTGGAAGCTGTCTGAGTGGATTAGGGATCGTTTTGAAAGAACCATAGGCTATTTGACGTTATGAATGTCCCTCCCCTGTTAAAGCAGAAACTTTTATTAATTGTCTAGGCAGGTTCTTTCATTACGAGCCCTTATTCACGAGTTCTTTCATCAAAAATTTAATTATACCTGAAGCGGTAATGGTTTCAAAACGCTAAAGTGTTACGATAATTTTCTTTTGCTTTTTTTTGGATACCCATCACAAATTAGTCAAAATCATTACCATCATAATTGCACGGCCGGTTAAAAAGCAATATTTGTTTTTAAACCCTGACGATACGCATAAAAATGCCAATTGACAATCTGTCTCGCCTCTTGTAGCTTAAAGTTAATTGAGGGGCGGGAAGTTTTCCTAAACAACCGCTACATGGATAATCTTTTTTTAAACCGCATGAACTCGTGGCAAGAGATCGTAAAGAAAAAACAGGAAACTATCTTTGAGATATTAATAGGTTCTCTGCATCATTTTAAATTTCTTTTAAAGACAAGATTTCGGTTTGCGCCTATTTTTTTTAACGATCCCTAAGCCACTCAGACAGCATCCGATTTATAAAAAGATCATCCATTTGGCACTATTCAAGGATTTAGGAGAAAAATTTCCCGACCTCTCAGTTAATTATCACCGCAACTGTCAGGCTGACATATATTGGTTCCGGCTCGGAGAAAAATGAGCGCCTGCATCTCGGAGAGCGGGTTACTTGAGCTTCACGCACCATCATAAATTTTTGATACCGTCTTCTCAAAATTGAAGATCGTTGGCTTCGGCAAATTCTCAAACAAAAAGGAGGCATGATGAAAAAATCAGCCAAGATGTTATTTATTACGATAGTCGGGCTTTTGTTTTTTGGCTTAGCCTATGGGCAATTCGCCAAACCCAAAGCTGCAATCGAGTACCGTCAATC
>Ga0210123_1000516_pt1 | contig 23810 bp, 19 predicted proteins | sample Muzzi_PWB_D2_FD_185535 | JGI IMG/M metagenome (GOLD analysis project Ga0210123, IMG submission 185535) | Wetland microbial communities from San Francisco Bay, California, USA, that impact long-term carbon sequestration - Muzzi_PWB_D2 (SPAdes) | ecosystem: Environmental > Aquatic > Marine >... | reverse complement strand
GGCCGGGTCGGCTTCGGCCAGGATTCAATGTCCGAAGATTGTCTCCGGGGAATATTCTTCGTGCAGCGAGTGCAAGGGGGTGTTCCGAGCCACAGTACGCGACGAATTCTCTGAACTGAGTGCCTATATGCATTCCTTCATCGCCAATATCAGAACCCTGGTAAAGGATGTCAACAGCAACTGTACCAATCTCAATAACTCTTCCCAGGCCTTGGCGGAGGTTTCTGAAAAGATTGACGCCGGTTCAAATGATTCCGCACAGCGGGCGACTGCCGTTGCCGCTGCCACGGAAGAGATGAGTTCCAATATGGCCTCTGTAGCTGCAGCAACCGAAGAGGCTGCGGCAAATGTCAATGTGATGACCACCGCAACGGAAGAAATCAGCAGCAGTGTCGGCGACATCCAGCGTTCGACGCAAAATGCCAAGGCGATTACCGGTGATGCCGTGGTTCAGGCGGCGGACATCTCGGAAAAGGTTGATGCGCTGGGGAGCGCCGCCCTGGATATCGGCAAGGTAACGGAAACCATTGCCGATATTTCGGCCCAGACCAACCTGCTGGCGCTGAATGCGACCATTGAGGCGGCCCGGGCCGGAGAGGCCGGCAAGGGTTTTGCGGTTGTTGCCAATGAGATCAAGGACCTGGCCAAACAGACCGCCCAGGCGACTGGAGAGATCAAAGAACGCATTGAAGGTATTCAGAACTCCACCAACATCACCGTGACGGGAATAAAAAAGATATCCGATATCATTACCGAGATAGATACTATTGTGTCAGGCATTGCGATTTCCCTCGACGAGCAGAGTGCGACGATGAGCGAGCTGACTACCAATATTGTTCAGGCCGGGGATGGGATTGGCGAGGTTTCGGAAAATGTTGCCCAGAGCTCTGTCGTATCCCAGCAGATTGCCGCGGATATCTCGGAAGTGAACAATGCCGTCAACGATATCTCGACCGGGACCGGGGATGTACGCCGGAACGCCGAGGAGTTGCGGCTGTTATCGGAATCGCTGAAAAACCTGATAGAAAAATTCAAAATTTAAGGCAGGCGGTTCCCGCTAGATCACAACCGCCCTTCCCTTTCTGGAAAGGGCGGTTGGCGTTTGAGGTTGCTAAGAAACCCTTCTTGATTTATGCTGCTTCTGTTTTTGTCGCCGCAGAGGATTGATTCCATGACATGAATTGCGCGGCTTCACTCTGGAAATTCGAAATAAGCTCTTTGGCATGCATGAATATTCTGCTCATTAATCCTCCCAACTGCGGACGCAGTATTCCCGAGGAACGATATGGTATAACTTCTCTCAAACAGATCTTTCGCGGCGAACCTCTGGCCCTGGAGGAGCTGGCCGGTAATCTGCTCGACCACGATGTGCGTATTGTCGATCTCAAGGCGGAACCCGGAGGATTGGATGAAATCCTTTCCGGGTTCAATCCACAGGTGGTCGGCATTACCGGCGTCACCTGTGAGGCAAACTCTATGCTGCAGCTGGCCGCGCAGCTCAAGAAACACTGTCGGCCGATTGTCGTGGTCGGGGGAATTCATGCCAGCAATGATCCGGACTTTTTCAATCATCCTTCTGTTGATTACATAGTCGTCGGACTCGGCAAAAGAATATTTGCCGAGTTAGTTAGAGCCCTGGAAGTGGGGGAGACGGGTATCGAAACTTTTCCTGGTCTGATTCGGACCAAGCCGGAAAAGAGGCTGGTGCGGCCTTCTTATTGCAATACCAAAGACGACCTGGTCGAAGCGCGGCCTCCGGCCTATGCGCGGGTCACCCGGTACAGGTCACACTATATCCTGGAAAAGCTGGGGATTTCCATGGGTTTTGTCGCCTCTGCCTTTGGCTGTCCGCATCGCTGCTTATTCTGCAGCATCAAGGGACAGACCGGCGGGCACTATCTGACCAAGTCTATAGATGCGGTGGTACGGGATATCGAGCTGCTCGGTGACGTTCCGGTTATCAGACTGGTCGATGCCAATACTTTTGGCGATATCGGGCGGGCCGAAGCACTCGGCCGCGCGCTGCTGCATGCCAAGGTGAAAAAACAATATCTGGCCGATATCCGCTCGGATACGGTTGTTCGACATCCGGAAATGCTGCGTCTGTGGCAGGATGCCGGCCTGCGGGCAGTGGTTATCGGCTTTGAGGAAATCAGTGATGCGGGCCTGGCGTCCATGAACAAGGCCAACAGGGCGAGCATAAATACCGAGGCCATAGCCATTCTCAACGAGATGGGCATCACCATCGTTGGCGATTTTATTATCTCACCGGACTACGATGAAAGCGACTTTGACCGTCTCGGGCAGTACCTTGGCAACAACAAAGTCGATCTGCCGATGATTACCGTTATGACCCCGCTGCCGGGAACCGAACTGTACCGGCAGCAGAAAGACCTGATAGTGAACCATAATCTTGATTATTATACCCTGACAAATGCAGTTATCAAAACCAAGCTCGATGAAAGACAGTTTTATACCCTTTATGCCGACCTCCTTGGCAAAAGTCATAACGATGCACGGATCTAAAAGATGAACGCCTATATTACGGCCACTTCGGCCTTCCTGCCCGGCAAGCCGGTGACCAATGACGAGCTGGACAGGTATCTGGGAGCGGTCAGCAGTGTTTCCGCTAAAACCCGGCAGATCATCCTTGGCAACAACGGGATTAAGACCAGATATTATGCCATCGACCCGGAAACGGGCAGGACCACCTTTACCAATGCAGAGCTGGCAGCCGAGGCGGTGCGTCTGTTGTCTGTGGATAAAGATCATGGTGGTCTTTTGCTGGAGTGCCTCTGCTGCGGGACCTCCTCTCCCGATCAGTTTATGCCGGGACACGGCTCCATGGTCCACGGTGCCCTGGCAGAAGCGGGTAAATGTGAAGTGATCTCTACCGCGGGAATCTGCCTTTCCGGAATTACCGCCATGAAATTTGCTGCCATGTCGGTAGGACTGGGGATGACCCGCAGCGCGGTGGCGACCGGTTCCGAGCTGGCCTCGACCTTCCTGCGTACCGAATTTTTTAATGCCATGAGCGGCAGTACCAAAGAGGAAACAGAAGCCAGACGCCATTCGGCTTTCTCCTTTGAGGCGGAATTTCTCCGCTGGATGCTCTCGGATGGCGCCGGTGCCGTTCTTATCGAGCAGCAACCGGCGACCGGCCGCCCCAGCCTCCGGATTGACTGGATTGAAATTATCTCTCATGCCCATCACCTTGAGGCCTGTATGTATGCCGGGGCATTAAAAAAAGAGGGTGGCGGCCTCACTGGCTGGCGTGACTGTGTCGGGGGTGGAGGGCTCGAAAAAAAGGGGATAATGACTATTAAGCAGGACGCCCGATTACTGAATCGTGAAATCATCCGTGCTTCGGTCGGTGACAGCCTGCCCTCGGTGGTTGCTAAACATCGACTCAAGGCAGAGGATATTGACTGGTTCCTGCCCCATTACTCCTCTGAATATTTTAAAGAGCCGGTGAAAAACGAGCTGCAGCGCATCGATTTCCCCATCCCGGAAGACCGCTGGTTCTCCAATCTGGCAACCAAAGGGAATACCGGGTCAGCCTCTTTTTATATCATGCTGGAAGAACTCTTCACGTCCGGCAGACTGAAAAAGGGCGACCGCATCCTGGGGATGATTCCGGAAAGCGGCAGATTCTCCGTTGGCTGGCTGGCCATGACGGTGGTCTGACTCCTCGGATGAGGCAGGCCAACAGAAAAGGTTTCTCAGAAAAACCAGGGGATAAACATCTTGGTCCGCTCCATATACTCTGTATAGGGGGTACCGAAGAAACGGATATTTTCCCCTTCCTCTACCTTGGCCGCCGCAATGAGCAGTCCGCTCACCAGGAGAATCAGGATAAGTGTCAGCGGGGTAATATGTTTGAAGAATGCACCCCAGCCAAGAAATAAAAGTGAGCTGTACATAGGGTGGCGAATGAAGCGGTAGAGCCCGACATCCACAACATGGACGGTATTTTCAAAAGGTAGATTCTCCGGCATCTCCTGCCGTGCGGCATGGCCGCCTCTTTGTTTCAGCATCATCAGGGACTGGATGATAAAGAGGATGGAGATGAGCAGCAGCAACCATGACAGCAGATGCAAAGGTGAAAAAGGCTCCCTGAACCAATGGGGATGGTTTACTAGCACCAGGATCAGAATTCCTTCAAAGGCGAAAAAACGATAGAAACCGTGACTCTTCGGATTGCCTAAGGTCCGCCTGGAGACGAAGAGAAAGAACAGGGTGCAGATAATAAACAGAACAATACGTACCACCACGACTCCTAACGAATAAGATACTCCCACAATGGACCGGCATAGCCGCGGGCGTGCATTTTACTCACCGTTCGGGCTCCCTCGGCCCCTCCTGAACCGACAACGCAATTAATTCTCTTGCCGACCTTTGCCGTAACCATGGCTTCGATGGTCTCCTGGTCAAGATTTTCCACCTCGTAGAAGACCGGTTCCAGCAGGTTGGTGTCGGGAGTTATCTTCCCTTCCCGAAGAGCGATGTCATACAGCGGTGTTCTCGGATATATCCTTATACCAACGAAGAAAAAGAGCACCGTCTTCTTCAGTCGATCAATATTTCCAAGGGTTTCAGCAATGGTTGCCGCGGACTCCCCTGGGCCGCCCATAAGAAAATAGTGGGCTACGTGCAGGCCGGCGCCTAATGCCTGCTGATGGGCGGCAATGACTGCCTCTGTGTCAAATGGTTTCCGATAGCTTTTCAGCACCGTATCCGCCAGGGATTCGGTGCCGAATTCCACATGGGTGAGTCCCGCTCCGGCCAGAATTGAAAAGTAATCCGGGGGAAGCCGGACCGGGGCGAAGAAGCCGCCCCATGGTATTGACACACCGGCTGCCTTGAAGGCTCTGGCTACCGCCAGACTGTGCCGGATGTCGGAATTAAAGGCCGAGTCGGTGATAAAAAAATATCTGGCCCCGGCCGCCTGGAGTTCGAGCGCCATCCGGGCGACTTCCTCAGGTGCTACCAGCCGCTGTTTGCTCCCTTCGATATTGGGATATGGGCAGTAGATACAGTGAAAGCAGCAACCCCTCTTGCTCTGCAGATTGAGCATTCCCCCCTGATCAAGATAGAACCGGTTGTGGGGGGCATGACTCTGAAAGTTACGGATAATCCGTCCGTCCCAGGGAATTGGCGTTTCGCTGTCCGTGGCCGATGCAAGAGAGATTACCCCGGCTATCCGGGTTGGATCTTTTCCTTCTTCTATGGCCTGAACCACCTGGCCGAAGCGTTCCCCCTCGCCGATAATGCCGTAATCTGCCTCAAGAGCGGCAAGAACCTGCTCCGGCATGATGGTGAAGCCGCTTCCGCCGCAGATAATCGTCGCTTTGGTCGCGGTTCTTAACCGGGCGACGATTTCTTTATATTCACCGATAAAATATTGTGAGTCGCTGCCATCGGTGTTGTCGATATTACGGCAGGAAAGACCAATGATGTCCGGGGAGAATAATCGCAGCATCTCATCCATCTCGGAAAGAGAGAGTACATTGAGGTCGGCAATCCGCACTTCATGCCCGGCCGGGATGGAGCCGGCGACATAATCAAGACCGAGTGGATAGACCGGGTAGGGGATGGCGAGAGTATTGGGCGATACCAGTAGAATTTTCATGGTTGATAAACTCGTAAAAACCTTAAAATCAGCGATGGCTAAGTTCCATAGCCGTGACATATTCACCGAGTCCCAGCACCAGAATTCTGTTGTTTTGCCCGGATATGGCGAGATTTTCTCCACCGATGAGGCTGCCGGGAACGATCCCCGTTTCCAGCATCGAGGCGCCAAGCGCTGCCGCTACCGCCGAGCCGGCGGCGAATTCGCCGATGGTTTTTCGATAGTCGACAACAGGGGCCGACGATTTGGCAAGCGCAATAAAGCTGGCAAGCTGCTCTTGTCCCAGTGTGGACATTGATGCCGGAATTCCGGCTAAAATCAGGGCCCAGCGGCTAGCTGTCCTGGCGGGACCGCCAAATGAAGCGACCAGGGCGGCCAGGACATCATCTGCCGCACAGCTCTGATAAAATGGCATGGCGATCCTGCACCTGGCTCCTTTTGCCTGTCTTGTCACACAAAAAGCCGCCCCGCCATCGGCAAGGGCTGCTCCGGGGTGCACCGAAGAGTCGAGAAGTGGAGAGAAGATATCGTGCCCCTCGTCCGCGCCAAGGATGAGAGCCGGTTTTGCGGGCTCATCGACCATCAGTTGCGCGGCAAGCAGCGCCTGTTCAAAAGAATAGTCGCCTCCGCTGGTGGTGATGTTGGCGCCGGTTGCCCCGAACATAATTGCCACCTGGCTGGCAGGCCCGTTATGTACGGAGCCGACGAAGTCGGTGGGGCTGGGGAACTGCTCTTTAGACTCGTTGAGGCGGGTCAGAAAATCATAGGTTTCCGACAGCGCCCCCCAGCCGGTGCCCATAAAAACGGAACCGGGTTTTGGGCAGTCGGTCCCCGATGCCGCATGGGCGGCTGCGGCGAGAGCCAATGTCATCTGCGGCAGCCGTTTTAAGCGACGGATCAGCCGGGGAGGGAGATTCCCGGCAATGGTATCAAGGCTTGCTCTGCCGGCAACAGTCTCCCCGGCAACAATCTTCTCCATGCTTGCATGCATATCTCCTGCCCCGGTCAGACATGAATAGCCATGAACGGCCAGGTCGGGATATGCAGGCCGGGTGGCTGAACGGGAAAAAGAGTCGGCTGCACCGATGATGATGGAACCGTTGTTGCCGCCAAAACCAAAGGAATTGGAGAGCACTGCCCTGGTATCACGCTCCAGTGGATCTCTGATCGGCTCAAGGCCAAGGGCGGGGTCGATTTTCTGCAGACCGGTATTGGCGGGCAAAAGGCCGCAACGGACGGCGAGCATCGACACCATGGCCTCAACAGCCCCGGCTGCGGCCAGCGAATGACCGGATGCCCCTTTAATGGATGATAGCGGCGGCAGGTGAGTGAAAAGGCGGCCGACCGCCTTGGACTCGGCCAGATCGTTTTCCCGTGTTCCGGTCCCGTGCAGATTGAGATAGTCTATGTTTTCAGGGGAAAGGCCGGCATCGGCCAGCGCCGCCTGCATGGCCATGAATGCCCCCCTGCCTTCCGGATGCGGGGCGGCAGGGTGGTAGGCGTCGCAGGAAAGTCCGGCCCCGAGGATCTCAGTTCGGGCATTTTCCGGCCTGCTCGTGGTTAAAAGGAGCATCGCCGCCCCTTCCGCAACAGCCATTCCCTGTCGATCCTCATCAAGGGGTCTGCAGCCCGACCGGTCGACCAGCTGCAGGGAATGGAAACCGAAGTAGGTCAGCCGGCACAACGAGTCGACGCCGCCGACCAGCACCGATTCATACTGGCCGCAGCGGAGCATTTTCAGGCCAAGGGCTATGGCCACCGCACCGGATGAACAGGCGGTGGACACCGCTATCGCAGGACCGGGACAATGCAGTTCTTGGGCAAGATAACCGGCAACGGTATTGAGGCCATGGTACCGGTAAAGCAATTTGTCCTGCCGAGCTTCCCGTAGTAACTGCTCAGTGGTAAGGATGCCCCCGGTGGTGGTACCGATAATGATGGCCTCGGGAGGCGTGCAACACCCTTTAACGGCTTGCCGGGCGGCAATCCCGGCCAGGAGATGCGTTCTCGGCAGAGGTGCCTGCTCCTGTAGCCCGTCGATCTGGCCTACCGGGAGCGGTTCTCCCTGCAGCAGGGGAAATATCCGCAGGGGGGTGATGGCTGAGAGGTTGCCTCGTAGCGCCTTTTCTGTTTCGGCAAGACCACAGCCCAGAGGACTGATTATTCCGGCGCCGCTGATATAAACAGGCTTGGCGGTCAGCACGAGGTCTTGGGGGCGTTGGTCCTGATGTAGTCGGCCAGATTGCTAAGCGACGAGAAGACCTTTTCCCCGACCTCCTGGTTATTGATGACGATGCCATAGTCCTTTTCGACCATCACCACCATCTCCAGAACATCGATGGAGTCAATACCAAGGTCGCCGCCGACCAGTTGGGCATCCGCATCGAAATCTTCCGGTTTCACGTCGGACAAATTAAGGATCTCAATAAGTTTAACCTTCAGTTCTTCTATCAGCTCTGGCATAATTTTTTGATTTTACAGACGATTGGGTTATAGTAGCAAAACCGCTTGGCCCACGTACTCCACATGGACTGGGTTTTCTAGGGTTCCGATGATATCACAAATGATATCATTGTCTTAATATCGCCACCTGCAGCACGACGATGGGTTTTTAGTGGGTCTATCATATATAACCAAGGGGAATTTGTCATCTAATTTGGTGGCAGTTTCAAGCGCAACAAAGTAACAATAGCGATAATTACCGATGAGATCGATACCGCTCGCCGACCTGACCTTAGAAGATCTGCTGCCGCATCGAGGCGCCATGCTGTTGGTTGACGAGGTTCTCGAGGTCGACAGCGTCCGGGCGGTCACCCTCTGCCGGGCCAAAAAATCATGGCCGATGGCCGATGAAAGGGGAGTGCACCCGTTGATTCTGGTCGAACTTGCGGCCCAGACCGCCGGGGTGTGCAACGGCTGGGACCGAATACAAACCAAGGGACTTGATTCGGAGAAGATGGGCTGGCTGGTGGGGATCAAGGCGGCAGAGTTTTTTGTCGACTCCCTGCCTTTCGGCAGCTGCATCAGATCCTGTGCGGAAAATACCTATAATTTTGCCAATCTTCGCGAGGTATCCTGCGAACAGAAAATGGATGATCAAATCATCGGCCAGATAACCCTCCAGCTCTTTCAGGCGTAAAGACAATGACCGAAAATATGACTACGGAAACAGAACAGCAGGTCGCCATAGTTACCGGCGGCAGTAAGGGGATCGGCAGGGCGATCTGTACCGAACTGGCCGGTTGCGGCCACTATATAGTTGTCAACTATATGGGGGATAAAAGCGGAGCCGAAGAGACCCTCAGTATGGTAAAGGCCGCCGGCGGACAGGGTGAGATGTATCAGTTCGATGTCCGGGACGGCCGGATCACCGGCAAGGTGGTGGCCGATCTTGCCGAACGGCTGGGGCGTATCGATATCCTGATCAACAATGCCGGCATTGTCGCCGACGGTCTTTTCATGATGATGGAGCAGGACAAATGGCAGTCGGTCATCGACACCAGCCTGAACGGTTTTTATAACATGACCCGGCCGGTGATCGAACAGATGGTGCGCAGGCGTAAAGGGGCTATCGTCTCCATCTCGTCGGCCAGTTCCCTGATGGCCAATCGTGGCCAGGCCAATTATGCCGCAGCAAAGGCGGGGTTGAACGCGGCCAGCAGATCTGTTGCCGCCGAGGTTGCCCGGCTCGGGATCCGCGTCAATGTGGTCGCGCCGGGCCTGATTGAAACGAATATGATTGAAAAGGCTCCGAAGGAACAGATCAAGGCGATGATTCCAATGGCCCGTATCGGCCGGCCGGAGGAGGTTGCCAGGGTGGTACGCTTTCTTTGCTCCGATGCCGCCTCCTATATGACAGCTCAGATAATCTCGGTCAACGGCGGGATGTTCTGATGAGGGCATTCCTTCTTCTCTGTATCATCGGCCTGTTGTTGCACCCGCCTGGTATGTCGGCTAACGCCGCCGGTCAGGACACCATGCATCTGCGCTCGATCCGGGCGGATTTCATCCAGGAAAAGCATTTGAAAATCCTCAGCCGGCCGATTGTCTCCACCGGCACCATGACGTTTCAGGCCCCGCAGTCCCTGCGTTGGGAATATCGAACCCCCATCGCCTCTCTTCTGCTCATGCAGGGCAGTAAGGTGAAGAAATTCATTGCCAGGGACGGGAGGTTGGTGGAAGACAAAGGGATGCGCTTTGATTCCATGCAGGTGGTGCTGGCCGACATCGGCAACTGGCTTGATGGCCGGTTCGCCGACAACGACATGTTCAAGGTAAGTTTCCCGACTGAAAAGACCGTGCTGCTTACTCCAAAGCAGCAGACACTTGCCGGTTTCATCAGTAAAATCGAACTGCAGCTCGCCGATCGCCAGGGCCTCCTGGACCGGGTAACGATCTTTGAAGGACCTGATGCCTACACCACGATGACCTTCAGCAACCGGGTACTCAATCAGGAAATTGCCGACTCGGTCTTTATCAGTAAATGATGCGTTCTCTTTTTTCCTCGCTCATCGTCCTCTTTTTTTTGGTTGGCTGCGCCACCGAAAAGCTGCCTGTTCTGCCCGATCTCTCGGACACGGCTGCCGGTGGGGACGTGAAACAGGCCTGCGCAGCGGTCTTTCCCATCGGGAAATGGCAATTTGTCCATGCCATCGACTTTACCATGAAGGACGGCAACGGCACTGCAGTGGTCGGTATAACCACCATAGACGGGTTGGAGATGGCCTCCGCTCTTGTCACAGTTGAGGGACTGACGCTTTTTTCGGCAAAATTTCACCAGGACAACAGTATTGAGATTTTGCGGGCAGTGCCTCCCTTTGACGGACCAGCGTTTGCCCGGGGACTGATGCATGACATCCGGGCGATCTTTCAGCCGCCCGGCAAGAAGATGCAGCGCGGACGGCTGGCTGGATCAGACGCCGTTTGCCGGTATAGAGCAGCGGACGGCGGGGTGGTTGATGTGTTGCCAAATGTGAATGACTGCTGGCAGATTAAGAGGTATACTGCCGATCTTCTGCTGCAGCGCTCCGTTGCCGGGCGCTCATGCAGGAAGATCGGTCTTTTCTCCATCCCGGACCGTCTCGAGCTGAAAGCCTATGGACCTGCCGGTTATACCCTGAAGATGAAATTAATAAGTGCTGAAAATACAGAATGAAATTTAAACTCATTTACCCCAAATGGGCCAAGCTGGACCGGCAGACCGAGTTCCATCTGCCGCCCCACGGTCCGGTCGTCTTTGCCGCGGCCCTTCCTGCCTACGTCGATGTCGATTTTATCGATGAGAATGTTGAAGAAATAGATTTTGACGATGATGCAGAGTTCGTCGGTATCTCCATGATGCTCACCGTTCAGGTGAAAAGGGGTTGGGAGATTGCCGATATCTATCGCAAAAAAGGTATCAAGGTCATCTTCGGCGGTATTGCCACCATGCTCCATGCCGAGGAGACTATGGCTCATGCCGATGCGGTTTTCCTCGGGGAAGCCGAAGGGCGGATGGAGCAGGTCCTCGCCGACTTCCGCCAGGGCAGGCTGCAGCCCTGTTATGATTTCATCAACGACCGACCGGATATCGCCCTGGTGGGACCTGCGCGCAGGGATATTCTCAACCGCAGGCTCTACAACTATAAAGGCGTACAGATGGTCGATCTGGTGCATGCCTCGCGTGGCTGCCGCTTTAACTGTTATCCCTGCGCGGTCTCCTACCTCGGAGGAAGGGTCTTTCGTCCGCGGCCCATCGAGACAGCAGTGGCCGAGATGGCCGGCATCGACAACAATCGACTGTTCATTGTTGACAACTCCCTGGCCCAGGATACCAAGTGGGAGATGGAGCTGTTTAAAGAGATGATCGGCTTGAAAAAGAACTGGTGCTCCCATCCCATCGAGGACAAGCCGGAGGTGCTGGAGCTGGCCGCCCGGGCCGGGGCCTGGTATGTCTACCAGGCGGTCTTCGATACCTCTGAGTATATCAAGGAGAGGATTAAACGTTACCACGATCACGGGATCGGGGTGGAGGGGACCATCCTGCTGGGACTTGACGATCATACGGAGGATTTCATCAAACGTCTGATCGATTTCCTCCTTGAGATAGAGCTTGATTTAGCTGAATTTACCGTGCTCACCCCATTTCCGCACACCAAGGCCTATGTCGATCTGAAAAAACAAAACCGCATTCTATCCAGTGACTGGAACGATTTTTCCGCCGACCAGGTGGTCTATCAGCCCAAACACATGAGTCCGGAGCGGCTGCAGGAGCTGCTCGATTACGCCTGGACCACTTTTTATCAGGATGAGCCGCAGTCGATCAAAATGGCCAGGCTGTTCAAGCAGGTGGTGAAAAAAGAAATGGCGGAGAATACGTTCCGGCCAAGGGACCGTGATCTTTGCGGACAATCCTTTGGCAAAAAGGTAATGAGAGAAGATGAACGCTGATGTTTCAAAAGATAGAGACCGGGTTCTAGATGAGCTGCTGCAGGGACCCAAATATCCGGACCGGGAATTCGTCCGTTTTGGGGCAACCTTTGCCGAGGTCTATGCCATGGCCGGAGCTTTGCACGCTAAACTTTTGCAGCAGGCAAAGCCCGGGATGCTGGTCTGTCTTGCCACTGAAGACAAGGCCATTGTCGCTGCCGCCCTTCTGGCATCGCTTTCGGGTGGGCCAAGCCTGCTGCTGCCCTATGCCTTTTCGACCAAGGTCCTTGCCCAGATGCACCGGACAACAGGGTTCCCTGTTGCCCTTGCCGATAGGACGGGGGACTTCCCGGAAGGGGTCAAGGTTATCCGACCGCAAGCGGTTGGATCGGCAGAGCTTACATGTGCCAGCGGGCATAATGCAGCCGAGGTGGAGCTGGTGCAGATCTTCACCGGCGGGACTACCGGCACGCCCAGAATCTGGTCAAAAACAGGGCGCAACCTTTTCGGCGAAGGTCTTTTTCTGGCCGAACGGTTCGGGGTAACGACCAGCGACTGCATCCTGGCTACCATTCCGCCTTATCATATCTACGGTCTACTCTACTCGATTATTCTGCCACTGGTATCCGGGGCGACTGTTGTCGATGCAACACCTTCTTTTCCGGAGGAGATTGTCCGTATCGCAGGAGATACCGGCAGTACCATCCTGGCCAGCGTCCCGGCCCACTACCGGGCGCTCCGCGACAGAGAATTTCCCCTGCGACTGGCTTTTTCATCGGCGGGGATGCTCGATCCGGCTGATAATGCAGCCTTTTGCCGGCACAATGCGTGCGGGGTGGTAGAGGTGTACGGTTCCACCGAAACAGGCGGCATCGCCACCAGACACAGATCACGGGGCGAAGAGTTTTTTACCCCTTTTCCTACCCTTGACTGGCGGATATTGAACGGTTGTCTGGCTGTCCGTTCACCCTATATCTCCTCCTCCCTACCACTTGATGCGGAAGGTTTTTTCACCACTGGGGACCGGGCGGAAGCGATGGGACAAAACGAATTTGCCCTGAAAGGGCGGGCGGATATGGTGACCAAGGTTGGGGGCAAACGGGTGGATCTCGATGAAATCAGCCTCTTTCTTAAAAAACAGTCCGGGGTGACCGACTGCGTGGTCCTGGCCCTGCCCGATTCCGGGGGGCGGGAACATCTGATCGGCGCGCTCATTCAAGGTGAGAATGTCGATTGCGACAAGATTAAAAGGGCCCTGGCTGAGGTTTTTGAACCCTATGCCCTGCCGCGTCGAATGAAAACGGTTGAGTGGATTCCTCTGACGCAAAACGGTAAATATGACTGGCAGTCCATTGTCCGGCAGCTGGAAAAATGAGTGAGCTGCGCGAAAGTTTTGCCAAAGGCTATGGTTCTCTTGCAGCCTGGGCCGACCTGCTCGACCGGATCAATGTCTTTCCCGTGGCCGACGGCGACACCGGCACCAATCTGCGTATCAGTCTGAGCCCTCTTCGGGATTGCCGACAGGACAGCGCCACGACCCGCACGCTCCTTGCCCGCTCGGCCACAGGCAATTCGGGCAATATTGCCGCCGCTTTTTTTCGGGAATTTTGTCTTGCGGAAAGTTTTGCCGAGTTGGCTGAAAAAGCTGCAATAGGCAGGGATCAGGCCTGGCGAGCCATCGCCCGTCCTTGTGCCGGAACCATGTTGTCGGTTTTTGACAGTCTTGCCGAAGTCCTTGCCTCGCAGAGGAAGGTATCCGGTCTGTACCTGCCACTTCGTCATACACTGCACAAAGCGGTGAGTGACACCTCGGAACTCCTGGCCGATCTCAGAGAGGCCGGCGTGGTGGATTCGGGCGCCTTGGCCATGTTTATCTATTTTGACGGGTTTTTCAGGCAACTCACCGGGCAGGGAGGGAGGGCCGACTCCATCGTTGACCTCTTCGCCGACAAGCTGGCCATCAGCAGTTCGTTTAGGCCGCATCCGACCGACAGCCATTGTGTTGATGTGGTCCTCCAGACGGTGCAAAACCATGCCGCAGTCAGAGAGAGCCTTGCCGACCTGGGCGAGAGCCTGGTGGTGGTCAGGGATGCATCGCTGCTCAAGGTGCATATCCACAGCCCCGATACCGACCGGTTGCGCCGGCGTCTTGGTGCATTGGGCGAGATCGTCCAGTGGTCCGACGCGGAAATTCATCAGAGTGTGGCGGTGGATTATGGCGAAAAGATGCATAAACCACCGCTGCACATCGTAACAGATGCCGCCGGTTCCCTGACCAGGGAGATGGCCCGCAGCCATGGGATGAGCTTGTTGGACAGCTATATTATTTGCGGGGACGACGCACGGCCTGAGAGTCTCTGCAGTCCGGAACAGATCTATGACCAGATGCGCAAGGGCGGAAAGATAAGTACCGCACAGGCTTCGAATTTTGAGCGATATCAGCACTATGAAAGCATCTGTAACCAATTCGGCAAAACCCTCTATCTCTCGGTCGGTTCCGCCTTTACCGGCAATTACGACACCGCCATGGGCTGGAAAAAGGACCATGATCCTGATAATCTCCTGACGGTACTGGATACCGGCGCCGCCTCGGGCCGGCTGGCCCTCATTGCCCTGGTCACTGCCCGAATGGCCGGCAAGGCAGACAGCCCGGAAGAGGTGCTGGTCCATGCCCGGCAGAACATTGCCGCCTGCCGGGAATATGTCTTTATCGATGACCTGAAATACCTGGTTGCCGGTGGCCGGGTTTCCAGGACCAGGGGATTTTTCGGCAATCTGCTCTCCATGAAACCGGTAATCAGCCCAACCAGCAAGGGCGTGCATAAGGCCGGCGTTGTCAGGAACAGCAGGGGACAGCTCGATTTTGCCCTGGACCGGCTTCGGGAACAGCTTAATGGACCCGGTGTTTTGACAATCATGTTGCAATATTCGGACAATGAGACGTGGGTGAGAAAGACGGTGCAGCAAGAGGTGCGGGAGTTGGTGCCGGAAGCGGAAATATTGCTCACGCCATTATCACTCACTTCCGGGGTGCATATGGGGCCGGGAACCTGGTCGGTTGCTTTTATCCCGGCTCAAGACGGGAATCCATATCCCCTCAACTCTGAAAAAAATCTCTCTCGAAGACCATGAGACCAGCCGTCATCATCCCGGTTTACAACCACGGCGAGCAGGTCGCTGAGGTTATCCGGCAAACTCTTGCGCTCCACCTACCGATATTTGTCGTGGATGATGGCTCGACGGATTGCACGGCCAAGATCCTTGAGGCACAGCCCGGTGGCATCATCGTCCTGCGCCATGATGTCAATCAGGGAAAAGGAGCGGCCATCCTCACCGGTTTTACGGCGGCTCTTGCAAATAAATGTGATTGGGCAATCACCCTGGATGGAGACGGACAACATTGTCCCGAGGACGCCGTGAGCCTGCTTGAGTCGGTGCGGGACGGCCAGCGGGCAATCGTCATCGGCAGAAGGCAGGGCATGGACGATAGATACAACGTGCCCTGGACCAGCAGGTTCGGCCGCGGTTTTTCCAACTTCTGGGTATGGATCTCCGGCGGACCGAAGATGCGTGATTCCCAGTCCGGATTCAGGCTCTATCCGTTGCCGGAGGTTCTGCAACTTGGGGTCAAAGCCAGACGGTACCAGTTCGAGGTGGAAATACTGGTCAAGGCCAGCCGGCAGGGGATCAAAATAAACGAGGTACCGGTGCAGGTTGTCTATCAGCCAAAGGGAGAGCGAGTCAGTCATTTTCGGCCATGGCTCGATTTCTGGCGTAATTCCGTTACGTTCAATAGATTGATCTGGGCTCGGATCTTCAGGATGTTTCGGCTATGAACGGCGTCTGGTATAAGGTGCTCATTCAGTTTGCCAGGTTGTGTGGCGCCTGGATATTCGTCCTCATCTCACGGATTATTGCCGCCGGCTACTTCGTCTTTTCCCGGCGGGTCGCCGAAAGCCGGCGCTTCTACGCCGCTCTTTATCCCGAGCGAGGGGGACTCTACCACCTCCTTTGTACCTTTAAACAATATCAGCATTTTACAACCATTCATCTTGACAGATTCCTGATGGCCCAGGCCAAAACACCGACCTTTACGTCAAAAGGCTGGGAGAGGCTGGAGGCAGTTATCGGCCAAGGTGGCGGAATTCTGCTCATGTCTCACCTGGGCAACTGGGAAATGGCCGCAACCCTGCTCAAGCAGAAAAGAGACGATCTGCAACTGCTGCTCTATATGGGGGTAAAGGAAAAAGAAGGGGTGGAACGGATACAAAAAAACGATCTGCGCCGATCGGGAATAACCATCATCGGCGCCGATCAGGCCAACAATTCGCCTTTTACCGCAGTGGAAGGGATTCGGTTTTTACAGGCAGGAGGGGTGGTCTCCATGGCAGGGGATATTGTCTGGCGTGACGATCAGCGTAAAGTCCCTGTCAAGTTTTTGGGCCATAATGCCTATCTGCCGGAGGCACCTTTTGTTTTTGCCTTGGTCTCAGGGGCGCCGCTCCTCGTTTTTTTTGCCTTTCGTACCGGTAAAAACAGCTATCATTTCAGCCTGTCCGAACCGATTATCCTGCCGCCGGTATCGCGTGGGGAGAGACCTGCTGCCATAGGGCGGGCGGCCCAGCAGTATGCCGAGCTGCTGGAACAATCTTTGCGGCAACATCCGTTTGAATGGTATCATTTCGATAGGTTTCTCCACTGATACCGCCCAACCCCGACATCGATCTTTTTAAAAAACATGGGCGAAGAGTTCTCCCGGTATCTTTTCGTTATCAGTATGATACCGTGTGATATTGGGATCATATCACTTCATGTTCGACCGATAAGTCGGAGTCTTGGTTGGTCGCGGTCAGAAAAGGGGAGACGGTTGCTTTTCTTGGACAAAGTATGCGATAATGCATTCATTACACACTCCCTGAAATTCAGTATTAAATTGCTTGAAAATAACAGGTTGCCCGGTACATGCGTTTATAATACAAAGCAGAAGGTATAAGCATGACAACCAACAGATCTTCGGCCTGGCTTGACCGTTTTTTTTTCATGCTGTCTTTCTTCTTGCTCACTTTTTTCTCCTTTGGTCCGCTCGCAGCAGGGGCCAAAGAACAAATTGTCAAAGTGGGCGTCTATGAAAACGCGCCGAAAATCTTTACCGATGCAACAGGGAAACCCTCGGGCATCTTTATTGATATTATCGAGCATATTGCCGAGCGAGAGGGGTGGTCGCTCCACTATGTCTCCGGCACCTGGGGTGAGGGATTGGATCGTCTGGCCCGGGGGGAGATCGACCTCATGCCCGATCTTGCCTTTACCGCAGAGAGGGCGAGGTTATATACCTTCCATAAAATCCCTGTTCTCTCCTCCTGGTTTCAGGTGTACGCCCCAAAAGGAAACAAGATCAAAACGATCCTGGACTTAAATGGCAAGCGGATTCTTGTCCTGGATCGTTCGGTGCAGCAGGAAGCTTTTCTTCGGCTCAGTAAAGGCTTCGGCCTGAACATAACGCTTCTTACGGTGCCGGACTACAATACGATGTTTGCTTCAGTCGCCGCCGGACAAGCCGATGCCGCCGTGACCAACAGCTTCTATGGCCTGATGCATGCCAAGAAATTCGGTCTGGAAGATACGGCGGTGGTCTTTGAGCCCTCCAACCTCTTCTATGCGGCCCATAAAGGCGACCCGAATCATCTGCTCGACGCCATAGATAGCTATCTTGCCGATGCCAAAAAGGATCCGCAATCCGAATATTATGGATCAATCAAACGATGGACTTCCGAGGAGGTCCGATTCAGGCTGCCGTTCTGGGTGCAGTTGGTTGGGCTGGGCGGTGTCGGCTTTCTGGTCATGAGCCTGGTAATCAGCGGCATTTTGAAGCGTCAGGTCGATGTTCGAACCCGGGAACTGCAGAAAGAGAACGAAAAAAGACGGTCGGCCCAGCAGAGATTTATGGACATCATCGAGTTTCTGCCCGACGCAACCTTTGTTATTGACCAGGATAAGCGGGTCATTGCCTGGAATCAGGCCTGCGAAAACCTGACCGGGGTGAAAAAGGAAACGATGCTGGGGAAAAGTGATTACGCATACGCCGAGCCCTTCTATGGGAAACGGCGGCCCCTCCTTGTCGATCTGCTTGATCAGCCATCACCTGAAATGGAGGCAACATACAACCATACGAAGCGCAAGGATCACCGGGTGTATGCGGAGGCATTTTTCCCGCTGTTGCGGGATGGAGAGGGCGCTTATCTGTGGGGGGTGGCTTCACCGCTGTATGACCAGAATGGCCGGAGGTGCGGCGCAATAGAGACCATCCGCGATATAACTGAGCAGAAGAGTATTGAGCAGGCACTACTGCAAAGCGAACGCGAATATCGCGACCTGGTGACGCTGGCCAACAGTATCATCCTCCGCTGGTCTCCTGAAGGGCGGGTCCTCTTCCTGAATGAGTTCGGGCAGAGGTTTTTCGGCTATACCGATGTGGAAATTGTCGGTCGACAACTGGTCGGCACTCTCGTCCCCGAAAATGAAATAGACGGCCGTGAGCTACGGCCTCTGCTTGAGGAGATCTCCGCTGATCCGCAGAAATTCGAACGGAATATCAATGAGAATATTCGTCGTAACGGCCAGCGAGTCTGGATTGACTGGACCAATAAGGCGGTGCTCGACGAGCGGGGAGAGATCAGGGAAATTCTCAGTATCGGTTCCGATATAACCGAACGCAGACAGGCTGAGGAGCAGATTCGCCGGCTGAACGAGGACCTGCAGCGCCATGCTGATACCCTTGAGCAGCGGGTGGCCGAACGGACCGCGGAACTGGCGGCGATGAATGACGAACAACGCACTATCTTCGAATCGGCAAGTACCGGGATTGTCCTTCTGCGGGACCGGATCATAACCCGCTGTAATAAAAAACTGGAGGAGATTTCCGGCTACGCGTCCGGGGAACTCATCGGCAAATCGACACGTATCTGGTATCCGGATGAACAGGCCTACCTTGAGGGCGGACAACAGCTCTACGCCCAGTTGGCCGAGGGGAAAACATTTTGCCAGGAACAGCAAATTGCCCGCAAGGATGGCAGCTTGTTCTGGGTACGGCTGAGTCTTCGAGCCTTTGACAAAAACGCTCCCTTAAAAGGTGCGGTCGGCATTATTGAAGATATCACCGATGAACATGAAGCTGCGGAAAAACTTCGTAAAGCCCTGGAAGCGGCACAGGAGGCCGATCGGATAAAATCAGCATTCCTCGCCACCATGTCTCACGAGTTGCGTACCCCGCTTAATTCGATTATCGGCTTCACCGGTATCATGCTCCAGGGATTGACCGGATCGCTCAATCCTGAGCAACAGAAACAGATGACCATGGTACAGAAAAGTTCCCGCCATCTCTTGAGCCTGATTAATGATGTCCTTGATATCTCCAAGATCGAGGCGGGGCAGATGGTCTTCTCCTGTACGTCTTTCGACCTGCCGGCTTCGATCGACAAGATGGCCAAACTTATTTCACCAATGGCCGAAAAAAAAGGTCTCGAGCTACGCATGGATTTACCCGATACTCCCCTTACGATTTTCACCGACCAACGCCGACTCGAACAGGTCGTTCTCAATCTGCTCAATAATGCTGTGAAGTTTACCGAAAAAGGACATGTCGATATCATATGTCGAAAGGATAACGGGCAGGTACTTCTGCAATTTTCCGATACGGGAATCGGCATGCGGCAGGAGGAAATCCCCCATCTCTTCCAACCGTTTCACCAGCTTGATACCGGTCTTGCCCGCAAGCGCGAGGGGACAGGGCTCGGACTTTCGATCTGTAAAAAAATCATCAAGATGATGGGCGGTTCTATCGAGGTGGAAAGCCGCCTAGGGCAAGGAAGCACCTTTTTCGTCCGTCTTCCCCTGCAGGCTGGAGGTGAGAATTGAACAACAGGCTCCTGATAATTGAAGATAATGAACAGAATCTCTACATGATGCGTTTTCTGCTGGAAAAAAACGGCTTTTCCATTATCGGCGCGGAAGATGGGAGGCAAGGGATCGAACTGGCGTTGACGTGCAAGCCCCTGGCCATCCTCCTCGATATCCAGCTGCCGGAAATGGACGGCTATGCCGTGGCCGCCGAATTGAAAAAACATCGCGAACTCGATGGGGTGCCAATCATTGCGGTGACCTCCTATGCCATGGTTGGCGACCGGGAGAATATTCTGGCTGCCGGGGCCACCGGGTATATCGAAAAACCGATAAACCCTGAGACCTTTGTCGCGGAAATCATGGAATATTTGCCGACCTCGATTGACGATAAGTAGGCAGGAAATTAAAAGATCTTATGCAAGGCGCTCTTGGTAAAGAACAATGAATCATCAAGGAGAGGCAATGCGCATCCTGAACGTAGATGACCGGGAAGACAACCGGTATTTAATTGAGTCCCTGCTTAATGGAAACGGCTACGAGGTTGTCTCGACTGCCAATGGTGAGGAAGCCCTTGCCCGGCTGCAGAATGAGACCTTTGACCTGATCATCAGCGATATTCTTATGCCGGTCATGGACGGTTTTCAGCTCTGCCGTGCCGTCAAAGCGGATGAGAGGCTGCGCTGTATTCCCGTGATCATATATACCGCCACCTACACCGGGCCGAAGGATGAAGACTTCGCAATGAAAATAGGCGCCGACAGATTTTTGCAGAAACCGTGCGAGCCGGATGTCTTTGTTCAGGCCGTACGTGATGTGCTGGCTGCGGCAGAAGGAGGCAATGTGGCCCTTTGCTCTACGCCCCCGGCACCGGGAGAGGAGGTGCTGAAGCTGTATAGTGAACGCCTGGTGAGAAAGCTCGAGATGAAGATGCTGCAACTCGAAAAGGAGGCCAAGGCGAGAAAGAAGGCCGAAGCGATTCTCAGGCAAAATGAAGAAAAGTATAGATCCTTATATAACAGCATCCGGGATGCGATTGTCATAGCCGATACCAACAGAACGATTCTTGACTGCAACCGGGCCTTTGTTGATTTGTTTGGCTATTCCCCTGCGGAAATTTCCGGGAAGAAGACCCTGGTTCTCTATGAAAAACAAGAGGAATTCGACAGAATTGGCACTAAGCTCAAAGAGCACGATGAGGAAGCACCCCATTTCTATTCGGTTCAATTCAGGAAAAAAGACGGCTCGGTCTTTCCCGGGGAGGTCAACGTTTCATTTTTAAGAGACGACGAAGGGCAGAAGAACGGATTTATCGGGCTTATCCGGGATACCACCGAACGGAGCCGGGCGGAAAAAATCCAAAAGGACCTGGAATCCCAGCTGCACCAGGCGCAGAAGATGGAATCCGTCGGCCGGTTGGCCGGCGGGGTGGCCCATGATTATAATAACATGCTCACAGTCATCGTCGGCTATTCGGAGATGGCTCTCGCCAAGGTCGATCCCAAGGATACGCTGCATCGTGACCTGCTGGAAATCAATAAAGCAGCCGTCCGTTCCGCGGATATCACTCGGCAGCTCCTTGCCTTTGCCAGAAAACAGGCTATCGACCCGGTTTCTCTCGACCTGAATGTTGCCGTGGAGAGTGTCCTTAAAATGCTGCGTCGCCTGATTGGTGAGGAAATAAAACTGGTCTGGCTCCCCGAAACCAACCTGTGGCCGGTGAAGATGGATCCTTCACAGGTCGATCAACTGCTGGCCAACCTCTGTGTCAATGCCAGCGATGCCATAGACGGGGTGGGACGGATCAGCATCGAGACCGGCAAGGCAAGCTTCGATGACCAGTATTGTGCCGACCATCCGGGTTTTTCGCCCGGGGAATATGTTCTGCTGTCGGTCAGTGACGATGGCTGCGGGATGGACGGCAACACGGTCCTCAAAATTTTCGATCCTTTCTTCACCACAAAGTCGGTCGGCAAGGGAACGGGACTTGGATTGGCGATGGTCTATGGTATCGTCCAACAGAATAAAGGATTTATTAATGTATACAGCGAGCCGGGTAAAGGCACCACGTTCAAGATTTACCTGTCCCGCGACCCCGAACAGGAAACGGAGATTTCAGGAGAAATTGCGGTGGAAGTTCCGGGTGGCCATGGGGAACTCATCCTTGTCGTTGAGGACGAGGCCTCGATTTTAAAGTTTACCGAAAGAATTCTAGCCGACCTTGGCTACACATTGCTGACCGCCGAAAATCCAAATAGGGCCCTGCAACTTGTCAAAGACCACCCTTCTGAAATCCGTCTGCTCATAACCGATGTAGTTATGCCGGAGATGAACGGCATGGAACTGTATCAGCAGTTGCACGAAATCGGTCCTGAGATGAAGGCCCTCTTCATGTCAGGTTATACCGCCGACGTCATTATCCATCGAGGAGTCCTGGACAAGGGAGTCAACTTTATCCAGAAACCTTTTTCCATGAGAGACCTGGCCACAAAGGTGTCTGAAATCCTCGCATAACGTAATTTTGACAGAGACTGTTCCATAGCGGAATCGGTAGCCGGACTGCTTTTTACTTTGTCCATCCCCCTTTTTCAAGGCGGTGGCGCGATCAGGACGCTTGGGGGATATTTCGTATACAACTCAAGGCCTCCCTGGTTTGAGCTCAGGATGGTAATCAATGGTGGTACAATATTTCCTTTTGAAATTGCAAAAAACTGTGTAGTATCCGAGCCTAATCGTAATAACTCTACTTTTTCTTGAAATTTCTTGCCTGACCTATCCCATTATGACCAGAGATGAATTTAAGGATAAAATATTAACAATTCTTGTTGAGGATTTTGAATTCAACCAACCGGGGCTCGATGACAACCTGCGGGATGACCATGGTTTTGACAGCATTGACGCCATTGAGCTGCTGGGCAAGATTGAACTCATCCTCGGCTTTTCTTTTACCCGGGACGAAAAAGAACAGGCCATGGGGATCAGGACGATTAACGACATCCTCGACTATGTTGAAAGAATTCAAAAGTCCCGAACCAACTAACCCGGGCCGGTTGTAATCCATGAAACGACGCGTTGTCATAACGGCCGCCTCGGCGATCACGCCAATTGGCTACCATAAAGATGATATCCTCAACAGCCTCAGACTGGGAAAGTCAGGAGTAGGAGTGCTGCGCGATGACGGGCTGTTGTCAAAGCACATCCACTCCCGTGTCTTCGGAACGGTGGATTACCCCATTGACTACGGCTTTAAGCGGCAATACCGTAAGACCATGGGGCCGGTAGCCTACTATGCCTGTCAGGTCGCAGGGGATGTGCTGGAGAGTTCCGGGCTCAGTCAGGAATTCATCACCTCCGGCAGGCTTGGGGTGGCGTTCGGCTCAACCCACGGCAGCCCCACCGTCCAGCGGGAAATCTACAAGACCTTTTTCAGCGATCTCGAGTCCAAATTCTCCTCCATCGGCGCGGTGGACTATCTCCGTTCCATGGTGCATACCACGGCGGTAAACATCACCAGAATGTTCGGCATCACCGGCCGGGTCATCGCCTCCTCCACCGCCTGTACCACCAGCAGCCAGGCCATCGGATTCGGCTATGAAATGGTCAAGTACGGTATGCAGGATGCCATGCTTTGCGGTGGGGCGGATGAATACGATACCACTACCGTGGCGGTTTTTGACAACCTGCTTGCCTGTTCGGTCAAGTACAACCAGAGCCCGCACCGCACCCCCAGGCCTTTTGATGCGGGCCGGGATGGGCTGGTGGTGGGAGAGGGAGGCGGCGCCGTGCTCCTGGAGGAGTATGAGTCGGCTAAAAAACGCGGCGCGCCGATTCTCGGAGAAATCATCGGTTTCGGTTGCAACAACAACGGCGGGGA
>Ga0210123_1000515_pt1 | contig 23829 bp, 14 predicted proteins | sample Muzzi_PWB_D2_FD_185535 | JGI IMG/M metagenome (GOLD analysis project Ga0210123, IMG submission 185535) | Wetland microbial communities from San Francisco Bay, California, USA, that impact long-term carbon sequestration - Muzzi_PWB_D2 (SPAdes) | ecosystem: Environmental > Aquatic > Marine >... | reverse complement strand
ATTTCAGAAAAGGACATCGCGCTGATCGTCTTGCGCGAGCCATGCCTCCGCCACAGATCCTGATCATGGAAAACCACGGGCTCCAGATCCCGCGTCCAGCGCAGATCCAGTTCGATGCCCCACACCCCGGCTGCGGCGGCCTGCTCAAAGGCCGCCATGGTGTTTTCCCCGGTGACCAGGTTGTCGTGCTGACCGCGGTGCGAGATGATCTTGCACTGCTGCAAATGTTTTTTAAGGGGCGTGGACTGGGGGCGACGATCAAAAAACGCATCGGCCCATCGCAGCAAACTCTGTTCTATGATGGAGGGTAGCGGCATAAGGGCAAACCGGCATTCGGCCCATTACACTAATTGGCCAACAGGACCGAAATATCCTTGGCACCGGTGAAGACTTTTTGCGATGTGCTGCCCAGAAAGAACTCTTTCAGGCCCGATATTCCGCGGCGCCCCAACACGATCAAATCATATCCCTTAGCGGCCTCCGCCAGAATATCGCGCGCGACGCCTTTGTGCTTATTCTCTATCTTGATCTCAATGTGGTCGCCGCCGAATCCTGCGGACAGCAATGTCTCCTTGGCGCGATTCATGGCATTGGTCACCAATTCTCTTTTTTTATCTTCCAGGGCACAAAAATTGGATTGTTGGGATCGAAATAAGGGCGATAACTCAGGGCTGTCCATTTGGCACAGTGCCGCCGTGTCCAGCATGACGTTGAACAATACCACCGTATTGTCTTTTGAGAAACTTTCGGCCACAAGCGTCACCGCGCGCGCTGCATTTTCCGAGTCGTCCACTGCAATCAAGATCTTTTGTGCCATGATGCCCTCCTTTTGTGGGTATTCGATTCGCTCATTGATATCATTTTCCAAAATCAATGGGTGATGAGCATACGGTGATGCTTTATCCGTGCTTGGGTCAGCAACCCGTTACGGGTCCAGTCTACGGAAATTCCGAGCCCATTGTCCACCTCTTTTTTTTGCGGCCGTGAGCGCGCTCGGGCCGGTATCCGGTGGTACGCTTAACAGGCGGTATGCTATTGTGCTTTAATCGCAGAAAGCCTAAGCTTTTTCGATCATCTGAATGTCAATCGCCGAACAAGGAAAAGTGAAATGCCGATCACTCAATACCGTATCAAGGCGGTGCTATTTGATTTCGACGGTACGCTGACCCAACCAGGGGCCATTGATTTTAAGGCCATCAAGGCCAGCCTGGGCTGCCCGGCCGGGCGGGCGATTTTGGAGTTCATCCATTCCCTTCCGAGTGGTGCGGAACGCCGGGCGGCCATGGAAAAGCTGTTGCGCTTCGAGATGGCGGCGGCGGCTGAATCCAGGCCCAATGACGGCGCACAGGAAATCGTCACCTGGACAAAGCAGCAGCTATTGCCGGTGGGCATCATTACCCGCAACAGCCGGGACTCCGTGATCCGGGCATTGAAGAATTTCGACAAGCTCGGCGTCGATGATTTCGATGTGATCATCACCCGGGATGATCCATTGGCCCCCAAGCCCAGCGGGGAAGGCATCGTCTGGGCGGCGGAACAATTTCAGGCGACACCGGCCCAAGTGCTGATGGTTGGTGACTTTATTTTCGACCTGCAAGCCGGCCGAGCTGCCGGCGCTCTGACAGCCTTGGTTGATCCCGCAGCGGCTCCCGAGCTTCAATCCCTGGAATGTGATTTCCGCCTTCAACAATTGAGTGCTCTGCGCCCCATCATTCGAGGCGGCATGCCGCTGGCTGCCGGAAAACTGCCCAATGATCTGCTGGCACCCTATCTGGAAGCCCTCGACATTGAAGATCCGTCGCTATTAATACATCCGGGAATAGGAGAGGACGTTGCCGTAATCGACCGTGGCGGAGACGACCTTATTGTGCTCAAGTCCGACCCCGTAACCTTTTCCACCGATGCTATCGGTCGTTATGCCGTGGCCGTCAACGCCAACGATATAGCCACTGCAGGTGCGAGGCCCCGCTGGTTTCTGACCACCCTTTTGCTGCCATGCGGGACAACCCCCTCCCAGGCCAAGACAATTATGCAGCAGCTTTCCCAGAATGCCCGCCGATGGGGTGTGACCTTGTGCGGCGGTCACACGGAAATCACCGATGCTGTTTGCCGCCCAGTGGTGGCGGGCATGATGGTCGGCACCGTCAAACGTGGGAATTTGATAGAAAAGAAGAATATGGCCCCAGGGGATGCCGTGTTGTTCACCAAAGGCGTAGCCGTGGAGGGTACGGCCATCATCGCCAGAGAGTTTGCGACACGCCTCCTTGCTGGGGGGATCACAGCGCAGGAAATTAATGTAGGCCGCAGCTTTCTGAACCACATCAGTATTTTGCCGGAAGCGCGCCTGGCGGCAGAAGATGGGCGTGTTTCTGCCATGCACGATGTGACCGAAGGGGGCCTGGCCACGGCCTTGTCGGAATTGAGTGTCGCCGGTCGGCATAAGATCTCTGTCGAGATGGAGAACATACCGGTCTTAGATCAAACCCGCAAATTTTGCGGCGCTTTGGGCCTCAATCCTTTGGGGTTAATCGGCTCCGGGAGCCTGTTGATATGCTGCCCGCCAGATTACTGCGACGGACTGATCGAAAGGCTCGAAAAACAAAGCATCGCCGCAGCGAAGATCGGGAAAGTGATGGCATCCGGCACGGGCATCGAAGCCTGGCACCAGGGTCGGAAAGCGCGGTGGCCTCAATTCGACACCGATGAAATAGCCCGTCTGTATGAATAGAGGGAGGGGTTGCAAAAAATCTGCATCCCGTTTCTCATTACCATTTTCCGAGGGATTGAATAAAACACCCACCGCCACCACCGCCACCGCCGCTTGAACCGGCAACACTGCTGCCGGTTGCGGTGATGGTACTGGCCAGGGTTTGATTCGAGTATCCGCTGGCGCCGGCCAGGGTTTGAGCCTGTACACGGTAAAAATAGATGGTTTCGGCGGATACGCCGTTGTCGTCATAATTCGTTATGTTGGCATCCACCTGGCCGATGGTTGAAAATGTCGTTTGGCCATCGACCCTTCTTTGGATGGTGACCAGGGCGTCCAGCGCCACAGCGGATGACCAGGAGAGCTGGACGCGGCTGGATGACGCTGCGTTTGCGCTTAATGACAGTTCGCGGAGCAGCGTCAAGGCATTGTATGCATTGACCCGTCCGCCGGAAGCCACTTGCTCCAGAAAATTCTGGTCCAAATCGACGCTGCCCGTGATGATGGTCTTGATTTCCTGGGGACTGAGTGTATCGTCCTCCGATTGAATCAGGGCGGCCAGACCGGAAACGTATCCGGCAGCCATGGATGTGCCTTGCATGTACTGGTAGCTGTCAGTGGCATCGGCTGTCGTGAGGGACATATCGTCGATGAAAAATCCGGCGCCGTTGGTTGCGGCATTGCTGCTGAAGCGCAGCCGCAAGTAAAGCTGGGGATCCCCGTCCCATGGGCCAAGATCGGCCAGGGCGGTCATCCAATACGGGAGACTCCCGGTGATTCCCGGGTAATAGACTGAACTGCCAACCTTGAGTTGGAGTGCTGTCCAGGTCGAGCCGTTGGTGGAAACTTCCAGACGAAGATAGTCGGCGTATGTTTCGGAGCTGCCGATTATTCTAAACGTCAGCAGGCTGGCAGAGGCGCTGCTCAGATTCTGGGTGGGAAGCATTGCCCAGGTGTCAGCGTTGTTGCTGTAGCTCGCCGAGGGGCTGCTGCCCAGGGCAGGCGCTCCGGGAGCAGCAGGTGGATCGGCGATCTCCCATGCATCGCCCGATCCGCCGGTGGTCCAACCGTTCAGAAGGCCATCGTTAAAATTATCCGACCATAGGGTTTGGCGGCCATTGTCGAGGCTATAGATGCGAACTCCCGGGGCGGCGACATCCACATTTACCGTACCATAGTTGGAGAACCAGGCCATCTGGTCATTTTGGTCGCTGGCAGCCACTGAAATGATGTTGGTGCAGTTGTACGCAGCCGGGTAATAGGGGGCCACGTCAGCGTCAACGCCGTTATTGCCGGCCGCGCATATAAACAGGGCGTTGGCATTGGCCATAACATTTCTGAGGGACGCACTGTAGCCTGCGCCGCCCCAGCTGCAATTGATGATTTTGGCCCCTTGGTTCACGGCGTATTGAATGGCATCAATGGCGTCTGAGGTGGTGCCTTCGTCAAAGGCGTTCAAAAACCGGACAGGCATGATGCGCACTTCCCATGCCACGCCTGCAATGCCGCGGTTGTTATCAGTCACCGCACCGGCGATACCGGCCACATGGGTGCCATGGCCGGAGGCATCCCGGGGGTCGTTGTCGCCATCGGCAAAGTCCCATCCATGAACATCATCGATAAAACCGTTGCCGTCGTTATCGATACCATCATCTGCAATTTCACCGGGGTTTGTCCAAATGTTGGCCGCCAGGTCCGGGTGGTCTATGTCGCTGCCCGTATCGATCACCGCAACGATCACATCCGTACTGCCGGTGGTGATGTCCCAGGCTGGGGCGGCATCCATATCCGCTCCGGGGGTACCCACATAGCCGCTGACGATCTGACCGGTGTTATTGAGGCCCCAAAGCTGAGAGAAAGAGGTGTCGTTCGGAAAGGCCTGGGTGCGCAGGATGTAATTGGGCTCCACGAATTCCACATCCGGGTTCGCAGCGTAAATTTCCAATGCCTGATCTACCGTCATATCCGGCTCTAGGATAATGCGATGAATACGGCCGTTGCCTATGGCGTGAGCGCTGTGAACGCGGGCGGCGCTGTTCAGGGCGGATCTGGCGGCCATGTCGTCGGTCTTGTATTTGACCAGCAGTTCATTGGATTTATAGGGTCTGAACGGGGCTTGGGCAAACGAAGGGCCTGGGTATGTAAACATTAGGGCGGCCCACGTTAATAGTGCCAAGGTTTTTATGTATCCCATGTGCATTTCCTCGAGTGCTTCGTATCGACGGACGTTTGATAAGGGGTCCCTTAGTTTGAAGTATCGACCTGGTGGCGAGAAAACTTGAGACGGATTTGCATGGGCATCGAAGTTGATTTTTGGATGCAATCCAAGGCCGGCGGAGACGGGCGGCTTGATCTTAATCGTAGCGCCCTCGGTCTGATTTGGAAATAGATACAATATATTGCGCTTTCTAATTGCTTGACACACAATTATTTTTATTTATAATATTGATTCTAACTCTATGGCAGTTCACCCTCTTCCAATCTGGATTTTTCTTGGTGTGCAGGCAGGCGAGGCGGAATGGGTAAGGCGTTAATTATCGCGGACGGGAACCTGGTTGAATCTGCAGCCCAGCTATTGATATCCATCGGCCATGAGGTGGTGGTGGTCGACGACTTGGCCCGGGGGTGGAAGCTTGCTGCAAAGCAGGATGCCGAGGTTGTCGCCCTGGCCCTGAAGCTGAATGGCGGCGACGCCATTGCCCTTCTGCCGCGGCTCAAACAATTGCCCCATTGCCCTGAAGTCGTGGTGCTGGCTGCCAGCAGCGACCCCAAAGCGGCCGAGTTTGCCCTGCGCAGCGGCGCCTGGGATTATTTGCCGGTGCAATCCGATCCCGAACCCATTGCCGCCGCCATCGACCAGGCCTTGCAATATTGTAAAGAGCAACAAGGTGGGGCAACGCCCGTGGCGGTGAAGCGTGAAAAAATCATCGGTAACAGCCCGGCGATGAAGCAATGCCTGCAACTCCTGGGACAAGCGGCCGCCAGCGATGCCAATGTGCTCCTTACCGGTGAGACCGGTACCGGCAAAGAGCTTTTTGCCCGTGCCATTCATTCCAACAGTCCCCGGGCAAGGACCTTGGGGGGCTCCATTCACAGCAACAATCCCCGTGCGGACAAGAATTTTGTGGTAGTGGATTGTACCGCGCTGCCCGAAACTCTGGTGGAGAGTGTTTTGTTCGGCCATACGCGCGGCGCATTTACCGGTGCGGACCGCAACCATGACGGTTTGATTGCCCAGGCGGACGGCGGCACCTTGTTCCTCGATGAAGTGGGCGAGCTGCCCCTGGAGACCCAGAAAGCTTTCCTGCGGGTCTTACAGGAGCGTCGCTATCGACCGGTGGGCGCCCAGGTTGAGCAAGACAGCAATTTTCGGCTGGTGGCCGCCACCAATCGAGATCTCGATCAAATGGTGGCCGACGGTCAATTCCGTAAAGATCTGCTGTTTCGGTTGCGCACTTTAGCCATCGAACTGCCGCCATTGAGGCAGCGCCGCGAAGACATTGAAGAGCTGATCCGGCATCACACCATACGGCTTTGCAAGGCCTATGGCTTGAAGCCCAAGGGTTTTTCCATTGAGCTGATTGAGAATTTGCAAGCATACCCCTGGCCGGGCAATGTTCGTGAGATGATCAACGCCATTGACGGCATGCTTGCTGCCGGCGTAAACGATACAACCTTGTATGCCAAACACCTGCCGCTCAATATCCGTGTACAGGTTGTCTGTGGTCATTTGGAGGCCCCCCAGGAAACGGCCGTCGAGGATGCCGCCGCCATGACCGCGTCTGTGCCAACCTTTAAATCGTATCGGGAATCATCCGAAGCCAAATACCTTCAGGATTTGATGACCATGACCAACCGCAACATCCCCAAAGCCTGCGAGGTGTCCGGTATATCACGTTCGAGGCTTTATGAAATGCTGACCAAATACGGCCTTAATTCTCCCAACTAGTGTTTTGTATGGATAAGAAATCAGGCCTGACTGCAATTCGTCGGGGTTTGAGATCCATTGGATGTATACACCCAATACATAAGGTTAAGTTTCTCTAAAACTTTGCCGATACGCTAGAATTCTGTAGATGAGGGCTTGTTCATGATTGCGATTCCACTTACCAAAAAGATCAGTTGGCGGAACCCGCCCATACTGACAATTGCCATTATCCTGATCAATATCTTCGTATTTTATGTGATCCAGGGGCACGACGACGACTATTCTCTGGAGGCTGTGACCTTCTACTTCGAATCAGGCCTGGATAAGATTGAGATTCCGCTCTATCTTGACTATCTGAAAAAAAACCACCCCGAAACTTACCAGGAAAGGCCTTCGGCGGATCTTGACGCAGATTTGTCGGAAAAAATCAGGCTGTACCACGAGCTTAATTTTGATGCTGATTTTTCCGGCCGGTTAGAGCGAGGTGAAATCGGTCCCGATGATATTTTGGAAAAGGAACGCCATGCGACCTTACGCGCAGAATTTGAGAATTTGCAGCGTCAGATCGTGTCATTGCAGTATGGTTTTCGTCCTGCCCGGCACAGTGCGATCACATGGCTGACGACCATGTTCCTGCATGGAAGTACAGGACATCTGGTCGGCAATATGATTTTCTTGTGGTTGATTGGATGTATGATCGAGTACGGCTGCCGCCGATGGTTGTTCGTGATCATCTATGGCCTTGGCGGCTTGGCTGCGACGAGCTTTTTCTGGATGCTGAACATGGATAGCCTGGTGCCGCTGATTGGCGCTTCAGGCGCCATCGCCGGTATCATGGGAGCATTCACGGTTCTATATGGCCTTAAGCATGTTCGCATATTTCTGAATCTGGGATTTTATTTTAACTACTTAAAATTTCCGGCCATCGTGATGCTGCCTTTGTGGATCGGCAACGAACTCATCCAAATGGTGACCAGCGAGGGCAGCCACGTGGCCTACGCCGCTCATCTGGGGGGGCTGTTTGGCGGGGCTGCTTTGGCTTATTTGGCCCGGCATATTCCCAATCTGCTGGATTGGGAGGGGTTTGAAGATGCTCAGGACGATCCGGTTCAGCCCATGGTTGAAACGGCGTTGGACCATATGGGCAGGCTCGAGTTTGCCGAGGCCAGAAAATTGCTGGTTGCAGCCGAAGCATTGCAGCCGGAAGATGACGTGATCTTGAAGCATTTATTCACCATCGACCGGCAAGAGCCAGGCTCGAGTCGATTTCACCGGACCAGCCAGAAGCTGTTAAAGGCCCTTTGCAAGCGGCCTGATACATATGCTGAAGCCTTCAAAATCTATCGCGAGTATATCCAATCCGCCCGTCCGGCCAAATTGGGGGTCCCCAGCTATTTGCTGCTGTGCCGTGTGTTTTGCGAGATAGAGAAATTGGAGGATGCTCAAAGGTTGATTTCCGCCCTGGTTAAAAACCGTCCCGAACTGAATGAGCTTCCTGCAATGTTGCTCAAGCTGGCCGCCCTGCACGGCAAAAACGGCAACCATAACGCTCGACAGGTCTGCCTCAAGTGCGTCTGCAAGCAATATCCCGCTTCCTCGGAGGCGCGTATTGCGAAGCAACAGTTGGCGGCAACAATAAAAAATTAGTGCGAGCCGACAAGCAAATATCCATGCCGGTGATGGTGTAGAAAGTGATGGATCGGCATGCCTGGGAGCGCCCTTACAAAGGCGGTCCGTTCCGACAGGCATACGGTCATGGTACCATTAGCTTGCTTAAGTAATTTCTGGCAAAAGCCGTGATATCGTGATCCGGAAATTTACGAACCAGACCATTGAGAATTTTTTTGGCTTGTTCTGAATTGTTTAAGTGATCGTTAAAGATCTGCGCTGCGCGATAGTAGGCTTTAGGCACCAGGTTGTCTTTGGGATACGCCTTGATGAGGGAATTCAAGGCGAAAATTGCTTCTTTATTCTTGCTGCTTTCGCTCAGCCAGCCGGCAATTTTGAACAGGATCAACGCTTGTGGTGCAAAGGTCTTATCGAGACGCAGGCAATCGATATAGAGTTCCAACGCCTTGGTTTTTTGCCCCGACTTTGCCGTCAGCTCAAGATGATGGGGCGCATAGTCCAAGAGTTTGCGCTTTTGTTTTTGCATTTTCAACAGGCCGATATACCGTTCCGACAATTCCAGGTCGGCAACATCTTCGATTTGTACTTGCTGCTCGATGCGGATAATGGCTTGCGCCAAATTCCCTTCCTGGACCAACAGGCCGATCTCGTTTAAAAGGTCATCGTAACGAGTTTTCCTGACCACATCTTCTGAGTTCTGCGCAGCGGGTGCCGCAGTTGACGGGTACATGGAGGCCAGAACAGTCTCCAGTTCGACAGGATAACCCACACGATGATGATACTGCAGGATGACGTATCCCATCATATGATAGGTGATCAAGGTATAGTAGTTATTGGCCGTGGTGACCATAAAAAGCTGCAATTTTTCCGGCAGATGCTGAATAACGGCAAATGTCAAAGCCGCCGGGGCGCCGGATAACAGCAAAAGAAATAATAAAAGCAGAAAATAGCTCCCGCCGATGCGTGAAATGAGCCCGATGATCATCACCGGATTGAGCGCCTGGCCCAGATTGTCGTTGATGATCATGATGATAAGCATGGCCGGCAGTCCGATACCACATGCCACCACGAACAGGATCATTATCAGTGGTCCGGCTTTGATAATAAAAAATAGAAAAATAAAGATCAGAGATAGGTAGAGCGCGATTTGCTTGAATACGATGCCATAGTCTTCCGCCAAGACCTTGCTGGAAAGTGATGGCGGCCGGAAGCATCCTTCGGCAGTGGATTTCAAAGACTCGAATGAATATTTAACCATGACTGACCAGAGCACGAATTTTAAGATAAAGGAGAAAAGCCCGGGTTGGCTGAAAAAGGTTGACAGCAAAGAGAGTGCCAGTATCAACCCGATCGACTGGATTGATGAGACCGGGTAAGCAAAGAATTTGTGCAGACGGGCCCAGAAGGGTGTGATGACCTGGGACAATTCGTGGGTTTCCACTTCAACATTGCATTTGGGGCAAAAATAGAATGTCTGCTCCTGAAAATGTCCCCCGGTTCTTTTAGAAATGCATTGCGGGCAATAAGATTTGTAACATCTTAAGCACTTCCACCAGGCAGGCTGAGTCGGGTGTCGGTCGCAAGTAATCGGCATTTGGGCTCCTTGAGCAATCATTGCAGCGCTTGTTCCGATTATAATGATGAGATGCGCTAACGAATTTTATCGGCAGATAAGTTGGCATTCGTTAGTATATTTATTGAGTAATATCAAGCAGACTAATAAAATCTTCCACCGGTTTGGATCTTATCATTCATCCGGGATCCAGGATGCTGTCCGGGATCCCGGATGAATTTCATGCCTTAACGCCCTCCAATTCATGTAATCATATAAATAACATACTGAGATAATACGATTAAATAGATTTTGCGAATTTCGGCACGGCTATTGCTGATAGGGAATGTCGAGACTAACTGTTGCCCAAGGAAAGGAGAAAGGTTCGGTGATACTGTTTTTTGCTGCTCAAAACAATCGTGTCGTCGAAGCCCTGGAACATCAGCTGAGTGATTTCAAAGTGGCCAGGTGTCGATCATTCAATACTTTGGAGAAGCGGTTGCGAAAGCCCCGCCACGGGTTGGCGATCGCCCTGATGGTGGTGGATGATTTTTCGGAGCTCACCCGTATCGAAGAAATTCAGAGCCTGATGCGTGATCTGAGATTGCTGCTGGTTTTGCCGAGCCGTGATGCCAGAATGGTTTCGCACGCCCACAGGCTTGCCCCGCGCTTTATCGCTTATGCCGATCATGGTTGCGACCAGATCGGTGCGGTTATCAAAAAGATGACCGGGGCCTCGAAGCCGGCTGCGCTGAATACCAAGATGGCCCTGATGGAAAATTAATATGGTGTGTAAGGTAGAACAGTGCTGACAATCTAACCCCGCAGTCATCGGCGTCAGCTCCCCCGCTAAAGCCGCCGACGGATTGGAAGCCAAGAGGAAAGTAAATGTTTCGGCTAAAGGAAGCAAAAAAATTGAATGGCCACACGCCTATTTTTTGCATGGCGTTGATCGCTTGTTTGATGGTCTCCTGGGCGTCTACAGCCTGGGCTTTGGGCACCTCCGCCGGAACATCCATCACCAATACCGCAACAGTGGTATATACGCTGGGCAGCAGCCCCGCCCTGCACACCTCGTCGACTTCGGATGTTTTTGATGTGCTGGAAATCATCGATGTGACCGTAACCTGGCAGGATTCAGCCGACGTGCCGGTCAACACACCCCACACAGACGCGGTGCTGACCTTTCAAATCGTGAACCTCGGCAACGGACCTGAGGATTTCCGGTTGATGACCAATGAGGCCCTGGGGGGTGACAATTTTGATCCGGCCGTACAAACGTTGTGGCAGGAGAGCAATACCATCCTTGGCCTGCAGACCTCCGGCGCCACCCCCGACACCCAATACATGGGCGGTGGCATTGCGCTCAACGCCGATGAAGCTGTCACCGTTTATGTGCTCAGCGATATTCCCGCTGCGCTTGCCGACACCGACACAGGTCATGTGCAATTGACGGTGGAAGCGTTGACGCCCGGCGCCGCCGGCGCCGCCGCCGGCACCGAGCTTCCGGGGGCCGGCGTGGGCGGCAATGCCATGGTGGGCACCACCAATGCAGATGGCGACGGGCAGGGCACCTATGTGGTCTCGGCACCCGTGGTCACCTTGACCAAAAGTATTCTTCAGATTGTCGACCCTTACGGCGGCAACCAGCCTTATACCAGCGCACAAATCACCTATCGCATTCTGGTGGATGTGGGCGGCAGCGGTACGGCCGAGGGGCTGGTGGTCACTGATGCCATTCCGGCCAATACCACTTACCTGCCGGGTAGTCTCACCCTGGATACCCTGCCCCAGACCGATGCGGACGATGTCCCGGTGGACAACAGTGATTTCAATGTCACCAATGCCAATGCGGTGACTGTGAATATAGGCGATACTGTGGCTCCGGCCACCCGTGCGATCGAATTTTCAGTAACCATTAACTAGGGAGAAGGAACGCATCATGAAAGCAAAACGAATTTGGATCCTCTGGTTGGTCGTTCTGCTGGCCATTCCGGCCGTGAGCCGGGCCCAGTCCAAAGACCATATCCAATTGACGTCCAAGGCTGAGGTCGAACAAGAGGCATTTAATGCCGAAGGCAAAAAGGAAATCAATCGCGTGCCGGCGGCCAAGGTTGTGCCCGGTAGTGAAGTGATTTTTACCACCACTTATGTCAATACCAGTAAGGAAAAAGCTGAAAAGGCAGTGATTACCAACCCGTTGCCCGAGCATATGGTCTACAAGGAGAATTCGGTGCAGGGCAAGGGCACTCAAATTACTTTTTCCATCGACAACGGCAAAAGCTTCAATATCCCCGCCAAGCTCTTTGTCTTTGATGCGGCGGGCCGCAAATTTCCGGCCCGTCCCCAGGACTACACCCATATCCGCTGGGAGTTGCAGACCCCCCTGCAACCCGGAGCAGCGGGTGAGGTGAGCTTTCGGGCGATTTTAAAATAAACGCGAAATTTACATAAGCAATCAAACGATAGGCTAAAGGAGATTTTAAATGAAAACGCAACGAACAGATCGGATTAGAACGGTACGTTGGCTGAGCACGGCACTCTTGTTCGCCGCTATTCTGGCCATGGTATTTCCCGCCGGCGCATGGGCCCTGGGCACCGCCTCCGGCACCTCCATCAACAACCAGGCCACCATTTCTTATAATGTGGGAACCATCCCCCAGAGCCCCATCGCTTCCGACGGTGACGGCAACTTTGGCAACGGCCCTGAATTCACCACCTTTGTGGTGGACAACCTGGTGGATTTGAATGTGAGCACTTTGGGTATCGCCACGGGACCTGTAGCGGTTACACCAGGCGCAGTTCAACAAGTGATCGCTTTCCAGGTCGACAACGAGGGCAACACGGTCCAGGATTTTATCCTCAGCGCCATCGGGCAGGCCAACGGCTCGGGGCCTTACGCCCTGCCGTATGGCGCCCCGGACAACAGCCTCAACGATGATTTCGATTCCAGCAGCCCGGTGCGTCTTTTTGTGGACGACCTCGGCCAGGCACCCACTACCGGTTACACACCGGGTACCTGGGGTGGTGTGGGCACGGAAACCGAGGTGGGCTACATTGATGAACTGGCCGCCGATAACTCCATAACCGTCTATATCGTTATCGATGTGGCCTTGACCCAGACCGACGGCCAGGTGGCCATCTATGGCATGCAGGCTCAGGTAGCCCAGGGCGGCGGCGCAGGCCAGGGCGCAGCCATTGCCAACGACGACAGCAGCTCGGCCGACACCGCCGGCGTGGATATCGTTTTCGGCGATGCCGTGGGCGTGGACGATCCCGACCAGACCGATCCGGACGGCTATCATTCCAGCCGAGGCGCTTATCGGGTAGGGTCCGCCGCTTTGACCGTGGCCAAAGTTTCCGTGGTGCAGTGGGACCCTGTCAATTTGGGTGCCAACCCCAAAGCCATCCCGCATGCCAGGGTCCGGTACACTATCACGATCACCAACGGGGGCAGTGTGGACGCTGATAACATCGTTCTGACGGACGCCATTCCGGCCAATACCTGGTTCTACGTGGGATCCGTGACCGGTGGTGCCGCAGCTTACTCCAACGACGGCGGCGGCACATATACCTACGGTCCAAGCGGCGGCGCCTATGGCGAGGACCAGGCCGTCACCAATGTCCAGGCAACGGTGGGAACTGTTGCGGCCGGGGCAAATGTCGACGTGACCTTCGAGGTTATCATCCAATAACCAAAAGCAAGGAAACCTTCATTGAATCATACCGCCGGCTGCATATTCTCTGTGCGTAACCGTGTTGAAAACATCGTTTTCAACCATACGGCAGGGGTGTTTTCAAAAGCGGACGGCGGGTTTTGCGGGACATCCTCCTCCCTGGAAAAGGATGCAGGCCGGGCATGGGGCCTGGTCTGCATCCTGGTGTTACTCTTCTTCTGCCTGGTTGCACCGGCGCATGCCGTCGCCCCGGGCACTTCCATCGCCAATACCGCCCAGGCTGCTTATGGCAGCTGGGGGATACCCGCCACTGCGAACTCCAATACGGTGGCCTTTACGACCAGTCGATACAATACACCGTCACAGATCGAATTTCTTCAATATGCTCCCACCGTGATTGGCGCAACCCCGGTGCTGGTCCCTGCCACCGAGTACAGCGATAGCGGTACGACTTCGAGTTCGGTCACCATCTCTGCCATTTACCCGGCCGGCAGCACAACCCCGATTGACATGAGTGTGCCGGTACCGTTGATCAATGCCGACGTCTACCACCAGAGCGAACCGATTTTTCTGCGGGTGGGCGATATGGACCAGAACCTCTATCCCGCTGTTGCCGAGACGATCTGGGTGATCGTCAATGTACCGGGCACCGGTGACGCAGAGCTGTTGCTGCTTACGGAAACCGGTCTCAATACGGGCGTTTTTATGGGGTACATTCAGTCGGGTAATCTGGGCGCCGGAAGCGTGGACGATTTTAACGGGCTGTTGGATGTGCGCGAAGGCGAGCAGATCGAGGCGCGCTATACCGATGCCGCCGATGCGGCCGATACGGTGACGACGACGGCGGCGGTCGATCCTTTCGGCCTGGTCTTCGACAGCGCCACAGGGCTTCCGGTGGACAACGTCCAACTGACCTTGGTTGTCGACGCTACCGGCGCACCGGCCACGGTCTATGGCGACGACGGTGTCAGTACGTTTCCTGCCACCATTTCTTCGGGCGGCACCTTTGTTGACGGTAGCGGCAAGGTTTACGCATTTGCCTCCGGTAACTACCGTTTCCCATTTGTGGCCCCAGGCACCTACCGCCTGGTCATTGCCCCGCCCACTGGTTTTGCAGCGCCCTCCACCGTTCCGACAGCCACGCTGCAAACCTTACCCGGAGCGCCCTTTGCTATTGTCGCGCCCGGCTCCCGCGGCGAGGCTTTTGTGCTGAATCCCGGTCCGGCCATTCGCATGGATATTCCTGTGGACCCGACTGCTACGGGTTTGTGGATACAAAAGAACGTCAATCGCGAAACTGCATCCATCGGCGATTTCGTTCAATACACCGTCACATTGGAAAACCGTTCCGGCGCTTTGGCCTCCGGTGTGATTGCCACAGATCGCCTGCCGTTGGGATTTCGCTACAAGGCCGGTTCCTTCCGGCTGGACGGAACGGCCCAGGCCGACCCCCAAATTTCAACGGACGGACGCACCCTCACTTTCGCCATCGGCGCTTTGGCCCTTGATGCTTCAGCCCGCATCCAGTATGTCACCGAAATTGCCGCCGGTGCCCGATTGGGGAAGGCCGAGAACAGGGCCAGCGCGACTGCGGACGGCGGGCTGAGCTCGAATACAGCGACTGCCATAGTAAAAGTAAAAGAAGATCTTTTCCGAACCAAGAATTTTATCGTCGGCCGCGTCATTGCCGACAATTGCGACGATGCCCCCACCGACAAAGCCGACGGCATCCCCGGTGTGCGCATCTATCTGGAGGACGGTACCTACGTTGTGACCGACGTGCAGGGGCGTTATCACTTCGAAGGCGTCTCTTCCGGTACCCATGTGGTGCAGGCCGATCTTGATACCATCCCCGATATCTACGAACCTGTGCTTTGCGATGACGATACCCGTTCAGCCGACACGCCGTTTTCCCGTTTCGTGGAATTGTACGGTGGAACCCTGCGGCGGGCGGACTTCCATGTGCGTACCAAGTTGCCTCCCTCCGGTCAGGCCCAACTCATCCTGACCTGTGGTATAGAAGAAGAAGTGATCGAATACAGCGCCCAGGTGCAGATTCGGCAGGTGGCCGTAGACAACATGCGCCTGACGGTCATGCTGCCCGAAGGCGGGGAGTATGTCCCCGGGTCGAGCCGCAGCGAGACGCGGCAGATCGAAGAGCCGCAGGTCATGAGTAATATCCTGATCTATCAACTCGGTCAGGGGCCGGCCGGTCAGATGGATCGCATTCGCTTCAAAGCGCGGTTGGGCCTGAAAGCCCAAGCGGGGCAATTACATACCAAGGCATTGATGACTTTCAATACCCCCCAGCAGAAAAATCAGCGCACCGCTGTCATCGATACCATTTTGGCGCTGAACCGCCGGGAGATCCAAGAATCACAGGCTCCGATCATTGTCCGGCCGCGTTTTAAGTCCCTCTCCACCGAATTGACTATCCGGGATCGGAAGCTGCTGGATCGTCTGATCGCGCAGCTCGAAGGCCTGGATATCCAGCATGTGGTGTTTACCGGTCATACCGATAACCGGCAGATTCGGCCCGGCCAGAACTACCCGTTCCCGGACAACCAAACACTTTCCATCTCCCGGGCCCGCAACGTGGCAGACTATCTGGCCAAACACCTGGACTTGTCCGCCGCGCAAATGACCATCGACGGTAAAGGTGCGGACCAGCCCATGGTCAGCAACGCCACCGAGCAGGGACGGGCCGCCAACCGCCGGGTGGAAATCAAAGTCATGTCGGTGAAAACCTATTGGGAGCATGACATTGCTTCGATCAAATGCGAGGACAGCACCGTCGCCGATACCCAAGGTGGGCACGCCGATGGACCCGTCGAGCCTGAGACCGCAGATAAAACGGTCGACAATCAGCAGGACGTCGGTCGCATCGATCTGGAAGCCCTCACGCCGGGATTCGCTCTGGTGATGCCGCAAACAGGATTCCTGCCCGCAGCACCCGGACTCAAACTGGCCGTGCAGCACGGGCTGGAGGAACGCGTCGAATTGCTGCACAACGGGCAGCCGGTCAGCCCATTTCATTTCCAGGGCCAGAAAACCAATGGTGCCAAAACCGTGGCTTTGAGCATCTGGCGCGGTGTGGACTTGAAAGAGGGGGACAACCATTTTGTCGTTATCTGCAAGGATCGAAAGGGAACGGAAAAAGGGCGCATCGAACGCACGGTCCATTACTCTGGACCTCCGGTGAAAGCCGAACTGATCGCCGAGGCCTCGCAATTGACCGCCAATGGCAAGGATACTCCCCTGATTGCCGTGCGATTTACCGACAAGGACGGGTATCCGGCGCGTCGCGGCATCGTCGGTGAATACCATGTTCAGCCGCCCCATAAAGCCTATGTGTCAAAGCCCCATGAAGATCATGAACCCCTTCTGGCGGAAGACAAAGGGCACTTCATGGTCGGTGCTAAGGGAATCGCCCGGTTGAAGCTGGAACCCACCACCCGATCGGGGTATGCCACCGTCACCATTCCTTTGGCAAACCAGGCCAAGGAGTTCCGCGTGTGGCTGCGGCCGGAACTGCGCGACTGGATCCTGGTGGGGTTGGCCGAAGGCACCGTCGGGTACAGCACCGTATCGGGCAATATGGAAAATCTGAAGGCCGGCGACCAGGAGGAAGACTTCTACCAGGATGACCGGGTGGCCTTTTTTGCCAAAGGCAGGATCAAGGGCAAGTGGCTGCTGACGGCGGCCTACGATTCCAATCGGGAGCACGAGGATAACGATACCGGGCTATTCCAGACCATCGATCCGGATACCTATTACACCCTGTACGGAGATGCCACCCAGCAACAAAACGAAGCCGCCAGCATCCGGAAACTCTATCTCAAAATCGAGCGCGAACAATTCTACGCACTCTTTGGCGATTACGACACGGGCTTGACCGTGGCCGAGCTCTCGAAATACAGCCGCCGTTTCAACGGTATTAAGTCGGAATATATGGGAGATCGCTTGGGATTTACCGCCTTTGCCACCGATTCGGATCAGGCCTTTATCAAAGACGAGCTTCGCGGCGACGGTACTTCAGGTCTCTATCATCTCTCCCGCAAAAACATCGTGCCCAATTCCGAGACGGTCACCTTGGAGACCCGGGACCGTTTCCGCAGCGAAGTCATCATCTCTTCCCAGGCCATGACAAGGCACATCGACTATAATATTGACGCCGATGCCGGCACCCTCTTTTTCAAGAGCCCGGTATACAGCCGGGATGTGAATTTCAACCCCATTTACATCGTGGTTGAATACGAAAGCCGGGACGGTTCAAAATCGGCGTATACCTACGGCGGGCGAGGCAGCATCAAACTGGCCGCCGGAAAGGTGGAACTGGGAGCGACCTACGTGCATGAAGGCCATGGGGACAACGATGCCGATCTGGCCGGTATGGATGCCCAGATCAACTTCGGCAGTGGCCTGCTAGCCAAGGCCGAGGTGGCTACCACCCGCAAAGACGACTTCGACGGCCAACGCGATGGCCAAGCCATTCTGGCGGAAGTAAGCAAACAGTCCGACCGCCTGGACGGAAAAGTCTACTACCGCCAGCAGGGTGAAGATTTCGGGCTGGGTCAGCAAAACGGCAGCGAAACCGCCACGCGCAAATTTGGTATGGATGCGGCCTGGCGCCTGAATGACATATGGCGCCTATCCGGGGAGGTCTACCGGCAGAATAATCTGGCCACCGATGCGGAGCGAGACCTGGGTGAAGCCCGGGTGGAGTACCACCGACCGGTTTATGACCTCTACTCCGGATTGCGAATGGCCCAAGATCGCCTGGGCAACGATGAGATCCAGCGCTCCACCCAAATGCTGCTCGGAGCTTCACGGCGATTCCTGGACAACCGATTCAATGCCCGCATCAGCCACGAACAGTCCATATCCGGGAGCAACGAGAGCGTGGACTACCCCACCCGCACCACCATCGGCGCAGATTACAAACTGGCGGACCCTGTTACCCTCTTTGCCGAGCACGAGATCGCCCAGGGTGAAAAAGAAGTCTCTCAAAATAGTCGTCTGGGCGCGAAAGCCACCCCTTGGAGCGGCGGACAGCTGGGCTCATCCGTTGGCCGCGAGTATACTGAGAACAGTCAGCGCCTGTTTGCCAACCTGGGGTTGAATCAGACCTGGCGCATCAACGAGCGTTGGAGCGTCGACGGCGGAGTGGATCGTACGCAGACATTTCAAAGATCCAGCAAAGCGCCCTTTAACACCAACGTGCCCACGGCGGCCGGCGCGGAAGAAGACTTCACCAGCATTTCCCTGGGGGCGGCTTACCAGGCCGAGCAGTGGTCGTGGACCGGTCGCACCGAAACCCGCATGGCCGACAGTGAAGACAAATGGAATCTGATCACCGGCATCGCCGGAGAGGTTCGGTCGGGACTTGGCCTCTCCGCCGGAATCGATGCGGCCAAAACAGAAACCCTTGACGCCACGGATACATTGGATGGCAAGGTGCGCTTGAGCATGGCGCTTCGGCCTAAAAACACCCGCTGGATCGTGCTGGACCGCCTGGATTACAAGTTCGAGCATCACCGGGATGCCGACGGAGAATACCAGGCACGGCGCATCGTCAACAATCTCAACGCCAATTATCAGCCGCACCACAAACTGCAGGTCGCCCTTCAATACGGCGCCAAATACGTCTTCGATACCATCGATAATGCTTCCTACAGCGGCTATACTGATCTGACCGGCTTTGACCTGCGCTACGATATCTCCCGGCGCTGGGATGTAGGGTTGCATACCAGCCTGCTCCATTCATGGAATGCCGGCCAACTGGATTACCGCTCGGGCTGTTCCGTGGGCTATGCCATGATGAAGAATATGTGGGTCAGCCTGGGATACAATTTTACCGGTTTTAAGGATGAAGACTTCTCTGCTGCCGACTATACCGCCGCCGGTCCTTTTATGAAGTTTCGCCTGAAGTTTGATCAGCGTTCGGTAAAAGAGATGGTGAGCTGGTTCGACTCCGGGAAGTAATTTTATGCCGCCGCACCGCAGCGACAGATGCCTCGAGTCTGATCTTGCGGCAAGATGATACCCCATGATCGGATCATCCAATATACACTTTGACTGATTTTGGTAAAGTGATAGTGTATTTTAAAAATTTCGGGTCGTGAAAATGGCCAAGGTATCGATTCGCGTGTGAATGTATAATTTATCAGGTACTTATGCTAAAAAGTGAGACCGATGAGTGAAATGAATTTTCTTGAAAGCCTCGAAGCTGTCAGTGAGGCAATAAATCGTGCCGAGGATGTCGACCATATCATTGACCATGTTCTCGACAGCGTGATGTCCATATTCGGGTGCGACCGGGCCTGGCTCTTCCATCCTTGCGATCCAGATACCGCAACGATAATAGTACTCGCCGAAAAAAACAAACCTGAATATCCGGGCGCTTTTACATCCGGTCAAGAAATACCGATCGATGCAGAAGCATCGGACACCATCCGAAAGGCGTTAGCTTCAGGATCGCCGGTCGTATTTGGCCCGCAGTCGGAGAATAAAATCGACGATGTGTCGGCTAGCTTTTCAGTCCTTTCCCAGATGATGATGGCAATTCATCCCAAAACGGGAAAACCGTGGATGTTCGGCATGCACCAATGTGCATATGCCCGCGATTGGACCCACGACGAGCAACTGCTGTTTAAAGAGATTAGCCACCGTGTGGTTGAAAGCCTCAGCAATCTTATATTGCTCCAAGATCTGAAAAAATCCGAACTGAAATACCGTCGATTTTTCACCACTGTCAGAAACGGCTGGGCTTATCACAAAATAATCACCAATGCCGAAGGCGTCCCTGTCGATTATATTTTTCTGGAAGTCAATAAAGCCTTTGAAGAACTGACGGGCTTAAAGAGTGAAGGCATTGTCGGCAAACCGGCTTCCCAAGTATTTGCTCATGACAAGCAGACCCTGTCGGACTGGATTGATAAATTCGGCGGGGTATCCCTTTCCGGTGAAAGCATCACCTTTGAGGGGTATCTGGCATCGACGCGTATCTGGTATTCGGTTTCGGTGTCAAGCCCGGATCCGGGCCACTTTATCACGGTATTTGAAAATATCAGCGAACGCCAGGAAGCGTTTGAACGCTTTCGTACTATCTTGGACAGCATTAATTCCGTGGTCTACGTTGCCGACATGGAGACTTACGAGCTTTTGTTCCTGAACAAGTTCGGACGCAATATTTGGGGGGACTTCAGCGGCAAGATATGCTGGCAGACTTTGCAGACCGGTCAAGCCGGACCCTGCGGGTTCTGTACCAATGACAAATTAATCGATGAGAACGCCAATCCCACAGGTCCTTTTATCTGGGAATTCCAGAATACCGTGGATCATGAATGGTATGAATGCCGGGATCAGGCCATACGCTGGCTGGATGGAAGAATTGTACGCATGGAAATCGCTTCCAATATTACCCAGCGCAAGATGGCGGAAGCACACAAAGCAGAACTCGAAGAGAAGCTCCGCCAGGCCCTCAAGATGGAAGCCATCGGCACCCTGGCCGGAGGCATTGCCCATGACTTCAATAATATTTTAAGCGCCATTCTGGGGTATGCCGAACTGGCAAGAGAAAGCAGCTATCAATTCCCTGCCATCTCCGGGAATCTGGATGAAGTCATCAAAGCGGGGCACCGCGCAAGAGGACTGGTCAAACAGATCCTGACTTTCAGTCGCCAGGCCGGTACGGAACGCATTGCCATGCACCCCGCCAGTATCATAAGGGAAGCGGCCAAGATGCTCAGGCCCTCATTGCCCACCACCATTGAGATCGACCTGGACATCGACACCAAGGCCGGGCCCGTCTTGGCCGACCCCACCCAGATTCATCAAATCCTAATGAATTTAAGTACCAACGCTTTCCATGCCATGGAACTCACCGGCGGCAAGCTCGGGATATCGCTCAGGCAGACGGCGCTCACGGCGGTGGACCTTTTGAAAGAGCCCGGTGTAGAAGCTGGTGATTTTGTGCGGTTGTCAATTCGTGACTCGGGCCCGGGGATCGACCCGGGCATACGGGATAAGGTCTTTGACCCTTATTTTACCACCAAAGAAGCCGGCAAAGGAACGGGGATGGGTCTCTCCGTCGTCCATGGCATCGTAAAAAGCTACGGCGGGGTTATCTCTATCGAGAGTGAAACGGGAAAAGGCACCGCCATCCATGTGTTTCTTCCGGTAATTGACGTCGATCCCGACCTGCCTCAAAATGCCGTTGACCCGATTCCGCAGGGTGACGAACATATCCTTTTCATTGATGATGAAGAAATGCTGATACGTTTGAACAAGATCCGGCTGGAGGCGCTTGGTTACAAGGTGACAACAAGCGCCAGTGGCCTGGAGGCCCTTAAGATCTTTCGGCGCCAGCCGGATCAATTCGATCTGATTATCACCGACCAGACCATGCCGGGAATAACCGGTGCGGAGCTTGCCGTACAGATGCTGCAGCTTCGCCCCGATATACCCATTATTCTTTGTACCGGGTACAGCTCCATTATATCCAAGGAAGAAGCCAGGTCCATGGGGATACGGTCGTTTATCGACAAGCCGCTGGGAAGAAAAGAAATTGCAGGGCTCATCAGAAAGGTATTGAATGGTGATGCGTCGGTCTCATAACGGAAGCATTTTGCGGATCGTCGCCGTAATGCTGCTGGTTTCATGGGGCGTGAGCTGCAGCACCCGGCCGCCGGTACGAAGCAAGCCAATCTATGAAGCCGTGGGCCTGGCCAGCTACTACGGAAAAAAATTCCACGGGCGCAGAACAGCCAGTGGTGAACGTTACGATATGCATGCCATGACGGCCGCCCACAAAAGCCTGGCGTTCGGCGCCATCATCCGGGTGACCCACCTGAAAAACGGACGTTCCGTAAAGGTGCGCATCAATGACCGGGGGCCCTTTGTCAAGGGGCGCATCATCGACCTTTCGTATGCCGCGGCCAAGGAGTTGAAAATGCTCACAGCGGGTGTGGCCCAAGTTAAAATCAGCGTCGAGCGAAATTAGCGATGCGCTTCGATTTCAGAATGGGAACCCTCATCGGCATAGCGCTGGCCATCGTGGCCGCGCTTTTGTCTATTGCACCCATTGCCCAGGATCCCGCTTACCATCGATTTGCCGATCAGCGCACTGTATTGGGGGTGGCCAACTTCTGGAACGTCGCTTCCAATCTCCCCTTTACCGTGTTGGGGGTGCTGGGAATGTCGAAAGTGACCTGGGGTTGTACACCCGGGTACCTCCCTGAACTGAAGCGTGTGTATTGGACCTTTTTTGCAGGTGTTGCCTGCACAGGACTGGCATCGGCCTGGTACCACGCGAACCCCGGCAATCATACCCTGGTGTGGGATCGTTTGGCGCTCACCGCTGTGTTCATGTCCATCTTCTCCTTGGTTTGGGGTGAGCACTTATCCATTACCGCCGGTCGAAAAATGGCCTTGCCGCTCATTGTCATGGGTATGGCCTCGGCGGTTTACTGGTACATCACCGAAGTGCGTGGCCATGGTGATTTGCGTTTCTATGTTTTGATTCAGCTTCTGCCCATGGTCGTTTTGCCGTTAATTCTGGCCTTTTATCCATCGCGGCTCACTGGCGTTGGCTACATCTGGGGGGTACTGTTTTGCTACACCCTGTCCAAAGTGGCCGAAGTATTGGATGGCCCCCTCTACCGGATCTTTTCAGGTGTGAGCGGGCATGAAATCAAGCATTGGGTTGCAGCCCTGGGCATATTCATCTATTATCTGGCTGGGCTTCGAAGAAAAAGACGATTCGACTGAAGGAACAGGACCATGGCCGTGCAAACCGTTATTGCCTGCCCTGCATGTGACCTGCTGCACCGGCGACGTAAATTGCATGCCGGCACAACGGCGCGCTGTACGCGGTGCGGTACGGTGCTGTACCGCCAAAAAAAGGTGCCGCCGGACCGACCACTGGCATTTGTGGTCGCTGGCCTGGTCCTGTTTTTGATTGCCAACTGCTTTCCTTTTTTATCGTTGCAGATTGAGGGCCGGACGCAGGAGACGGTGCTGCTGACCGGTATCATGGCCCTGCAACACCAAGGGCAGATCGGACTGGCGGGGCTGGTGTTGCTTACCGGCGTGGTGTGCCCGCTGCTGCAATTGTTGGGATTAACTTATGCTCTGCTGCCCATGCGCTGGGGGCAAGTGCCGCCCGGCATGGCGATGGTTTACCGCTGGGTATGCTACATCCAACCCTGGTCCATGATGGAGATTTTCCTGTTGGGTGTTCTGGTTGCGGCGGTCAAACTGGCCAGTACGGCCGATGTCGTACCGGGGGTGGCCCTGTACGCATTTATGATCTTAATCTTCGTACTGCCGGCGG
>Ga0210123_1000513_pt1 | contig 23850 bp, 22 predicted proteins | sample Muzzi_PWB_D2_FD_185535 | JGI IMG/M metagenome (GOLD analysis project Ga0210123, IMG submission 185535) | Wetland microbial communities from San Francisco Bay, California, USA, that impact long-term carbon sequestration - Muzzi_PWB_D2 (SPAdes) | ecosystem: Environmental > Aquatic > Marine >... | reverse complement strand
TGGCCCGTATGCTGGGCGGTGAAGAGATCACGCCCAAGACCATGGATCATGCCAAGGAGATGCTGACCGAGGCATCTTCACGATAGCGTAAGCCTTAGCAATTCTGACCGAATCCTATTTACAACGTCTCATATGCCTTGCGGCAACCGCTGGGAAAAAATTCTCGCCAATAGCTCCGGCAACTAGGCCATGTGCGGGCAGGCGCTCGGCGCCACGTGAGCAATTGCGTCTTAGTGCCCGTTGGATGCAGCGTAGGAAAAGCGGCCCGGACTGTTTGAGCGTGGCGAGTTTCCGGGCCGCCCGGAGCGCATCCTACGGACACTTGACGCCGTTGCGTGTGGCGCCGAGCGCCTGCCCGCACATGGCCGGGTTTAATGAACCATGTTCAGATAGAATTGCCGGCGCCAGCCCCGCAGTCTTGACTTTTTCACTGCGATGATAATACAACAGGACGCTATACAATTGATTTTTTAGGAGTTTATTATGCCGATTTATGAATTCAAATGCCTTAAGTGCCAAGAATATATCGAGATCCTTGTGATGAGGGCCAACGATAAAGATGTGGAAATGAAATGCAGCAAATGCGGTGGCGAAGAGCTGGAGCGCATTTTAAGCTCGAGCAATATTAACATGGTCCCTGGTGGCGGCGCCAAGTCCCAGGCTTCGGCCCAAACGCGGTCTTGTTCCAATGGATCCTGCACCACTTGGAATTTGCCAGGACATACCCGCTAAATTACCATGATTCACGCAGCGGGGGCGTACCCATGGCCGCACTACTCATCCATAAACAGGAAAAAGAGCAGTTTAAAAAGCTTTTCAAACAGGACCGGATCGATCGCTTCAAGGATCGATTGACCGTGCTGGAGGTCTTTTTGCGCACCGAACATCATGCCACTGCCCAGGAGTTGATGACATTGGTGCAACAGCAGGATTCAAGCTTATCGGTCGATTTTGTCAAAGATACCATTGAGCTCATGTGTCACTACGGTTTTGCAAAGCAAAACCTGTTTGACAACGGTGAACCCCGTTATGAGCACCATCATCTGGGGCAACACCATGACCACATGATTTGCACCAAATGCAAACAAATATTTGAATTTCAAAACAATGCCCTGGAACAGCTTCAAATGCGCATAGCCTCGGAAAATGGGTTCCATCTGCTCCAACATAAAATGGAGCTTTATGGTATCTGCCAGCAGTGTATGGCGCGCCAGGATATGTTGATTCCTTTGGATAGTGCCAAAAAAGGCGAACGGGTGGCGATCAAGGCCTTTACCGGCGGGGCCTCTTCAAGATTGCGCCTGCTCAGCATGGGCATGCGTATCGGCGACGAGATTGAGATCATCACCAACTTGGGTCACGGCCACGTGGTTATTGCGGCGGATTACAAACGCCTCGTATTGGGCCGCGGCTTGGCCCAAAAAATTCAGGTGTCACGGGAATTGAAATAGGTGACCTTCATGAAAAGGCATACACCGGCATTAATTCTGATTATGACCCTGGTGTTTCTGACAGCCGGGGCCGCCTCTGCAGAGGAACGGATGGCAGTGAAAGGCGATATCGCCAATGTGCGGGCATTGCCCGACACGCAGTCCGATACCCTCTGGCAGGTGGAAAAATACCATCCGCTGATGGTGATCGAAAAAAAGGGGGCCTGGTATCGTTTCAGGGATTTCGAAGGGGATAAAGGGTGGATTCACAGCTCTTTGGTGGACAACACCCCCACCGTCATCGTCAAAGTGAGGCGCGCCAACATTCGAACGGGTCCGGGTACGCAGAACAACCTGGCCTTTGATGCCGATAAGGGCACACCTTTTAAAGTGTTAGAGAAAAAAGGGGCCTGGATCAAGGTCCAGCATGCGGACGGTGATACGGGATGGATTTTCAAATCATTGGTATGGTGAATAAATGACAGTTTACGGCAAGATTGAGGGCAGCAAGACGTTGGTGGTCGGTGTTGGATCAGCGCTGATCGATATTCTGGCACATGAAGATGATCATTTTGTGGCCACATCCGGGGCCATCAAAGGCGGTATGGTATATGTGGACAAGCCTGTCATCGATGCCACCGTGCAAAAGGCCAGCCGCCCGCCCGTGCTGGTTCCCGGTGGATCGGCCTGCAACACCATGGTGGGGATCGGGCAATTGGGCGGCCGGGCGCGGTTCGTGGGCAAATGCGGCAACGGGAGCATGGGGCGATTGTTCCGCGATGACTTGCATAAGCAGCATGTTGAACCCATGTTGTTCGAATCCGATTCACCCACCGGCAGGGTCTTGTCCATCATCACCCCGGATGCCCAGCGGTCCATGCTCACCTATCTCGGCGCTTCGGCCGAAGCCCAACCGCGAGAGATGACCGCCGCCTGTTTTCAGGACGCCGCCATTGTGCATATCGAGGGATACCTGTTGTTTAACCGGGAACTTTTCACGGCGATTATCGCCGCGGCGCAAAAAGCCGGTGCATTGATTTCCCTGGATCTGGCCAGTTTCAATGTCGTGGAAGAAGCCAAGGACGTATTGCCCGAACTCGTCGATCAATACGTTGATATTTTGATTGCCAATGAGGATGAGGCTCTGGCATATACCGGAATTAAGGATGAGGCCAAAGCGCTGGCCGCACTGGCCGAACAGGTGGACCTGGCCGTTTTAAAAGTCGGCGCGCGCGGCAGTATGGTGGCATATGCGGGTAACAATTGGGTGGTGCAGGCCCACGGAGATGGTTCAGCAATGGATACTACCGGTGCCGGCGATTTATGGGCGGCCGGATTTCTATATGGACTGGTGAACCGGATGCCGTTGGCGCAATGCGGCGATCTGGGCAGCCGATGCGGGCATGCCGTTTGCCAGGTGGTGGGTGCCACTATACCGGATGAACAGTGGATAACGATTCGAAGTGCAGTGGAGGAGAGATGGCTAAAAAACGGGTAACGCGCAAACAGCTATTAAAAGAGCCGGACGAGTTCATTACCACCACAGGTCGATTGATCGCCTGGGCCAAGGAGAACACCCAAAAACTGACCATCGGGGCGGGTGTGTTTTTCGTTCTGATCATTGTCGTATCGGTTTTTGGCTATTACCACGATAAGCGTACCAACTCCGCGCAACTAATGTTCAGCCAAGTCGTAGCCAAATATCAGGCCGAAGCGGGACAGAAAACCAGTGCCGAAGCCCTTTCCGCAGTAAGCGAAGACCTGGATCTCTTGGTCGGAACTTACGGCGGTACACCGGCCGGTAAGCTGGGGCGCGTTTTTTACGGCCATATTTGTGTCGCAGGCAAGGCTTACGATAAGGCCATTGAATATTATAGCCAGGCCTTGGACGACTTTAGCAGTGGGACGCCCCTGACCAATGTCATCCTCAATGGTTTGGCAATGGCCTACCAGCAGAAGGGAACCTACCCCCAGGCGATAGAATCCTATCGCAGGCTGGCGGATGGCCCCGGGTCGATTTTGAAAGATGCCGCGTTGTTCAATTTGGGCAAACTCTACGGGCAGCTCGGACAGCTCGAGGAGAGCCGCCAGGCCTATCAACGGCTGAACACTGAATTTCCAGGCTCCATGTATGCCAACATTGTACGGGAAAAGATAGCAGGGCAGTCTTAAGGGCTCGCGCATGAAATGTGGATTTGTTTTACAGAATTCCTTAAAGTCGGTTGGTGCGTGCGATATCGCAGCGTGACCCCGGCCGGATTCAAAACGGCTGCACCGCTTCGCCCGGGGCGCGGTCATTCGCCGGCAAGCTTATCAACCTGAATGCCGTATTTTTTTAATTTCTGGTTCAGGCCGCTCTTGCCAATGCCCAGCAAAGCCGCGGCGTGCGACTGAACATAGTCGGCCTCCTGTAGCGCCTGTTTGATCATCTGCTTTTCCACATGGGCCAGCGTTTGATAGAGGGTCGCATGTTGGGGCAGGTTTTCAAAGCGCAAGCGGCTGTCCTGGTAGGCATTTTTCTTGAAATCCTTGGGAAGATCTTCCACTTTGATCACCTGGTCGGAACACATGACCATGGCCCTCTCAATGACGTTCTCCAATTCCCGGACGTTGCCCGGCCAACTGTATTTAAAAAACAGCCGTTCCACCTCCTGTTCCACATGCGATACGATCATGCCGCCATACTGCTCTGATGCATATTTTTGAATAAAGTGCGCCACCAGCGGCCGAATGTCCTCCAATCGGTCTCTCAGACCGGGCAATACGATATGCACCACGTTAAGGCGGTAGAACAAATCCTCGCGAAATCGCCCCTTTTTGATTTCATCTTTCAGGGATTTGTTGGTTGCGGCAATCAATCGAATATTCACAGAAACGGGGCGCAATCCACCCACGCGCTCAAATACTTTTTCCTGCAGCACCCTGAGCAGTTTGACCTGCAGGGAGGGGGATAGCTCACCGATTTCGTCCAGGAAGAGGGTCCCGCCGTCGGCGATCTCAAAGCGACCTTTCTTCATGGAAATGGCCCCGGTAAATGCCCCCCTTTCATGACCGAAGAGTTCGCTTTCCAACAGGTTTTCGGCCAGCGCCGAGCAATTGACGGCCACGAAAGGCTGGTTTCGCCGCGGGCTGTTGAAATGGATGGACTTGGCCACCAGCTCCTTGCCGGTGCCGCTGGCGCCTTCAATCAATACCGTGGCCGTGGCCGGTGCCACCTTGCGGATGGTTTCAAAAATATCCTGCATGGGCTTGCTCTTGCCGATGAGATTGCCAAAGCTGTATTGGGATTCTGCAGCACTTCTTAACTGTCTGTTTTCCTTTACCATACTGAACATAGCGATGGCTTTATTGACATATAATACCAGGCGTTCGTTGTCGAAAGGCTTCAGGATGTAGTTGTAGGCCCCCTTTTGCATGGCTTCCACGGCTTTTTCCACCGTGCCGTGAGCCGTCATCATTATGACGGGCAGCTCAGGATCTTTGCCTTTTATTTTTTCGAGGAGCTCAATGCCGTCCATTTTTGGCATTTTCATGTCCGTAAGCACCAGGTCAATATCGGAATGATCCAAGATTTCAAGGGCTTCATCACCGCTATGGGCCGTCAGGGGTTCAAAACCCTCTTCCTGAAGCACCGCACTTAAGACCAAGGGGTAATTTTTTTCGTCGTCAACGATGAGGATTGTGTCCATAATGACCCTTATACCGGCAATCTTATGGAAACCCGCGTGCCGCCTTCGGGACGGTTGTCGATGCGGACCTGTCCATTATGCGCTTCGATGATATTTTTAACGATGCCCAACCCTAAACCTGTTCCTTTATCTTTGGTTGTAAAGAAGGGGTCCCACATTTTTTCCATCGCTTCCTTTTTGATGCCGGGTCCCTGATCTTCAAAGGCGATCCAAACGCTTTTGTCTCCTGCTTTTACGGCAATGTCAATATTGCCCCCATCGGGCATGGCCTGCATGGCGTTAATCAGCACATTCAGAAATGCCTGGTAAAGCATGTCCGTGTCGGCCTGAATATTGGGCAGATCCGTGTCGTATTGGGTGTGAATGGCAAAATCACTGTTGTCGATTTGGGAAGATAAATATCCGATATTCTTTTTAATAACATCCTCTATGCGGCATGAGAACAGATTGGGTTCCCTGGGGCGGGCATAGTTTAGAAAATCGGTAATGATGTTGTTGAGGCGTGTTGATTCCTCGATGATGATGTCGGGTATGCGGGTGGAAGATTCATCCAGCGAAAGTTTTTTCTTTAATAATTCCGCCGAGCTGCTGATAATTCCCAATGGATTGCGAATCTCATGGGATACACCCGCCACCATTTCGCCGAGGGAAGATAAATGTTTGGCGCGGCTCAGTTGTTCTTTTAAAGTCAGTTGCTCCTGGGCCCTTTTTTGAATAATGCTCTCGCCGCGTTTGACCACAATGGTCATGATCAGGAACAAGACCAACATGACGGCGCTAACCGTGATGAGCGTCAAAACCTGGAACCGGAAGATACTTTTATAATCGTTGGAAAGATCTTGAACGATTTCTACCACACCAAGGACGGGACCGGCTACCGGGGAAAGCGGTTTTTCAGCCCGAAGGGGCGCGAAGGTGACGATTTTAATCTCTTTGGGCACACCCAGAAAAAGCTCCCAGAAGCTTCCCTGCTGGACCAATTTGGAAGAGGCTTCGCCTTCGAGCGCTTTTCTAAAGCTCGTTCCGCCCAAATTCTCCAAACCGATCAGGTCCTTTGAGTAGCTGTAAGCGACCAAATCCTTCATGCCGTATATATTGACCAGGTCGACCTTGAAGCTGTGCAGCGTACTGCGCACGACGCTGTCCATGCGTTCAAACTGTTCCTGGTTGCGCAGTTCAATCTTGCCGTATTTGAGCCCCACCGGGAGGATGAATTGCATGAAAACCTGGTGGTTTAAATTCTCGATCAACAAAAGGGCATAGTCCTCGCTTTTGGTGAATTGCATGGACCTGATCCAATGGGTGTTCAGAACCGACAAGACGATAGTTCCGCAGAAAATAAGGATCAAGCTGGAGAAAGAAAAATATTTTACCAGGCGAAATGGTTTGGCTCGTTCGGATATTTGGCGAGGTCGCATAGGGGCCTGTGGCAATGCTGCCGTTGTCTCCAATTAAATTCATATCGGCCTAAAGTTTGCATGATGTTAGCCGATAGCTAGGCCGTTCAGTTACACAGTTTGATACTTAAGGCAATATTTACTTGATCAAAGCATGGCGAAACCTTGCGTACATATAAAGGAGCCCGGAGGTCGAAGTCAATAATGCCCCGCAGGACGGGGGGCCATGGAGATAGATGTGGAGATGATTGAAAAAACATCGGTACCGAAGAGAACGAATCTCAGATTTGATAATATGGTATCCCCGAGTGTAAAACGGGGCGAACACAATATGTTGGTGTGTCAAAAATTAGAACACAATATAGTCTAAATGAACAAAATTATATATAAATTATATATAATTTTACTTGACAGCAAAAAAAAACTCATCAAGGATGATGACAAAATGAGAAAAAAACAGAGGCATGAGAGCTATATTACGAAGCAAATGTTATTTTTCCAATACAAGTGAGCAGAAAATTGAACATGGCAAAAAACTCTTTAAAGAAAATTCGTGAATCCTTGTTGATGAGCAAATCAGAGCTAGCCAGGGAAGCAAACGTGTCCCCGATAACCATTTCACGAATTGAGCAGGGTATGCCTTGTCGCATGGAAACCAAACGCAAAATCCTGCTGGCCTTAGGGTATAGTTTGTCAGATGCCAAAAAAATTTTTAATGAATGAGATGTGAATATGTTTGGTGCTAAACGAAACAGACTGGTGGGCTTGGATATCGGTTCAAAAACAATCAAGGCGGCCGAAGTTGTAGACAGCAAGAAGGGGTTCACGCTTGCCAAATTCGGCATGAGCGATATTGCGCCAGGGCTTATCGAAGACGGCGCTATTAAAGACCCTGAGGCCGTCGCCGATACCTTGAAGAACCTTTTCAAATCCTACGGTATCAAAAACAGCAACGTTGCCCTTTCCATCGGCGGCTACTCGGTGATTGTCAAAAAAATATCCGTTCCGACGGCATCGGAAGACCAGCTTCAAGATTCAATCCATTTCGAAGCCGAGCAATACATCCCTTTCGATATTAACGATGTCAATCTCGATTTCCAAATCCTGGGCGAGAACGAGAACAACCCCAACCAGATGAATGTGCTCCTGGTGGCGGCCAAGAAGGAGATGGTTAACGACTATGTCAGCCTGGTCGAGCTGGCGGGGTTGGAGCCGAAAATCATCGATGTGGATGCCTTTGCCCTCCAAAACGTGTTTGAATTGAATTACGAACCCAATGCAGAGGAAAATGTCGCCCTTATCGACATTGGCTCGAGCAAAACGTCATTGAACATCCTCAAGGGGGATAATTCGGTGTTCATGCGCGATGTATCCCTGGGATGTGGACAGATCAACCAAAAAATAGCTTCACTCATCGATTGTTCCATAGAAGAGGCTGAGGCCATTAAATTCGGTGAGGGCAGTGATAACATTTCGCCGGAGGATCTGTCCGACATCATCTCCTCGGTGGTGGCCGACTGGTGCACGGAGATTCGTCGTGCACTGGACTTTTTCTATTCGACCTATCCGGATGATCAGATCAAGAAGATTGTGTTAAGCGGCGGCGGCGGCAATATCCAGGAGTTACGCCAGCTGCTGGCGGTGGAGACTTCCGCCGAAGTCACCACCATCAATCCATTTCAGCGCTTTTATATCGACAGTGAGAAGTTTGACACCGATTATCTAGAACGTATCGCACCCCAAGCCTCGATCTGCATGGGGTTGGCGACCCGCAAAGTGGACGACAAATGATAAGAATAAATTTACTGCCATATCGCGCCGCACGAAAAAAAGAGAACATTCGCATTCAGGTCAATGTATTTCTGGGATCGGTGGTTTTTGTGATCCTGCTCGTCTGGTGGGTTAATTCCATTCTCAGCGGACGCATCGACCGATTGAATGCTCAAATCACCGATACCAGGGCCCAGGTGGCCAAGTATAAAAAAATAATAGACGAGATAGCGGAAATTAAAAAGAAGCTCAACTTGTTGGAGAAAAAGATTACCGTCATCAAATCATTGGAAGCCGATCGCAGAGCGCCGGTTCAAAACCTTGATAGCCTATATAATCTTCTGGTCGAAAAACGGATGTGGTACGATAAGATTGAAGAAAAGAATGCAAATTTTACGATTCATGGTATTGCGCTTGATAACTATACGGTTGCGGATTATATGACCCGCATTGAGAAATCCGATCGTTTCCAGGATGTGCGTCTGGCGTCCGTAAAGCAGCATGAGATTAAAGGAAAAAACCTGAAATTAAAGCAGTTTGAGGTTCAGTTTCAGAAAAAACCGATGGAAACTCCAGCCACTAAAGGTAAATAGTAATGGCCAAAAAAAAATCAGCCGGCGGCAACGCCACCCCGTTTCTGCAAAATATTGAGAAGCTGACCAAGCCACAGCGGATCGGCATCTATGCAGCGACTATGGTTGTGATAATCGCTCTTTCGATCTGGCTGCTGTATTGGCCCAAATATCAAAAGATTGGCGCTCTTAAATCCAATTTAAAGACGGCGCAGTTGGAGTTGGCCAAGGCGAAAAAAAACGCTGAGGAATTAAATGATTGGCGGACCAAGATGAAGAAAAAAGAGGTCCAGTACAAGACCGTCATGCGCGCACTGCCTGAAAAAGAAGAGATCCCTTCGCTGTTGGCCGGAATTTCGCAAGCCGGCAAGGACGCAGGTCTGGAATTCTTGCTTTTCCAGCCAAAACCTGAAAGCAGAAAAGAATTCTACGCCGAGATACCGGTCGATATCAACGTTAGCGGCACCTATCACCAGGTGGCGGTTTTTTTCGATAAGGTCTCAAATCTGCCTCGTATTGTGAACATCCGTGATATAAAAATGTCTCCGGCTAAAAGGGACAGCGATAGCAGTGAGCTGAATACAACCTGCCAGGCAGTGACCTATAAATTTGTGGAGACAACTGGAAATGTCAGAAATAAAAGGAAACGGCCTTAATGGTCTATGATGAAGGTAGGTGACGGCGGATATGAGCATTAAAGCAAAATTATTATGGTTAGTAATATTCATGACGGCAATGGCCGGAATATATGCGTGCGGAGAGAAGGCGCCGCCGGCTTCTCAGAATCAAGTGGTTAAGAAGAAAATAGCGGTTCAACAAAAAAAACCAACAGTAAAATCTGCTACGGCCAAAACTAAGTCGGATATATCTCAAAATAAGATTTCGACGCCAGCAGGGGAAAAGGCGGGCCAAGAGACGGGCAGTGCGGTTGTAAATAAAGAGCCTGAGAATGCCAAATCTGTTTCTGAGCTGATTAGAGAATCTATTGCGGTAGAAGGCGCCTATGACCCTAAAGGCCGGTTCGATCCATTTGAACCGCTGTTTAAAGAAGAGTCTTCTGAACCAGTGGTCGCCAGCAAAGGAAAGCGTACCAAAAGAACGCCGCAGACACCTCTTGAAAGGGTAGCTTTAAGCCAGCTCAAGCTTTCGGCCATCATGCGGACGCCCAAAGGTAATAGTGCTATCGTCGAAGATGCCACCGGCAAAGGCTACGTTATAAAAAAGGGCACCTACATCGGTCTGAATTCGGGACAAGTCGTCCAGGTTGACCAAGAGGGGGTCCTTATCGAGGAAGAGGTCGAGGATGTAAGCGGTGAGATAAGAATCAAAAATACTGAGCTAAAACTTCAGAAACCAGCTGGAGAGCTATAAAATGACAACGAAAAGAGTAGACACGGCGGTCGTAATTTTTCTTTTTTTCGGTTTGATATTCTTGATGGGTGGCTGTGCCACGCAACATGAGCCCATGGCAGGGGATGGCCAATCACAAAATGACCAGCTCGTTGCCATTGATGCGATCTCCTCCACGGCCACAGAGGATGAGACAGTCGTAACCATAGCTGCTGACGGTCCGCTGACTTTCTCCTCTTTTAAAAAGCCGGATCCGCCTGCAGTTGTGCTTATTTTTCCTGCGACCACGGTGAGCCGCTTGCCGGCAAATCCGGAATTAGACAGCGATTTGATACAGAAAGTGATCGTCGGCCAAGGCAATGGCGGCCAAACCGCCCGCGTTGAATTCCAGTTGACGGCTGATGCGGCCTATACGGCGACGCAGCAGGGGGACAAGGTGTCTCTGACCTTTAGTCAGCCTGCAGATAGCGCCATGGAAAAGGCGACGCAGACGTCCACCTCCATGATGGCGCGTGCGCCGGAGCAGGCGGTCGAAACACCAGTTGCGAATGCAGCACCAGAGGCATCGCCCACGGTTTCAGCCAGCGCCACAGGCAAGTCATCGGTCATTGTTCCTAAGACCACGGCTTGGGTGAACAAGGTTGATTTTCTCAGCGAATCTGAAGGCAAATCGACGTTGGTGTTGGGCACCAACCATGCCGTGGAATACCGCATAATTAAGGTCAACCCCAAAAAAATTGAGATTCAATTACTAAATACGCGCATCCCCGCTTACCGTCAAAGGGCCTTGATTACCACCAGGTTTAACAGTGCCGTTGACCGTGTAGTGCCCTATCAGGTATCCAAAAAGAAGAATGAAACCATGGTCTCTATTGAGATGCGTGAAGCCGTTCCCTATTATGCGGAGCAAGCGGACAACTTGTTGCTGGTCCATTTTGAACCGTCCGCCGTGCCTCCCAAACCCATGGAGCAGGCGCAGCTTCCAGCCTGGAAGCAAACCTTATCTGGCAGTATGGCTGACTCGGAAGTTCCCCGCCAAGCAACAGGCGGCATGGAAACGCCTGTCATGAAAACCATGCCGGAGGAGAAGCTCACATCCTCTGTTCCAGGAACAAGTGATACTTATGAGGATGCCGGGGTTAAGGATGATCTGGAATTGATGGCCGCCCTGAACCCGCGAAGGAAAAATTATACAGGCGAGAAGATCGCCCTTGATTTTTTTGATACCGATATCAAAAATGTTTTTCGTATCCTCAGAGAGGTCAGTGGGAAGAACTTTGCCATCGATAAGGATGTCACCGGAAAAGTCACCATGACCATAGATAAACCGGTTCCTTGGGACCAGATACTCGATCTGGTGCTTAGAATGAACCAATTGGGTAAGACTTATGAAGGTGATATCGTCCGGATCGCAACCTTGGAGACCCTCAAACGAGAAGATGACCTGCGCAAGGCCAAGCTTCAGGCTTTGAAAGAGTCCAGGGAGGAAGCCAAGGCGTTGGAACCTTTGGTGACCAAATATATCGCCGTCAGCTATTCCAATGCCGAAAAAGAGATCAAACCGCATATCGAGAAAATACTAACGAAAAGCAGGGGCAATGTCAGTATCGATGCCAAAAACAATCAAGTCATTATAACCGATACCATGGCCAAGGTACTGCAGGCGGAAGATATCGTCCGTCGCATCGACAAAGTGACGTCGCAGGTCATTATCGAGGCCCGCGTGGTGGAGGTTAGCACTGACTTTACACGGGAACTCGGCATCGACTGGAACGTGACCCATGGGACCACGGGTGCGGGAAATATCGCCAATACCACCATGGCCATGAACTTTCCTTCACCTTCCGCCACATCGAGCATAGGTGTTCAATTTTCTCGTTTGTCGGGAGTTCCCCACATTATTGATGCCCAGATAAATGCGCTTGAAACCACCGGCGAGGGCCGTATTCTTTCATCCCCCAAGATTCTGACTTTGGACAATAAGAAAGCCAAGATTAAGCAGGGGTTGGAGTATCCTTACCTGGAACGTGATTCCTCCGGTGGGGCCTCCATTAAATTCAAAAACATCGATTTGCTGTTGGAAGTAACGCCCCATGTTACACCGGATAATCGTATATCCATGGCAATTTACCTGACCAAGAATGATGTAGATTCCTTAGTTGGCGGGGTTCCGGCCTTATCGACCAACGAGGCGGAAACGGAATTGCTCGTCAATGACGGGGACACCGTCGTCATCGGCGGTATCATTAAATCTTCGGAGCGCGAAGCGTCAGCCGGATTCCCGGGGTTGTCGCGGATACCGCTGTTGGGATGGCTGTTCAAAAACAATCAGGATACGCGCGAGAGCAACGAATTGTTGATTTTCATCACACCGCGCATCGTTCAGCTTGAACAAGACATGGCAAATATCGTCAAATAACTCGCCGCTTGATCTATTGATCATCTGTTGATCATAAAATGCAAAAGCCTGCTTCCGCACTTTGTTGCGGGGCAGGCTTTTTATTTGCCGACGCTTTGATGGTGGAAGTTGCACCTTAAAGCCGTCCATGTGGTCACTTCTCGAAGTATTCCTTGTGACTCAACGGATAGCATTCAGCCGACGCTTGGCTTTTTGAGCGACATCGCTCTCTGGCGTCGCCAATTCGATGGCATTTTCATAATAAACAATCGCCAGGTCCGTTTGCCCGATCAGCAGATAGGCCTCGGCCAGTTCAAAGTGAATGTCTGGAGACTTGGGTGCTTGTTTGACTGCCCGCTCAAGATACCGCAATGCCGTACGGCCCTGATTCAGTGCAAGATAAGTTCTTCCAGCACCTCTAAGCGCATTGGTAAAGTGTTCATTTATTTTAAGTGCATCCTTATAGTAGCGCAAGGCAGTTTTGTATTGGCCTTTTTGGTAATAAGCCAGCCCCAAGTTGGATAACGGATAATGCGGCGTGCCGTACAATGCATCCTTGGTGATCTCTTTGAAAATGGCGATGGCTGCGTCCCACTCCTTAAGGGTCAGATATGCGGTGCCCAGATTGTTCCGAGCGGGAGCATAACTTGGTTTAAGGGCTACCGCTTTCTTGAAATGGGAAATGGCATCGGCCATGCTTTTTTTGCTCATATAGCAAAGCCCCAGATCATTATGAACGATGTGATCTTCTGGGTATAGTTTTTCAGCTTCCATCAGCTCATGCAGGGCAGCCGTATAATTGCCCTGTCGCATATACGCCTCGCCCACATTGCGCTTGGCCTCGGACAAGCGCTTATTTTGAGCAAGATCCTGGCCTCCGCAGGAGATGGCAATAAGTATAAAAAGGGCCAACAATATCCGGGAACTGATACGATTTGTCTTGATTCTCATTTTTTACCACACATTGCTTAAAGGTATGAAATGCAGTCACATTTGACAGCCTGTGAAACAGGCCGGCAAATCAAAGATTCGGTCTACCAGACGATGATATCGATGCCCCGTTCGGTCAACAAGTCTGTAATGGCCGCATGCAGGTTGGCGCCAGTGAGCAGGACACGCCGATTGTCATCATTAAAAACCATCAGCCCGTAGATGGTGATGGCCGTGTTGAACTGCGCGGACCGCTGGGCGGCCAGCAGGGTCGGATGCTGTTCAAATTTGATGGTCATTGCCGAGAACAAACGTTGTACGATATTGTCGTAGCTGTCTTCCGGCGTGATCTGGACCACCTGCAATCCCGTCTTGCCAATGGCGGTTACGGCATCGCCATAGAGATCGCCGAAGTCCACCAATACTTCCCGGCCGTCTTTGGTCGCCAGCAGGTTGGCATAGGCTTGTACCTGTATACCGGCATATGGGAAAGTGATGCTGGTGTTGGGGACGTAACTGAACCCCAATGTTTTGGCCAGCATTTTAACAAAATCCTTTTGATTCGTCGGCGTGAGGGCCAGCACGTTTCTAATGGCATGGCGCTTCTGATTGTCCCGGCCCAAACCGATGGTCGTCCCTCCCGGCAGGATCTCCTTGATGGCGATCCCATTTTGTTCTAGGTAACGCCTGATCGATTCAGGCGTCTGTTGATCCGGCCCGGAGATGGGGGTAATGCACAGGTGCCGGCCTTCGCTTTCCAGGCGAGTCCATTTGGCCCGGACGGCCACATGAACCCCCTGGCCGTCGAATGTTACTTCTTCAGTATGCTTGTCGTCGTCATCCAGAGATTTAAAAATGGCGGCAACATACTGCTCCGTGGTGGCTTGTGCATCGACGGATACCGGCGTAATGTCCGGCCAACTGGCATGAAATGCGTCCTTGTCCATATCCATGATTTTGTCATCCGGCGTTAATACCAGTTTGGTGCCTTTTTCAAATGCCAGCATGGGATGTTTGGAAAGATCGAGCTCAAAATCCTCGTCACCCTGACGGGGCAGATAGTAGGTCCCTTTGGATTGAAGTTGAGCACCGGTAAATGCCGCAGCCTCGGCCAACGGCCCTTGTGGCGCTTCCGGATCAGGCGTAGCGGCGATCCCTGGCGGCGTTGCGCCGCCGTCTTCAGAGGTTGCGGCCCTGCGATCCTGATCCATGGTTTTGCGAAGATTGCCTTCTTCATCGTACATGGCGGCATACCACGATTTCTCGCGAATGGTGGGATCGGGAAGATACAGCTGCTGGCCGGCATAAATCAGGTCTATATTGCTCACCTGGGAGTTAGCGGCCTTAAATAGCTTCACGCCTTCCTGGTAGGACTTGGTGCCAAAGCGCCCGTACTTTCTGGCGAGTAATTCGGATACCGTATCGCCCTTTTGAACCTTGTAGCTGTCTGAATGCTGCTTGATGACTTCGGTGACTTCGGTCAACGTCACGAAAGGAATGGTGACCACCCCGCTTGCCTGGCCGGGCAGGGAGCCGTGTTCAAGTTTGCGCAGTGGAATGTCGATGCCCTGGCCGGGGCGGATCATATCGATATTCTTGATATGGGGATTCAGTCGGCTGAATATACCCAGAAAGTCACGAAAATCTTTGTGGGCGATTTCACCTTTTTGGCGGAAAATTTTCAGCACCCAGTCATTTTTTTGAACCACATACGGCTCACATAAGATATCCCAGCCGCGGTCGTAGCGCACAATATAGTTTTTATAAACCATACTGCTGCCGTACAGTGCAGGTGCATGGCTCAGCATCAGCAGCGGCAAGGCTATCCACAACCAATGATATCCAAACTTATGACGAGGTTTTTGCATAACGGGGTACCTGAAGCTTAGATTGAACCAATTAATGGGCTGCTTTTATATTGAGATTCAAATGGTCGGCAATTGCCCGGGCAACCATTTGCACGAAACGGTCAAATGCCGCTCCTGTCAGGGGCGCGCCGGGTGCCGGCACTTCCTCCAATCCTTGAGGATGCATGTAGATCGGCGCATTCATCAATTTCGGGTCGGATACCACCTCAAATTCCGAAGGCATGCGGCCGGTGAAGTAAAGATCCTGGAAACCGGCAAATTTAAGGGCATGGGCGGTTGAATCGATAATAGCAGTTTCATTAGAAGCCACAATGCCTTGTTCGAGGGCCATAATCAAGCCGGCCAGGCACTCTCCGCCATGGGTACAGGCGATATGCCCGTTGCGGTTGGCCTTGAGCTGCCAATCCATGATTTGCTGTTCCGCCACTTGAACGAAGAAGACCCGCTGGCATCCGGCCAGTCGATTATAATGCTCTTCCAAGTGAATAATTCGCGGCATGGAGACCGGGTTTCCGATCATGGCAGCCTGGGCCACCGAGGGCCTTACGGTCTGCGGCACGAAGTTCCGTTTGGCGCTGTCCTTTTCCTTGTAATATTGGTACACCGGATCGGCGTGGGCCGATTGAATCCCGATGATTTTGGGCAAGGTTTTGATGATGCCCGCTTCATGGAATTTGATAAAGCCGTTCATTACAGCGGTGATATTGCCGGCATTACCGATGGGCACCACCACCACTTTATCATCGAGCTGATACTCGAACTCCTGGGCGATTTCATAAGCATAGGACTCCTGGCCCAGAATCCGCCAGGCATTCTTGGAGTTCAGCAGCGCAACCTCATACTGCTCGGAGAGCGTCTCCACCACCTTCATGCAGTCGTCGAACACCCCGGGGATTTCAAAAACAGACGCGCCGCTGCCCAAAGGCTGTGAGAGCTGCTGGGGAGTTACTTTATTGTGTGGCAATATTACGGCCGACTTGATGCTGGGCTGCAAATATGCCGCATACAATGCCGCCGCGGCTGAGGTGTCTCCGGTTGAAGCACATACCGCCAAAACCTGGTCCGCCCGGCCCGATCGGATCAGAAAATTGATGTAACTCAACGCGCTGGCCATTCCGCGGTCTTTAAATGAAGCTGATGGATTTTGACCGTCGTTCTTATAGAAAAAGCGAACCCCCACCTCATCCTGCAGCAGCTGATTGGCTTCAATGACAGGCGTATTCCCTTCCCCCAGGTAGACCACCGCATCGAGTGGAATCACCGGCCCGATGAACTCGTGGAAGCGGTAGATGCCTTTTAGCGCGGGCATGGTCAGCATCCGGCGGTAGTCAAAAATGCGATGCCACAAAGATCCCGGTATTTCCTTGAGCTTGGCAAATTGTTGATCATAAATCAGCAGTACCTGGCCACAGTCCGGGCAGGTGTATAACAAGCGCTGAATATCGAACTGCGAGCCGCACCCCAGGCACCGGTAAATCAACTGGCCCGACGCTTTGGGGATCAGATGGGTTTGAATTTCTTTGGGGAAATTTTCAGGCTTCATGCCTTGATGATATCCTTTCCGCCCATGAGCGGTCGCAATGCTTCCGGAATGATCACCGATCCGTCGGCCTGCTGGTAGTTTTCCAGAATGGCGGCCAGGGTTCGTCCTACGGCCAGTCCGGAACCATTCAAGGTGTGGACCAGTTGGGTACCTTTCTGGCCTTTGCGCTTGAAGCGGATATTGGCGCGCCGTGCCTGGAAATCTTCGAAATTGCTGCAGGAAGATATCTCCCGATAGACGCCCTGGGACGGTATCCACACCTCGATATCGTAGGTCTTGGCAGCTGAAAACCCCAGATCGCCTGTGCAGAGTGTGATGATGCGATAAGGCAATTCCAGTCGCTGAAGGATTGTTTCGGCATTGTTGAGCAGGGTTTCCAATTCGTCATAGGAGCTTTCCGGCGGTGTGAACTTTACCAGTTCAACCTTATTGAACTGGTGCTGCCGAATCAGACCGCGGGTATCTTTGCCGTAAGATCCTGCTTCGGAACGAAAACATGGTGTAAAGGCCGCGTAATATATCGGCAATTGCTCTTCGGCGATAATTTCTCCTTGATGAATATTGGTGACCGGGACTTCAGCCGTTGGAATCAGAAAATAGTCCCAGTTCTCTATTTTAAACAAGTCTTCTTCAAACTTGGGCAATTGGCCGGTATTGGTCATACTTTGACGGTTCACGATGAAGGGCGGCAGCACTTCGGTATAACCATGTTCACCAGTATGAATATTGAGCATGAAGTTGATCAGCGCCCTTTCCATCAAGGCGCCGGCCCCCTTGAGCAATGGAAACCGGGCGCCGGTAATCTGGGCGGCACGCCCAAAGTCAAGAATTCCCAGCGCTTGGCCGATATCCCAGTGCGGTTGCGGGGCAAAAGTGAATTCCGGCGGTGAGCCAAAGGTTTTTAACTCAGTATTGTCATGCTCATCCTTGCCGATGGGCACGGAAGCATGGGGGATGTTGGGGATGCCCATCAGGATAGCGTCGATGGCATCCTCATGAACAGCCAACTCTTTTTCCAACAATTTGACGCGCTCGCCGACTTGCCGCATCTCCGTCACCACTGCATCCGCATTCTGTCCGCTCTTTTTCAACGCTGCGATTTCATCGGAAACCACATTCCTGCGGTGGCGCAGTTGCTCAATCTCTCCCAGTATGACCTTTCTTTCTTTGTCGGCATTGGTAAACGCATCCCAGTCGGCTGTTGCCCCTCTATTTTCAAGCGCTTTTTTGACGCTATTTAAATTTTGTCTAACAAACTTGATTTCTAACATTTAAATCCCTATATTTGTAGAGTTTTGCCGTCTGAAAGGGGCATTGGTGGTGCATACAGCCCAGTTCCGTAGCCCGTTTTATGTTGAACTGAGCCTGATGCTTGCCGCAACTTTACTGAAAACACCTGATTTGGTCAATGGTTATTGTCAGTTGACTTGTGTGGTAAAGGACTTAAATATTCAATCAAATCGGAGGTGCCGGAGATACACCATGGAGGAAATTCGAGAGAAGAAACAAGATATCCGCAATGAGATGATTCAGAACATCTCGGGTCTAGGTAAAGAGCCGTTGACGGCCAAAACGAAAGCTATAGAGGAGCGCTTATTTGAATTTGCCAATTATTTAGAGGCACGCATCGCGTTGCTATACACCCCGGCCATGGTAGAAGTGGATACTCGGGAAATCATTCAACGCAGTTACATGTACAACAAAATCATTGTGCTGCCCACGTTTGATGCCGAAACCAGAAAAATTGCCCTCATGAAAGTTGATGACCCCGCCAAAGACTTGGTCGAAGGGCCGCGAGGAAATCTGCAGCCTATACCTGAGCGGTGCAAGACGGTTCCCTTTGATTGTCTGGATATCGCCATCATTCCCGGCTTGGCGATGGATGAGAAAGGGGGGCGCATCGGCTTGGGCAATGGCTATTATGATCGTTTGATACCGGATTTGCCGATTACAACCCGCAAAGTCGGTCTGGTATTTGAGGACCAGATCATCTCCATGGTTCCCATGGAGTCTCATGATAAGCACGTTGATATCGTGATCACGGATGAGCGTATTATTTATAAGATTTAACCCTATGGTTGCAAAACCTTTTTATGCAAATGCAACCATAGGATTAATTCGGCGACTTGGTGGGTAGAGCGACGCTGTCGCCGTCGGTTCAATCCGGTGACGGATTAAGTACCGCTTGCAGTTTGCTTAGGTTGGCCGGCTCACCCACGGCAATGACAGTGTCACCGACGTGGAGTTTGGTCTCGAACGATGGATTAAAGATCATGCGGTCGTCAGGTTTCTTGATGGCAATGATGATGAGGTTGTATTTCTGCCGGATGCCCGACTCCTTCAAAATGATGCCGCCGAGCTTTGACGCACCTGCAATGGGGATTTCTTCCATCTGAATGTCTTTGTCTTTTCCGGAATAAGCCAGGTCCAGGAAGTTGGTCACCGTTGGCCGGATGATACGTTGCGCCATGGATGCGGCGCCGGTTTCGTATGGCGCTTCCACTGTATTGGCGCCGGCTGCCGATAGCTTGGCCTTCGCAGCTTCCGTGCCGGCCCTGGCGACGATATTGAGTTCCGGAGCCAATTGGCGACCGGTGAGGACGAGAAAAACGTTGTCCGTGTCCGCACCCAATGCGGCTATCAAGACTTTGGCTTGCTGAATTCCCGCTTTGAGCAATACGGCTTCGTCGGTGGCATCGCCACAGATGTAGACGAACCCTAAACCGTCCAGCGTCTGCGCCAGATCCGGATTCTTATCGATCACCACAACGTCAAAATTCTCATGCAACAGCCGGTGACAGATCACTTTGCCGATACGACCGTAACCGCAAACAACGTAATGGCTTTTAAGCCTTGATATTTTTCGGTCCAATCTTCTTCTCCCCAATAAAATGCGTACACGGCCTTCTACCATGAATTGAATCACTGCGCCGGCAACATAGAGAAAGAAGCCGACGCCGGTGATAATCAGGATGATGGTGTAGATATGCCCGGCATCGCTGATGTGATGCACTTCACCATAGCCCACCGTTGCGAGGGTGATGACAGTCATGTAAAGTGCATCAAGCAGGTTCCATCCCTCGAGAATCATATACCCGGCCGTTCCGAACAGGATCAGAAGCACGGCCAACAGGAGGGAGAAAACGAAATGTTTGGTAGTTTCCATATACCACGTACACCACGCATCGGCGTGTTGTGAAAGATTATCTGTCCGCATCTTAAATATTGGGGAAAAAATCAAAATGCAAGAATTTTAAGTTGTTGAAACAGATTGGGATAGTGGTCTTGTCGCATGCTGCCGGTTGGATTGATCGCCATTTGACATTTGGATTTTGGCTTTTGATATTTTCATGAGCAAGCCCTCAGCCTTGGCCGTGATATAAAGTGGCGGTCCAAAATGCATGCGACGGCCTTGCCGCTATGATGTTATGTCCTTGACCGGCAATAAGCCCTCTGGTAGATGGGATTCGGGAGTGTATCGGATATGAAGTATGACCGCCTGCGCCAGGAAATGGTGGAAAAACAAATTGAAGCCAGAGGCATTAGCGATGTTCGGGTTTTGACGGCCATGCGCACGGTGCCTCGGCACCTGTTCGTCAGTGAAGCCTTAATGGATCAAGCTTATAGTGATTTTCCTCTGCCCATTGGTGAACAGCAGACCATCTCGCAGCCTTATATCGTGGCAGAGATGACCCAGGCGTTGCAGCTCTCCCCTGATGATCGCGTTCTTGAAATTGGTACCGGTTCAGGCTATCAGGCCGCCATTTTATCCCAAATCGTTTATCGCGTATATACCATCGAACGCATACATTCTTTATATGTCAAAACCCGGAAGCTCTTTGATCAATTGGGCTACCATAATATTGTGACCCGTTATTCTGACGGGACGACCGGTTGGCGGGACGAAAGTCCTTTTGATGCCATTATTGTCACTGCCGGCTCACCTGAAATTCCCACGGTCCTGGTCAATCAGTTGGCCATTGGCGGACGCATGGTGATACCGGTGGGCAGCCAGCACTCCCAAGATTTGATCAAGCTGGTTAGAGATCAAAAAGGGGTTCATCAGACCAATCTAGGGGGGTGCCGCTTCGTTAAATTGGTGGGTGAGCACGGCTGGCGCCCCAACTAGCTTGCGAGCGCGAAGGGCTCCATATCCTGCGTTGCCAAGGACTCGCAGTAGGTTGACTACGGCTTCGCCCTTGGTCGCCTTGGCTCTGGAGCCCTTCGCGCTCGCAAGCTTTTGTCGGAAGCCATGACCGAAGTGCGCGAGTTAAAAATGGGTATGCATAGCCCTATGGTTTCCATATCCTGCGTTGCCAAGGACTCGCAGTAGGTTGACTACGGCTTCGCCCTTGGTCGCCTTGGCTCTGGAGCCCTTCGCGCTCGCAAGCTTTTGTCGGAAGCCATGACCGAAGTGCGCGGGTTAAAAATGGGTATGCATAGCCCTATGGTTTCCATATCCTGCGTTGCCAAGGACTCGCAGTAGGTTGACTACGGCTTCGCCCTTGGTCGCCTTGGCTCTGGAGCCCTTCGCGCTCGCAAGTTTATACTCAAACCATTGCCAATTTGGGTTAGAAAGGTTAGCAGTTGATTGACTATTTGATTCCTTTTCTTGAGCAAATGGCCGCCTACGGCGCTGCCTGGGGGCCGCTCCTGGTGTTGTTGTTCATGGCTGTGGAGAGCTCGTTTATCCCTTTTCCCAGTGAAATTGTGATGATTCCCGCCGGGTTTATGGCGGCCAGGGGGGAATTTTTCCCGGCCGGCCACGTCTGGACAGCTATTTTACTATCGGTGGCATGTGGAATCACTGGATCCCTGATGGGAGCCTGGATTAATTACCTGTTGTCGTTTAAGCTAGGCCGCCCCTTCTTGCACCGCTATGGAAAATATTTTTTCATCTCACCTGAAAAACTGAACCGTGCCGAAGATCTTTTTCGGGAATACGGCGACGTCACCACATTTGTCTGTCGTTTAATCCCGGTGGTGAGACAGCTTATCTCCATACCGGCCGGCATCTCGCGGATGAATGTCCTGCGATTTTCCCTTTTTACAGGTGCCGGCGCCGGGATCTGGGTCATTATTCTGACGTCGCTGGGATACTGGTTCGGTACCACCACGGAAGGCATGAGCTATGGTCAGCTCGTCCATCAGGGCAAGGACATGTTGAGCGCGAATTTGGTTTGGATTTTACTGGGATGCGGGTTGATCCTCACAATCTACCTATTGGTCCATAAAGCGGCTCTGAGGAACCGGCCTGAAAAAAACTAGAAGCTATCTCAAAAAATTCTTTTGGCCCAATTTGAGTGTTGGTGCCGGATTTCGAATCCTCGACATACTACAGTATTTCACGCCGATGGCGTGATTCGAATACCGCCCCGCCTACACCTTGGACCAAAATCCGTTTTTTGAGATAGCTTCTAAATATCCTTGACCAATCGGTTGGCCGAACTGCCGTCCATTTCCTTGCGAATATCTTCCACGGCCCGTGATACTGTTGCAAAGTCCGTATCTTTTTCAGTTGGCAGGTCTTTATCGCCGCGTTTGTCCAAAGCGTCAAGCACCGATGCCACGGTGATGGTATGAATGTCCTTAGCCGGCTGGTAGGCACTCGGGCCGTTGTTCTTCTTGCTTTCCACCGCCGATATCAAATTGCTTTCACAAAGTTGGTCGATCAACTGCACCACCATCAAGAATGGGGCCTTAAGCTGTTTTGAGATTTGCTCCGCGGAAAAGGGCGACTCTCCTTGCTGAAATCGCAGAATGATCAATCTCAGGATCAGCAGCGCATAGCGTCTGCGAAAATCAGGACTGGTCTTCCTATAATCCGTTGCCATTGTATAATGGCTGACATGTTGGTGGGCAAATGCGATCTCGGCACCGAGCAATACGATCATCCAGCTGAGCTGCAGCCAGATAAGGAACATCGGCAAAGCGGCAAAGCTGCCGTAGATGGCATTATACTTGGAGACCAATACCTGGGCGCTGATATAGATGCCCTGGGTGATTTGATAGACCGTGCCGGCAAACACGCCCGCGATGACGGCCGCGGAGAATTTGACCTGGGTATTGGGCATGATCATATAAATCAAGATAAAGAGCAACCAGACCAATCCGTAAGGGAGCAGTTTCAGTAGCATGAAAATGACCGGGCTGGCGGCTTGCAGCAGCGCCAGCTTGCCGGCAATGGCCATGACCTGGGTGGTGATATAAACATTAACGCTGCTGGAGACAATAACCAGAAGGGGGCTGATGATCAGGATGGACAAGTAATCGGTAAATTTGCGGATGAAAGATCGGGCGCTGACCTTCCAGATATGATTCAAAGTATTCTCAATATGGTTCAACACTTTAATGGCCGACCAAAACAACAGCACCACGCCGATGCCGGCAATGAGGCCGCCCTTGGTGTTTTCCAGCAGGGAGCGGGCAAAAGTGATGACTTTGGACAATACTTCTTCCTGGCCGGCGAAGCGCAGGTAGAGCTGGGTTTCCAGGCGTTGCTCTAAACCGAATCCTTTGGCGATACCAAAGGCCATGGCAACAACCGGGACAATGGAGAGCAGGGTGTAGAAAGTCAGTGCCGAAGCCTGCAAGGCACAGTTGTCGCGGACATATCCCCTGATGGTCAGCAAGACCACCCGCAGCGGTTTCAACAAAACGCCTTTGGGTTTGGAAAGATCTTCTTTATTTAGCTGCCAAATTCCGGTGGTGACAAAGTTTAGGGCCTTCTCAACGGCAGATTGGGGCATTGCAGATCCTCCTGCAATTTCGTCGCGTTCCGGGTTGCTTTGACAATTGGTATGCAAAGATGATGCTCAGGTCGTAGATGCATTAAGTTTGAGGTTGTCCGGTAGTTGGACAGCCACGACCCGGCCTTTCACACAGACTCTTCCATCGGAGGCC
>Ga0210123_1000511_pt1 | contig 23901 bp, 21 predicted proteins | sample Muzzi_PWB_D2_FD_185535 | JGI IMG/M metagenome (GOLD analysis project Ga0210123, IMG submission 185535) | Wetland microbial communities from San Francisco Bay, California, USA, that impact long-term carbon sequestration - Muzzi_PWB_D2 (SPAdes) | ecosystem: Environmental > Aquatic > Marine >... | reverse complement strand
CGTTGGCACGACGCATCCCAGGCGAGCCGGTGAGGCGCGGCCCGATCACGTCGGTGAGGTGGTGCGCCAACTGGGGGATGTGGGAGCGCTCCAGGCCCTCCTCCCGGATCCTGGCGATGACGCCGAGGTCGACCCGTTCTTCGACGACCTGGGCGGACAGCGGGGGGGCGGCAAGGGCCAGCAGGGGATAGCCCGAGGCCGGACAGACGAAGGACAGTTCGCATCGAAACGCTCCAGGATCGGTGAACGACGGACCTCATCCTACCTCACGCAGGCCGTTCTCGGAAGATCGATGCCTGGAGGAGGGGACGGGCTATTCGAGCATGTGTTCCATCTCGCCGTGCTCGGCGGCGTGTAACTCGGGCCGTGCGTCGATGAGCCTGGCGCAGGCATTCCATCGGAGGATCGGGTCGTCGTTGCCCGGCTGACGGAGGCGCTCTGCCGTCTCGTAATGCCGCATGGCGTCGCGGAGCCCCTCGTAGGCCATGTGCCCGCTCCCCATGCCGCCGCGCTGGAAGATCGCCTTGGCGCGCCGCTCCGCAATTATCCCTGTGTAGTAGGCCTGGGCGTACTCGCCGTCGAGGCGGGGGACCACCGCCTTGGCGCGGGCGACATTGGCGCCCAGCTCGCGGGCAAAGAGATCGGTGATCGCAAGAAGGAGGATCGTGAGGGCCCGCTGGTTGGTGGCGTCGACCGCCAGGATGTCGAGGCTGATACTCTCCGCCTCGCCCGGCTCGTTGAGCAGTCGGTATCGTTCGGCCTTGGCCAGGGCGGCGTCGAGCCCCTCCCGGGAAATCGGCTTGGGTGTGAACATGATTCCTCCTCCGTTACCCGCCGCCCCGGAGGACGCGCAGCAGTCGGCGCAAGGGGTCGTAGGCGTGATCCACCACCCGCTCCTTGAGCGGGATGATGGCATTGTCGGTGATGGTGATGCCCTCGGGGCAGACCGTGGTACAGCACTTGGTGATGTTGCAGTAGCCGATGCCCTGTGTCTGTCGGAGGTCGTCCCGGCGATCTTCCGTGTCCAGCGGGTGCATCTCCAGCGCCGCGGTGTGTACGAGGAAGCGGGGGCCGATAAACGCCTCGTGCAACTGGTGTTCGCGGAGGACGTGGCAGACGTCCTGGCACAGGTAGCACTCGATGCACTTCCGGAACTCCATCACCCGGTCCACATCCTCCTGCGCCATCCGCCATGTCCCGTCCGGTGCGTCGGGGGGCCGCGGCTTGAACGGCTTGATCCGCTCCTTGACCCGGTAGTTCCATGACACATCGGTCACCAGGTCCCGGATGATGGGGAACGCCCGCATCGGCTGCACGGTGACGGGGCGGTCGAGGGGGATGGTACTCAACCGGGTCATGCACATGAGTCGTGGCACGCCGTTGATTTCCGCCGAACAGGAGCCGCACTTCCCCGCCTTGCAGTTCCAGCGCGCGGCCAGATCGTGGGCGTGCTCCGCCTGGATCTGGAGGACCGCATCCAGCACGACCATCCCCTCCGAGACATCAGTCGTGTAGCTTTGGAAGCTGCCGCCGCTCCGGTCGCCGCGCCAAATCTGGAAGGTGGCCGCAGGCATCAACCCATCTCCTCGATGATGTCGGTGAGCTCCCGCGGGAGCGGGAGAATGGGCGCATGGGATAACGACATCCCATCGTCGCTCGATCGCTCGATGATCGCATTGACCCGCCCGGCGTCCGGGTCCTTGCCCGGATGATCGTTGCGAAAGTGAGCCCCCCGGCTTTCCCGCCGCGCCGCGGCCGCCCGCGTCACCGCCTCCGCCACGACCAGGAGATTGCCCAGGTCGAGCGCCGCGTGCCACCCTGGGTTGTATTCGCGATTGCCGGTGACCCCAACTCGCCCGGCCCGCTGGCGAAGGACGGCGATCTGTTCCAGGGCCTCGTCCAGCTCCGACTGGGTGCGCACGATCCCGACCAAATCCTGCATGCAATCCTGAAGGTCGCTCATGATCTGATATGGCGACTCCCCGTCCCCGCCCCGGTCGAACGGCCCCAGCGCCCGCGCCGCCGCGGCGTCCACCTCGGCGGCGTCCGCCGGGGGTGGCGGCGCGGCGCGTGCGAACGCGGCCGCGTGACGCCCGGCCCGCTCGCCGAACACCAGGAGATCGGAGAGGGAGTTACCGCCGAGGCGGTTAGCGCCGTGCAGCCCCGCCGCGCACTCCCCCGCGGCAAAGATCCCCGGCACGCTCGACATCTGGCTCTCGGCATCCACCCGCACCCCACCCATCACGTAATGCGTGGTCGGCCCCACCTCCATCGGCTGCTCGGTGATGTCGATGTCGGCGAGTTGCTTGAATTGATGGTACATGCTAGGGAGCTTTTTCTTGATGTGGTCGGCGGCCTTGGGGAGGCGTTTCTTGATCCAGGCGATGTCCAGGAAGACGCCTCCGTGAGGGCTCCCCCTCCCCTCACGGATCTCGCGCACGATGCAGCGCGCCACATGGTCTCGCGTCAGGAGCTCCGGTGGGCGGCACGCCGTCTTGTCACCCAGCGTGTAGCGCCAGCCCTCCTCCTCCGTCTCCGCCGTCTGGCCGCGATACAGCTCAGGGATGTCGTCGAACATGAAGCGCGTCCCCTGATTGTTGCGGAGCACGCCCCCTTCCCCACGCACCCCCTCGGTGACCAGGATGCCCCGCACACTCGGCGGCCACACCATGCCGGTCGGGTGGAACTGCACGAATTCCATGTCGATGAGCTGGGCCCCGGCCCGGTAGGCCAGCGCGTGCCCATCGCCGGTATACTCCCAACTGTTGCTCGTGATCCGGAACGCGCGGCCGATTCCGCCGGTGGCCAGGATTACGGCCGCCGCCTGGAACACCCGGAAGCGACCCCGTTCCCGGTCGTAGCCGAAGGCACCGGCGAGCCGCCCCGTCCCCATGAGGAGGGTCGTGACGGTGCACTCCATGTGAAAGGTGATGCCGCGGTGGATGCCGTGGTCCTGCAGGGTCCGGATCATCTCCAGTCCGGTCCGGTCGCCCACGTGGGCCAGACGAGGGTAGGCATGGCCGCCGAAATTCCGCTGGAGAATCCGCCCGTCCGCCGTGCGATCGAAGAGGGCGCCCCACGCCTCGAGTTCGCGCACGCGGTCGGGCGCCTCCTTGGCATGGAGCTCGGCCATGCGCCAGTTGTTGACGTATTGTCCGCCCCGCATGGTGTCGGCAAAGTGCACTCGCCAGCTGTCGCGATCGTCCACGTTCCCCAAGGCCGCGGCGACCCCACCTTCCGCCATCACCGTGTGCGCCTTCCCGAGCAGCGACTTACACACGACGCCGACTCGGGCGCCTGCCGCCGAGGCGGCGATCGCCGCGCGGAGTCCGGCACCGCCGGCGCCGATGACCAGGACGTCATAGGCGTGCGTCTCGAACTCCGCCATTAGAACAACCTCCAATCGGTCCAGATCCCCATGCTGCAGAGGCGCACGTACAGGTCGGTAAAGCCGACCCACATCAGGCTCGTCCACGCCCACCGCATGTGCCCGCGATTGAGACAGCTCACGCAGCGATAGGCGTTCCACCGCACCGGCCTGCCGGCCAGCCGATCCAACCCGCCGCCCACGAGATGACGAAGGGAGTGGCAGCCGAGGGTGTATCCACCCAGGAAGACGACGTTGAGGGTCAGGACTACCGTCCCCACCCCGATCCCGAAGTGTTCGACGCCGGTCGCGGGGTCGGCGAACCAGAGGGCGTGCCAGGCATCCCACGACAGGATCACCAGGAAACCGAGGGCGATATAAAGGAAGAAGCGATGGAGATTCTGAAGGATCAGGGGGAAAGCGTGCTCCCCCCGATACCCCTGCTTTGATTCCGCCACGGCGCAGCCCGGCGGATCGCCCCAGAAGGCCTTGTAATAGGCGCCCCGATAGTAGTAACACGTCAATCGAAAGCCGCCGGGCATCCACAAGATCAAGAACGCCGGCGACCAGGGAAGCCAGTCGAGCCACCACGCCGGCTTGGGGCCAAACCAACTATGCGGGGAGCTGCCGAACAGCTCCGGGGAATAGAAGGGGGAGAGGTAAGGGCCGAAGGTGTAGTGGTCGCCCTGAAAGGCGGCCCAGGTGCTGTAGATGATGAATACCGAGAGGCCGAGGAAGACGGCAACAGGCGAGGCCCACCATCGATCGCGGCGGAGTGTCTGGCCAAAGCGGGGGCGCGCGATGGGGAGGTCCGCGTGCGTCATGCCTCATCCTCCATACCGCCGAAACGGTCGGCGAGGGACCCAAACACCGTAATCGAAAGCCGAGGACAGCGAGGACCAGAAGCAGCCAGGGGCAGCGGGTAAACTATAGCCCGCATCTGGCCCTTGGCCAGAGGGGGCACACGCCCTATTCATTAGAAAGGATGAGCCTTCGCATCGAGCCGGCCGTGGCCGACGCCTTCTCCGGCATGGTGGTGATCGCGGTGGTCGCGCGCGGGGTGGACAACACCACGCCGAATCCGGCCGTCGATCGACTCTGGGAACGGGCCTGGCGCGACGCGAGCGCCGCAGCCGCCTATGGCAACAGCCAGTCGCACCCGCGCGTTCGTCCCTGGCGCGACGCCTTTCAGGCCATCGGCGTCTCCGGGAAGCAGTTCCCCTCCTCCATCGAGGCTCTCCTCCGTCGCGCGATGAGGGGTGGCAATCCCTTCCACATCAATCCGCTCGTCGACTTCTACAACGCCGTGTCGCTCCTCCACACCGTCCCCGCCGGTGCTTTCGATCTGGCGCGCATAGAGCGCGGGCTGGATCTCCGGATGACAACGGCGGGGGACACGTTTCAGGCCTTGGACGACCCTGCCCCGGCCCCCCTGCCGCCGGGAGAGGTCGCCTACGCCACCGGGACGACCATATTGACTCGCCACTTCGTCTGGCGGCAGGCGCGGGAAGCGTTGGTGGGGCCGGAGACGCACGACGTTCTCTTCGTTTCGGAGGTCCTCGGCGCTCTCGATCCTGGTGTGGTCGACGCGGTCGAGGATCAGCTCCTCCGTGGCCTCGACGCCCTATTCGGCGTCCAGGCCCGGCCGGCACGGTTATCGGGGTCGACCCTCTCGGCTGCGTGGTAACGCCCGGCGACCGGCGGTCACACCCAAGCCCCCTGGCGCGCCGAGGCCGGTTCTCATTACTGTGTCGGACATCACAGGATTGACGCGACGAGGGCGATAGCTTCCCCCAGCCCCGGCCGGTCGGCTGCGACCGCGCGTCTGGCAGCGGTACCTGAATCTTTCGCACGTCAAAGGAGGATGTATGCACGGGCAACGTGGGGCAGGGCGAGGACGAATGACGGTCGTTCGGGGTGTGGTGGGCGCGGCGGCCATCGCTGTTATCCTCCTCCTCACGCCCGTGGCGGCCCAGGCACAGGGGGTCAAGTTCGGCCTGCGTGCCGGCTTCGACATCGACCCCGATGCGGTCGTCTTCGGTGGCCACGTCATGATCCCGAATGTGATCAAGGATCAACCCTTTGTCATCGTGCCCAATGTCGAAATCGGCTTCGGGAGCGAAGGGCCCTTTGATTACACGATCTTCAAGCTCAATGGCGACACCCGGTGGGAGTTTCCCGTGGGGCAGAGCGCCTCGACCCGCCTCTATCCCCTGGCGGGCCTCTCGATCTACCGGATCGACCTCCAGGACTGCGTGTCGTCGCCGGTGATTCAGGTCGACTGCGCCAACACCGAATTCGGTCTCAACATCGGCGGCGGGGTCCGGTACAAGGCCTTTGCCGTGGAGCTCAAGATCGGCCTGGGGGATATCCAGGACTTCCACATCGGCGGGTCGTATACCTTCGGCTTGAACTGAGCCGCCCCAATCCTCGCGTTGCCCGGCCGGTGGTGCCGGGCGACGGGGGGGGAACGTCTGACATCCCATGGTCACACTCCTCCTCGCGGCAGCCCTCCAGACCGGGTGTTCCAATCCGGCGTTGGCGGCACTCCGGCCGCCGGCCGCCCCCGACACCGCCCCATCCGTCGACGACTATAACCCGCTGCGTGGGTTCGACCCCGCGGTCTTCCTCGGCATCGGACGTCTTCACCCGGCGGACGATGCGTCGGCGTGGCACTGGTGGCATGCCATACGACTCCCCCTGTTCGCCATGCCCGCGGGACGGCCGGAGGCGTGGATCGTCGATGGGTGGTGGGTCCCCGCCACAGGAGACGTCGAGCCCCTGTCGCTCGACGGGATGGTGGAGACGGGGTATGAGGTCCCGTCGTTCATCGCTCTCGCGCATCGGGACGACGGCTGGCTCCGGATTCGCGTCGCCCCCGGCGACGCCGGGCGCGTCTGGGTCCCCGACTGCTGGCTCGCGGGCGGCACCAACGGCCTGCGCTTCGAGTCGTGGGCCGACCGGTTCATGTCGGACGAAATCTCGCCCCTCTACTTCCGGGCATCGGCGCGTCACCCCCTCCGGGACCGTCCGGAGGACGAGGGGCCCGTGACCCACTGGGTCCCGGCCGACCAGAATGCCTACATGATCGACCCGCTGGAGATCCAGGGCGACTGGATGCGGGCCCGCGTGACCGAGCCGTCCGTCTACTGCGGCGAGGAGGACAGCGCCACGGTGAGGACTGTGGTCGGGTGGGTGCGCTGGCGCGACAGCAGCGGTCCCGTGTTATGGTACCATACGCGGGGCTGCTAGACCCCGCGGACCGTCTCACGCGCACATCGCCTCAATCGCCCCGGAGTGCGTCCTCCCGAACGCGCACCCCAGTCTCCCGGCCGCGTTCCCCCACCTATGTCGGGATCCGGGGGAGGCATCACGCGATGACTAGTCGCGGGACGTCGGCACGACCAGGAGGGAAGCCGGAAGGGCACCGAGGAGCTCTTCCGTTACGCTGCCGAGAATGAGGCGGTTGGCCCACTCGCGTCCGTGGGATCCCACGACGAGCAGATGCGCCCCCCAGGTCACGACCTCGGCCTCGATCCGACCCCTCGCCGGCCCATGTCGCACGATCCGATCCACGTCCGGGAAGGTGATGGCGGGCCAGATCGACTGCTCGAGGACCTCCTCCACCCGCTTCTGCAGCGCAGCGGGGTCCACGATGCCGGGGTAGCTCAAGGCGAAGGGGAGGTCCTCGATGGAATGCATCACCCGGAGGCGGGCGTCCAACAGCCGCGCGTAGCGCTCCGCCTTGGCGATCGCGAGCGACGCCGCATCGGACAGGTCCACCGCCACGAGAATCCGCTCGATCTGGGCCGCGGACTCCGTGACGACGAGTGTAGGAATCGGACTCAGCCGAACGGTGCGGTGTGCGGTGCTCCCGCCGAACCATCGGCCGAGGGCGCGGTGTTTCTTGCCGCCGACCACGATCAGGCCTGCGCCCTGCTCCTTCGCCTCGGCGACGAGCACCTGCGGGGCCGACCCCACCCGGATGACCAGCGACTCGAGACACGCTTCGGGGACATGGCCGCTAAGGCTCTCTAATGCACGGTCGCGCGCGTCTCGGATCACCGCCTCCTGAACGACCGCGGGCTCCGTGAGGATGGGGAGTCCCCCTGGAGGGAGGACGACCTCGCGAGCGGCATGGATGAGGGTGCAGGGAACGCGCGCCCGCTCCGCCAGACCCCAGGCGATGGCGCCGGCCAACGCGCCGGCCACCGAGGTGTCAATGCCAGCCACGATGGGCTGGAAGGTCTCGCTCATGACCCGCAGCCTTTGATGGACTCACCGGCAACATGTCCGGAGAACGATGAAACGGGTGGCAAGTTTTCCTGAAGGCGCCGTTAATTCCGCCGGCCGATCAGAGAAACGGCGTGAGGAAGCCGGTCAAGATCAGGGCGACGGCCCATATCAGGTCGAGGTTGATCCACATCGACCGAGGGCCCGCGGCGCCACGACGACCCAGCGGCCGCCACCAGCGCGACGGCGACGGCGATCGCCAGCGCGTGCCCCAGGGCCAGCGGCGGGAGGGGGCGCCAAACGGCGCGCTCTCGTCGCTCTTGCAACCCCAGCGCCACAGCAAACAACCAGCCCATCCCGGGATTGAGATCGTGGCCGGCCCCCAGGACAAGCAGACCCAGCCACGACCAGGCCAACGACGCGCTCATGAGAAGCAAAACGAGTCGGAGGACGCGTCACCGCCCTGGAGCCGAACCTGGTGCGGCCGGTAGGGCGCGTCGAACTCGAGGAAGAACCGTTTGTCGAGCATCATGCCACCCCCTGGGGCGGCGTCGAGCTTCACCATCCAGCCCCGGATCCCATCGGGGTAGAACTGATTATCCCACGCAGAGTACAGGCTGTTGGTGAGATACACCCGCCGGCCGTCCCGGCTCACCTCCACCATCTGCGGTCCGCCGTTCAGGGGACGTTCGGCCGCGGCCGGGTGCGCCGCCCGCCGGACGATCCCGCCCAGCCGGACGGTGCTTGCGAGCCGCGGAGCGAACGGATCGGTGACGTCGTACCGGCGAAGCTCTCCCGTCCCCCAGCAGGACACGTACAGCGTCTGGTCGTCGACCGCCAAGTTGATATCGGTCACCAAGGGCGGCACCGCCTTGAAGCCCTTGAGAAGCGGCGGAAGCGCGCCCTCACTCACCGGCTCGGCCGGGATCTCGATGACCTTCTTTGCCTTCCACTTCTCACCGTCGCGATACCACACGACAATCGACGAGGATAGGTCCTTGAGTGACAGCACCACGCAGGCAAAGCCGTACGCCTTGGTCGGGTTGTGGGCCGGCCGCAGCTCGAGCACCATTTGATACTCCGCCCCGAGATCCAACTCCTGGAGGTGGCGCCGGCGGCGGAGATTCCAGACATGCAACTTGTGGCCGTATTTGCCGGCGAGCAGCAGCTCGGGATTCACGCCGTCCATGAACATCGGCGGCGTGGCCCATTCGCTGGTGATCATCGCATCGTGACCCAGATGCCAGAAGAAGTCGGAGGCCAGATACTGCGGTCCACGCTCCGCCTCCCACGCCCCTCGGATCTCGAAGGTGTCGTGGTCCATCATGAAGATCCCACCCGGCCCGCCGCCGTTGCCGTTGCCGTTGGCAGAGCCGAGGGCGTTCAGATAGATCCCGTCCGGGCCGCAATGGACCGTGTGCGGGGCGCGATAGCCGCTCTTGGCCATCACCTCGTTGGGCTCGATGACCTTCACGAGCCGGGGCCGCCTGGGATCGGGCTGGGTATCCACGACGTGGATTCGGGACGAGTTGGTCCCCGGGACCACAAGGTAGCGCCGCTCGACGTGGGCGTGCGGCGCGTAGGGGCAGAAGTGCGAACTGCAGGCGTTCCACCCAAAGTGGTGGAGCTCGTTGTCCGAGTTGGGGAAGTCCACCCGGCCCACCAGGGTTCCGTATGTCGGCGAGTCGTGCTGGACATCGATCACGCCGAGGCCGTCGGGCGGCCCGTCGTAGGTGGAATTCAGGAGAGCCACGTAGGCGAGACGCTCGGCGGGCGCTTCGGCCGCCAAGGTAGGGGAGGGGTAGAATGTCGGGTCCGGCGTCCAGCGGGTCATATGCGGCCTCCCCCCCGAAGCGGTGATAGACGGGTCGGTGTCGCCGGCCGAGACACCCATTCGGCCGCCAACCAGAGAGGCGCAGGGACGGCCCGTCGGGGCTCATCGCTCGCACTGGCGAGGCCGGCGATCTGGCGGTTTATTGCAGTCTGCCCCCCCCGTGCGTGGTGTGCCAATGCCCAAGCCATCCGACATCAGCCAGGCGCTGACGGCCATGACGGCGGGCGACAGGAAGTCGATCGAACGACTCCTGCCTGCGATCTACGACCACCTCCGCGGCCTGGCCCGCCGCGAGCTGCGCCAGGAACGGCAGGGGCACACACTGACGCCCACCGCCCTGGTGCACGAGGCGTATCTCAAGCTGGTTCAGCTGGATCAGATCACCTGGGAAGGCCGGGCACACTTCTTCGGAGCGTGCGCTCATATCATGCGGCGGATCCTCATCAGCCACGCCCGGGCCAAGAAGGCGAACAAACGGGGCGCCGGTGCCGAGCACGTCCCCCTGGAGGATGTGATCGCCGCAGCGGAATCCCGGCCGGCTGATCTCCTGGCGCTGGATGAGGCACTCGAGCGTCTGCAGGCTCTGGACGAGCGGCAGGCGCGCATCGTTGAGTGCCGCTTCTTTGCCGGGATGAGTGTCGAGGAGACTGCCGAGGCCTTGAATATTTCAGCTGCCACCGTCAAGCGCGATTGGACTGCGGCGCGCGCCTGGCTCAACCGGGAGGTGGGTGCGTGACCGGACCCGGACACGATCCCGCCCGTTGGCGGCGGATCCAGGAGATCTTCCACCAAGCCCTGGCAACCCCGGGCGGACGGCGCGATCGGGCGCTCGCGGTGGCGTGCGCGGGTGACGAGGCCCTCCTCGAAGAGGTGCTCGGCCTTCTGGCCGCCCACGAGGGCGGCGGACTCCTTGGCGACCTTCCCGAGGAGGGTTCCGAATCCCGACTCCCGGACGACATCGGTGGCTACCGAGTCCTCCGCCTCCTCGGGGAAGGCGGCATGGGCGCGGTCTATCTGGCCGAGCGCGAGGGGGCCGACTTTACCCAGCGCGTGGCGCTCAAGCTCCTGCGGGCGGGGTTCGTCGACCCGCTCATGGAACAACGCCTGGCCAGTGAACGCCGCATCCTGGCACAGCTCGAGCACCCCGGGATCGCGCGGCTCATCGACGGCGGAACGACTGAGGCGGGACAACCCTACGTCGCCATGGAGTACGTGGAGGGGCGGACCCTCCTGGAGCACTGCGACGCGCTGCGGTTGTCGGTCCGTGAGCGTGTCGCCCTCTTCATCGCCATCTGCGATCCGGTTCATTACGCCCACCAGCAGCTGGTGGTCCACCGCGACCTCAAGCCAAGCAACATTCTCGTCACTCCGGACGGCCGGCCAAAGCTCCTCGACTTCGGCATCGCCACCCTGTCGAAGGCGACCACGGGCCTCGGCGACCGCCCGACCACCGCGCCGTGGCTCACCCCGGCCTATGCCAGCCCAGAGCAGGTGGCCGGCGCCACGGTCGGCACGGCGTCCGACGTCTATGCGCTGGGGGTGATTCTCTATGAGCTCGTCACCGGCCGGCGGCCCTACGATGTCGATTCGTGCTCCCCCGCGGAGGCGGAGCGCGCCATTCGCCACGTGATGCCGGAGCGGCCCAGCGAGGCCATACGGACGACCGGCGACCCAAGCGTGACGACGGCGCGGCGCTCGACCGTCGCCCGGCTCCGCCGCGAGGTGGCCGGCGATCTCGATACGATCGTGCTCAAGGCCCTGGCCAAGGAGCCGGTGCGCCGCTACGCCTCGGTGGAACAGCTGGCCGAGGACGTGCGCCGTTACCTCGAGGGGCGCCCCGTGCGCGCGCGGCCGGACTCACTCCGGTATCGGACCGGGAAGTTTCTCGGTCGGCATCGCACGGCGGCGGGACTCACGCTCCTGATCCTCGTGTCGCTCGCGGCCGGAATCATCGCCACAGGGTGGCAGGCACGCCGGGCTGCGCGCGCCGCGGTGATCGCATCCGTCCAACGCGACCTGGCCGCCGGCGAAGCTGCCAAGGCGGCCCAGGTGATGGCACTCATGGTCGACCTCTTTCGATTGTCCGATCCGACCCGCGCACTGGGCGATACCGTGACGGCACGGGATGTCCTCGATCGCGGCACGGAGCGGGTGGAGCGGGAGTTCCAGGGTCAGCCGGACCTTCAGGCCGCGGTCTTCGTCGAGGTGGCTTCGATCTACGCCAACCTCGGGCTTCTCGGGCGAGCCGACACACTCCTCCGCCGTGCCCTCGAGCAGCAGGCGGGGATCGAGGGCCCGTCGAGTCCGACGGTCTCCACCACCCTGATCCGCCTGGGCGAGACGCAGGCCGCCCGCGGGGACGGGGAGGGCGCGATCGAGAGCCTACGGCGCGCCATCGTGATCCGAGACGCCATGGGGATCGACGACACCCTCTTGGCGCGAGCCCAAGCGGCGCTGGGGTGGGAACTCCGGGCGGCGGGCCACCATGATGAGGCGGCCCGGTTGTTTGAGACGGCGCTCGCCTCCCAACGCCGCCTGTTGGGCGACGGGCATCCGACGGTGGCCCGCACGCTCCTCGGTCTCGCCGCCGCCCTTCACGATCAGGGCAGCTTCATTCAAGCGGAGTCGCTGTTTCAGAACGCCCTGGCGCGATACGATGCCGGCACCGGGCGACCCGACCCGGTCGCGGCCACGGCGCTCGTCAACCTCGGGATGATCCGCCGGCTTCGCGAAGAGTATGCTGCGGCCGAGCCGCTGCTCCGCTCAGCCGTGGCGATGCGGCGCCAGCTCTTCGAGCCCGATCACCCCGACGTCCTGGAGGCGACGACCGAATGGGGCGCCGATCTCTATGCGCTCGGGCGACTCGGACTGGCGGAGCAACTCTTTCGAGACGCTCTCGCGCAATCGCGGGCTCATCTCGGTCAGCGCCATCCCCTCACCGAGACCCTCCACGGCTACCTTGCCATGACGTACACCGTCACCGGGGCATACGCAGACGCCATTCGTGAATTCGAAATCGAGATCGCCGCCAAGCGAGCCCGACTTGGCGGCGACCACCCCCAACTCGTCTATGGCCTCATCCGCTCAGCCGAGCCGCTCATCGCGCTCAGTCGCTGGGACGAGGCCGAGGCCACGCTCCGCCAGGCGACCGAGATGAACGAGCGCCTCTCGGGTTCGCGATCGGTGGCGCGGGTCTTGTGGCTCGATCACATGGCCCAGGTGGCCATCAGCCGGGCGGAGTATGACGCCGCCGAGACCCAACTTCGCGAGGCCGCCTCTCTGGCCGAAGACCTCCTCCGCCCGAACCACCGCTACGTCCTGGGACTCCGACGCACCCAGGCCCGTCTCCTCCTGTTCCAAGGCCGTGCCGACCAAGCGGCGGACCTCATCAAGACGACGTTGGAGCCGCTCGGACGGATATACCCGGAGCCGCACATCACGATGGGCGGCGCCTTGATCATCCTGGGCCGCGCACAACTCACCCTCGGCCAGCCGGCGCTGGCGGAGGCGACGTTGCGCCGGGCGCTGACCAACCTGGTGGCCCTCCCGGAAGGCCACTGGGAGGTCGGTGCGGCGACGAGCCTCCTCGGCGAGGCCGTCGCGCTCCAAGGCCGGGATGCCGAAGCCCGTTCCCTCCTCACCGGTGGCTACGCGGTCATCCGAGATCATCTGGGCCCCGACGCGGGGGAGACCCGAGCAGCGGAGGCGCGTCTCCGGCGCGGGGGGCTCGGCGGTGAATGACGCCCTGACATTCTCCCTCCCCGAAGCCGCGGCGCTCCTGGCCCGAACGCCGGCCATCCTCGCGGATTGGCTGGAGGGTGTACCGGCCTCGTGGATCGCCGTCCGGGAACGTCCGGAGACGTGGAGCGCCGAGGAGATCCTCGGACACCTGATCCACGGCGAGCGGACCGATTGGATTCCTCGCGCGTGCCACATCCTGGCCGGCGATGGCACACCGTTCACCCCATTCGATCGGGAGGCGATGCTCCGGCGGCCGTCCTTGCCGGTGGGCGAACTCCTACAGGAGTTCGCCGCCGCCCGGCGGGAGAGCCTGGCCACACTCGATGCGATGCAGCTCGGCGATGCGGACCTGGGTCGTACCGGTACCCATCCGGAGCTCGGACGCGTGACGCTGCGTCAACTGCTGGCCAGTTGGGTGGTGCACGACCTCAGCCATATCGGTCAGATCGCGCGCGTGATGGCCAAGGCCTACCGCGCCGAGGTCGGTCCCTGGCGCGCGTACCTCCCGATCGTGGACCGCTAGGCGCCCGGCGATTCCTCCGATGTCACCGAATCGCCCGCGGCCTACCAGCGGACGGCGCCCGCCAGCGCATAGACCAGCGTGGAGACAGCGGTATACAGCGGTTCCAACGCACCGACGAGGGCCTCCTCGTCGGCGGTGAGGGGACGGTTCAAGAGGCTTGCAATGGCCGGCCGGTGGCTGCTCTCGAAGGTGTAGCGGGCCGTCGGTAGCCCGTTCACGGAGATCACTAGGTCCGGGCCACGTACGGTGTATTCCCCTTCCACCGACACGGCGCCGTCCGGACCGCTGAAGTCCCACCCGACAGTCACCACCTCAGCGGGACCGGGGAAGCTCCATCGAAGGGCCAACCGCTTGGCGCCTCCACTCCACGTCACCTGGGCGCCGTGCTCATTCGTGGGCACGGTGGGGAGGGTGGAGGCGAGGTCATAGGTCACCCCGGCTAGCGTCATCATCCCGTGGATGTGGTTGCCCCTCGGGGATTGGGTCGCCCGCATGTCGACGTCCGTGCCGTCCGTGGCCGTCACGGCCAGCCGCAGTTCCAACCCACCCCCCGGCACCATGTCCAGCGCGCCGATGTCCTCCAGAGGAAGCACGGGGAGGAGGTTGGGGAGCACCCGATAGAGTCGTGCCCGCACGCCGTCGGGCGGCGCGCCACCGGCCGCACCTGGCTGGTACGCGCCCACACTGGGCTCGTACTCCAAGGTGAGCCCCACCAGGGAGGCCGGGATCGTCAGGTCGGCCCCGATGGGATCCTCCGCCTCGAACAGCATGATCAGCGGCCAGCCAAACTGTCCCAGGCTCGAAATGATCGGCGCCTCCAGGGCGCCAGTGAGGGCCTCCGCATCGGCGCGCAGCCGGGCGAGATTGGCGCCTCCGGGGTCCGTTGTGCAGCCGGTGGCGAGAACGAGTCCGGCCACCATGAGTCGGTCACGACGCATGCGGTCACGTGGGATGGGGTCAATAGGAAGGACGTCGGATGTGCCACCGGGGGCACAGCCGGAAGGCGTTACGGCGTGACGCCGAACACGTGGTCGAAGCGCGGATCTTGGCGAAGGGCCTCGAGGTCATGGAACGCCGAGGCGTGGACCCATGGGAAGCCATCGACGCCCTGGCGCAGCGCCTCACTGAAGAGATCGAAGGCGCGGTCCCCGTCCCCCGCGATCGCGGCGATGCGAGCCCGGAAGATGCTGTGACTCCCCGGGAGGTAGTGGGGAGGATCGCCTAGGGACCGGAGCGCCTCGTCCGGCTGGCCGCGGCGTGCCAGGGTCACCGCGGCCCAGCCGCGGTACTCGGCGCGATCCGGGAACTCCCTGGCGAGCGCCTGGAAGTACGGGGCTGCTTCGGCAAAGCGACCGGCGTCGTACCGGGCGCTCCCGAGCCAGTACCGGTGGGCCCGGTGCTCGGGGTCGCGGACCAACTGGTTGGCGAGCCAATGGGTGGCCCGCTCGAAGTACCGGCCGGCCTCCTGGCGGAAGCCATGCGCCTGAAGTTCTTCGCCCGCGACGACCATGGCGGCACCCTGGGACCAGTAGGTATTGGGCGCGACAGTGCTCATCGCCACCAGCACACTGTCGATCTCTGTGGTGCGTCCGAGGGCGCCGAGGGCACGCACCACAAGGATGTAGCCGAAGCTTCGGTCGGGGTAACGGGCCCGCATGCTTCGCGCCGCATCCAACTCCCGACGATGCTCACCGAGGAGGTGGAGCGCATGGCCCAGCTGGGTCCAGTAGGAAGACCACCCTCGCATCGTCCCGCGATCGGGATCGAGCGCTTCGAGGGCGGTGAGAGCTTCCCGCGGGAGGTTGGCCGATAAGGCGGCGACGGCGAGGTTGTAGTTGCCGCGTGCTCCCGGCGCGATCGCCGAGGCTCGGCGGATCACGTCGAGGGCCCGCTGGCCGTCGCTCGTGAGGAGGGCATCGAAGTACTGGACCAGAAGGTCGTGATACTCGCTGAGGGACGAGCGTGACCGGCGCGCCACCTGGAGCGCCGTGTCCGCCGCTCCATAGTTGGCGGTGTTCCAATAGGCGATCGCGGCGTAGAGCATCGCGACGACGAACGTCGTGTCCAGTTCGTAGGCCCGGTGGAATTCGCCGATCGAGCGCCGGTACTCCTGCGCCAGGTTGAATTCGATCCCGCGGTCGAACGCGCGATAGGCCTCGAAGTTGGGCGGCCGCTGAGTCAGGCCCGGCATCGCCACGAACCGCGGATCGCGCGAGACGGCCAGGGCACCCATGACCCGCTCGCGGAGCTCCCGGACGCCGCTTTCCAGCGAATCGACCGGCACCGTCACGGGCGCAGGCGCGACGAGGAGACTGTCGCCGGCGGCGTCGGTGACCTCCACCTGAAACCGCACACGGTCCCCGACCAGGTAGAAGGAGCCGGTGACCACGATCCCCGCCCCGGTCTCCGATTCCAGCGTGGACACGATGCTCCCGGGGCCGCCGGCCGCACGCTGCGCCCGAGCCCGTTCCGACGCCTGGAGAGAGGACGGCCACGGAACCACGGTCATCAATCCCGTCTCTTGCAGACCCTGTGTGATCCAATCGCCGGCCATTCGGCCCCACGTGTCGAGCTGCGGATCACCGGTCTCGTTGGCGAGCACCGCGACCGCGACCGAGCGGGACGCCGGGGGTGGGGCGCCGCCGAGGTCCCGCCGCCAGAGCGCCGCCGCCGCGATGATGGCCGCCGCGGCGACGACACCCATCGCCCCCACCGCCCACCGGGTCCGCCGCCCTCCCCAGTAAACTCCCGGGGTGAGCTCCCGGGTCCCCCTGGCTACTTCTTCCGCGTCCGCCGGCCGGCCATCCGGGTCCTGCGTCAGGCATCGGTCGATGAGATCGGAGAGGGCGGCGGGCACCTCCCGCCGGATGGTGCGCACCGGCGAAACTGCGGTGCCGGGACGGGGCAGCGTCCCGGTCAACATCTCGTAGGCGACGAGGCCCCACGCATAGACATCGGCGCGGCTGTCCACCCCCGGGTCCGCGTGGCGTTGCTCCGGCGCCATGTAGGCCGGCGTCCCGATGGCGGCGCCGCGCTGGGTGAGCATCCCATGCCCAGGGAGAGGATGGAGGAGCTTGGCCACGCCAAAGTCCATGAGGTAGGCGTGGTCCCCGGCGCACAGGATGTTGGCAGGCTTGAGGTCGCGATGCACGACGCCGGCGCGGTGCGCGTAGGCCAGCGCATCCGCGATGTCCTGGACGAGCGTGATGGTTGTGTGGAGGCGGAGCGGCCCCTCGCGTGCCAGGCGATCATGAAGCGTTTCCCCTTCGACGTGCGGCATCACGTAGAAGAGGAGACCATCGATCTCGCCCGAGTCGATCAGCCCGAGAATGTGCGGATGGGCCAGCCGGGCGGCGATATGGACTTCGCGCTCGAAGCGGTCGGCGCCCCAGACCGCGGCGACATCGGGGTTGAGGACCTTGAGGACCACGGGACGCGCGTGCTTCCGTTCGTGGGCCAGAAACACTGTCGCGGTGCCGCCGCGGCCCAGTTCCCGCTCCACGACGTAGCGGTCTCCAAGCCCGTCCTGCAAGCGCTCGAGGAGGTCGGCCGCCGTGGCGGGGGACGGGAGATCGAGAATCCCGCCGGACCGTGCATGCGCCGCCAACATGTGTTCGACCTCCCGGAGGAGGTCGGGCGCGTCGCCGCAGACGTCGGCGAGCCAGGCCCGGCGTTCGCCCTCGGGCCGGGATAGGGCCCCTTCGAACACCTCGGCCAGCCGCTGAAAGCGTGCGTCGCTGGGCCTGTCGGACGAGACGATGCGGACTAACTCCTCGGCGGACCGGCAGACTCGGAATAGATCTCCTTGTGGAGCCACGCCCGCGCCTTGACCCAATCGCGCTGCACCGTCCTGGGCGTGACCCCGAGCGCCTCCGCGATCTCCTCTTCGGTCATGCCGGCAAAGAAACGGAACTCGACGACCTGCCGGAGCCGTGGTTCGACGGCGTCGAGCCGATCGAGCGCATCGTTGAGGGACAAGAGCTCAGCCACGGGCAGATTGACCGCCACGTGGTCGGCCGCCGTGAGTGGGGCGTGGACGGCCCCTCCACCCCGCTTGGCCGCATTGCGCTTGCGGGCGTGATCCACCAGAATTTGCCGCATCGCCCGAGCCGACACGGCCAGGAAGTGGGAACGGTTCTGCCAATCGACGCCCGCCTGGCCCGCGAGCTTGAGATAGGCCTCGTGCACCAACGCCGTGGGCTGCAGCGTGTGTCCCACTCGCTCTTGCACCAGGAGGCGGCCCGCGGCCCGGCGCAGCTCCGCGAGCACCAGCGGGAACAACCGATCCAAGGCATCCCTGTCCCCGTCCTTCAGACGCTGCAGCAACTGGGTGACCTCGCCCCCCGGCCCCCCAGCTTCCCCTGTCGTGTGCGGCATTCGTCCCGCCCCCCCGCAAGTGACCTGCCTCGTGGCGGATCAATATACGGCGGGCGGCGGGGGGCCCGCCAATCTACAGGCGAGCGCCGTCGGTCTCCGCCGTCACGGAGGCGACCGATCCGGAGACGATCTCGTAGTGGTCCACGTCCGGCGTTCGCTGCAGGAGGAACCGGTCGTCCTCCGGATAGTAGATCGCGGTCTCGGGGCGATCGCCGGCAAAGGCCTTGATCGCGTCCATCGATTCCCACAGCGACAACACCACAAACTCCGCCTGCTCCCGCCCGACGCGGCGAAAGACCAGCGACCCGAGATTGCCCGGCGTCGCGCGGTGCTGCTCCACGCCGGTCGTGCGGACATAAGAAACGTAGGCATCAGCGTCGGCCACCCGCGTGGCCCCGTACCACATTCGTGCGATCATTCGACGACCCTCGATGTCAGGGGGGTTGGAGAGACAGCGACGGGGCGCGGCCGGCGATGCACCAGCCAGACGCCCGCAATGATGACCGGCGTTGCGATGACGAGGCGGGGTGTCAGCGGCTCGCCGGCCACCAGCACACCGAGGAGCACAGCCACCAGCGGATTCACCAGCGCGTAGCTTCCCACGCGCGAGGGACCGCTCACTCGGAGCAGCCAGGTGAAGCAGCCGAAGGCCAGGAGAGAACCGAAGAGGATCATGTAGCCGAGTGCGGCCACGGAACGCCACATCACCGGTCCGTGGAGTCGGCCGAGTTCGCCCGAGAGCGCACCGAGGAAGACCAGCGCAACGCCGCCCACGAGCAGCGGCAGCGCCGCGGCCAGGCGCGGGTCGCCCGGAAGGCGGCCACGCAACGACCACACCGACCCCGCCGCCCAGGACACCGAGCCTACCAGCAGCACCGCCACGCCGATCGGATCGCTTGCCCGGCCGAGTCCCGCCGCGGGGACGGTCACCAGGCCGACACCCATGAGCCCAAGGACCACCCCGCCGGCCAGGTACCAACTCGGCTGGCTCCCCCGGAGCCGCCAATCGAAGAGCGCCATCCACGCCACCATCGTCGCGATGACCAGGGAGGCGGCGCCCGAGGCGACCCGTGTCTCCCCCCACGCCAGTGCTCCATGCCCTCCCACAAACAGAAGGACACCCACCGGCACTCCCGCCAGCCACGCCTCCCTCCGGGGCCAGGGGAGTCCAGCGGCCCGCGCCCACAGGAGGAAAATCGCCCCGGCCACCAACGACCTGAGTCCCATCAGCAGAAACGGCGGGAACATCTCCAAGGCAAAGCGGATTGCCAGGTAGGTCGACCCCCACACCAGGTAGATGACGGCGAACGCCGCCACGACTCGAGCCATGTGCCTCTTCTCACGGGATGTTCCGCCCCTGTCAGTCATCGCCGGCACCGATGCAGAATAACTACCAGATAGATTAATGATAGTTACTATATGCTATTGCGTGAGCATGCGCAATACCATGCAATTGCCATATAAATAGGCCATTTGTGATGGTGGAGAGGACAGTACGTTGATCGCAGACTAATCACATTGTATTTTACTGGTTATCCACGGATCCCAGCGGGATGCCCCTGGTGCCCTCATCCTCCAGGACCATCTTTCGGACCATGAAGCAGAAGTGGTTGTGCCTCGAATTCACCAAGACCGTCGCCTGGGCACCACGGGACAGCCAGGGAGAGACGATCCCGACATACGCGGACTTTCTCAACTGGGCCCACGAGGCCGGGGCCGTGGACGAGGCGACCGCCCGGGAGCTCCGCGCGGCCGGCGACAGCCATCCGGACGAGGCCGAGGCCGTGTTGCGTCGAGCACATGCGGCTCGCGCCCTGATCTACCGGGTGTTCCGCACGGTCGGGGACGGTGGCGAGCCTCCACCGGAGGGCATTGAGGGCCTGAACGATCTCCTGGCCGGGATAGCGGGGAAGCGCCGTCTCCGAAAGACGGCGGCAGGGTTCGCGTGGGGCTGGCGGTGGGAGCCCGACCGGCTCGACCTTCCGTTGGCTCTGGCGATCTGGTCGGCGGCAGAGCTCCTAACAGCCCCGGAGTATGAGCGCGTGCGCCATTGCGCCGCCGACGACTGCGGCTGGCTCTTCATCGACGCCAGCCCCAACCGGAGCCGCCGGTGGTGCGACATGGCCGATTGCGGCAACCGGGCCAAGGCCCGGCGCTTCCGCCGGCGCCAGGGCGGACACACCACTTGGTTGTCGTAGTGTGAAGGCTTGGTGCGCCTAAGAGGGTGAGCGGCCGGCAATCCCGGTCGCCCCCCAAGCCATCGAAGGAGTCACCAGATGATCCGACCCGTCCTCACCCTCGTCGCACTAACCGCCATGACGCCAGCGGCCGCGGCCCAGGGCCATGCGCACCAGAGCGGCGAGCTCCGCCTCTACGACAACCTCGGCGACCATCACTACCCCATCACCACGGCGGTACCGATGGCCCAGCGGTATTTCGACCAGGGCCTGAGGTGGTCGTACGGCTTCAATCACCCGGAGGCCATCAAGGCCTTCCAGGAGGCCGAGCGCCTCGACCCGGAATGCGCGATGTGCGCCTGGGGCGTCGCCTACGCCGCCGGCCCCAATATCAACGGCGGGATGGACTCCGCCTCCGGTGTGCTGGCCTACCAGGCCATCCGGCGAGCCGTCGCCCGAGCCGGGCGGGCCACGCCGGTGGAGCAAGCGTTGATCGGGGCGTTGGCCGAGCGCTACGCGGCCGACCCGTCGGCGGCACGCCCTCCGCTCGATTCCGCCTATGCGACCGCGATGTCTCGGGTAGCCAAGACGTTCCCCGACGATCCGGACATGCAGGTGCTGTCGGCCGATGCCCTCATGAACCTCAGCCCATGGTACTACTGGACCAAGGAGGGCACGCCCCGGCCGGATACCCCGAGGATCCTGGGGCGCCTGGAGGGCGTACTGGCCGCGAACCCCGTTCATCCGGGGGCGTGCCACTTCTACATCCACGCGGTGGAGGCGCGGCATCCCGAGCGCGCGGTGGCGTGCGCCGAACGGCTAGCGGCGTTGATGCCGGGGGCCGGGCACATCGTCCATATGCCGGGCCACATCTACATCCGCGTCGGGCGGTGGCACGATGCGATCGAAGCCAATCGTCACGCCGTGCATGCCGACGAGACGTACCTCGAAGGCCCGGTCGCCCAGCGCGGCATCTACGCCGAGGGCTACTACCCGCACAACTATCACTTCATGAGCTTTGCGGCGTCGATGGCCGGAGACGGCACGACGGCGATCTACGCGGCTCGGCGTGTCGCGGAGAGAATCAGCCCCGAGGTGGCACGCACCGAGCCGTGGCTGGAGGCGATCACGCCGGTCGTCTACTACGCCCTGGTCACGTTCGGACGGTGGGACGAAATCCTGGCGAGTCCGCTCCCTCCCGCGGATCTCCGCTTCACGACGACCATGGCCTACTACGCCAAGGGCATCGCCTTCGCGGCCAAGGGACTCTTCGTGGAAGCGGCCGCCGCTCTCGATACCGTCACCGCGATCAACTCCGCGCTCCCCGCGGACGACAACCGTATCGCGGCCGAGATTGCCGGGTTGGCGCTCCGTGGTGAGATCGCCCTCCGCCAGGGGGACGCGGCAGCCGCGGTGGCGGCCTTCACTGAGGCCAGGGACAAAGAGGATGCCCTGACCTACGTGGAACCGCCGACGTGGTACTACCCGATCCGCCATTCGCTGGGGAAGGCACTCCTGGCCGCAGGCCAGCCGGCCGAGGCCGAGCGCGCCTACCGTGAGGACCTGGCGCGCTTCCCCAACAACGGTTGGTCGCTCTTTGGGCTGGCCGAGAGTCTCGAACGCCAGGGGAAGGCGGCCGAAGCCGCCAAAACCCGTGCCGCCTTCGAGGATGCCTGGCGCGGTGCCGACATCACTCTGGAGGCCTCCCGACTCTGAGGCCGGGGCAGTGTCGATCCACGGTGTGGGCGATCGTAATGAGGGTACCAGGCACGGCGACAGACGTCGTGCCTCACCCTTTTCGACGGAGGCGTACCCATGCCGCAGTTCTTGATCCTGGCGCGTGATGAGCCGAGGGAGTTCACCGAGTTGAGCCCGGAGGACATGCAGCGGGTGATCCAGAAGTACGTCGCCTGGGGCGACCGCTTGACCAAGGCGGGGAAGCTGGGAGACCACAACAAGCTGCGCGACGGCGCCGGCAAGGTCGTCCGCGGCCCCGCCGGGAAAATGGCGGTGACCGACGGCCCCTTCGTCGAGACCAAGGAGGTAGTCGGCGGGTATTGGGTGGTGACCGCCGCAGACTTCGACGAAGCCGTGCGCCTGGTGAGCGATAGCCCCCACCTGGAATTCGGGTCGCTCGAGATCCGCCAGGTCGAGACGCTCTGAGCTCGGTTCCGATCGATCCGCCGGGGGAGGAGGCGGCGAACGGCGCGGTGCCGCCGCTGGTCGACCATCTGTTCCGCCGGAGCGCGGGGCGGATGGTCGCCGGCCTGACGGCCCGGCTCGGCCCCGGCTACCTGGACCTCGCAGAAGAGGTCGTGCAGGAAGCGATGCTCCGGGCGCTCCAGATCTGGCCCATCCGAGGGGTCCCCCCCAACCCCGCCGGATGGCTGTTTCAGGTCGCCAGAAACCGGGCCATCGATCGGTTGCGACGCGACGCCAATCTGGCGGCCAAGCTCGCCACCATCCCCGCGTGCGACGGCGCACCGGTCCCCCCGGGCGGCCCCGACCCTCTGGGGGATGCGGAGCTCCAACTGATCTTCCTCTGCTGCCACCCCGACCTCCCGGCCGAGGGCCGGGTAGCCCTGACCCTCAAGGTGGCGTGCGGCTTCGGTGTGGGCGAGATCGCCCGCGCCTTCCTCACGACGACCGGCGCCATCGCCCAACGCTTGGTCAGGGCCAAGCGCCTCCTCCGCGACCGGGCAGTAGACCTCACCCTCCCGGCGCCCGAGGCGCTTCGTCCCCGCGTGGCGGGCGTCCTCGACGTCGTGTACCTCACGTTCAACGAGGGGTATGGCGCCCATGTGGGCGACGACCTGATCCGCGCGGACCTGTGCCGGGAGGCCATCCGGTTGGCAGAACTGCTGGCCACCGACCCCCGCACCACCGCACCCGAGGTCCATGCGCTCCTGGCGCTGATGCATCTCCACGCCAGTCGGCTTCCCGCTCGCGTCGATGCCCATGGCGCGGTGGTCCTCCTGGCAGACCAGGACCGGGGCCGGTGGGACCAGGCGGCGCTGGCATCCGGCTTCCGTCACCTTGAGCGCAGCGCCGCCGGGTCCCACATGACCGCCTACCACGTCGAGGCGGCGATCGCCGCGGTTCACGCCGCCGCGCCGCGCTGGGCCGACACCGACTGGGCCAGGGTCTTGGCGCTCTACGACCAGCTTCTGGCGCTCAGAGACAGCCCGGTCGTTCGGCTCAACCGCTCGGTGGCCCTCGGCATGATCGAGGGACCGGCGGCCGCCCTGGAGGCGGCCACCCCCCTCCTCGAGGAAAGGGCCCTGGCGGGGTATTACCTCCTCCCCGCAACGCTGGGGGACTTTGCCGAGAGACTCGGGCGCCAGTCGGAGGCGGCCGCCTGGTACCGCCGCGCGGCGGAGCTCCCCTGCACCACCCCGGAGCGGCGGCTGTTGCAGCGCCGGCTCGCGCGCCTTACCGGCGGCGGCCCGTAGGCAGGACCCTCTCCTTCGGGCAGGGCCGGCCGGACCCGACTCGGCGGACCTCTCACGCGCATCCTGCACCGATTACCTTTGCTCTCCGCTTGCCGACATTATTTACCCCCACCTGGCGCATCCCCATGGCGGCTCCCTCCCCCGGCGATCGCTTCGAGCCGAAGCTCGTTACGGTGTTCCGTGAGGGCTACAGTTGG
>Ga0210123_1000510_pt1 | contig 23908 bp, 15 predicted proteins | sample Muzzi_PWB_D2_FD_185535 | JGI IMG/M metagenome (GOLD analysis project Ga0210123, IMG submission 185535) | Wetland microbial communities from San Francisco Bay, California, USA, that impact long-term carbon sequestration - Muzzi_PWB_D2 (SPAdes) | ecosystem: Environmental > Aquatic > Marine >... | reverse complement strand
TGAAGTGGCTGTCAAAATAGGCATGCTGCCGGAGTTCAAATCCATGACACCCCTCGTTCGGCACCCAAGTGCTTGTGTCACAGCACCTTGCTCACGCACCTGTCACACTTCCACCGGACAGTAGTGATCGGGACTATAAAATTATGCGATTTTGAATGCTCGAACTCCTTTACTCTGCACGATGTCGACGCTTTCCGGCCCATCGCAGATTCGATATCCAACATTCTTCACCTGTACAACCTAATACACGAATTCGGCCGTCAGAATGATGAATACGATACCCTCTTGGCTGAGAGCACCGAAGCGCTCGACAAATTGCAGATTGGAGAAAGGTTGACCTACCAGTTCCTTACGGCAACCTCCCACCTGCATGAGTTGGCTGGGATACTGAGCGGAATGGCTTCTGACCGTGAGGAATTTCGGAGTGTCGTCGAGTTCTCATCGCTCTCTCGGGATGAGAAAGATACGCTGAACGAGGTCATCGATCGCTATGTTGAGCATCGAGATGCTGCGGAAAAGAAACTCCGCGAGCTGCTCCGTGATAGGCCAGATAATCAGCAGCTATTCAAGAAGCCTCATAATATCAAGGCTCTCGTAAACGAGGAGCTTTCTGTCTTCGAGAAACGTTTCTCGGCGCAGGCGGTGAAGCAGAAGAAATCGCTGAAGAATGCCGACGTGACCATGACTATTGACGCCTCCGCACTAAAGTATGTGGTTCGAATTCTACTTAATAATGCCCTCTGGAGCGTGAGTTCAACAAATCAGTCTCCGAGAGTCATTGAGCTTAGAGCGAGCAGGGGTGCCAGAAACCTCTTGCTGCGCTTTACCGATAACGGGCTAGGTATCAAGCCGGAGATTCAGCGAAGGATTTTTGAGGCTTTCTATACTACCCGCAAGGATGGCACCGGCATAGGTCTCTTCTGGGCTAGGAAGGTGATAGAAGATGGGCACGGTGGTCGCCTGATCCTTGATCGATCATACCCAGGCCAAGGGGCGACCTTTCTGCTGTCGCTCCCACTCGAGGGAAAGTGAATGCTAGAAGCTTATGGAAGTCTCGTTGGCGAAGTTGGGAACGTATCTGGTTTGTGGCTCGAGAATAAGCCGGACCTGGTGCAGGGCTGGATCAATACCTTTAAGAGGTCCTCCAACCCAGCCTTAGAGCTCCGCGGGGCAAGGGATGTGCGTGAGGCGAGGGAGCGAATCGAGGAAGAATGTCAGTCTGTGTATGTCGTGGATATTAAGTTGGACCGGGAGGTGGATGGGATTACGTTTGCCAGACGAGTGAGGCGATTAGATTCCTTGGTGCCGCTCTATTTTGTGAGTTCTTACCTTTCCGAGTATGAGTCGCGTCTGGCGGGAGTACCCAACGTGTTCGGTGTTCATGATCGGATAGATCTGCGGGACGAGTGTTTTCAGGAATTTCGGGCGGACGTCATAGAGTCGGGGTTCGCATATGCCATCTTGAAGGAGTATGAAGTTTTGCTGAGAGATTGGGAGTCTTTTGTGGCTGATGATCATAGAAAGGCATTTGCCACAGCTCACTCAATGATATTCGGCAGAAAGGTGCGGCGGACTCTTCTGCGGAGAGGCTGGGTCTGGGGTGCGGTATGTGGTCGCCGTGTTGTGACGGGCTCGAAGAACCTCAGTACCTTCCCTGGGCTTGAAGAAAAGAGGGCGATTGCTCGTCGATATGGAAAAGTTCCGTTTATTTATACCCGTCCGGTTGTGTCAGAAGAGGGGTCCCTTAATGTGTACCTGGACCATTACCCGCGGTTGATGTTGGATGTTGCGGGAAGTGAGGCGTTAGCAGATCTAGACACCGGAACCAATCAGACCCTTGTTTCCGATGAGGTCACGGAGCCGGACGTTGTGTCGGTCCCCGAGAGAGGACGTCACTTGGGGAAGCCATATTCTTACAGTGTGAACAGACGCATGGTGAAAGTCCGCTCGAGCAAAGTGGGAGGTGGCAGCATCGGTCCCCTCGCAATGCCTGTGGCGATCGTCGCGGACTGGAGGCGATCGCCGTGGATAATCTTGAATCCGACTCGCCAGGCGCTTGTGGGGCGCGATTTATTCGCGACTGCGCGGGTGGATCTTAGAATACTCTCTCAGGGCCAGCGAGGAAGGGTAGAGACTGTGATAGCGAAGTTGGGCGAGGAGGATGACTGAGGTGGGCGCACTTCTCGGTGGTGCAGGGGTTCTTGCTGCGGTTCTGTTGATAATGTGGCGCAGTGATCGACGGAGCTTCGGGCGCTTGATTGTTTCAGAGGAATCGGTGGTCGGGGCACACGTGGAGGAAGAGGTGGCGTCGCGCTCGAAGAAGGATCTTGTGATCAGCTATCTGGCGATCCTTTCGGGAATGCTCTCGGTAGCGATCTATAGGAACCTGCGGAGAGACGGAGTTGTAGAGGTCAGGAGCATTGGTGTAGAGTTCATCCTTGGCGCACTGGTGTCGCCTTTAGTGTTCGGCTATGCATTGAAGGGGCAGGGAATCGTCGTTGATATGAAAAAAAGCTCGTTGGTGATTCATGGTTATCAGGCAGGGTTCTTCTGGGAGACAATCTTCTCAGAGCTTGGCGGGCTTTCCGAGAGGTAGAAGTAAGGTATTGAGCTCGTTATGGTATGCGGAGGTGGATCCAGAGTGGTCTTGGGCGTAGGTACGGTACGCTGGCAGAACTGCGGCTAAGTCCAGCGCCCCCGAGTAGTAAACGCCAAAGCCAACAAGGTCTTCTGCTCCATCCGATGCGCCTCCGGCGACCCAGTCGCCGGACTTGCACTGGCCGCCCGCTTCACACTCCTTACCGGCCGCCCTCGCGAGATCCTCTCCAGCTCGGGCATCACGAAGCTCAGCGCCCCCATGTTGGCCGGCTCTTCCTGCACCCAGACGATCTCCCGGAACTGCCCCAGCCGATCCAACTCCGCCAGCAGCTCGTCGTGGGGGAACGGATAAAGCTGCTCCAGCCCGAGGATCGCGGTCCGCGCCCCCTCCTCGCCCCGCTTCTTCCGCTCCGCCCGAAGCTCGTGGACGATCTTGCCGGTCCCGATGACTACCCGTTCGGCCGTCTCCATCTCCCGCTCGGGCATGACGTTCAGGAACCTCTCCCGCATGAGCGACTCCCGCGGCGAGGTCGCCGGTTTGGCGCGGAGCATGCCTTTGGGGGTCATGACGATGAGGGGCTTTCGCCACTTTCTGAGCGCCTGGCGGCGGAGGAGGTGGAAGTACTGGGCCGCGGTCGAGGGGTAGGCGACCTGGATGTTGTCTTCGCCGGCGGCCTGGAGGTAGCGCTCGAGGCGGGCGCTCGAGTGCTCGGGGCCCTGGCCTTCGAAGCCGTGGGGCAGCAGCAGGACGATGCCTGAGAGGAGGCCCCATTTGTCCTCGCCCGCGGTGATGAACTGGTCGATGATGATCTGGGCTCCGTTGGCGAAGTCCCCGAACTGGGCCTCCCAGAGGGTGAGCGCCTCCGGGTAGTCGCGGCTGAAGCCGTACTCGAAGCCGAGGACGGCGGCTTCTGAGAGCTGGCTGTCGTAGACCTGGAAGAAGGCCTGGGGGTCGTCCTCGCCTTGCGCGATGTGCTGGAGCGGGTAGTAGTCGGTCTCGTCCTCCGTGTCGACGAGGACGGCGTGGCGCTGGTTGAAGGTGGCGCGCCGGGAGTCCTCGCCGGAGAGGCGGACCGGCACACCCTGCTGGACCAGGGAGGCGAAGGCGAGGGCCTCGGCCATGCCGAAGTCGAGGGGTTTCTTGCCCTGGCCCATCTCGCGCCGCTGGTCGAGGAGGCGCTGGACCTTCTCGTGCACGTGGAAGCCGTCGGGCGCGGTGGTCAGGCGCTCGGTGAGCTCCTCGATTTGGGTCTCGGTGAGGCCGGTCTCCACCTCGTAGTCCTCGTCGTACCAGCCGCCCCGGAACGGTTTCCAGTACTCGGGGAAGGTCGAGAGCTGGGGCCGGGAGGTGAGCTCCTTGGCCTTTTCCTGGGCGGTGTCGAGCTCCTCCTTGAATTCGTCCACCTCCGCGTTGGCTTCGTCCTCGAGGCCGGCCTGCTCGGCGTAGATTTGCCAGAGGCGCGGGTGCTCGCCGATCTTCTTGTAGAGCACCGGCTGGGTGATCGACGGGTCGTCGATCTCGCTGTGGCCGTGGCGCCGGTAGCCGATGAGGTCGACCACCACGTCGCTCCCGAACTCGTAGCGGTAGTCGACGGCCATCTTGGCCACGCGGACCACCTGCTCCGGGTCCTCGCCGTTGACGTGGAAGATGGGGATCGGCAGCCGTTTGGCGACGTCCGTCGAGAAGCGCCAGGACCACAGCGCCTCCGGCTGGGTGGTGAAGCCGATCAGGTTGTTGACCACGATGTGGACCACGCCGCCCACTGAGTAGCCGGAGAGGTTGGCGAAGTTGAGCGTCTCGGTGACGATGCCCTGGCCGGCGAACGCGGCGTCGCCGTGCATGAGGATCGGCAGCACCTTCTTGGTGCCGTCCTCGCCCCGCGCGATGCGGATCCGCTGCTGCTTGGCGTAGACCCGGCCCTGGACGACCGGGTCGACCGCCTCCAGGTGGCTGGGGTTCGAGGAGAGGTGGATGCGGATCGTCCGGCCGTCCCGGGTGTCGTAGGCGCCGGTGGCGCCCATGTGGTACTTGACGTCGCCGCCGCCCAGCACGCTCCGCGGGTCGACGTCCTCGAAGCCGGCGAAGAGCTCGTCGGCCGGCCGACCGACCACGTTCAGCATGACGGAGAGGCGCCCCCGGTGGCTCATGCCGAGGACCGCCTGCTCCACCTCGTGGGCGCCGGCGGTCTCCAGGCACTGGTGGAGCATGGGGACGAGGGCGGTGACCCCTTCGACCGAGAAGCGCTTGTTGCCCAGGTAGCGCTGCTGGAGGACCTGCTCGAAGGTCTCGGCCCGGACCAAGCCGTCCAGGATGCGCCTGCGCTCGCCCTCGGAGGGCTCCTGCGGTGGTGCTTCCATGCGCTCGGCGATCCAGGCGCGGCGCTCCGGCTCCGGGATGTGGGCCATTTCGACGCACAGGGTGCCGGCGTAGGCGCGGCGGGCCTCCTCGACCCCGTCGCCCTCGGTGGGGAGCTCGGGGTGGGTGACCGGGTGGAGGTGGGCTTCGAGCGGGTCCAGGCTCGCCTGGAGGTAGCCCCAGCGTCTGTATGCTTCGAGGGTGTCTTGCCTGGTGGGGGGCGCGGGGGTCGCGACATCGGTGGTCATGGCGTCTCTAGATTAACCTGTCCTTCGTGGTGGAGGGTGTGGGGTTGCTAGACTGAGCGGCGTTTTCGGAGCCGGTGGTGCGCTGAAGCGCACCCTACAGCGGCCCGTGGGTCGGTGCGCCGAAGCACACCCTACGCGTGCCTGCGACCCGACGTGATGCCGCCCTGGGTTTTTCTTCGCAAATCTGACGCCATCTGGATGGGACTCATGCGATCGACGCGCTCTTCTCTGGCTGCTCTCTGCCGACTGGCACTTCCTCTGGTTTTCGTCTTGATCCTCGTGGCCTCGGTGCCCCCGGTGGCCGCCGGTGGCGCGCCCCTTGGGCCGAGCGCCCTCGAGCCCGCTTCGACCGGTGGGCTGGCGGTGGTCGACCAGGCACTGGCCAAGCTCGCCACCCATCGGCGGTTGCTGGTGGTGGGCGCCCATCCGGACGACGAGGACACCACCGCCCTGACCTTGAACGCCCGCGAGGCGGGGGGCGAGAGCGCGTATCTCTCGCTCTCCCGGGGTGAGGGCGGGCAGAACCTGATCGGGCCGGAGCTGGGGGTGGAGCTGGGGCTGCTCCGGAGCCGGGAGCTCTTGGCCGCGCGCGGGGTCGACGGTGGGCGTCAGTTCTTCACCCGGGCCTACGACTTCGGCTACACGCGCTCGTTGGGCGAGACGTTCGAGAAGTGGCCGAAGGAGATCCTGCTCGAGGACGCGGTGCGGGTGATCCGCCGCTTCCGGCCCCAGGTGATCATCTCTGTCTTCCCGGGGAACCCGCGGGCCGGCCATGGCCAGCACCAGGCGGCCGGCGTGGTCGCCCACGAGGCGTTCGAGCTGGCTGGCGATCCGGCGGCCTTCGCCGACGTGCCGGGGAGCGACGTCGGGGCCCCGTGGGCGCCCGAGGCGCTCTTCCGGGCCACCTGGTGGGACCGGGACTCGACGACCCTGACCACCGAGCTCGGCCGGACCGACCCTCTCGCCGGGCGAACGACCTTCCAGATCGCCATGGAGAGTCGGAGCCAGCACCGCTCCCAGGACATGGGGCGGATCCTGCCGCTGGGCGACTTCCAGGGCCGCTATGGCTGGGTGGCCGGGCCCGGCGGGCCGGAGTCGAGCGATCTGTTCGACGGCATCGACACCCGGCTCGAGGCGATCGCCGATCTGCTGCCGGAGGGGATCGACCGGCGGCAGGTGGCGGCCGAGCTGGCGGAGGCGCGGGAGCTGGCAGAGTCGGCCCGGTTGCGCCTCGCACCCCGAAGCCTGGGGGCGAGTGTGCCGGCGCTGGCGAAGATCCGGGGCGGTCTGGCCGATGCCCTCATCTTGGTCAACCGTCTGGCCGGCCGGCAGCGTGCGAACGGTTCCGAGCCCGATCCCGGTGTCATTGGGGCGCGGTCCCTCATCGCCGAGAAGCTCCAGGTGGCGGAGACGGCCCTCGCGGCGGCGGCCGGTGTGGGGGTCGACGCCTGGACCGAGCGGAGCGCGGTGGCCCCGGGTGAAGGGTTCCGGGTGGAGGCGGAGATCTTCCATGGCCGGGGACCGGCGGGCGGTGCGGGCTTCGCGCGGCCGGTCGAGGTGCTCGGGGTGGAGCTCGCCGGGCCGGAGGGGCGCACCTGGCAGGTGGTGCCGGTCGATCTGGGGGCAGAGCTCGAAGACGGCCGGAACGAGGGGACCCGGGATGGCCGGGCGGAGACGGCGGGCGGCACCCTGGCCCTCGACGCGGGTGCCCTCGCCGAGTGGGCGTTCGACGTGGCGGCGCCGGCGGATGCTGCGCCGTCGCGCCCCTACTTCCTGGAGCGCCCGTTCCATCCCATGGCCCCGACGGCGGGGGACACGCTCTACGACTGGAGCGCCACGCCGGGGACGCTCCGTGACGAGCCGTTCGGGCCGCCGCCGCTGGTGGCCCGCTTCCGGCTCCGGGTGCTGGGCGAGACGATCGAGATCGAGCGGGAGGTGGTCGAGCGGGTGGTGGACCAGGCGGAAGGAGAGGTGCGTCGGCCGCTCCGGGTGGTGCCCAAACTCGAGGTGGCGGTGGAGCCGGACCTGGTGGTCTGGTCGCCCACCTGGAACGGCGAGGAGGCGAGCCACCACCAGACGACGCTCCGCGTGAGCCTTCGCTCCCACGTGGCCGAGCCGCTCTCCGGGCGGGTGCGGCTGGAAGGGCCGGACGGCTGGAGCGCCCCGGAGGCGCTGCCGTTCGCGATCGGCCACGCCGAGGGCGACACCCTGGTCGAGCTGCCGCTCGCGCCGCCGGCCGGCCTCGAGCGCGGCCACTATCGGCTGGCCGTGGTGGCAGAGCTCGATGCCCCGGAGGGTGAGGCCCAGGGAGACGGAGCGGTCTTCCGGAGTTCGTACCCGCTGGTCGACTATCCCCACATTCGGGCCACCCCCGCACCTCGGGACGCCAAGGTGGAGCTGGCCGCGGCGCCGATCGACCTGCCGAAGCTCCCCCGGGGCCGGGTCGGCTTCGTGCTCGGCGCGTCCGAACGGGTGCCGGAGGCGCTCGCCGCCATCGGGCTGCCGATCGAGACCCTGACCGGTGCCGACCTCGGTGCGAACGATCTCGGCCGCTTCGACGCCATCGTGGTCGGCAGCCGGGCCTATGAGACCGACCCTGAGCTCGGCAGCCACAACGCCGCGCTCCTCGACTACGCCCGGGGCGGCGGGCTGGTGATCGTCCTCTACCAGCAGTACCAGTTCGTGCGCGGGGGGTACGCACCCTTCCCGCTCGACATCGCCCGGCCCCACGACCGGGTGACGGACGAGACCGCGCCGGTGACGCTCCTCGAGCCGGACCATCCGGTGTTCAACAGCCCCAACCGCCTCGGCCCGGAGGACTGGGAAGGGTGGGTCCAGGAGCGGGGCCTCTACTTTGCTCACACCTGGGACGAGACCTACCGGCCGCTGCTCCAGTTTCCGAGCGACCCGGCGCTCGGAGAGGGAACGCCCGAGGGTCTCCGGGGCGGTCTTCTGGTGGCGGATCTGGGCGAGGGGACCTACATCTACACCGGCCTCGCCTTCTTCCGCGAGCTGCCGGCAGGGGTGACCGGGGCGTACCGGCTGTTCGCCAACCTGCTGGCGCTCGCGGACTGAAGGCGCTTCCCCCCGCGCGAGCGGGACAGAGGGCGAGCTTGCTCTGATCCGGCGGCAGGTGTACGCTTGCCGTTATGCTAAAGTCGCATTTTCTTGAGGGGGCGCAGGCGGAGCATCCACGGCGTCGTCGCGCCACCTCGCGCCACGGCTGGTCGTTCGTCGAAGAGGCTCGGAAGCTGGAGATCATCGAGGCTCTCTGTGGTGCCTCCGGGGCTCCGGCAGGTCCGGCTCACGTGGAGCTCGACCTCACCGACCGCTGCAACGTGGCCTGCTACTTCTGCAACCAGATGGATCTTCGCACCAGAGATGCGATGCCGATTCACCATGTCGAGCGCCTGGTGGAGGAGCTGGTCGCCGGAGGGCTTCGCTCGGTCCGCCTGTCGGGGGGCGGCGACCCGCTGGTGTACTCGGAGATCGTCCGGGTGCTCGACCTCTTCGCCGAGCACGGCGTGGTGGTCGACAACCTGACGACCAACGCTGCACGGCTGACGCCGGAGGTGGCAGACCGGCTGGTCCGCCACGGAGCCAGGGAGGTGGTGGTCTCCCTCAACGGAGTCGATCGGCAGGACTACCAGCGGATGATGCGGGTCGCGCCGAAGATCTTCGACCAGGTGCTCGGGAACGTGCGCTCGCTGATCGCTCTCCGGGGCGAGGCCCCCGGGCCGGCGGTGACGGTGCAGTTTCTGATCGATCGGGAGAACTACCGCAGATTGCCCGAGATGTACGAGCTCGGCCTCTCCCTGGGGGCGGACCGCATCGCCGTCAACCCGGTGCTCGACATCCCCAACAACCGCCTGGTCGAGGCGCCCCTGCTACGGGTGGGGGACCGCCAGCAGGTGCGTCCGTACCTGCTCCGAGCGATCGAGGCCGACCGGGAGGGCCACCTCCATCTTTCGTTCCCGTGGGAGAGCTGGAACGAGATGGTCGACGACCTCCGGGCACAGGATCGGAGCGCGCAAGAGCGGCCCTATCCGATCGCCGAGAGCTTCCGGGCTGACCTCGACCACTGCTTCTTCGGTTGGTACTCCGCGGCGATTCGCGGCACCGGCGAGGTCTACCCCTGCTGCATGTTGATGAGCCCGGGCTACGAGCCTCTGGGGAGGGTGCGTGAGGGGAGCTTCGAAGAGGTCTGGCGGGGCGGGGGGTTTCGGCAGCTCCGGGCGGAGATGCGTGAGGTCTTCGTCAAGAACGGCCGTCTCGAGGCCGATCGGCCGAAGCGTCTCCGGCCCCAGTGCGTCGAGCCGGGCCGTTGCGGGCTCAAGAGCATGTTCTTCCGGGCGGATGAGGACTTCTACCGTCGGTTGGGGCAGGCGATGGACCGGGTGCGTGTGAGAGAGCTCGGGCCCGGGAAGGGGTGGCCGGTCACCCGGAGGGGGGCTCAGGTCTTCATCTATCGCGTGCGTTGGGGGCTGGGGACCCGCTGGAACCTCGGTCGCCAGCGCTGGCGCGCGCTCCGGAACCGCCGGCTGCCCTTCCTGGTGCGCCGAGCCCGCATCCACATCGGGCTGCGGGAGCGTGCCGCGCTCGGTCCCTTCGACGGCTGGGTTCTGCTCGGTCCTCCAGGGTCCTCGTGGGCGGACCGGACCCTCGCCGTGGGCGAGCCGATTCCCTATCGGAGGGCCGAGGCGATCCATGTGGAGCGGGTGCTCGAGGTCCTGCCGCCCGAGCAGGCGCGGGACTTCCTGTGCCGGCTCCGCGATGCGCTGGCGGAGGACGGGGTGGTCCGGATCGCCTTCGCCAACCCGGATCGTCCGTCAGAGGGCGGAGTCAGGCTTCCTCCGGGGGCGACTCTAGCCCGCTGGAGCGCCGCCGAGCTCGAGGCCGAGCTCCGTGCCGCCGGGTTCGGTGCGGTGGACCATCTGGAGCAGGGGCGGAGCCCCCGTCCCGCCTTGCAGAACCTCGAGGACCATCCGGTGGGGGAGGACCGCCCGGAGCGGCCTGCCACCCTCGTGATCGAGGCCGCGCGGACGCGGGAGGCGCTCGACCGCGCGGGCGCGACCTCCCCGAGCCCCCGGGCTCTGCCCCGCGGGTGAGGCCCGGTCGTTCCTGGGGGGCTCCTCACGGGCCTTTCCCGTGGCGGGTGGCGGGAGACTCCCGGGGCGGGTACCATCTGACCATCTTCACCGAAGTTCGGAAATGAGCACCGGGAGCCCGGCCGGCTCTCGTGGTACCCAGCGCCGGTTAGGGAGCCATGTCAGAGAGCAAGCCTTCGACCACGCCGCCGCCCCAGAGCGTCCGCGCGACCGCCTCGCTGTCGCGGTGGCCGACGATCGGTCTGGCGATCGTCTGGGCCGGTGTGCTGGGTTGGCTCGGGTGGCGTCTGGCGGGACGCGCGCCGGACGACATGTTCATCACCTATCGCTACGCCTGGAACCTGGCCCACGGCGAGGGGTTCGTGTTCAACCCGGGCGAGCGGGTGTTCGGGCTCACCAACCCGGGGCTGGGGCTGCTCCTCGGGGCGCTGTCCTGGCTCACCCGGGTGCCGGTTCACCTCCTGGCCACGGTGGTTTTCGGCCTGTCGCTCTGGTGCCTGGCGCTCGTGGTCTGGAGCGAGGGGCGGCGCGAGGGCGGGTGGTTCGAGGCGCTGGTGGGGGGCACGCTGGTGGTGGCCTCGACCTACGTATGGGCCAACCAGGGCTCGGCCGGGGTGACGGTGCTCGCGCTCCTTGCGGCCTCGGCGGCGCTCGCCGAGCGCTGGCCGGTGACGGCCGGGGTGCTCGCCGGGGCGGCGGTCTGGTTTCGGCCGGACGCGGGCCTGGGGGTGCTCGCCCTGGGGCTCCTCCTCTGGCTCGGTGGCCGGCGCCTGCCGTGGCGCTGGGGCCTGGCCGCGGCTGGCACCATCGGCCTCGGCCTCCTCGCGGCCTGGCTCTGGTTCGGCACGCCCCTGCCCCAGACGCTCGAGGCGAAGCGCATCATGGCCTCGTCCCGGGAGGCCCCGTGGGTGGGGCCGACCAGGTTCTGGGCGCGGCCCGTCCGCTACCTGCAGCGCCATTGGGGGCCGGCCTGGTTGTTGGTGTCCGGCATGGGGGTGGCGGGCCTCTGGCCTCTCTTTGCCCGCGGCGGCCGGGCGGTGCGGACCCTCGTCCTCTACGGTGCGGCGGTGGCGGTGGCCTACCCGTTGCTCGGGGTACCGTTTTTCTCCTGGTACGTGGTGCCGCCGCTGGTGGCGGCGCTCTTCGGAGTGGCGGCTCTCGCCGCCGGGGTCGGGCACGGGCTCGAGGGAGCCCTGCCGTTCGGCCGCCGTCTCCGCGGACCGGTGGCGCTCGTGGCGACGCTCCTGCTCCTGGCGGTGCCGGTCGCCTCGGTGGGTCGCGGGTCGTGGGGCTGGGTTTCGCGGGTCGATGGCGGTGGCCGCTACGCTACGCTCAAGGCGACCGGGCTCTGGCTCCGCGAGCACTCTCTGCCGGAGGAGCGGATCGCCTATGGCGAGATCGGCAACCTCGCCTACTGGAGCGAGCGCCCGGTGGAGGACCTGATGGGCCTGGTCACCCCCGAGGTGCTTCCCTACGTGGCGGCGAACGACCCGAACGGGGCGTTCTTGGCGCTCGCGCCGGAGATCTTCGTCGTCCATCCGGAGAGCCCGCAGCCGGGGATCGAGCGCCAACCCTGGTTCCGGCGGGCCTACGGCCCGGTGATCGAGATCGAGGCGCCGTCGGGCGGCCACGGTACGGCGACCATCTATCGGCGCCGTCCGGACGCCCGTTTGCCCGAGAGCCGGCCCCCCCGCGAGCGCCCGGGGCGGGAGCCCCGTGGGCAGGGTGGGGGTTCGCGATAGACTCGCGACTCGCCGAAGCTCGCCGACCGCGGGCCGTTCGCGGACGACCCGCGGACAACTCCAACCCGACAGCCAGTTCTATGAGCCTTTCTCACGCCTCACGCAACGCGCTTTCCCGTTCTTCCGCGCTCCGTCCACTGCTGCTCGCCGCGGCCGCCCTCGCCTTCGGTCTCTCTGGCTGCAACGACGGCCGGACGGCCGTGGTCCTCTACAGCCCCCACGGCCGGGACCTGCTCGCGCTGCTCGAAGAGACCTACGAGGCCGAGCACCCGGAGATCGACGTCCGCTGGCTCGACATGGGCTCCCAGGAGGTGTTCGACCGCATCCGCACGGAGAAGGCGAACCCCCAGGCGGACGTCTGGTTCGGCGGGCCGGACACGATCTTCGCCCGGGGCGCCGAGCAGGGTCTTCTCCAGCCCTACCGCCCGGCCTGGGCCGACGCCGTGCCGGAGAGGAGCCGCCAGGCGGAGGAGCTCTACTTCGGCGCCTACCGCTCGATGCCGGTGTTGGTCCACAACACGACCGAGGTGGCGCCCGAGGATGCTCCCCGGGACTGGGACGACCTTCTCGACGAGCGCTGGACCGACAAGATCCTGATCCGCGATCCCCTCGCCTCCGGCACCATGCGGACCATGTTCGGGATGATCCTGGCCCGCTCGGTGGCGGAGACCGGCTCTACCGATGCCGGTTTCGAGTGGCTGCGGCGGCTCGACGCCCAGACCAAGGAGTACGTGCTCAGCCCGGCGCTGATGATCGAGAAGCTCGCCCGGGGCGAGGGGCTGGTGACGGTCTGGGACCTGACCGACATCCTGCTCCAGCAGGACCGGGGCATGCCCTTGGGCTTCACCTTCCCGACCAGCGGCACGCCGGTGATCGACGATTCGATCGGTCTGGTGGCCAGAGCCACGGAATCCGAGTCGGCGGCGGGCGCGGCCCGCCTGGAGGCGGCGAAAGCGTTCATCGACTGGGTGGGCAGCCCGGAGGCCCAGCGGCTCGCCGCCGAGCGCGTCTACCGGCTGCCGGCCAGGACCGACCTGGCGCCCGAGGAGCTTCCAGAGTGGGCGCGGGACGTTCTCGACCGCCTGACGCCGGCCGAGCTCGACTGGGGCCTGATCGGGGAGCGCGGTCCCGAGTGGATGGACGAGTGGGACCGGACGATCCGCGCGAGCAGCTCTTAGCCTGCACCTGGGCCGCCGGCTCCGTCTTCCTGAACTCGAACCCTGATCTTCCGTAGAGACCTCCCATGGCCTTTCTCGAAATCCAGCGCCTCACCAAGCGCTTCGGCGACCTCGTCGTTCTGGACGAGCTCTCCCTCGACGTGGCAGAGGGCGAGGTACTGGCCCTTCTCGGGCCTTCGGGGAGCGGCAAGACGACCTTCCTCCGCGCCCTGGCCGGGTTCGAGACGGTGGACTCCGGGTCGATCCGCGCCGCCGGGCGGGAGGTGACCCGGATTCCCGCCTCCGGCCGCGGCTTCGGCATGGTCTTCCAGCACTACGCCCTCTTCCCCCACCTCTCGGTGGCCGGCAACGTGGCGTTCGGGCTCGAGACCCGGAACCTGGAGCGGTCCCGGATCCGACGGCGGGTCGAGGAGGTGCTGGCGCTGGTCGACCTCGAAGGCTACGGCGAGCGGCCGGTCGGCGCGCTCTCGGGGGGGCAGCAACAACGGGTGGCCCTGGCACGGGCCCTCGCGCCCGATCCGCCGCTCCTGCTCCTCGACGAGCCGCTCTCGAACCTCGACCCGACGCTCCGGGAGCGCACCCGTCAGGAGCTTCTGGCGGCGATCCGCCGGGTGGGGATCACCACGGTGCTGGTGACCCACGAGCAGGAGGAGGCGTTCCACCTCGGGGACCGGGTGGCGGTCCTCTGGCGGGGGCGCCTCCAGCAGGTGGGCTCGCCGGAGGAGCTCTACCTGGAGCCCCGCAACCGCTTCGTGGCGTCGTTCATCGGCCGGAGCACGGCGCTCGCCGGCGTCGTCGAAGGCGTCGCGGCGCGGGCGGACGGCCCGGACGGCCGTTGCCAGGTGCGCCTGGAAGGCCTCGGGAGCGACTCCAGCCCACTCTGGGAGGGCCGGATGGTCGAGGGTGCCGAGCCCTTCGAGCCGGGGACGGAGGTGGCGCTGGTGGTGCGACCCGAGTCGCTCCGGCTCGTGTCGGAGGGCGAAGAGGCGCCTGGCAGCGTGGCGGGGCGGGTGGTGGGCCGGCGCTACGGCGGCCTGGTGACCTACTACCAGGTGCGGCCGGACGGTACGGCAAGGGCGGCAAGGGCAGCAAGGGCAGTCGGCGCAGAGGCCGAGGCTCTGCCCGAGATCGAGGTGCTGGCCGATCTGTTGAGCGACCGGGGCCTGAGCGAGCGGGCTCCCGACGAGGGCGACCGGGTGCGGATCGCGCCCCGGCAGGATGGTCCGGTGCCGGTGGCGTTTCTCCGCAGCTCGGAGGCGCCGCCTTGGGGCCCGGACGAGGCAGACGGCGAAGCGGGCGGGGTGGGTGAGGGCGAGCGGGTGACGCCATGACCCGGAGCACCGCCGCGGCAGAGCTGGGGGCCTCGCGCCCGCCGGGTGGTCGCCGGTGGGCGGGCGCCGGTCTGGGGCTGGGCCTGGTGCTCGCGCTGGTGCTCGGCTGGGTGGTGGGGTACCCGCTCCTGATCACTCTGGCCGAGGCGCTCCGCGGCCCGGCCGGCTGGACCGCGGCGGGCTTTTCCGAGTTCGCCTCGCGGCCGGACGAGTGGCTCGCGCTCTGGCGGAGCCTCTGGATCTCGGTGGCTTCGGTGCTTCTGGCCGGCGCGGTGGGCGTGCCGCTGGCCTTCCTCTTCGAGCGCACGGACTTCCCCGGCCGGCGCCTCCTCGGCGCCCTGGTGGCGCTGCCGGTCGCCCTGCCGCCCCTGGTCGGCGTCATCGCCTTCCTCTTCCTTTACGGCGAGAGCGGGTTCGTGCCGAAGGCGATCCAGGCGGTTTTCGGGCTGGACGAGGCACCCTGGCGCCTGGCCGGTCCCGGGGCCATCCTGCTCGTTCATACGTACTCGATGTATGTGTACTTCTATCTCTTCACCCGCGCCGGGCTCGCCGGCCAGGACCGGGCCCTGGAGGAGGCGGCGGCGAGCCTGGGGGCGGGGCGGCTCCGCACGCTCTTCCGGGTCACCCTGCCCAACCTGCGGCCGGCGCTCGCCGGGGCGGCGCTCCTCACCTTCATGACGTCGCTCGCCTCCTTCTCCGCGCCGTACATCTTCGGCGGGGCGTTCCGGGTGATGACCACCCAGATCACCGCCTCGAAGCTCAACGGCCAGGACCGGTCGGCCCAGGTGGAGACGGTGGCCCTGGCGGTCGTCGCCCTGGTGGGGCTCTGGCTGCTGACGCGCATGGGCGGCTTGGTCTTCTCCTCCGGCTCGGTGCGCGGGATCGCACCGCGGCGGCGCCGGCTGGTGTCGCCGGTGGGTCGGGTGGCGGCGGCGGCGGGGGGCTGGGCGTTCACCCTGTTGCTCCTCCTGCCGCACCTGACGCTGATTCTGATCTCTCTGGTGCCGCCCGGCACCTGGATCGCCCAGCCCTGGCCACCGGTGCTCGATCTCTCGAACTACGGCCGGTTGCTCGCCGAGCCGGCGCGGCTGCGACCGGTGGTGAGCTCCCTCTGGATGGCGGCGGTGGCGACCTTCGGCGCCCTCGCCCTGGGGCTGGCGGCGGCGCGGGCCGCGGCGCGCCTGCGGGGCCGGGGGCGCAGCACGGTGACCCGCGGCCAGACCGCCATGGGGCGGCTCCTCGAAGGGTTCATCGCCCTGCCCTGGGCGGTGCCGGGGACCGTCTTCGCCATCGCGCTCGCCACCACCTTCGGTGTCCACGCGCCGGCCATGGGCCGCTTCGTGCTGGTGGGTACGCCCTGGATCCTGCCGCTCGCCTACCTGGTGCGGAGCCTCCCCATGACCGGTCGCTCGGCGGTGGCCGGGCTGGCGCAGGTCGACCCGGCGCTCGAGGAGGCGGCCTCGTCCCTCGGGGCCGGGCGCTTCCGCACCCAGTGGCGGGTGGTGCTGCCGCTCCTGCGGCCGGCGCTCGCCGCCGGGGCGGCGCTGGCGTTCATTACCGGGCTGGGGGACTTCGTCGCCTCGGTGATCCTCTACACCCTGGACACGCGGCCGATCTCGATCGAGATCCTGTCGTCGCTCCGGGTGCAGGACCTGGGCGCCGCGGCGGTCTACGGCGTGCTGCTGGCGGTGGTGAGCGGCGTGGCGTTCTTCGCCTGGGGCGAGGGGAGCCGTACCGAAGGAGAGGTCGCCTAGATGCGCCGCTCGGAGCTCAAGCACCTGTCGGTGCTCATGGCCACGGGTTTCGTCGACATGATCGGGTTCCTGATGGTGCTCCCGCTGCTGCCGTTCTACGCCGAGCGGCTGGGTGCGGACCCGGTGGTGGTCACCTTCCTGGTGGCGGCCTTCGCCCTGGCGCAGCTCCTCTCCTCGCCGTTCTGGGGGCGCTTCTCGGACCGGCTCGGGCGCCGGCCGATGATCATTCTGGGGCTGGTCGTCTCGGCCGGGGCGTTCGCGCTGTTCGGCCTGGCGAGCGGCATGATCGGGTCGGGGCAGCAGGAGTTTCTCGGTGTCGAGCACGGGGGCCTCTGGCTGCTCTTCCTCTCGCGCCTGATCCAGGGGGCCGGCGGCGGGACGACGAGCGTGGTGCACGCGTACGTGAGCGACGTGGTGCCGTCGGGAGAGCGTGCCAAGGCGCTCGGTTGGATGTCGGCGGCGAGCAGCGCCGGCGTCACCCTGGGGCCGGCCCTGGGCTCGATCGCCGCCGGCTGGGGCGAGACCGCACCGGGCTTTCTGGCGGCGGCGCTCTGCCTGGCCAACGCGGTCTTCGCCTGGCGGTTGTTGCCGGAGCCGAAGCGGTTGGAGGAAGGCGGGGAAGCCGGGGGGCCGGTGGTCGCGGCGGAGCAGGAGTCGATCCTGGTCGCCATTCGGCGGGTGCTGGCCCATCCGCGGCGCGAGATCCACTCGCTGATCTTCATCTACGCTTTCGGCATGATGGCGTTCATGGCGATGAACAGCGTGGTGGCGCTCTTCCTGGAGCGGCGTTTCGGGGCGACGGACGAGACGATCGGCTGGTTCTACGTCTATGTGGGGGCGCTGTCGTTCGTCATGCGGGCGTTGATCCTGGGGCCGGTGGTGTCACGCTTCGGGGAGGTGCGGACGTTGCGGCTGGGGGCGCTGTCGATCGCGACCGGGTTGGTGGCGATCTCGTTCACGCGCGATTTCGGGCTGTCGACGGCGGGGAATCTGCTGGTGCTGGCGGCGGCGGCGGCGTTCGTGCCGATCGGCACGGCGCTTCTGTTCCCGGCGACGACGTCGCAGATCTCTGGCCGCGCAAAGCGCCGGGAGACGGGACAGACGCTCGGGGTGCAGCAGGCGTTCGGAGGGGTGTCGCGGGTGGTGGGGCCGATCTGGGCGGGGTTCGCGTTCCGCGATCTGGGGGTGCCGACGCCGTTCTGGATCGGCGCGGCGATCATGGTCGGTGTGTTCTTGATCGGGTTGCGGGTGCACCCGCTGGGGTTGGGGGGGCGGTCAGGGGTGGTGGAGGCGCTGGGGGCGGAGGAGGAGGGGGTGTAGGGTGCGCCGCCTGGCAGGATGGGGGGCACGAAAAAAGGCCGCGCTGATCGGGTCGAGTCGACTTGAGTCGACTTGATCAGGGCGGCCTTGGATGTTGCGTGAGGTTGGTAGCGGGGGCAGGATTTGAACCTGCGACCTTTGGGTTATGAGCCCAACGAGCTACCGGACTGCTCCACCCCGCGTCACCGTTTTTCAACCTCCCGTTCCTCTCGGAGCGGGCTCATGATGGTTCCACAGGCTCTGGTGGCTGTCAACCCCTAACCGCTTGCCCGGATCACTTGCTCGGGGGCTTCAGGGGTGGGCCGCCACGGCGCCTGTGTGCATCCCCCCACAACCGCCGGTCGGCTTCTGGCATTCCCTCCGGTCTCGTCAGTCCCCCCGGGGCGGCTCGGCCCCGTATAATCGCCGGGCGAGCGCGCCGGTGCCCTCCGGCCGGGAAACCCCACAGCCACAAACCAGGACCCACCACCAGGACACACCACAGGAGCGCCGATGTTCACCATCGATCAGATTCATGCCCGAGAGATTCTGGATTCCCGCGGAAACCCGACCCTCGAGGTGGAGTGCTTTCTCGACGGCGGCGCCTGGGGGCGCGCGGCGGTTCCGTCCGGCGCGTCGACCGGCAGCCGCGAGGCGCTGGAGCTGCGCGATGGCGGCAAGCGCTACGGCGGCAAGGGCGTCCGTGACGCGGTGGAGAACGTCAAGGGCGAGATCGCCGGGGCGATCCGAGGCCGCGATGCTCGCGACCAGGCCCTGCTCGATCACTACCTGATCGAGCTCGACGGTACCGACACCAAGAAGCGCCTGGGGGCGAACGCCATCCTCGGTACGTCGCTGGCGGTGGCCAAGGCCGCGGCCTGCGCCGCGGGGCTGCCGCTCTACAGCTACCTGGGGAGCCCGGCTTCGTCCATCCTGCCGGTGCCCATGCTGAACGTCCTCAACGGCGGCGCCCACGCCGACAACAACGTGGACGTCCAGGAGTTCATGCTGGTGCCGCTGGGGTTCACGGAGTTCTCGGAGGCGCTCCGGGCGTCCGTCGAGACCTACCACACGCTCAAGAAGGTGCTCCGCGCCCGCGGCCTGGGGACCGGTGTGGGCGATGAGGGGGGCTTCGCACCGAACCTCGAGAGCAACCGGGATGCCCTCGACCTGCTGGTGGAGGCGATCGGCGAGGCCGGCTACGAGCCCGGGCACCAGATCGCTCTGGCGGTCGACGTGGCCGCCAACGAGATGGTGGAGAAGAAGGGGCGCAAAGGCATCACCTACGCCCTGGCCGGTGAGGGCCGAAGCGGGCTCACGCCGACGGACCTGGTGGAGCTCTACGGCGAATGGATCGAGGCCTACCCGCTGGCGTCGATCGAGGACGGTCTGTCCGAGGACGACCACGCGGGCTGGAAGGAGCTGACCGACGCCCTGGGGGGCAAGGTGCAGCTCGTAGGCGACGACATCTTCGTCACCAACCCGGAGATCTTCGCCGAGGGCATCCGGGACGGGCTCGCCAACGCCATCCTGATCAAGCTCAACCAGATCGGCACCCTGAGCGAGACCCTCGCCACCGTCGAGATGGCCCGGACCAACGGCTATGGCACGGTGATCAGCCACCGCTCCGGCGAGACCAACGACACCACCATCGCCGACCTCTCGGTGGCCACGCGCGCCGGCCAGATCAAGACCGGTGCCCCGGCCCGGAGCGACCGGGTGTCCAAGTACAACCGCCTGCTCAGGATCGAGGAGGAGCTGGAGGGCGCCGCCGACTATGCGGGGGCCGCCGCCTTCCCGCGCTGGAACCGGTGACCGAAACCGCCGCCGCTCCGCGTCGAGGCGTCCGTACGGTCACGGTCGCGGCGGTGTTGTTTCTGCTCCTGCTACTCGGCATCGCCGGGGCCAGGAGCCTCCAGGACCTGGAGCGGGCCCGCCGGCGCGAGGCGGAGCTCGAGTCGAAGATCGAGGCGACCCGGGAGCGGGTCGACGCGCTCGAGCATCGCATCCACCGCCTGCGCGACGACCCCTTGCTGCTCGAGCAGTTGGCGCGGGAGGAGCTGGGGATGGTGCGCGACGGCGACGTGGTGGTGATGCTCGACGAAGAGGAGCCGGAGGGGGAGGGCGGAGCCGTCGACAGCGGCGCCGCCCGGGGAGCGGCGGAGGAGGAGAGCCCGTAGGGCCGCTCGCTCCGCTCGCGCTTCAGCGAGCGACCCTATTGAGAACCGCCCCCCGCCGGCGGACCCCCCCGCCCTACTCCGACTCCGTCGCCGGCTCGGCCTCCGCGCCGGCGTGGGTCTCTCCCTTGAGCCGTTCGCCCCGGGCGAGGGTGAGCTTGAGCGCCGGCGGCGTGATCAGCGTGGTGACGATGACCATGATCACCACCGCCGAGTAGACCTCGCTGTTGATCACCCGGTGGCCGTGGAGGAAGAGCGAGGCGCCGATCGACGCGAAGATCAGGCCGACCTCGCCCCGGGGCACCATGCCGACCGCGACCGAGATCCGGTCGAGGCCCTTCTCCAGCACGCCGAGGGCGCAGATCATCTTGCCGAGGACCGCCGCCAGGGACAAGAGGGCGGCGAAGCCGAGCACGTCCACCTGAGAGAAGGTGGAGAGGTCCACGCGGATCCCCATCAACACGAAGAAGACCGGCACCAGGAAGATGTAGATCGGGTGGAGGAGCTCCTCGATCGAGTGCTCGCCCCGGTCGAGGAAGTCCCGGTAGTGCACCTCGTCCAGGATCAGGCCGGCGGCGAACGCGCCGACGATGGTCGCCAGGCCGATGACGTTGGCGATGTAGGCGAGCAGGAAGCAGAACGACAGCGAGACGGTCAGCAGCATGCCCTGGATGCGCAGCCGGCTCGCGAGGCCGAACATGCGGGGCGAGACCCAGCGGCCGACGATGATGGCGCCACCCAGGAAGAGCATCGCCTTGGCGACGATCCAGAGGATCGCGAGCGAGGAGATCTCGCCGCCGGTCTGGGCCGCCTGGATGATCCCCGCCACCACGGCGAGCACCACCAAGCCGAGGACGTCGTCGATCACCGCCGCGCCGAGGATGATCTTCGACTCGCGCTTCTGGAGCTTGCCCAGGTCGGAGAGCACTCGGGCGGTGATGCCGACGCTCGTGGCGCAGAGGGTGGCGCCGATGAAGACGTGGACGAGCATCTCCTCGTCCGGAATCAGCCAGGCGGAGACGCCCCAGCCGAGGAAGAACGGCGCCACCACGCCCAGGATGGCCACCACCAGGCTCGACAGGCCGACCGACTTCATCTCGTCCAGGTTCGACTCGAGGCCGACGTCGAAGAGGAGCAGGATGACGCCGATCTCGGCCAGGATCTCGATGCCTGAGCTCCCCTTGATGAACTCGAGGTAGTGGAAGCCCACCAGGGCCAGGTTGCCGAGGATCACGCCGCCGACCAGCTCCCCGAGGACGGCCGGTTGGTGGATGCGCTCGAAGCCGGCGCCGAACACCTTCGCCACCATGAGCATGATCACCAGGGCGATCAGCACCGGGAGCACCGGGCTGGTGTGACCTGTCTCGACGTGCTCCCCGTTCCCCGCATGCTCGCCGGCTTCCCCGGCGCCCGGCGCGGCATGGCCGGACGGCTCGGCCTGGGTGGCCGTGGCGGTCGGTGCGTCCTGTGCCTCCGGCTGGGCGGAGACCGTGCCTCCGTGGAGCACCCAGAAGACGGCGAGAGCGGCGAGGGCGATCAGGGTCTTGCGCATCGCGGGGTCCTGTCCTCCACTGGTTGTTCGAAGGTGGGGGCGTCGTGGTCGCGGCCCGGCGAGGGGCGCTATCCTACCACCCGTCGAGGGGGACCATTCAGCGCTTGAGAGGCAGATCGGAGCCGGGAGGTTTCGCGTCCGTCGTTCCGATCACCACCCTCTCCGCGACGCTTGCCTCGATCTCCTCTCCGACCAGCCCAGGCAACGTTTCGTTCAGGCGCTCCCCTCAGGCGAGCTCGTCGGCGTCCGGGGCGCCGAGCTCCTCCTCCTCGATGTTGAGGTAGAGGTGGCAGTCGGTCAGCTCGCCGTAGGAGATATGCGGGCGGAGACCATCACCTGGCGGTAGCCGCTGCCCATCCGGTAGCGCTCGGTGTCCACTTCCGACCGGCAAGCGTGGAACGTATTGATTCGATCACGAGCTTGCAACTCGTCATGGTTGACTTCAGTGAATATATAAACTATGTTGAATCAGCAAGTGATGACTTGTTGTCCAGTCGTTTCAAGAAGAACCTCGAAGATGAATAGCCTCCGCCCACGCCGGCCGCTGTTGATCGTGGATGTCTAACGAGGTAGTCGTCCTCGATGATCAGCCTCGGAGGTGGCGACTGAAAGGAGTGGGTTCGCGATGAAGAAACCGGCGGGAGGAGTCTCGAAGCTGTTGTGGGTAGTGATCGGATCGTTGGTTTCCTTGGTGCTGCCGCAGGCGGTGTCAGCTCAAGGAACCTTCTTTGTCGTCAACGGTTCCGCGGGGATCAAGACGAACACTCCCCAGGCGACGTTGCACGTCCAGGAATCGGACTCGGCGAAGCACAACCGGGTGCTGCTTCGGCTGACGGGGACGTCGTTCGCCCCCCAGGCTGAGTACGAGGACGGCTCGACGGGGGTCATCTGGCGGCTCGGAGTCAATGACAGCGATCACTTCGTGTTCAACGAGACGTCAGACCTCGGCGTGGCGGAGATGAGGATCTCGCCGGATGGGCGCGTGTTCGTCAACGGCTCGCAGGTCCATCCCGATTACGTGTTCTCTCCTGACTACCAGCTCCGTCCGTTAGAGGAGCTGGCCGAGTACGTCCGCAACAACCGGCATCTGCCGGGGGTGCTGACGTCCGAGGAGCGGGAGCGGCAGGACGGCATCGATCTGACGAGCTTTCCCCTGCAACTGCTCGAAAAGATCGAGGAGCTGACGCTCTACACGATCGAGCAGGAGGACGTGATCCGCGCGTTGCGGGAGTCGAACGAAGAGCTGACCAAGCGGGTGGTTGCCCTGGAGGCGGCGAGCGGCCGCTGAGGGTAACCAAAGCGCCGGGTCCGGGGCTCGCCCGAGCAAATTCTTCCGGTGAGCCGATGATGCGCTGAGAAAAGTAGGGCTATGACCGAAGGATCGCTCGATTAGCCCGAGCGCCTCCACGGATCGAAGTCGCCGGTGCGGTGATGAGGGAGACAAGGATGAGAAGACGCGTTGCCTGGTCGCTCGGTTTGTTGTTTGTTTCGTCGGTCGTTTCGTTGGGAGTTCTGAGCTCCGCCTTGGAAGCGACGACATTTCAGTGTGGCGCGGTCAATCCCTATGACATTTACTTCGTCGATGGTGCATCGGCGGACCCGGTGGGGATCAACTGCATCCAGAGCTTCTTTCGTTGCTACGAGGCCCAGGAGCTGTCCGGTCCGTGGATTCGTCTGAAGAACCCGGCGTGCGATCCGCAGGCCGGTCCGTGCACGATTCAGGTCGGGGTGGAGCTCGAGTTTCCGGGCAACGAGCAGAACATCGACGATGTGAACAGCTCCATCGTCGGACCCTGGATCTATTGGTACGACGAGTCCAGTCCGCCCGAGACCTGCGACCCGAAGGTGAACGTCAACTGCGGCCAGATCGGAACCTGCGGCGTCCAAGGGGCGAGCGCGAGCATCGCGACCGACCAGGTGGAGACGTACATCGAGATCGGAGGGGTGAGCTGTACGGATCTGTCCAGCGGACTGTTGCAGTCGTACTCGCTGACCGGCTTCTCTTGCGTGACGTCCTGCCAGAAGCGCCACCACGTGTCGGACATCCTGGCCACCGCGCCGGCGGTGCAGCGAGCCCTGGGCTGTCCCATTACACCGAAGGACAAGTGCAACGGCGATGCGAGCTGTGAGAAGTGCCTGATCGGGGGCGTCGGCGTCGGTGGTGGGGGACCGGGGGTGGGTGGCCCCGGTGGCACGAGCAACCCTGCGCCGGGGGGCGGTGCCTACCTCTACTACGCTGCTGGCGGTGCAGGCCACGCCGGCCTGCCGGGCTCGTCGACCTGGGCGGTTGCGCTGGGCCGCCACTGGAGCCACAGCTACGCCGAGCGGATCCTCGTGGACCCGGACACCCCGGAGAAGACTCACGTCTGGTTGGTCACGCGCTACGGCACCTTCCGGGAGTGGTCGGCGCCGGACGCTTCGGGCGTCTACCAGACGGTGTCGCCGTCGAACGAGTACCGGACGCTGACCTGGACGGGGAGTGGCTGGACCCTGGAGGATCTCGACGGCACGGTCGACGACTACGACGCAGGTGGTTTGTGGCTGTCGCGGACGGACCGGAACGGC